>ERZ772807.620-NODE-620-length-21386-cov-4.774366_pt1 | contig 21386 bp, 24 predicted proteins | sample MGYA00511472_ERZ772807 | MGnify/ENA primary metagenome ERZ772807 (study PRJEB29015, sample SAMEA2737947) | human oral metagenome | biome: human oral; feature: human-associated habitat; material: dental | place: China | collected 2039 ...
GGTAGCTAAGTGCGGAAGAGATAAGTGCTGAAAGCATCTAAGCACGAAACTTGCCAAGAGATGAGTTCTCCCACACATCAAGTGTGTAAGGGTTGTTTAAGACTAAGACGTAGATAGGTGCGGTGTGTAAGTGTAGTGATACATTGAGCTAACGCATACTAATTGCCCGAGAGGCTTAGCCATACAACGCTCAAGTGTTTTGGGGAGACCTGGAGCATGGAGCGAAGTAGAAGGTAACAGTTAAGAGAGTAGACGAAGAAGAGAAAGTGGAGAGTCAGCTTGTTTTAGTTTGAAGAAGAGAGAGAAATAAAAAGAAAGAGATAAGAGAGAAAGAGAAGAATATCATCGACCGATTTTTGGCGGCGATAATGCGGTGGACCCACCTGATTCCATACCGAACTCAGAAGTGAAACGCTGTTATGCCGATGGTAGTGTGGGAGATTCCCATGTGAGAGTAGGTCACCGCCAAGTTTATTCGTATGAACCCCTGATGTGAGAGCATCGGGGGTTTTTGATTTTTCAGGGAAAAGTGGGGGATAGAGAATGATTTGGAGAGAGAATCAATCAACATCATCCTCTGATGAGTAGGATGATGTTAAGGTCAAGATTGATTTTGCTTTTACTATTGTTCTAATAACGTCTTAAATGCACTCGACATTTCTGTGCGGTAGCCTTTACCTTCTTTAATGATCATAAATATTGCCAAATTTTCTTGTTCAGCAATCTCTATGGCTTTTTTTTCTCCAAGAACAAATAACCCCGTAGAAAGGCCATCTGCGGTCATGGAGCTAGGCGCTAAAACAGTTATTGAGGCGAGCGCGTGTTGAATTGGGCGACCGGTATGCGGATCTATTTCATGGGAAAAGCGAATACCATCTTGTTCAAAATAGTTCCGATAATTACCGGAAGTTGCCATAGCTAAATCTTTTATACCAATAATTTGCTGAGCAATTTGTGATCCATCGAAACTTGGTCGCTCAATTGCAATTTGCCATGGCTTACCTTCACTATTATGTCCTTTGGCACGAATTTCCCCACCGATTTCGACCATATAATTTTCTATCTGAAGACTTTCCAAATAATCTGCAACCTGATCAACACCAAATCCTTTAGCAATGGAAGAAAGATCAACGTACAGTTCTGGAATTGCTTTAGTAAGGTAAAATTTTCCGGCTTTTTCAGTAAGTGTTAACTTGTCGATACCAACCCAAGCCTGACGTGCTGCAAGTTGTTCTTCTGTGGGTTGTTTTTCTATGCGTTTTTCTGGGCCAAATCCCCAAAGATTGACAACTGGTCCAACGGTAACATCTAAAGCCCCTTGTGTGAGCTTATTAAGCCGAATTGCTTCCTTGATCACTTTGGCTAAATCAGAAGAGATTTCGATTGGTGTTTGGGTTTGTGTATTTTGGTTAAATTGGCTTAGCTCAGAGGTCTTGATATAAGTAGACATTTTAGCATTAACATCCACAAGAATTTTTTCAATATCTTCATGGATTTGTTTAGGCGAAGCCGGAAAATTATTTTTTTCTAAGTATTTGATATGGTAGGTACTTCCCATGGTTTCCCCGGCAAGGGCAACAATTTGTTCAGCTTTTGGGGTTGATAGTGAAGTGTTTTCTACCGGTGTTTGTGGTTTATCGCAAGCCGTTAATGTGATAGTCATTGCGGCGAATAATCCATACATAATAGGGGTAAGTTGCATCGTAATCCTCGAGTTGATGATGTTTAGCTCATTTTAGCCAAACAACGTAATGAAAAGTTAAAGATTCTTCGCATTGTACAAGAAGGTGTCTGATTAAGGTAGACTTATCATTGATCATTAAACTTAAAGCATATGAAGTGCGGTTAAAAATGAGGATATTTTTTGCCCGCACTTTATTGAAAAATGTTAAGATAGTGCCCGTTTTGACTACGCTTTTTATGTAACAACTTATGGAAAAAATTATTGTTGATGAAAATCAGTTTTTAAGAACGATTTCACGGATTTCTCATGAGATTATTGAGAAGCATCAAACGCTGGATAATTTAGTGATTGTTGGGATTAAACGCCGTGGTGCCGAAATTGCCGAATTGATCCGGCAAAAGATTATGGCGTTAACACAAGTGGATGTGCCATCGTTTGATTTAGATATTACCTTTTATCGTGATGATCTTAGCCTGATAGAAGAGGAAATGTCTCCAATTTATAAAGGTGCATCAATGCAAATGAATATTCAGAATAAAGAGATTATTCTTGTAGATGACGTGCTTTTTACCGGTCGTACTATTCGTGCGGCATTGGATGCACTGACAGATTTTGGACGAGCATCTCGGATTGAGTTAGTCATCTTTGTGGATCGTGGTCACCGTGAATTGCCTATTCGGGCGGATTATGTGGGCAAAAATGTCCCTACCAGCCGTAATGAAAATATTCAAGTTCGTACAAAACAGTTTGATCAATGTTACGAAGTCGCATTATTGTCTAAATAGCCTTCGTGAACCTTTAAGTCAATTAATACTCTAAACAGCATCATTTAATCTGATTAAGGAATATTACTCTATGAATTTTAAGTCTATTTTTTCTGTTGCGCTGGCTTTCTTTGCTATGGCGACACAGGTGCAAGCCGAAGAAAAAGTGGTGGCAACTGTTAATGGTGTGCCGGTATTGGAAAGTCAAATTAAGCCGATACTCAATAAGAGAACCAGTCGTCAAGCGGCCATTGATAAAGTGATTAATGATATGTTGGTCAATCAAGCGGTAAAAGAGTCCGGTGTTAAAGTCAATGAAGCGAAAATTGATCAGATTATCGAAGGCATTGCTGCGCAAAACGGATTAACGTTTGGTCAGTTGTTGGATGCCCTTGATTATCAAGGGATTAACTACCACGCATATCGCCAACAGATTGCTCAACAAGTGTTAATGGCAGAGGTTCGTAACCATGCTATTAGCCAAAGCGTTGATGTAACGCGTGAGCAAGTGGAAGAACTGGCGGAGAAAATGCAAAAAGAAGCAAAAGCGAAAGGGAAAATGGAAAATGTGAAGGGAACACAATATGAAGTCCGTCATATTTTATTGAAACTAAATCCATTATTAAATGATGCGCAAGCGAAAAAGCAATTAACACAAATTCGAGCGGATATTGTTTCCGGCAAAATGACATTTGCTGAGGCAGCGCTGAAATATTCTAAAGATTATCTATCTGGCGCTAACGGCGGAAACCTAGGTTATGCCTTTCCGGAAGCGTATGTAGGTCCATTCAGTCAAGCGATTCGTAGCGCTAAGAAAGGGGTGATCAGTGCGCCGTTTAAAACCGAATTCGGTTGGCATATTTTAGAGGTGACGAATACTCGTCAAGGGGATCGTACGGAAGAAGCGTATCGTCAAAAGGCCTATGAGCAAATTGTGAATCAACAATTACAAGATTCTGCCCGTGATTGGGTGCAAGCCTTGCGTAAACGTGCCGACATTAAATACTTAAATTAATCATCATCCCGACCCAATGGTCGGGATTTTGCTTTATAATACACCGCACTTTTCGTTATTTTTATAAGATCTTATTCAATGAATTCAAAAAAGCATTTAGGTCATACGGCGCGTAAACGGTTCGGGCAAAATTTCTTGCACGACAACAATGTGATTCAAAATATTGTGGCGGCAATTTATCCGCAAGCCAATCAATTTTTAGTGGAAATCGGTCCCGGGTTGGGCGCATTGACAGAGCCGGTTGCGGAGCAGGTAGATCGCTTGACTGTATTGGAGCTTGACCGTGATTTAGCGGAACGCTTACGCCATCACCCGTTTTTACATCAAAAACTCAATGTCATCGAAACTGATGCTATGCAGTTTGATTTTTCTACTCTTTATGAACAAGAACATTTGGCGGAGAAAAACCAAAAACTGCGCGTGTTTGGTAACTTGCCGTATAACATTTCTACGCCGTTAATGTTCCATTTGTTTAAATATCATCACATTATTCAAGACATGCATTTCATGTTGCAAAAAGAAGTGGTGAAACGCCTATGTGCCGCACCAAACAGCAAGGCTTACGGAAGATTGACTATCATGGCGCAATATTTCTGCCAAGTGATGCCGGTGTTGGAAGTGCCACCAAGTGCCTTCAAGCCTGCGCCAAAAGTCGATTCTGCCGTGGTTCGTTTAATCCCGCATGCCACATTGCCGCATCCGGTTAAGGATTTATATTGGCTTAATCGTGTCTGTTCGCAAGCATTTAATCAACGTCGCAAAACCTTGCGTAATGCCTTGTCCGGCTTATTTTTACCGGAAAATCTGACCGCACTTAACATCGATTTAAATGCGCGAGCAGAAAATCTCAGCATTGCGGATTATGCTCGTTTAGCGAACTGGTTGGCGGATAACCCGCCGGCAGAGGTGAGCAAAGAGGATGTGGTGGATTCGGAAGAATAAAAAGAGCGGTCAAAAATGGCGACATATTTAGTGGGCGACTTACAAGGTTGTTATGACGAATTGCAGATGTTATTGGATCGAGTGAAATTCGACCCAACACAAGATACACTTTATTTAACCGGTGATTTGGTGGCACGGGGCGATAAATCGCTGGAATGTCTGCGTTTCGTTAAATCCTTGGGAACTGCCGCTTATACCGTCTTAGGTAATCATGATTTGCATTTAATTTCCACCGCTCTTGGCATTAAAAAAATCAAACCTCGTGATCGTGTTGCACCGATTTTTGCCGCACCGGATTTTTTTGAATTAATTCACTGGCTGCGCCAACAACCTTTGTTGATTCACCACGAACAACTGAATTTCGTCATGACGCACGCCGGTATTTCGCCCGATTGGGATTTACCAACCGCCAAAGCCTGCGCCAATGAAGTGGAGAATGTGCTGCGCCATGGCAATTATCGCTATCTCATTGAAAATATGTATTCGGAACAGCCTGATCGTTGGTCGCCGAATTTAAAAGGACTGGATCGTCTGCGTTACATTATTAATGCCTTTACTCGCATGCGTTTTTGCTATTGGGATCATCGCCTCGATTTTGCATGTAAACTGCCTATCAAGGATGCACCGGAGAACCTTGCACCGTGGTTTGCCTTAGACAATCCGCTGTATCAAACTGAAAATATTGTTTTTGGCCATTGGGCGAGCTTAGTGGATGAAACCACGCCACCGAATATTTATGCCCTCGATACCGGCTGCGTTTGGAACAACCGTCTCACTCTGTTGCGTTGGGAAGATAAGTGCTATTTCACCCAAAGTGCGGTCAAAAATTACAGTGATTTTTAGTGGTAAGCAGAAGAAAAAATGTCGCAATAGATAGCGTATATTGCGACATTTTTTTTATGCATAAATCGTTAGTATGCTACAAGCCATAGACGATTATTTTTGTTTCATTAATTTTGTCCAGTTGTAATAACCGTATAACGAGTTCAATAAATAGGCACTATACATTAAATACATGGCTGGGGTTTCCGCCCATAAGGCAATGGAAAGGATATTTAACAAAATCCATAAAAGCCATTGTTCACGGTAGCGTAAAATCATTAATAATTGGGCTGAAACAGTAATTACGGTGGTCAAACCGTCTAATCCTGTGGAACTGCCGCCTGCCGCATTAAGGGCTTGCACGAACAATAACGTACCGATAATCACTGTGGTAGCAAGGATGAGCCAGCCTTGCAGTGTTAGTGATTTCGCAATAACGCTTTCTGCACCGCTCTTTTCTTGTTGCATATGGGTTTTCCACATGAAATAACCGATAAATTGCGCTGGGATATAAACATACAAGACGGTATTCATTTCGCCGATGAAATTCTCGCCCCATGCTACATAGAAGTAAGTGTAGGCAAAAATCAGCCCGAACAGATAATTACTGATTTTCCCTTTACTGACGAACACCACGCAAATCACGCCGGCAATCCCGGAAATCATGGCTAAGGGCGATTGTGGATCTAATACAAAAGCAACAATTTGCGCCGCAATGAAGAGAAATAGCCAAAACACTTCAAAAGGTTTCCAGTCGGAAAAAAGTTCTTGTTTTAGTTGATGTAAAGACGGTTGTAGATTCATAGTCACCTCACAAATAGGATAAAGTGCGGTCATCTTAGGAAGTATTTTTTAGAATGTAAAGGATTTGCTACGTTTTTGTGTTGTTGATCACAAAAAAGATGTCATCACGTTAAACATGAATGGCATCGTGTCATTTCTTTTTCAGCGTAACAGGGCTAAAATAGCGCCTTTTTATCAGTAGAGAGAACATCATGACTTTTGCGGTTGGGCAGCGTTGGATCAGTGAAACGGAAAATAATTTAGGCTTGGGAGTCATTCGTGCCGTGGATTTTCGGCAAGTGACAATTGATTTTCCTGCAGCACAAGAACAACGTATTTATTCGGTGCAAAATGCGCCGTTAAATCGTGTGCAATTTCGTATCGGTGATTTGATTCAACATGTAGAAGGTTGGCATGGCGAAGTGCTCAATGTGGCGGAAAATAATGGCTTGCTGTTCTATTTGGTACAACAAGAGGGCAAGGAAGACTGTGTCGTCAGTGAAATGGAGCTGGCTCATCGCATTTCTTTTTGCCGACCGCAAGAACGCCTGTTTTCCGCACAGATTGATCGTAACGACCATTTCGTGTTGCGTTACCAAGCGTTGCAATACCAAAAAGCGCAATTTCAATCGCCCTTGCGGGGCTTACGCGGTATCCGCGCCGGGCTGATTCCTCATCAATTACACATTGCGAAAGAAGCCGGGCAGCGTATTGCACCACGCGTGTTGTTGGCCGATGAAGTGGGTTTAGGTAAAACGATTGAAGCCGGCATGATTTTGCAGCAGCAATTATTTGCCGAAAAGGTACGCCGCGTGCTGGTTATTGTGCCGGAAACGTTGCAACATCAATGGTTGGTTGAAATGTTGCGTCGTTTTAATTTGCACTTCTCTCTGTTTGATGAAGAACGTTGTGCTGATTTTGCCGCGACAGAAGAGCAAGAAGAAGTGAATCCGTTTACCACCGAATCCATGATTATTTGTGCCTTGGATTGGTTGGTGCAAATGCCAAAACGGGTACAACAAATCTTGGCGGCCGGTTTTGATATACTGATTGTCGATGAAGTGCATCATTTGGTGTATGACGAAGTCAATCCAAGTTTGGAATATCAGTTAGTGCAACAACTGACACAACAGATTCCCGCCGTGTTATTACTTACCGCTACACCGGAGCAGCTTGGTCAGCAAAGTCATTTTGCCCGTTTGAATTTATTGGACCCACATCGTTTCCACGATTACCATGCGTTTTTGGAAGAACAACAGCATTACCAACCGATTGCTGAAGCCGCACAAGCGTTATTGGTGGGTAAGCCTTTAAGTGCGGTGGAAAAAAATACTATTTCTGCCTTGTTGGGTGAAGACATCCATTTCAATACGACGAATAATGAAACGCTCATTAAACAACTTATTGATCACCATGGCACGGGGCGTTTACTATTTCGCAATACCCGCCAAAGCGTACAAGGTTTTCCGAAACGAATTTATCATCCGATTGCGCTACCCCAGCCGAAACAATACGAAAACGCCGTTAAAACCCTCAGGGCACTTGGTGAACATCCTGTGCAATGCGCCCTTTACCCGGAACATTTCATGCACGAACTCAATACCAATACGGCATGGTGGGAATTTGATCCGCGGGTGCAATGGGTCATCGATTTTTTAAAACAACATCGACAGGAAAAAGTGTTGGTGATTTGTCGTTATGCAGATACGGCAATTCAGCTGGAACAAATTCTGCGTGAAAAAGAAGGCATTCGTAGCGCGGTATTCCACGAAAAAATGTCTATTGTGGAACGCGATCGTGCGGCGGCGTATTTTACCCAACAAGAAAATGGTGCACAGGTGCTACTCAGCTCCGGGATCGGCTCTGAGGGGCGAAACTTCCAATTTGCCTGCCATTTGGTGCTGTTTAATTTACCGGAAAATCCTGATTTGTTAGAGCAGTGCATCGGGCGTTTGGATCGCATTGGGCAAACGCGAGAAATTCAAATTTATCAGCCGTATTTTACCGACAGCGCGCAAGCCGTGTTGGCAGACTGGTATCATTTAGGCTTGAATGCCTTCAATGAAACGTGCCCGATGGGTGCCTTATTGTTCGAACAGTTTGCCGAAGCACTGCAAAAAACATTGAAAAATCCGACCGCACTTGACGCTCGTCAGGACTTAATTGAGCGTACTCAAGAGGAAAGGTTACGCCTGAAGCAGCTGTTGGAACAAGGGCGTGATTTGTTGTTGGAGCTTAATTCTAACGGTGGTGAGGCGGCGAAGCAGCTGGCACAAGACATTGCCGCTCAAGATGGCAGTCAGGAGTTGGTTAATTTTGCTCTGAATCTGTTTGATGTCATCGGCGTGGAACAGGAAGATTTAGGTGAGCAATCTATCGTCATCACGCCCACAGGCACGATGCTTATGCCCGATTTCCCGGGCTTGAAAGAGGAAGGTGTCACGGTCACTTTCGACCGTCAATTGGCGTTGGCACGCGAGGAGTTGGAATTCCTCACTTGGGATCATCCGATGATTTACCACGGCATTGATTTAATCACTTCCGGTGACATTGGCAAAAGCGCCGTGGCGTTGTTGGTGAATAAAAATCTGCCATCAGGCACGCTGTTATTGGAGTTGGTTTATGTGGTGGAAAGTCAAGCGCCACAAGGGTTACAATTAACCCGATTCTTACCGCCGACGCCAATTCGCCTGTTGCTAGATAATCGCGGTAATGATTTGGCACCGCAAGTGGCATTTGACACATTACAACAAAAATTGAAGCCGATGGAACGCAATGTAGCGAATAAAATTGTGAAAATGCTGCATTCGAGCATTGAAGGGCTGATTGCCCAAGGTGAGCGTTTGGTGGTGGCACAAAGTGAGCAGATTATCAATGCCGCGCAACAAGAAGCTGAGCAGCAATTGGATGCAGAACTCAACCGATTAATCGCGTTACAAAAAGTGAATAAAAACATTCGCGCCGATGAAATTCACACGTTAGAACGTCAACGCACCCAAATTTTACAGCTGTTACAACAGGCAAACTGGCGTTTAGATTGCTTGCGTGTGATTGTGAGCAATAAGGAATAAACATGGCCCTGATTGAATATAATCCGCCGCAGGAACCTTGGCTGGATTTAGTGTATCGCGATGATTATATTGCGGTGGTGAACAAGCCGAGTGGCCTGCTTTCCGTGCCGGGTAATCAGCCGCAATATTACGACAGCGCGATGTCGCGAGTGAAAGAAAAGTACGGTTTTTGTGAACCGGCACATCGACTCGACATGGCCACCAGTGGCATTTTGTTGTTTGCTTTGAGTAAAGCGGCAGATCGCGAGTTAAAACGCCAATTTCGTGAACGTGAACCGAAAAAATATTATCAAGCACTGGTTTGGGGGCATGTGGAACAAGATCATGGGGTCGTGGAGTTGCCACTGATTTGCGACTGGGAAAATCGCCCACGCCAAAAAATTTGCTTTGAACGAGGCAAAAGAGCGGTCACTTTTTACGATGTTTTACAACGTTATCCCAATAATACGACGCGCGTAAAACTTACGCCGATTACAGGGCGTTCTCATCAATTACGCCTACACATGCTGGCACTTGGGCATCCGATTTTAGGTGATAAATTCTACGCACATCCGCAAGCCAAAGCGTTATGGCCTCGCCTCTGCTTGCATGCGGAAAGCCTGCAGATTCAACACCCGATTACCGGAGAAACGATGGAATTCACCGCGCCGGTCGGTTTTTAAGGTGCTACGGCGCATCGCTTAAGCGCGAGGCTACATCGTGGCGATTAGGGCTGTTTATTTTGGCGTATCTAAAATTTGTGCCACCAGTTTTAAGTAGCTGATGGCCAATGATCGTTGTGTGACACTTACATCGAATATCGCATCTTCGGTTAATACGCCACAAGGCATCTCCTCCGGGATTTCACCTTGTTCATAGGCTTGATAATCTTGCCGCCAGTCGCCGTCAAAATAATAATGTTCTAGCCGAGTTATCGTTGGTAACATCTGTTGCCATTTCTCTAAAAATTGTTCTGCCTCAAGTAAGAAGGCTTCCGATTGACCTAGAAGGGTTTCCATTTCTTGAATTTGTTTTAACCGTTTTTGGGGTAACATAATTGCTTCCTTATTGCTTGAATAGATATAAAACCTAGTCTAACCTGTGTCAGTCATTGTAGAATGACACTCAAGATACATTGCACATGACGCATTTTATAATGCAGTTCACGAAAGACAAAAGTGCGGTGTCTATTTTTATCGTTTATGGAGCGAGTATGAAATTATTTTTAGTCACTTTCGGTATTTTTCTTCTGATTATTTTAGCCATGGCATTGGGCTATATTGTGAAACGCCAAGCGCTGAAAGGCAGTTGTGGCGGTTTATCTTCCCTAGGCATTGCAAAGGCCTGCGACTGTGATAAGCCTTGCGATACGCTCCAAGAAAAATTGGATGCAGGCGATGAAAATGCTAAGGCAGAATATGAACAAAAATTTGCGCAAAAAGAGAAAGCTCAATTTTACGAAGTGAAGTAGTTCCATTTAACGTTGTGATGAGAGAACAGTATGCCCTATGTCAATATTAAAGTGACCGGTGGTACAGAGGCGCCGACAGCTAAACAAAAAGCAGAGTTAATTGAAGGTGTCACCCATTTATTACAGAAAGTGTTAAACAAAAATCCCGAAACGACAGTGGTGATTATTGATGAAGTCGATATGGATAACTGGGGGATTGGAGGGAAAACGGTAACTTCTCGACGTTCAATGAAGTGATCATGCCGTAACCTGTATGAAAGTGCCCGAAATTGTCGGGCATTTTTACTCTTACTTGATTTGCGGTAGAATGCCAAATTATTTATTTAGTGGAACGTTTATTACTAAACTATGAAATCACAAACCTACGAAAAACATTTCCCGAAACTCTCTGCTGAACAACTTGCCGAAAATGCCACGAAAAAAGTCATTTGTGGCATGTCAGGCGGGGTAGATTCCTCTGTGTCTGCTTTTATTCTGCAACAACAAGGCTATCAAGTGGAAGGCTTGTTTATGAAGAATTGGGAAGAGGATGACGATACCGATTATTGTACAGCCGCCGCTGACTTAGCTGACGCTCAAGCGGTGTGCGACAAGCTTGGCATTAAGCTGCATAAAATTAATTTTGCGGCGGAGTATTGGGATAATGTATTTGAACATTTCCTTAACGAATACAAAGCAGGACGTACTCCCAATCCGGATATTTTGTGTAACAAAGAAATTAAATTTAAAGCCTTTTTAGAATATGCCGCGGAAGATTTAGGCGCGAACTATATCGCTACCGGGCATTATGTCCGTCGCCGTGGCGCGGATGACAACGCACAATTATTGCGTGGTTTGGATGCCAACAAAGATCAAAGCTATTTTTTATATACATTGAGCAGTAAGCAAGTGGGACAAAGTTTGTTTCCGGTGGGCGATATTGAAAAACCAATTGTTCGCGCCATTGCCGAAGATTTAGGTTTGATCACGGCGAAGAAAAAAGATTCTACCGGCATTTGTTTTATTGGTGAGCGTAAATTTAAAGATTTCTTAGCCCGTTACTTGCCGGCGCAACCGGGCAACATTCGCACGGTAGAAGGTGACATTATTGGTCGCCACGATGGTTTGATGTATCACACATTGGGGCAACGCAAAGGCTTAGGCATTGGTGGCGTGAAGGGTGCCAGTGAAGAGGCGTGGTATGTGGTGGAAAAGGATCTGGTCAATAACGAGTTAATTGTGGCGCAAGGGCATGATCACTCAGCGTTACTTTCTACCGGTTTAATCGCACAACAATTACATTGGGTCGATCGTCAACGGATTCGTGAACCGTTGCGTTGTACGGTGAAAACCCGTTATCGCCAAACGGATGTGCCTTGTACGATTGAGCCTATTGATGACGAAAGTATCAAAGTGATTTTTGATGAACCACAAATTGCCGTCACGCCGGGACAATCGGCTGTCTTCTATTTAGATGAAGTTTGCCTTGGCGGTGGCATTATCGAGCAACAATTGAAGTAATCACATCGTTAACTTTTCTTCTGACACATCGGGCAATAAAAGCTGTTTCGTTGCCCGATGATTAAACTTTCAATTTTTGTACCGCATTTTGGGCAAGGTTTGCCTTTATTCCCGTAAACCAGTAATTCTTGCGCAAAATAACCCGGTCTGCCATCAGGTTGTAGGAAATCTTTGAGTGTGGTTCCGCCTTGTTCAATAGCTTTGGTAAGAACTGATTTAATTGTTTCGACCAAACGTTCACACTGCTTACGTGTCAGATTGGCGGCCTGTTTCATAGGATGAAGACCACATAAAAATAAACTTTCATTGGCATAAATGTTGCCAACGCCCACCACCACAGCATTATCCATTAAAAAGGTCTTAAGTGCGGTCGTTTTTTGGCGTGATTTTTTGAAGAGATAATCTGGGTTGAATAAAATGGACTAGGAGTATAGTATCTGAGAGGATTATTGTGTATTTGGGGGCTGGATTAGCTTGAATGTCATTTTCTCTTTCTGTAAACTCCGTAAGCTTACACACAAGCGTGTCATTTTATAATGGCGTAATATTGATCTTGTGCGGTGTCAGGGATTGCTTATGCAATTAGCTTGATAGCGGCATAGCTTCAAATTTGAGGTTTTCTATAAAACAAGGTACTTATCCTGAATATAATGTTCTTGCAGTAAGGTGATCAAAACCCGTTCAACCTTAGGCAAAGACATCAACCTTGATGGGTAACTGCTATTCGTTTTATAAAGGTAAACAATGTGTTGTTGGCACTGGTGGTCGTGTTGAACGCTTTAACAGCTGTTTCAAAATTCCAGGTGCAAAGTAATTTTAATTTCAGCCCTCGCGATTATGGGGGTATTTCTATAATTAAAGATAAATTAGAGTAAATATAATGAAAATTTCTCTTGTCTGCTCAAAATTCAGATATGGCGGTGGTATAGAACGTTATATAATTGATCTGGTAACCGGTTTTCATGAAAAAATATTCTTCCAAATGTTTATTCTGCCAAGTTTGATAAAGATATATTAGAATATAGTTTTATTAATCCTATAGAAATTAACCTCTCTCTTATCCCTAAGCCTCTTAGAAATTATTTCCTATCTTATTTTTCAAATAGGATAAAGTCTCGCTCAAAAGAGAGAGAAATTTCTATCACAACGACATATACAAAATCAGATATAGTTATATGTGGAGGGAATCATATAGGATATTTACGAGCATTAAATAAAAAGCCAACTTTTTTAGATCTAATAAAAATCAAAAATGAAAAAAGATGCTTTGACTATGCTAAGATTATTATCGCCCACTCTAAATTAATGAAAAATGAATTAATTACTCTATATCAAATACCAGAAAATAAAATAGAAGTAATTTATCCACCAGTAAATTCTGAATGTTTTAAACCCATTAACGATGACAAGCGTAAAAGTTTAAGAAAAAAATTTAACTTTCAAGATAACGAAATCATCTTCTTATTTCCCTCTACTGGACATGAAAGAAAAGGTTTCAATATCCTTAAAAATTATTTTAATCAATCAGATCTTCCTATTCGTCTTGTTGTTGCTGGCTCACCAGTTACGGAAAGTAAAAATATTATATCATTAGGTTATTGCAAAAATATGCCTGAACTGTATCAAGTGGCAGATTATACAATTATGGCGTCAATATATGAGCCATTTGGACTTGTAGGAATTGAATCTATTTTATCCGGAACACCAGTTATATTTTCAGATAATATGGGGTGTTTAGAAGTTCTAGAAAATAATTTTGGTTATACATTTTGCCGAAATAATATAGATACTTTAGACAAAGCTATTCAAAACGCTGTTAGACAATTCAGTTCTCTTAAGAATAGGATAAGCACCCCACTTGATTGTATAACTTATAATCCTCGTTTATCTGCTCATATAGAAGAATTGCTAGATATTTTATATCACTCATGATATTAATTTAATATTTTTAGTAATTCTTATCCCTTCTTCTGACACATCGGGCAATAAAAGCTGTTTCGTTGTCCGATGATTAAACTTTCAATTTTTGTACCGCATTTTGGGCAAGGTTTGCCTTTATTCCCGTAAACCAGTAATTCTTGCGCAAAATAACCCGGTCTGCCATCAGGTTGTAGGAAATCTTTGAGTGTGGTTCCGCCTTGTTCAATGGCTTTGGTAAGAACCGATTTAATGGTTTCGACCAGACGTTCACACTGTTTTCGAGTGAGATTTGCGGTAAGTTTCATAGGATGCAAGCCACACAAAAACAAACTTTCATTGGCATAAATGTTGCCAACGCCCACCACTACAGCGTTATCCATTAGAAAGGTCTTAAGTGCGGTCGTTTTTTTGCGAGATTTTTTGAAAAGATAGTCTGCGTTAAATTCCTCTGATAGCGGTTCCGGCCCCAGTTTCAAAAATAAATGAAACTCGTCTAATTTTTCCGTCCACAACCAAGCGCCAAAACGGCGTGGATCGTTATAGCGTAATAATCTGCCGTTGTTCATTACAATATCCAAATGATCGTGTTTATCAACCGGGCAGTCATGCGGTACGATTCTTACGGTTCCCGACATCCCTAAGTGCCCGATGATATAACCTTTTTCGGTATGAATGATGAGGTATTTGGCGCGACGGCTCAGATCCAGAATTTTTACTTGATGCAATGTCGCTAATTCCGGTGATACTGCCCAGCGGAGTTTCGGCTGACGTACCTCGATTTTTTCAATCATGTAATCTTTCAAATAAGGGCTCACACCACGCAGTGCGGTTTCGACTTCAGGTAGTTCAGGCATTCTCTTTCTCCGATAGCCACTGGATATAAAAAAACCCGAACAATGTCGGGTTTTTCAATTTGTGCAAAATTATTTGATTTTTGCTTCTTTATAAATAACGTGTTTACGCACAACTGGATCAAATTTTTTGATTTCCATTTTTTCAGGCATATTACGTTTGTTTTTGTCAGTTGTGTAGAAATGACCGGTTTCTGCGGTAGAAACTAAACGGATTTTCTCACGAGCACCTTTTGCTGCCATTTGTTAGCTCCTTAGATTTTCTCGCCACGAGCACGGATTTCAGCTAAAACTGCATCAATGCCTTTTTTATCAATAATACGCATACCTTTTGCAGTTAAGCGTAATGTTACGAAACGGTTTTCACTTTCAACCCAGAAACGGTGTGTGTGAAGGTTAGGAAGAAAACGACGACGAGTCGCGTTCATTGCGTGAGAGCGGTTGTTACCCACTGCCGGACGCTTGCCTGTTACTTGACAGACTCTAGACATATTAATCTCCAATAATGAAATTTAAGCTCGAGCTTACGGTTCGGAATATTTCAAAAATCGCTTTTTGAATGACCTCGTCAGGTCGTATAACCCGACCCGCATACTATATTAAAGGTCGTGCATTATACTCACTTTATATCGCATTCTCAAGCCTAAATCCTGAATTTGCTGACATTAAAACTAAAATTTATCCAAAAGTGCGGTGCGTTTTAGAGAAGATTTTGTTCCGCAAAGGAAAAATAATCGCCTTTACCAATCACAAAATGATCCAGCACTCGAATTTCCACCAACTCCGCCGCCTGTTTGATAGTCTCCGTAATTTGTCTGTCAGAAAAGCTGGGTTCCGCCACGCCGGAAGGATGATTATGCGCCAAAATAATCGCCGCCGCATTGCACGCCAAGGCTTCTTTGATGACTTCGCGCGGATACACCATCGCTTTATTAATTGTGCCGAGAAACAAGCGCTCCTGCTTAATCAATCGGTGCTGGTTATCCAAGAAAAGCACTAAAAAAATTTCTCGTTCCGTATTTTCCAACTCTGTTTGTAAGTACATTTTCACCGTCTCTGACGAGCTAAAACAATACCCTTCTTTGAGTTCCGCCAATAAATAACGACGGGTCATTTCCGTGCAAGCTTGCAATTGAATAAACTGCGTAATGCCAATGCCTTTCACAGCACAAAACTGCTTTTGATTGGCGCTAATGAGCCCTCGCAACGAGCCAAAATGTTGTAGTACATTTTTCGATAGCTGCATCACCGGACAATCTTTAATACCCGTACGCAAGAAAATGGCCAAAAGTTCAGCATCCGTCAGTGTAGCGACACCATATTTTAAGAGCTTTTCCCTTGGCATTAAGGTCTCATCCATTTCTTCAACCTCGCAAAAATAACAGATTCGTTATTCATTCATACAAGGCGTTAAAACCCAAACAGCGGGCTTTAAAAGTGGAATCCTGATCGCAAAATAAGATTTTTGATTAAATCATAATTCAAGTAGAATAAACGGATTCATCTCCGAGTCAGTCAATTCATGGGATTCAAGCATGATTAATCTAGAAAATAAACGCATTGTTGTGGGCATTACCGGCGGCATTGCCGCATACAAAACCATCGAATTAATTCGTTTATTACGCAAAGCCAATGCACAGGTTCGCGTGGTGCTCACGCCTGCCGCTGCAGAATTTGTTACACCGCTCACCTTACAAGCGATTTCCGGTAATGCCGTGGCGCAATCGTTATTGGATCCGCAAGCAGAACTGGCAATGGGACATATTGAATTGGCGAAATGGGCTGACGCTGTATTAATCGCCCCTGCCAGCGCAGATTTTATTGCGCGCTTAACTGTCGGGATGGCGAACGATTTACTTTCCACGATTTGTCTTGCTACCAGCGCACCGATTTTTCTTGCGCCGGCGATGAATCAACAAATGTATCGCCAAGCCATAACGCAGCAAAATCTGACCGCACTTTTAAGCCGTGGCATACAACTTATCGGCCCGAACAGTGGTGAACAGGCATGTGGTGATGTGGGCGCAGGGCGGATGTCTGAACCTTCTGAAATTTTCACCGTACTTTGCCATCATTTTACTGTGCAGCAAGATTTGCTCGGACTCCATGTTGCTATTACAGCAGGTCCAACACGCGAGGCCATCGATCCGGTGCGTTACATTTCCAATCACAGCTCCGGTAAAATGGGCTTTGCCATTGCGGAGGCTTTTGCTAAACGTGGCGCACAGGTGACGCTAATTGCCGGCCCGGTGAATCTCACCGCCTCACCCAACATTCATCGTATTAATGTCACTTCCGCGCAAGAAATGTGGCAAGCTGCCTTAGAAAGTGCGGTCAAAAATCACATTTTTATTGGTTGTGCTGCGGTGGCGGATTACCGCATCGCAGACGTTGCTGAACAGAAAATCAAGAAATCAGCTGAAGAAATGATGTTAAAGCTCGTTAAAAATCCTGACATCATCGCTGATGTGGCACATCTTACGGAAAAGCGCCCTTTCACTATTGGGTTTGCGGCTGAAACACAGAATGTTGCCGATTACGCGAAAGATAAATTGACGAGCAAAAATTTGGATATGATTTGTGCCAATGACGTTTCCGGCGGGCAAGTGTTCGGACAAGATCACAATGCGTTACACCTCTTTTGGAAGCATGGCGAAAAAGCCTTGCCGCAGGCGGATAAAAATACATTGGCAGAAGCATTAGTTAGTGAAATTATGGCGCGTTACCGTCAATAAAAAAACACAGCAAAAACCAACCGCACTTTATCAAAAAGATTTCGTTAAAGGAAAAGATCACAATGAAAAAAATTGACGTTAAAATTTTAGATAGCCGTCTTGGCAGCGAATTTCCTTTGCCAACGTATGCCACTGAAGGATCCGCAGGATTGGATTTACGTGCGCTCCTAGACAATGGCATTGAAATTCAACCGAGTGAAACCAAATTAATTCCAACCGGGCTTTCTATTTATATTGCTGATCCGAATTTAGCCGCAGTCATTTTACCGCGCTCCGGTTTAGGCCATAAACACGGCATTGTGTTGGGCAATTTAGTTGGTTTAATCGATTCTGATTATCAAGGTCCGCTCATGGTTTCCGTGTGGAATCGTGGCAATGAGCCGTTCAAAATTGAAGTAGGCGATCGCATCGCACAATTAGTCTTTGTGCCCGTTGTGCAAGCGGAATTTAATATCGTCAACGAATTTGATGCCACAGAACGCGGTGAAGGCGGTTTCGGCCATTCAGGTAAACACTAATGGAACAAACCAATAAACGCAGTATTAAAGAACGCCGCCAACAAGTGTTGACGGTGCTCACGCATATGTTGCATTCCGAACGCGGCATGGAGCGTATGACAACGGCGCGTTTAGCCGCGGAAGTGGGCGTATCAGAAGCGGCGTTATACCGTTATTACCCGAGCAAAACCAAGATTTTTGAGGCCTTAATTGAGAATATCGAAAGCACATTGCTGAATCGCATTTCACAATCTATCAAAAATGAAACTAACACCATGCAACGGGTAAAAGACATCCTGCAGATGATCTTGGATTTTGCCCGTAAAAACCCCGGTTTAACCCGTGTTTTAACGGGCCATGCGTTGATGTTTGAAGATGCCAAACTACAAGCCCGCGTTGCTACCTTTTTTGACAGGCTAGAATTGCAGTTCGTGAATATTCTGCAAATGCGAAAATTGCGCGAAGGACGCGGATTTAACGTGGACGAACGCATTATCGCCGCATACCTCGTCACCCTCTGTGAAGGGCAGTTTATGCGCTATGTGCGTTCCAACTTCCGACACACACCAAATCAAGGGTTTAGCCAGCAATGGCAGCTCATTGAAAGCTTATTTGCATAATTTATTTATTTAGGTAATATGTCGTGATTATTCCTTGGCAAGAACTGGCGGAAGACACTTTAATCAATATTGTGGAAAGCGTCATTTTACGTGAAGGAACCGATTATGGTTCACATGAACAGACTTTCGAACAAAAAAAGAAAGCGCTACTGAACAGAATCCGTCAAGGAAGTGCGGTGATCGTTTGGTCTGAACTACATGAATCTATTGATATAAAAGATAAAACGGATTTTTTTAGATAAACCTTTTAGTTTTTCATAATTAGATGGAGGTTTTACGTGCAGGAACAGGACGCACAAGCCACACAACCGACGGATCCGATGCTGGAGTGGTTTTTATCACATTGCCACATCAAAAAATATGCAGCGAAAAGCATACTGATTAACGCCGGAGAAGAAGCGGATACGTTGTATTACATCATTAGCGGTTCGGTTTCCGTCATGGTAAAGGATGAAGACGGCAGGGAAATGATTTTGACCTATTTAGGCAAGGGCGAGTTCTTTGGTGAGGCAGGATTATTTGAAGATGGTCAACTGCGCTCTGCATGGGTTAAAGCAAAGACCGCTTGTGAGGTTGCTGAAATTTCCTATCGGAAATTTCGTCAGTTAATTCAAGTTAGCCCCGATATTTTAATGTATCTGACCGCACAATTAGCCCATCGCTTACAACGAACATCACGGCAAGTCAGCAATCTAGCTTTCTTAGATGTCACCGGGCGTATTGCACAGACCTTATTAAATTTAGCTAAAATGCCGGACGCCATGACGCATCCGGACGGGATGCAAATTAAAATTACCCGTCAGGAAATCGGACAGATGGTGGGGTGCTCCCGTGAAACAGTGGGGCGGATTATGAGAATGTTAGAAGAGCAACATTTGATTACAGCCCATGGTAAAACAATCGTGATTCATGGGACTCGATAGAAAGAAAAACGACCGCACTTTATGTCTTGCTGAATTAAGTGCGGTCTTTTTTGTCTTATTTTCGCAGTTTGACTAACTCGACTTCATGATTAACCCCTTTCTTTAAGATGAGATTGGCACGTTCACGCGTCGGCAAAATATTTTCTCTTAAATTTAATCCATTAATGTCATCCCAAATACGACTGGCTGTTGCAATGGCTTCTTGTTCGGAAAGATTGGCATAATGTTTAAAATAGGAATTCGGGTTAGAAAACGCACTTTGTCGGAATTTTAAGAATCGACGGATATACCATTCTTTTAATAAGCTTTCTTCTGCGTCCACATAAATCGAAAAATCCACAAAATCTGAAACGAAGGTTTGATTTGCACGATTATCATTGGGTTGGAGGACGTTGAGCCCTTCTAATATCAGAATATCCGGCTGATCAATAACGTTAAACTGTTCAGGAATAATATCATAAGTTAAATGAGAATAAATCGGTGCTTTCACATGATGTTTACCGGATTTGATATCAGCTAAGAAATGAATTAATTTTGGTGTATCGTAAGAAATCGGAAAACCTTTCTTTTGTAATAGTTGATGCTTTTGTAAATAAGAAAGCGGATGCAAAAAACCATCGGTAGTAATTAAATCCACTTTCCGTTCACTCGGCCAATGGCTAAGAAGAGATTGTAAAATGCGTGCCGAGGTGCTTTTGCCAACGGCAACACTGCCGGCAATACTGATGATATAGGGTACTTTGGGGCTTTCTCCGCCAAGGAAGCGGTGAAGAACATTCTGGCGACGAATGTTTTCTTCTATATAGTAGTTAATCAGGCGGGTGAGCGGCAGATAAATCGTGCGCACTTCATCCAGCGACAATTCTTCATTAAAACCCAGTAGCGGTTTAAGATCTTGCTCGGTCAATTTTAATGGCACGGATTTGCGTAAGGCAGCCCAATGCTGTCGTTCAAAGGATAAGAAGGGGGTTAACTTGTCTGAAAAAGTGTCAGAAATTGGAGATTTCACGATTAAATTGCGCTTCCGTTGAGTAAAATAATGGGTGAAATATACCTTATAAATGAAAGGATGCGCAGTAAAAATTTAGTTGTGCTTATAAATTAAGCAAATCAGGATTCTCTTTTGTTTGATAATTAAACGAATAATTAAAAAAAAACGATTTATAAAAAAAAAGACTTGTCAGGTATAAAAAAATCCCTATAATACGCCTCACTTGTTCACGAGGCCGACTTAGCTCAGTAGGTAGAGCAACTGACTTGTAATCAGTAGGTCATCAGTTCGATTCCGATAGTCGGCACCATTCTTACGTAAATTAAGTATTCATTTAGTGTGGAGGGGTTCCCGAGCGGCCAAAGGGGGCAGACTGTAAATCTGTTGGCTCAGCCTTCGAAGGTTCGAATCCTTCTCCCTCCACCATTTTCTAAATGAATTCTGATGGGACAGATGAATTTAGGACTGCGGGCATCGTATAATGGCTATTACCTTAGCCTTCCAAGCTAATGATGCGGGTTCGATTCCCGCTGCCCGCTCCAAACGCTGATATAGCTCAGTTGGTAGAGCGCACCCTTGGTAAGGGTGAGGTCGGCGGTTCAAATCCGCCTATCAGCACCAGCCTTCCAAATTCCTCTCTCCTTATTAAGTAGTAATGATTTTATTGGTTAATGTGGTTTAATTTACCCATCGATAACCGTGTCTATTTAGAGGGACTCTTTAAATGTCTAAAGAAAAATTTGAACGTACAAAACCGCACGTAAACGTGGGTACAATCGGCCACGTTGACCACGGTAAAACAACTTTAACAGCAGCAA
>ERZ772807.621-NODE-621-length-21370-cov-6.162796_pt1 | contig 21370 bp, 19 predicted proteins | sample MGYA00511472_ERZ772807 | MGnify/ENA primary metagenome ERZ772807 (study PRJEB29015, sample SAMEA2737947) | human oral metagenome | biome: human oral; feature: human-associated habitat; material: dental | place: China | collected 2039 ...
GGAGAGCTTGGTAGCGTGAAATTTAAAGATGCAGAATTTAATAATGCGAAAAGCGCGCAAGGCTCCGAGCCAAACGAAACGAAAGCTGGCGGCGCAAAGAGCGCGGAATTTCAAAGCTCAGAATTCAAAGGCGCAAAATTTCAAGACGAGGGGCTTAAAACTCAAAGCGAAATTTCAGCCGAAGCTGGCGATAAAAATTTAAGCGGCTCTATTGCCACTGCGCTTGCAGACTGCGACGGGACGCTGTTTACAGGCGATATAGAGGGGAACTTTATAAATTTAAAAAGCGGTGAGCGCAAAAGCGTGGGCTCTTGGATCAAATCCATCGTGTGCGCCCGCGGCACGCAGTTTATCGCTACTAAAGATAAAATTTACGAAAATCAAAAAGCAGGATTAAAGGAGGTTGTGGATTTAAAAAGCGAATTTTTAGCGATGTACGCAGACGAGGATGCGATCCTCGTAGTCAGCAAATCAGGTAAAATTTTAAAATTCTAAGAAAGGATTAGTATGTTAAAAAGTTTCAAACCCGTGCTTTTGGGCTCGGTTTTGTTCGCCGCAAGCGCCCTGTGTGCCGCAGATAGCGACTTAGAGCGCGTGATGAAAGAACGAAATTTAAGCGAAAAAGACGTTTTGGCGGCGGCTAAGACCTATCAGCCGACCGGTAGGAAGGACGATTATATGGTCTTCTCTTCCGGCGGTCAAAGCGGACAGGTGATCGTTTACGGCGTGCCGTCGATGAGGATCTACAAATATATCGGCGTATTTACCCCGGAGCCTTGGCAGGGATACGGCTTTGACGAGGAGAGCAAGGCGGTCTTAAGATCGGGCTCCATTAACGGCAAAGAGATCAACTGGGGCGATACTCACCATCCAAATTTCAGCGAAAAAAACGGCGAGTATGTGGGCGATTATCTCTTTATCAACGATAAGGCGAACCCAAGAATCGCGGTTATAAATTTATCCGATTTCGAAACCACTCAAATAGTCGTAAATCCCGTAATCAAAAGCGATCACGGCGGCTCTTTCGTAACGCCTAATACCGAATACGTCATCGAAACCAGCCAATACGCAGCCCCTTTTGATAACGACTGGCACCCGATCGAGGAGTATCAAGCAGTCTATCGCGGTGCGGTAACGCTATGGAAATTTGACTACGATAAAGGCAAAATCGACGTAAATAAATCCTTTTCTCTAGAGCTTCCTCCATATATGCAAGATCTAAGTGACGCAGGTAAGGGCGAGAGCTTCGGCTGGGCGTTTACCAACAGCTTCAACTCCGAAATGTACACAGGCGGCATCGAAAAGGGTCTGCCTCCTATGGAAGCTGGCATGAGCCGCAACGATACCGACTACTTGCACGTTTACAACTGGCAAATTCTAGAAAAACTTGCTCAAGACAGCAAAAACTACAAGGTTGTAAACGGACACAGAATTGTTACGATAGACGCCGCCGTAAAAGCGGGAGCGCTATTTTTGATCCCTGAAGCCAAATCCCCTCACGGCGTCGATGTTAGCCCTGATGGTCGCTATATCATTATCGGCGGTAAACTAGATACTCACGCTAGCGTTTATGATTTTAAAAAGATCAAAGAGCTAATTGATAAAAAAGAATACGCAGGCAAGGATCCATACGGAATTCCGATCCTAGATATGCAAAAGACGCTTCACGGACAAGCAGAGCTAGGTCTTGGACCTCTTCATAATACCTTCGATTCGCAAGATGGCGTAATCTATACATCGCTTTACGTTGATAGCCAGATCGTAAAATGGAACTACAAAACGCTAAAGGTTTTAGATAGGATCAACGTCCACTACAATATCGGTCACCTTGATTCTATGGAGGGTAAATCCTCAAAGCCTGTCGGCAAATACGTAATCGCGCTGGATAAGCTTTCGATCGATAGATTTAATCCTATCGGACCGCTTCATCCGCAAAATCACCAGCTGATCGACATTACAGGGCCTAAAATGGAGATGCTTTACGATCTTCCTATCGGTCTAGGCGAGCCGCACGACGTAGTTTCTATCGCAGCTAGCAAGCTTCATACGAAACCTACCTATACTATGGGAACAAACTCTCGCACCGGTAAGCAGCACCCTGCTATGACGCTAGCAGGTCAGGAGCGCATCGAGCGCGACGGCAAAAACGTAAAAGTCTATGCTACAGCGATCCGCAGCCATATTAATCCTGAGCACATCGAGGTTAATAAGGACGATAACGTAACGATCTATATGACAAATTTAGAGCGTGCCGAGGATGAAACTCACGGCTTTACGGTTGATGATTACGATCTGCATATGTCGCTTGAGCCGGGTAAGACTGCGAGCGTAAATTTCATCGCAGATAAAGAAGGCGTATTTCCTTTCTACTGCACGGAATTCTGCTCTGCGTTGCACCTTGAGATGTTCGGATATCTATACGTAAAAGATCCGAATAAAAAATACACTTCAGCTAAAGCTTCTATGCTAAAAGCTCTTAGCCCAGAAGCTCTAAAAGCCGAATACGACAAGGTAGTAGCTACGAATAAAGCCACCGACGACGTTATTCAATCAGTCGTTAAATTCTTAAAAGAGAAAAACTACGAGAAATATCCTAAGGTCAAGGCTTTAGTCGATGACGCGCTGGATCAATACGGCAAAATTCCTGAAACCAAAGCCAAGGCAGACGCCGCGGTAAAAGCAGGCGATATGAACGGCGCGATACTTTGGGAAGGTCAAGTTTGGCAGTATCTAGTAAAAACCGCAGATGTCGGACTTCGCGCTAAAAACAACCTGATCCGCGAGCTCTCCACTCCTATGAGCGAGGCTGCATCTAACGGCGAGAAGGCTTACCTACGCGGAGGCTGCAACGGCTGCCACGTCATCGGTCAAGTAAGCTCCGGTCCTGATCTAACGGGCGTCCTACTCCGCCACGAAAACGGCGAGAAGTGGGTAGCTGATTTTATCAAAGACCCTGCTAAATTCTACGAAGACGACTACGTTAAGGCAATGATAAATTACTTCAACCTTCGCATGCCAAATCAGCATATGAAAGACGAAGAGATCAAAGATATCATCGAATACCTAAAATGGGTCGATGAGAACGCGGGTCTTAACTAGCCCCCACTCTCCCCCGCAAGGGGGAGAATTTAAAGGAGATGAAATGCCAAAATATAAAATTTACGCGATTTTAGCGCTGCTTATTATGACGGTCGCTTTTACCATCCCTACGCTCGGATTTTTCAAAGTCCAAGGCAAAATCGTATCGGGGCAGGTTAGCAGCGTCTCGCAGCTGCCCGCATACTCCGCACCGATATGGAATTTTTATACGAAAGCATCGTATAAAAATCACCTAATTCCTAGTGATGTTAAAAATGATCTAGGCGCGATGCTGGAGCATAAATTTGAAGTGGGGGTCCCTAGCATACCGGTGTGGAAAATTTCACTTGAAGCGCCGAACTACCCTAAAGAGGCTTTCCCCGATGGAATTCCGCTTTACGTCCACGTTGACGGCTTTAGCGGCGATGTCGGCGAGATGAATACCCTAAATCACTATATCGGCATGTATCCCGTCTGGCGCGGCGGCACGCTCGAGCACTCGCTATCGCCGTATTATCTCATAATCGCTACGATCGGTATGCTTGCGTTTTTGTACTATGATGGCAAGGGGCAGACTCTGCTTATGATCCTGCCGATCATTGCGCCGCTTATCTTCATCGGCTGCTACGTGGGCTGGCTGTATTGGTTCGGGCACAACCTGCAAGACTGGGGTGCGTTTAAAATAAAGCCTTTTATGCCTACAGCATTTGGCGACGGCAGCGTAGCGCATTTTACTACCCATTCATATCCGGCTCTTGGCTTTTGGCTGATGCTGGCCCTGTCGCTGCTATCGGCGTTAGCTCTACTATCTAAGAAAAAATTCCTACGAGAGCATAGATGAGGCTTTTGCTTCTAGCATTCTCGCTCGCGCTAAGCTTAGGCGCGGGCGAGCTTCAAGACGCGATCGATAGCGCAAAAGCGGGCGATATTATCGAACTAGCCGCGGGCGAGTACCACGGCAACGTTTTAATCGATAAGCCCCTTACTATCGACGGACTAGACCGCTCCGCCGTGATCATAGGCGATCGCAACGGAACGGTGATCCGCGTCCGCTCTCCGCATGTTACAATCAAGAATTTAACAATTCAAAACGGAGGCTTCGAGCATCTTAGCGAGGATGCGGGCATCAACGTAAGCGACGTAAACAGCGTAATCATAAAAAATAATCTCATCAAAGACGTGCTCTACGGCGTCGTACTAAGCAAGGCAAACGACGTAACGATCGAGGGCAACGAAATTTCAAGCAATACCTACCGCACGAGTTTCAAAGGCGACGGCATCAAGCTTTGGTATTCCAATGCCAATAAAATTTTAAATAACGACGTCCACAACGTCCGCGACACCGTTTTTTACTTCTCAAACGGAAATCTCGTCGCAGGCAATAAAGGCCACAGTTGTCGATATTCGCTGCACTTTATGAACTCCGGACATAACGTCGTGGAGGATAACTACTACGACGGCAACAGCGTGGGATTATTTTTTATGTTTTCAAGCGACAATATAGCTAGGCGTAACATCGTGCGCAACGCGGATGGCGCTTACGGCGTAGGTATCGGTATGAAGGATAGCTCAAATTTCAGGGTTACGGATAATAAAGTCGTTTACAACGCCCGCGGATTTTATCTGGATCAATCCCCCTATCAGCCGGGCTCACTTAACGTTTTTGAAAACAACGATATCGAATACAACAGCATCGGCGTGCAATTCCACGCCACGCAGCTAAAAAGCGTATTTAAAAACAATAAATTTAAAGGCAATATGGAGATCGTGCTAAACGATACGCCCCAATCCAAGCTCTTGCAAAATGAATGGAATGGCAACTATTTTGACGATTACGACGGATTTGATCGCGATGGCGACGGCTACGGCGATGTGAGTTATGCGGCATATGCCTATGCGGATAGACTTTGGGCGTATAAACCGAATGTGCGGTTTTTTTACGGCTCCAGCGGGATCGCGCTTTTAAATTTCATCTCCAAGCTCGCTCCGTTTTCAGAGCCTGAGCTACTGCTAAAAGATCCAAAACCTAGGATGAAGCAATGATAAAGAATAGACGCGAAGCGATAAAACTACTCGGCGGAGCGCTTGGGACGCTAGGGGCAGCGAGCTTATTTGCGGATGAGAATTCCACAAATTCCGTAAATTTTACGGGCGGCGAAGCGCAGAATTCCGGCGCGTCAAATTCCGTAAATTCTGCAGGGCAAAATTCCGTGCCGAATTCCATAAAACAAAATTCTGCGGAAAATTCTAGCGGGAGTTCCGCTTCTTTATATCTGCGCCCGCCCGGAGCGCTAGCGGAACGAGGCTTCCGCTCTAGCTGTATCAAGTGCGGTCAATGCGTGCAGGTCTGCCCCTATCACAGCATCTATCTGCTCGATATTACGCATCTTTTTGACATCGGCACGCCCGTTATCGATGCCAAAGAGCGGGGCTGCTATCTTTGCGGCGCGCTTCCTTGCGTGCTCGCCTGTCCAAGCGGCGCGCTCAGCCACGAAACGAACGAGCCTAAAAAGGTCAAAATGGGTATCGCCGTGATTGAAAATTTAGACGCCTGTTTGGCGTATCTCGGGCAGGTCTTAAAATCTAGCGATCTGCACCCAAAGCCCGCCAAGACCGAGCAGGAGCGCGAGTTAAACTCAGCGCTGGCTGCGAAAGAGGGCAAGGTCTGTGATCTATGCGCGTCGCTGTGCCCTTACCCGCAGCCACTTGATGCCATAGCTATGATAAAAGCGGGCGCGCATTTCGTCCCGCAGATCCGCAGCGCTTGCGTCGGCTGTGGCGCGTGCGCAGAGCTCTGCCCGGCGCGTATCATCGAGATAATCCCGCGGGCGGATTACAAATCAATCTATGAAGGAAAACAATGAAAAACTCCATTAAATTCTACCTCTGCTCGCTAGCTGTGGCGCTTTTGCTATGCGGCTGCGGAGATGACGGCGATTCAGGCTCTGCCGCGACAAGCTCCACGGGGCAAAATTCCGTTTCGCAAGGCTCCGCGGGGCAAAATTCTGTCTCACAAAACTCCGCAAGGCAAGGCTCCGCGAGTTCAAATTCTACGCCGCAGAGCGTGGAACAAAATCATACTGCCAAGCCTCGCATAAGCGTCAAAAGCGGCGAGGCACCCAAGAAGGACGATAAGTTCGTAAGCTACGATTTTTACGGCGAGCGAAAGGTAAATTTTAACCTAAACGGCGATGTGAACGAAACGACCAAAAATATCGTGGCGTATTCGAGCATCAAAAACCAATACGAAAAGCTAAATTTCGACCTGATGAAAAAGCGCCTTGGGCATGATTTTATCCTGCGCTGTTCAGCGTGCCACGACGACTACGCCAACGGCATCATAGGTCCGTCGCTTCTGGATAAAACCGACGCGCAGATCGTGGATATGATTAAAAAGTATAAATTCAAAGAAAAGCCTAATCCTCTTATGGTGCAGCTCGTAAACGGCATGAGCGAGCAGCAGATAGAGACGATGGCGAAAGAAATTTACGAGTTCAACAAACAATTTAAGGAGCAGAAATGAAACCGGGCAAAATTTTAGCTTTGATTTTGGGTGTAGCACTGATCGCGCTGATGATCTTTATGGCTAGTTCGGACGATTCTAGCGCGCCGCAGCAAGAAGTCAAGCCGCAGGTGCAAGCAAAGCCTGCGCCGCAGAGCAAAAGCGTCGATCTCATCGACGATAAGGACGTAAAAAATATTAAAATTTTGCAGCAGAGCGTCAAAGAGCGCGATTTTAAGGTTAGTAGCTCCTATCTGGTAAGCTGCGCGCCCTGCCACGGCGATGACGGACGCGGCAAGATCGCTCCGCCGATCGGAGGCAAGAGCAAGGATCAAATTTTAGCAAGCCTCAAAGATTATAAAGCGGGCAAGATCAAAAACAGCCTGATGAGCGGACTACTGACCAACGTAAGCGACGAGAGCCTAGATGCACTCGCGGATGAAATTTCAAAATTTAAAGAGTAGGTCTTGGATAAATATAATTCGCGATGCACGATCAAAAATACGAGCTTTTTCTCGACCTTTGCGCTTAAAAATAAAAGCGGCAAATGGCGCCCCAGCATTCGGGCGCTGCGCTACGCCACGGTATTTTTGGTGCATCTGCTTTTCGTGCTTTCCTTTCGCGCGGATATTCAAATTTTAGAAGGCGACATCAGCGGCTCGCGGATACTTGGCTTTCACCTAGCAGATCCTTTCGCGACTCTTGAGGTGATCGCCGCGCACAAGGATCTGCCGATAAATCTTCTCATCGGCTCGGGCACCATTTTGCTGTTTTACTTCATCGCGGGCGGTAAGGCTTTTTGCTCGTGGATTTGCCCTTACGGAGCGCTTAGCGAGATCGGCGAGAAGCTGCATAATACGCTAATTGCCAAGCACGTCATCAAGGAGCGCTCATTGCCTCGCGGTATGCGATATGTGATCTGGGCGGTATTTTTGGTGCTAAGCGCTATTACCGATCTGCTCGTTTTTGAAATTTTTAACGTAGTTGGAATTTTATCGCGCTTCATAATCTACGGCTTTTCGCTGGCGGGGCTTTGGATCGTTTTTATGTTTTTGCTCGAAGTATTTTTTAGCAGGCGAGCGTGGTGCACGCATCTATGCCCGCTAGGAAGCACCTATTCGCTTGCGGCAAAAGCAAGCCTTAGCAAGATTACTTGGGATAAGAGCAGGTGCGATCACTGCGGCGTTTGCCAAGACGTCTGCTTCGTCCCCCATGTGTTAGACATCACCAAAAAAAAGGCGTCCGAAAACCTAGGCGATAAGAGCAAATTTATGCTAAAAGGGATCGACTGCACGCTGTGCGGACGCTGTATCGACGTGTGTCACCAAGACGCACTGAGTATCGGCAATAAGCTAAAAGATATGATCTAAGGAAGCCTATGATAGAGATTAAAAACGTAAGCAAGAAATTCGCAGATCAATTCGTTTTAAAAGATATCAATCTAAATATCGCGGACGGCGAGCAGGTGCTTTTCGTCGGGCAAAACGGCGCGGGCAAAAGCTCGCTGATGCGGACGATTTTAGGCGAATACATACCCACAAGCGGCAGCGTCGCTATCGACGGATTTGATTCGTTTAAGCAGCGCAGCCGCGCGCTACGCGGTATCAGCTTCGTGCCGCAAACCCCGCCGCCGCTTAAGCTGAGCCTAAATGAGCTCATCTACTTCGCCGAGCGCACGGCGGACGCAAGCAGAGCGGATATAGTAAAATTTTGCGACGAAATGGAACTTGATCTGAGTTCAAATTTAAACAAACCCTTTCATAAGCTATCCGGCGGTATGAAGCAGAAATTTTTAATTGCGCTAGCATTCGGTAGAGCTAGTAAGGCGATGATTTTCGACGAACCGACCGCCAATCTCGATCCGAGCGCGCGCGAGCATTTTAAGACGCTTTTGCGTAAGTATGCAAAAGACAAAAGCTTGATCTTTATCTCGCATAGGCTCGACGAGGTTGAAGGGCTGGTAAAAAGAATGATTTGTATGGATCTAGGGAGGATCGTAGATGACAAAAATGTTTAAATTTTTACTTTGCGCACTTGCGGCGCTTACGTTTCTAGGCTGCGGCGACGAGAAAGACTACGGCAACGTCCACTACGACAGAGACGTATGCGAGCACTGCCAGATGGCGATCAGCGACAACCGCTTCAGCGTCGATGTGCGCGTGGACGGCAAAAACCACTACTTTGACGACATCGGCTGCTTGGTGGATTTTATGGTTACCAACGACAAACTAAACTGGCTGAAGGACGCCAAAATTTACATCAATGACGCTAGCGGCAACGGCGAGTTTATCGACGCACGCACGGCGCATTTTTACAAGGGCTTTAAAACCCCTATGTCGTTTGGCTGGGGCGCGTTTAAAAACAAGCAAGAGGGCAAGCAAGACTTCAGCTTCGATCAGGTAGTCGCGGCGCTTAAAGCAGGCGGCGGCTCGCACGGCATGGGGATGGGCGATATGGGTCGAGATGCGCACGGCGATATGGGAAGCATGCACGGACACGGCGACATGGGCGGAATGAGTGGAATGCAAGACCCTCACTCCGCGGAGCACGGCACAAGCGAGCCGCAACACGATATGAGCGGTATGGGGCATACTCACGGCTCAGATAATAGCATGGGCGGCGATGTGGGCAGCACGGCGCACGATATGAGGCAGATGCACGAAAGTAACGGCACTGCGCACGATATGCCTTCAGGGCACTCGCATTAAGGACGCTTTGGCTAAGACGAAATTTTAAACGGCCCATGTTTTGCGCTAAATTTAAAGCGTAAAATTTCAGCGTGCCGCCCGTGCCGCCATAGATGAGATAAAATTTTACTTCGCATCTTTAACGCGAGGCAGAGATGGGTCTAGAAAACGGCTGCGAAATTTTATCTTGCGACGCGGCTAAATTTAACGCACGGCGCGAGATTTCGTTCTGCCGAATTAAAGTTTACGCAGACGCGCTAGCTTAAAATTTCGCCGTAAATTTAAAATTTATCCGGTGCGTAATTCGTCGATGCGGGATTTTTAGAATTTTAAAATTTTATGCCACGATATGCGCCCGGCTTTGAAATTTTACGAAGCTGAAATTTAAGCAGTTCCGTTAAACGTCTAAATTTTAAAACTACGGCGGAATGACGGATAGCGGGCGGCAAGCGACGCGCTGTTTGCAGGCGCCGCAAGCAAGCCGTAAATTTAAAATTTATGCGCGAGCTGAAGTCGCACGCTGCGGATAAAATTTTGCCGCTTGTTTAAACGCTAGACGGGCAAAATTTAAGGCCGCGAAATCCGCGCCGCAAAACGAGGCTAAAATTTAAAGACGGGCGGCGTATTAAGCCGCGCGAGAAATCTAAATTTAAAAGCGCACCGAGGCGCAATAAAGGAAAAGAATGAAAAATTTACTCACCATCGCCGCTTTGGATATCAAAGAATCCTTCCGCTCGCGCTGGTTTTTGCTCTATCTGCTGATCTTTAGCGGGCTCGTGGCGGCGTTTTTCATCACGGGGGTGACCGACTCGCGCGTACTCGGTTTTAGCGGGCTTTCGCGACTGCTGCTACTGTTTATTCAGATCTGCATCATCATCCTGCCCGTCTTCGTGCTCGTCACCACCAGCAAGGCGATCCTAGCCGATCGCGACCTAAATATCTTAGAATACCTGCTAAGCTTTCCGATCTCGCAGGCGCAGTATTATTACGGAAAGGCGCTGGGAAGGCTATTTGGAGTGTTCGTGCCGATATTTTTGTCGCTGCTGCTTGCGATCGTTTGGGGCGCGATCAAAGGCACGGGCATTCCGTGGGCGATCTGCCTGCTTTATACGGGGCTGCTTTTTAGCTTATGCGCGGCGTTTTTAGGGATCGCATTTTTGATCTGCGCCGTCTCAAAAAGCCAAGAGATGGGGCTTGGGCTCGCGTTTTTCGTCTGGCTTTTCTGCCTTGCGTTTTTGGATCTCGTGCTGATCGGACTGCTCGCAAAAACGGGAGTGAACGAAAATTTAATCTTTGCGATCGCCCTAGCAAACCCGATGGAGGACTTCCGCATCGCCGCTATCAGCCTGTTTGATCCCGATCTTGCGGTCATCGGTACGACGGCGTATTTTATCCTAGATCACTTCGGGCGCGGGCTTTTCATCGCCTTTTCGCTGCTCTATCCGATCGCTCTGGGCGCGGCAAGCCTCGTTTTGGGCTATTTTATCTTTAGATCGAAGGATTTGGCGTGAAATTTCCACTCATTTTGGCGGCATTTATAGCGCTTTGCGGTGCAGCTGAGATGCAAAATTCCGCGGCTCAAAGCTCCGGCTCGGCACAAAATTTAGGCACGCCTGATAGTACGGGCTCCGACTCGGTGCAGAATTCTAAAAGCGTGCGCGAGATCGCGTGGCTTAAAGACGTAAATCTCACCTGCGCCAAATACGGCATCGATACTAGCGCGCACCCTGAATTTCGCGCCTATGCAAGGCTTAAAGACGACAGTGCGCTCGCGTTTGCCTCGCCCAAGGCGATGTTTGCATATTTTTTCGAGGGCGAAAATTTGAGCGGCAATAACGGCGGCGCCTCCGCAGAGGAAAATTTGATGAGCAAAAATCCCGCTAGCCTCAATTTCGGCGAGTCAAATTCCACGAACACAAATTTCGGCGGTGCAGAGCTTTACGTCACCGATTACGCAAGCGGCGAAATTTTGCGGGCGCAGGACGCGTTTTATGTTTTCGGCAGCGTGCTGCAAAGCGCCAGAGGCGACGATCTCATCACGTTTGCGAGATTGCGCGACGCGCAGGACTTCATGCGCGAGAAAAAGGGGCATAAAATTTTGCAGTTTCGCGAAATCTCCGCCAAGCTAATCGATTATCTAAGATGATCGAGCCACTTGGCGAAATTTAAATCCAGCTATTTTAGTATATTTTATTCATAAAATTTTATCTTCTATTTTAGTGCGCTATTAAGGGAATTTAAAGCAATTAAAAAATACAATCACGTTAAATTTTATCTATAAGAATTAAATAGTGTAGTTTTTTAGTATATTATTAAGGGCTACATTCTCGCTTATTTTTAAAATAAATTTTAAGGAGACAACCATGGCAAACGACAAAATCGTAAAACAAAAAGGCTCACGCAAGAAGACTGCGACGGATGAAAATTCCGCTGCGAATACGGGAGAAAATTCCGTCGCAGACGCGCTCAAAAGCTCCACCGCGTCCGTTTTTGATAAAAGTGCAAGCACTGCTAAAAATTCCGCCGCAAATTCTACGACTTCCGCCTCACATGCTCGCGACAAAATTTCTAAAAATCGCGCCGCAGGCGAGAATTCCTGCGACGAGTGCGACTGCGAAGCTAAAAATTCCGCACCGAGTTACGATGATAGCGCAAGCTCTGCTTCAAGCACGAACTTTGCGGCGCACTCAAGCACTCAAAGCGCAGGCAACGCTAAAAAATCCGCGATAGGCTCTACGACAAATTCTATGGCTGATTCTTTGACAAATTCCATCTCAAATCCTGCGAAGAGCCCAAGCAGCGAAGACCACTTCTCTTGCTCGCACGAGCATAGCGATAGCTCCGCAATCCACTCGCATCTACACGACGAAGATCTTGCGACCCACTCGCACGATCAAGAAGAAAACCTCGCAGCTTATTTGCACGAATACGGCGCAAATTCTTTGACGTCTTCGCATGAGCACGACGAGAATTCCGCCATCAGCTCGCACGAGCACGATAAACATTGCCATGATCACAAACCCCACTCTCATCGCGCGATTATCGGATTTGACGAGCACGGCATCCCAAAAGTTTTAGTGCCCGCAGAGGCTAGTCCTCACACGCATAAAGACGCGCAGGGCAATCTTTTCGAGCATTTTCACGAGGCGGAATTTACGGCGGATTATATGAAGGCGGTGCTTGAATACAAAAAGACCTTCCCTACAAAGCAAGAAGTACTTGAGAAAACCCCTGATCCCGCCGTGCGCGAAATGATGCTTAGGATGGAGCAGATCGGCGTAGATACGGCGTTTGATCGCTTTGATAAACAGATGCCTATGTGTAGTTATGGACTTAGCGGGGTATGCTGTAAGATCTGTAATATGGGACCTTGCAAAATTACTAAAAAGGCCGATCGCGGCACTTGCGGTGCGGACGCCGATCTCATCGTATCGCGCAACCTACTGCGCCAAGTAGCTGCGGGCGTAGCTCAACACGGCGCGCACGCCAGAGAGCTTCTGCTGTCGCTAAAATGGGCGGCGCAGGGGAAATTAGATCTGCCCATAATAGGCGAATACAAAATCATCAATACCGCCAAAGCCTTTGGAATTCCAACTGAAGGCAGAGAGTTAAAAGAGGTAGCGATCGAGCTTGCCGATACGCTTTTGACAGATCTTTCGCAAAGTAGCGGCGAGTATAAAACCATCACTGCGCTCGCACCCAAGGAGCGTCAAGAGGTATGGCGCAAGCTGGATATCTTGCCGATTAGTGCGTATAACGAAGTCTTTGAGGCGTATCACCGAACGGGTGTAGGCACGGATGGAGACTGGCGCAGCGTGATGCAGCATCTTTTGCGCTGCGGGCTTGCTTTTACCTTCACCGGCGTAGTAGCTGCTAATATCGCTACGGATGCGCTATTTGGCGTAGGAGATCGCGTAACTTCCAAAAGCAATATGGGCGCGCTTAAAAAAGGCTGGGTCAATATCGCCGTGCACGGACATCTGCCGACATTGGTAAGCCTAATAGTGGAGATCGGAAATTCTAAGGAGTATCAAGACAAGGCTCGCGCAATAGGCGCGCAGGGGATCGCATTTTACGGCGTGTGCTGTTCTGGGCTATCGGCGATGTATCGTAACTGGGGCGTCGTACCGCTCTCAAACGCCGTAACTGCCGAACTCGTCATAGGCACGGGAGCGCTTGATCTTTGGGTCGCCGATGTCCAAGATGTCTATCCTGCGATCATGGATGTAGCTAACTGCTTCCAGACCAAGGTCGTTACCACAAGCTCATCAGCTAGGCTTCCCGGAGCCGAGCATATAGGCTACGATCATCACCATAGTAATATCGCCGAGACTAGGAATTTAGCGCGTAAAATTCTAGACCGCGCATTGCAATCTCACGAAAAGCGCAAGGGACTGCCGGTATATATCCCGCCGTATGAAGTCGAGGCCGAAGTGGGCTTTTCGGTAGAATTCGTCCATAAGCACTACGGCGGCATGGAGCCGTTAGCGCACGCGCTAAAAAGCGGTGAAATTTTAGGCATCGTAAATATGGTCGGCTGCACCAATCCTAAAGTGCCTTATGAGCGCGCTATCATAGATGTCGCACAAACCCTAATCGAAAATAACGTCCTAATCCTAACTAACGGCTGCGCGTCGTTTCCGCTAATGAAGCTGGGCTTTTGCCAAAAAAGCGCGTATAAAAAAGCAGGCGCGTCGCTGCGGGCATTTTTAGAAAAAGACGAGCTTCCGCCGGTATGGCATGTGGGCGAGTGTATCGATAATACCCGCTCCAGCGGAATTTTCGCAGGTATCGCAGGGGTGCTAGACAAAAATCTCTACGAGCTGCCGCTTGCCTTCACCTCTCCCGAGTGGGCGAACGAAAAGGGCGTCGATGCCTCGCTCGGATTCCGTCTAATGGGCATCGACTCGTATCACTGCGTCGAGTATCAAATCCACGGCTCCGCAAACGTCATACACTTTTTCAAAGAGGGCACCAGGCGGGCGCTTGGCTCTGTGATGCACGTAGATACCGATCCGGTCGCACTTGCGCTAAAAATGGTAAGCGACATGCGCTTAAAACGCAAAGCCCTAGGCTGGCAATAGCGACGACGGATTCATTTCGCATCGCATTTTAAGCGATGCGAAATTTCATGATAAAATTTAACCTCTCGCAGGCAAATAAAATCCCACAGCCAAACGGCAAGTAAAATTCTACGACTAAGTGGCTAGCAAAACCGGGGTCAAATAAAGATAAAATTTTCGCGCCGCATCCGTTCGTGGAATTTTAAATCATATCTTCAAATCCTACGTAAAATTTCGCCGCGCGCTGCGTTTGCTGCTAAATCGGCAAAATTCCGCCATCAGGCTTAAGTCTATCTTTCGCGAAAGGATGAAATTTTAAAATTCCATCTTGGCGTAAATTTCGTAGGCTCTCATCTGAAATCCGCAAGCTAAATTTTGCTAAAAGCCTTATTGCACAGAGCTGCACACCATTAGATTTCGCCCGCGTACGCGTATATGAAAGCCGAAATCATAAAAATTTAATATGATATATGCTAAAATGCCACATCTGTTTAAGGATTTAGATGTATAAATCAAAGTCGCTGCAGTCTCTAAGTCATCATCGGTAGGAGATGTCGTGCGAGGCGGAGGCTCTGCTGCCAAGTCCTGCGTTTGGCAGCTTGAGGCAGTGCGACAAAAGCGCGTCTATGCTGCGCCTGCAAACATTTTCGGCTGAGACCGCACGGGCGCGAGGACGTCACTACAAATCTTGCAGGCGGCTAAAATTTTCATCCGGATCTTTTCTGAAATATTGATCTTGGAGCTATCACGAAGGAATTTTGCCGCAAGCCTTTCGCCTACGAGCTAGAGGGTGGAATATAAAGCGGAATTTTAAGCGGGTTTCAACGAGGCGAAATTTCAAAGATTAAATTTAAGACAAAATATAAAATTTAAAGCAAGGGAAGGTATGAAAAATTTTAAATTTATGCTCGTGCTGCTGATACTGGCGACGATCGCGACGATCGCGATATCGCTTTGCATAGGGCGCTTCGGCCTAAGCATTGACGAGGTTTTAAAAGCGCTTAGCGGCGGCGAAGTAGCGCAAAACGTCCACAACGTCGTTATGGATGTGCGCCTGCCGCGCATCATCGCCGCGGTGCTCGTGGGTGCGGCGCTGGGCATCAGCGGCACGGCGTATCAGGGCGTCTTTAAAAACCAGCTCGTCTCGCCCGATCTTTTAGGCGTCAGCGCCGGGGCTTGCGTGGGCGCGGCGATCGCGATACTGCTTGATCTAAATATCCTTTTGATCCAGCTTTTCGCCTTCGTTTTCGGGCTTGCGGCGGTTTGCATTACGCTTCTAATCACGCGCGCGCTGCGTTCGAGCGCCACCATAATGCTCGTGCTTGCGGGCATCATCGTAAGCGGTCTAATGGGCGCGCTGATCGGATTTTTAAAATTTATGGCTGATCCCGAGACGAAGCTTGCGGACATCGTGTATTGGCAGCTAGGAAGCCTCGCGAAGGTCGATCCTAGCGTACTAGCGATGATAGCGCCGGTGATGGGGGTTTGTATCGCTATCTTGGTGCTGATGAGCTACCGCATAAACGTCCTATCCATGGGCGATGCGACCGCGGCGAAGCTCGGCGTAAACGTCGTGCTGGAGCGAGGCATCATCATCGTCTGCGCGACGCTGCTAACCGCAAGCAGCGTGTGTATCAGCGGCATAGTCGCGTGGGTGGGGCTTTTGATGCCGCATCTAACGCGCATGATCGTAGGCGTTAGCAACACCAAGGCGATCCCGGCGAGCATATTTTTAAGCGCGATCTTCGTGCTCATCGTAGACGACGTAGCGCGCAGCATAAATCAAAGCGAGATCCCGTTAGGGGTGCTTACGGGCTTTATCGGCACGCTATTTTTTATATTCATCCTGCTTAAAAACAAAAGGAAGCTAAATGGTTAGGGTTGAGAGCTTAGACTTCGGCTACGTAAAATCCGCCCCTCTAACGCTGCGCGACGTGAATTTCAACCTCGAAGCGGGTGCGATGCTGACGATTTTAGGGCAAAACGGCGCGGGCAAATCGACGCTTTTAAATTTAATCAGCGGCACGCTTGAGCCTCTGCGCGGTAAAATTTCAATTGACGGCAAGGATATGGCGAGCCTCAGCGCCAAAGGGCGCGCCGAGATCATCGGCTACGTCTCGCAAAGCGAGGTCTGCGAGTACGACTACAGCGTCTTTGAGTACGTCCTGATGGGACGCACGGCGCATATCGGGATCTTTTCGCAGCCGAGCGAAAACGACTACAAGCTCGCGCAGCGCTACATGAAAATGCTTGAAATTTGGCACCTAAAAGACAAGATCATCACGCGCCTAAGCGGCGGCCAGAGGCAGATGGCGTCCATCGCGCGCGCCCTTTGCAGCGAGCCTAAGATCGTGATCTTCGACGAGCCCACCTCGGCGTTAGACTTTGCCAACCAATACAAATTCCTCCGCGCCACAAAAGAGCTTCTCAAAAACGGCTACACCGTAGTTTTAGCCACGCACAATCCCGACTTCGCACTGCTTTTGGGCGGATACGTCGCGCTCGTAAAAGGCGGCGGCGAGGTCGCATACGGCAAGGCCGAGCAGATCATAAAAAGCGAAATTTTAAGCAAGCTATACGATCTGAAGCTCGACGTCAGCTACAACGAAAAGGTCGGCAGGGTGTGTTGCTTGACGTATCCGTTTTGATCCTAACTTCGCGGACGAGCACAGCTCGTCCTTGCGACGGGGAGCTTCGCTCCCTCGACCCACCTAAAGTTACAGAAATTTTGCTGCGCAAAATTTTGAATTTTTATCGGTTTTACTTCGCGGAGGGGTACAGCTCGTCCTTGCGAGCGGGAGTGCAAGCACTCCCTGCACCCACCTAAAGTTACGGCAGGCTAGCGCCTGCATTTTTATCGGTTTTACTTCGCGGAGGGGTACGGCTCGTCCTTGAAATAGAAGTTTAAAATTTCATCGGTTTGGCTGCACGAGCGAGAGGACTTAATGGGTACTAGCGGCGGTAAAATTTTAACGTCCGCGGCGGGGATTTTACGGCGACGAAATTTTGAAATTTCAAAGCGGGCGGCGAGGCCGGAATTTTAAAATTTGCTCCAAATTTTAAGCATAAAAATCAAAATTTATCGTTACAATTACGTAAAATTTTTAAGGAGCGAAAATGAAAAAAATAGTTCTTTTAAGCGCAGCTGCGGCGCTTGCCGTAAATTTAAGCGCGCAGGAAAATAGCCTTGAGATCTACGCGAACTCCGCCTTCTTGTACCAAAACTTCGGCGCGCAAAAATCAAACTTCAGCGTGAACGTGCCGGAGTACTTGGATATCCGCAGCATCGAGATTGCGGGCTCTTGCGAAGTGCGCGAATTGTCTTTGGGAGAGATCGAGCCCGTGAAAAACGCGGAATTCGCCAAAAAAGAGGCGGACGAAAAGAGCCTGCGCGAGCTAAACGACCGCCTGGTCGCGCTTAAGGCGCAGCAGCGCTTTTTAAGCGATTTTGCGAGCTTAAAAGATAGAAGTTTGGCGAGCTTAAAGGCGGATTCGCAAAAAGTTTACGACGAAGTCTTGCTCGTAGCGAGCGAAATTTCAAAGACGGACGAGCAAATCGGAAAGCTCAAAGAGAAAATTTCAAAATACCGGATCAAAAACGAGCGCCGCTTAAATGTGGGCTTCGATTGCGATCCAAGCTTTGTAAAAATAAGCTACCCCGTTGACGTAAGCGCCTACACGCACAACGAGCTCTCTGCCGATCTTGCAAGCGGCAAAATCGAGGTCGCGCAAAAGCTCTCGGTGCAAAATCCGCTAAACGCCGAGCTAGCGAATTTGACGATTGCGCTGTATCCTTACGAATACTCCTCGCAGACCGCGCCGCAGCCCTTTTACCCGTGGTACGAGGGCGAACCTGCAAAGCCGGCGCCCGCAGCGGCGTATAAAAAGGATGTGATGCTAGAGGTGGCGGATATGCAGAGGGCGCCTGCGGCGGAGGCTAGATCGTCGTATGCAAGGACGGGCTCGAATATCGAAAGCTCACTCTCAAAGGTGTGGAAAATTAGCGGCGTAAGCCTCAAAGCGGGCGAGGCGGGCGAGTTCAGCTTTGATAAACAGAGTCTGGATGCGAAATTTGATCTGCTTATCGACGGCTACGGCAGCGAGGCGGCCTACGTGCGAGCTAAATTTAGCCCCGTAAGAAACATAGAGGAGAGCGAAACGCTAATAAAGCTCGACGGCGTGCAGATCGGGCTCGTGCATCTAGGCTTTGCCGCAAACGCCGAAGCTACGGCGTATCTAGGTAAAAACAGCCTGATCGAAGTTAAAAAAGAGCAGGCGAACAACTTCACGAAAAACTCTTTTTTCGGCGGCGAAAGTAAAAATTCCATGGCTTGGGATTACGAGATCAAAAATAGCTCCAAGCGCGCGTGGAACGTGGTTTTGCAAGAGCGAGCGCCCGTTTCGACGCATGAAGACGTAAAGGTCGCGCTGAAAAACTCGCCCGAGCAGAGCAGCCTCGGCAAGGACGGACTGCTTAGCTGGGACTTTGAGCTAAAGCCGGGCGAGAGTAAAAAGATCCACTTCGGCTACGAGCTAAGCAAGCCGAAGAAGTAAAGAGCTTTGGCGCTCGCGGTTAAATTTTGCGCAGCGAAGTAGCTTTTGCGGTGCGGTTAAATTTTATGTGGCGCCGTTTTATGAGACGGACCCCTTTTGCCGCGCCGCTGAATTTTACGCGGCAGACTGACCTTTTACGGCGCGATTAAATTTTGCCGGCATAAAACTAAGGCACGGCTTTAGAGCTTATCTGAAATTTTTGGCGCCGCATCGCTGAATTTTACGCGCCGCGCCGAGTAAAATTTGAGCGGCGCGAGAATTTAAATTTAAATGTTGCGACGATTTAAAATTTAGCGGCGCGAGATATGAAATTTAACGATGCAAAGGGGTTTTGGCGCGGGTAGAAAAACTTTTAGCATCGCTAAAATTTATCTCAAATTTAAAAAGCTCAGGGCGATGAACGCGGAGCAAAGGTATGAATTTAACGCAGCGGCGAGGGTGCGTTTGCTTCGCCGGCGGCATTTAAAGGATCGTAATGAAATTTCGCAAACTTAAATTTAAAATCCTAGCCGCGGCGCTACTTTTCTGCGCCGTGTTTATCCGCATCGTGCCCGATTACTCCGCTTCGCAAGGCTCCTGCGTAGTTACTATTTTTAGCTATTACAAATATCAAAAGGGATATTGTCTAAAAGAGAATAGAATTCTGAGCAACGAAGAGCTACTTCAAAATGCCGCTATAAATTATTTTAAAAGATATCACGACTATGAGGTTCTGCGAAATACCATTATCGATGAGCACGATATAAAAAATTTCGGCCATAGTTTTTATACGGCGCACATCTCCAAGCTCTATCTAATCGGCGATTTCAATGAAGAAAACTGGTTTGATTTTTTGGTTGAAAATACCGACAGAAAGAGTTTTGATTATGAGATAAAAGATAAGACGCAAATAGATATCTCCGATCTATCAAAATATTTTGTATATAAGGATGAAATTTTAGGCTTTAAAAAGCCTATCATCTTATCCGAAGAGAAAAATCCATTTCATAACGGAAAAATGTTTTTAGAAAAATCATTTTTAATAAAAGAGAATCAATTTTTTGTGAATTATGCCAGACCTGATTATATAAGTTGGTATATTGAGCTTAACAATAAAGAAGATTTAACAAAAATCAAAAGCAAAGAAAATTTAATACGAATAAAAAACGGATATGAGAACTTAGAAAGCCTTAACGAAGTCTTGGCTTATACCCATATGAAAAATCTGCGACGTAAATTCTCATACGATAATTGCGGAAATATAGATTTTGATATCAAAGCCCCGGCGGAACAGGAGCTGGATATGTGGATTCACGGCGGATAAAGTTAGTCGAAGCTTTATCTTAACGAATTTAACCGAAAAAGGATAAGGGATGAGCAAAAAAGAAACTGATCTAAGATTAGACTTAGAGGGCAATTACGGAGCCGATATATTGAGTTATTATTTGTGGGGGAAGAAAACTCCTCCTGGTCCGAAAGAATTAGCCTCTAACGAATGGATGGATAGAAAAGAAACGATATGAAATTTTATAAGTCTATTAAATTTAAAGTCCTAGCGGGCACGCTACTTCTTATAATAATACTCTGCGCCGCATTCATCCGCATAATCCCCGATTATTCCACTTCGCGAGGCTTTGTGATAGTTTCTCTCTCCGACTACGACAAATACAAGCAAGGATACTGCCTAAAAGAGAATAGAATTTTGCCCAAAGAGGAGCTGTATAAAAGAGTAGCAGGGGCATATTTGGACTATGACGTAAAGTTATATTGGATGATTGATGATTATAGGTTAAAAACCTTCGGTAGATTTTGGTCCAGTAAATACGAGGTTGCATACTATGAACTAGAAAATATAAACTTATCGAATTGTTTTGAAGTATTAGAAAAATATTATCAAGAGGGAAAAACGACGGAGGAGATACTGATGAAAGAGTTAAAGGCTAAAAAAACAGATCCAAAGAAATATCTAAAAATAAATTTGAAAGATACGAGCGTTGGATTTGACAGACCGATAGTTAGGGTTGACGGCGACGATAAAGCTATTGCTGGCACTTTGTTTCTTGATAAATTCGCTATATTTAACGGCAATTATATGCAATTTAACCATTCGGAGTATCTGTACGATACGAGAGAAAATTTTATTATCGTAAAGAAATACTATAAAGAGAGAAAAAGTGCCGTAGTCGGTATTGGGAAAGGTTTTAAATTTGATAACTGCGGCAATATAAATTATCCGCTGGAAGAAAATTATTTGGGCGGTAGAGATATAGAGAGGCGCTAAATTCTCTAATATGAATTTTATTAAAAATTTAAGGGACTTAAGACCGATGGATGCGGAGCAAAGGTATAAATTTCACAGGACGGCGAGGTATGCGTTTGCTTCGCTGGCGGCATTTAAAGGATCATTATGAAATTTCGCAAACTTAAATTTAAAATCCTAGCGGGCACGCTGCTTCTTATAATAATACTCTGCGCCGTATTTATCCGCGTAATTCCCGATTACTCCA
>ERZ772807.622-NODE-622-length-21364-cov-6.768032_pt1 | contig 21364 bp, 25 predicted proteins | sample MGYA00511472_ERZ772807 | MGnify/ENA primary metagenome ERZ772807 (study PRJEB29015, sample SAMEA2737947) | human oral metagenome | biome: human oral; feature: human-associated habitat; material: dental | place: China | collected 2039 ...
ACTCGGGCATGGTGAGCTTCGATCTGGCCGAGTCGGTGGACGTGGCCCGCTTCCTAGCCTCGGTGCGGGTGTTCACCTTCGCCGAGTCCCTGGGGGGCGTGGAGTCGCTGGTGACGTGCCCATCGGTGCAGACGCATGCGGACGTGCCCGCCGAGGTGCGCGCCTCCTACGGGTTGAGCGACCGGCTCATGCGCCTGAGCGTGGGGATCGAGCACGTCGACGACCTCATCGCGGACCTGGCCCAGGCCTTCGAGGCGGCCGGCGTCTGAACCGACGCCGGTACGCCGGCAATCACGGGAGAACAGTGGTGTCGGGGTACCCCCACTGCGAAGCGACCAGCCTGCTGGATGGCCGGAATCCGTTGGAAATACAAGGATCGTTGGCATGAGACGCCTACGAACCACCTCGCCATCGCACGCCACCTCAGCCCTCACCGTCCTCACCCTGCTCGGCACGATCACCGCCTGCAGCATGTTCGGTCCGAACACCGCGGTTGCCGCGAGCCCGCCCGCGCAGGCCTCATATCAGACCGGCGTCGTCCTGGACAACACCACAGCCTCGAACAGCGCCGCCGGCACGTCTCAGGCCACCGGCAGCAACAATTCAAACAGTTCTTCGAACGGTTCTGGAGGATCCAGCGGGTCCACGGGGGCGGGTGCCCCCAAGGGACTGGAGTCCTTCTACAACCAGGACCTCACCTGGACCGACTGCACCGACGACGCCACCGGCACCGCCTTCCAGTGCGCCATCGTGACCGTGCCCCTGGACTATGACAAGCCGCAGGGGCAGACCATCACGGTGGCCCTCAAGAAGCTGCCCTCGACGAGCTCCTCCCCACGGGGCTCGGTCTTCCTCAACCCCGGAGGCCCCGGGGGAAGCGGCATCTCCCTCATCGAGTCGCAGGCCGAGCTCTACAAGAGTGGGGATCTGTCCGAGGTCCTGGCGAACTACGACGTCATCGGCTTCGACCCCCGCGGCGTCGGCCAGTCCACCCCCATCACCTGCTGGACCCCCGAGGACGTCCAGGCGATTCTGGCCGGACAGGCCGAGGCGCCCTTCTCCCCCTTGACGCCTGGCAGCGCCGCCGACATCATCGCCCAGGGCTCACGCGAGGCCGCGGCCTGCCAGGAGCACACGGAGGTCCCTGAGATCCTCGATCACGCGGACACCCGTTCCGTCGCCCGTGACATGGATGTCATGCGGGCACTGGTGGAAGACAAGGACCTCAACTACTTCGGCTACTCCTACGGCACCTACCTGGGTGCCGTCTACACCGAGCTCTTCCCCGACAACATCGGACGCGTCGTCCTGGACAGCGCCATGGACCCCACTATGGCTCGCCAGGAGCCGATGGAAGGTGATGCGGCAGCCGGGGAGCAGTCACTGCGCACCTACATCGAGTCCCAGCAGGGCCAGGCAGGGTTCCCCCTGCGCGGTACGACGGATGAGGCCGTCGCCCAGCTCGCCACCTTCCTCGACGGCCTGGATGCCAACCCGCTGACCGTCTCCGGATCCGGAACACCCCTGGACCGGGCCAAGGCCGTCAACGCGATCGGCAAGCTCGTCACCACATCACCTGACAAGTGGCCGCTGCTCAACGAGGGACTGACCCAGGCCATGAATGCGCACGACGGCACCGCTCTGAAAACGAACGCCGACTCCGTCTCCGGCAACAGCACACCTCCCACGACCGAGAAGCAGGTCGTCGAGCAGCTCCAAGGCTTCAAGGTCTTCTCGGCCAACCGGTGCCTCGACTTCCCCGACACCGGAAACGAGTCGAGCTGGGATACGGCACTGGCCTCCTACCGCCACGACTACCCGGTCTTCCACAGCTTGCTACCCCAGTACGACGCCTTCTGCCACGGCTGGGGGCACACCAGCAAGACCAAGGCGGTCGACGTCGACACGGAGGCCACGAACCCGGTGCTCGTCGTCGGCATTCTGCACGATCCGCAAACGCCCTACCCGTGGTCCCAGGCACTGGTGTCGAGAATCCGCAACAGCCACCTGCTGAGCGTCGATATGTACGGTCACGGCGCTACTGGTCGCAACGCCTGCACGAGCGCGAAGGTGAGCGACTTCCTCGTCAACGGAACGCTTCCCTCGGGCGGCCAGGTCTGCGCGGCGGACCCGGAGCCCCCAGCCGGGCGCAAGGAAGGCTGACGCGGAGATTCAGCAGCGACTCAACTGGAGCGAGCGCGTCGTCGGAGCCGGGGAGTGCCGGAAATGGAAAACACCCCGGCTCCGACTCTTCAGCCGAGGGCGGGGTGTTGGTGCGCCCGAAGGGATTCGAACCCCCAACCTTCTGATCCGTAGTCAGATGCTCTATCCGTTGAGCTACAGGCGCTCGTCGTTGCCGACGGGTAGAAGATTACTCAGCGTCCACCCAGGGGACAAATCCGTTCCCCGTGAGGATGGGCACAGGGCCGGAGTGCCCGCCGACGACGGGACTCCGGCCCTGCGAGTGCTGTTGTGGCAGCGGCGCTCGCCTGCGAGCCACTGGGTTCTATCCGACGCCAGTGCCTCCGGCACTCCCGGCGTTGAAGAACGTCCAGCCAAGCGCACCGAGCACCACGACGAGGATGATGCTCAGAACGACACCGATCACCATCCAGATGAGAGTGGCCTTGGCCCAGTTCCTCTTGCTGGCGGAGTGAGCACTGCCGAAGGCGAGCATCAGCAGGTAGACGAGGTTGACGACGGGGATAGCCATCAGGAGCAGCGTCAGCATCCAGCTGCCGACGGAGTCGGCACTCTCATCCGGGGCCTGCGCCGGCGCGCCACCGCCCGCCAGCTGACCGAACGACGCCCCCGCTGCTCCGGGAACCACATCGGAGAAGGAGGGGGCCTGACCGGCTGCGGCGTCGGAGGAGGGGGCCGAGCCCCACTGGGGTGCCGAGCTCTGCGACGGCACGGACGGAGCCGACGACGGCGCAGACTGGGCGACCGGCTGCGCCGCGCCCTGGGGGACGTAGGTCTCCGCCATCTGCTCGGCCTCGGCGCGCGCCGTCGCTGTGGGGAAGACCGAGGACATGCCGACATCCCCCTCATGGCGACCACCACTGAAGGGATGCGAGTGCGGGGCGGGCTGGCGGGCGGAGGTCTGCGGCGGCGGCCCCTGCCAGGCCAGAGTCTCCTGCCCCGTGGTGGCTCCCGACGCCGCGGCTGCGGCCGGATCCGAGGCCGCACCCGGCGCGGATGGAATGCCGGGCGCCGACTGGGCGAAGGGTGACGCGGCGGCGCCGTTGTCAGCCTGAGGGGCGCCCCAAGCGGGCTGAGCCGGCTGGCTGTACGGCGTCGGCTGGCCACCCGGCTGCGCGGCAGGCTGCCCGGCCTGGAAGGGAGCGGTGGCCCCGCCGAATCCAGCGCCTCCAGCCGGGTCGGGCTGGCCGAACTGAGCCGGCTGGCCGGGCTGGGACTGCGGGCTCGGCGGTCCGGACGGGTCAGTCCCGCCCTGCTGAGCGTAGGGATTGGGCTGGAGGTAGGGATCGGCAGGGGCAGTTGCCGGCTGCGCGGCCGCCCGTCCAGCGCCTGCGGGGTAGGCGCGTGTCTGTTCCTCGGGGGGAGGCCCGGCGGGAAGGTCGGGCTGTGCGGGGCGCCACGAGCCGGCCTGAGCCTGAGCGCCAGGTACCGCACCGGGTGCGGAGCCGGGAACCTGTCCGGCTGCCGGCTGCGACTCGGAACGCGCGGCGTCGAGCAGCTCCTGGTTGATGAGGACGGTCCGGGCGTTGAACTCGTCCCCTTCACCGGGACGAGGCGTTCCGGAGGCCGGAGGCTGGGTTGCGTCGTGGTCAGACATGAGTTCCCTCTCAGTCGGGTACAGCATCACGCTATCCCGGATCGGCCCGGGAGGACACGTAGGCGCCCCGATCGGCCAGAGGCGAACGCCCCGACCGGGGCTAATTCACGGGCCCGGTCAGCGGGGAGTGGCCGCCGAAACGGTTTCGCCGGCTCCCGATCCAGCCGGAGCCCTCCAGCGCTGCCAGCAAGCAACCCCGACGAACATCACTAGCGGACCGATGGCGCCGACGGCGGAGCCCGCGTGGGTCCGCAGCGCAACGAACGGTAGCGTCACCAGAAGGATGACTGCTGCGATCACGGCGAGACGCGAACTGGTTCTGATCGCCAGCAGTGTCACCACAACGGCCACTGCGGACACGAGCGACAGGACCCGCCCGGGGCCGGCCCAGTTGAGGACGATGAAGAGGGCGACGAAACCGCCAATAAGCGCGTATCCGACGATATCCTGTCTTTGGTTGTCCATGTCAGTCATGGCCGCTCACTCCCAGCACGATTGATGGGCTACCGCCAGGGTAGACCGCAGGATACGAGCCGTCGACCGTTCGGTCGATTGAAAGGAGGCCGGCCCAGGCACAGCCCTCTCTGCGGCAACGGCTGAGCCGACGACGAAGCCCCGGCGCGCTGCTGCGCGCCAGGGCTCTTACTCTGGCGGAGATGGGGAGAGTCTAGTTTCCGGGCATCGTCTAGTTGGCGCTAGTCTGCGGAGAACGTCAGGTTCTGCCCTGTTATCGCGGGGTTTGCTCCTCCACCACTCCCCCACCGAACCCCACCGAGACACACCGAATCTGCTACCGTTGTTCCACGAACGTTCCACGCGAATCGGCCGTGGAGCGGCGACCCAGGGGAAGGAGAGGCGGGCATGGCACGTCGTCAGGCGTTCGGAAACGTGTCCAAGCTGCCGTCCGGCAACTACCGAGCTCGGTACAGGGACCCGAGCGTGCACGCACCACAGCGTGGCCCGTGGATCAACGCGCCTCAAACGTTCAGCACCAAGGCCGCCGCTGAGGCGTGGCTGGCAACCGTCCGGTCCGACGTTGAGCGCGGGGTGTGGAAGCACCCTGACGTGCTCAAGGCCGAACAGGCCGCCCGCGAGCGCGAACAGGCCCGCACCAACACTCTCCGTGCTGTGACCGTGGCCGATTGGGCTGAAGCATGGCTGGCGACGCAGCAGGCGACAATGGCTGCCGGGACGGTCCGCAAGCGGCGGTCCAACGTCAAGGTGCACATCCTTCCGGCCCTGGGGACCATGCGGCTCGCTGACCTGACGCCTCAGGTGATCGCTGCGTGGCACTCCTCGCTGCCGTCGGACGGTGTACGTACCGCCTGTTACCAGACGATGCGGGCGATGATGAACGATGCGGTGGCCTCGGATGAGACGGCACTGACTACTAGCCCGTGTCAGGTTCGCGGTGGTGGCAAGTCGACGGCGCCCCGTGGCGAGCGGTATCTACTGAAGCCTGAGCAGGTTGAGGCGCTCGCGGCGGCGATTCGCCCCGAACTACGTGCTCTCGTGGTTCTCCTGGCCGATGCAGGCTTGAGGATCAATGAGGCGTTGGCCCTGCATCGCGACTGCATCACGCTGGGAGACGGCGCCGCCTTCGTGGACGTCAAGCACTCGCTTGTGAGGTCTGAGGGGCGTCTTGTGCTGGGGCCGACGAAGACGAAGCGATCGAGGCGGGTGCAGGTCATGGCAGCCACGGCGCGGGCGCTTGAGGAGCACCTGGACCGATACGCGGCGCCCGGGGAGGACGGGGCGGTGTTCCCGGCGCTGGGCGGCTATGTGGACCACTTCAGCTACACGATGGCGACGAAGGCGCTCAAGGCGGCTATGGCGGATGCCGGGGTGGTGATCCCGCCGGGGAAGTATGGGGGCTGGCACGCCTTCCGGCACTACTCGGCTACTCGGTTCGGGCAGGCAGGCGCGTCGTCGGCAGCGATCATGCAGCGCTACGGGTGGCGCAAGCCGGAGCAGGCGTTGGCCTACCAGCGGGCCGATGCTGACTATGAGAGGGAGATGCTGGACCGTATGGCGGCGTTGACGTCCCCGGCGGCGGAGACGTGGGGTGGCAGGGCTGAGGCGGCACGGGCCGCTGAGGCTGGACTAGTGAATCTCGAGAGCAGGAGGAAGATGGCATGGGTGGTGAGCGCACGGTGACGGCGGTCCTGAAGGTGGTTTGCGACGGCGACCGTCACAAGGGCGGTAGCAAGCCATTGGGGACGCTGGCGCAGTTGGATCACCGGTGGTGGCTGGTCTTGGGGCCGGAGGGGCGCTTGGGGACGTGGGAGAACCTCGATCCTGGGGAGGATGCGCCTGTACAGCTCGTGTATCCGATCGATGAGGACTCAGAGGATGGCGCCAAGGCCCGCAATGATCTTCTACGGGGCGCTGTAGAGCGGCATCAAGCAGGAGAGGCGCCGGTTGCCGCGATGTACTCCCCCCGCCCTCGCCTTCGGGTGCGGTGTCCCGACTGCCGATGCACCAACGTAGAGGTTCGGCTTACCCCTGAAGGTGAAACGGGATCGACGAAGGGAGATGCCTTCCTGAACAGGCTCGCCGGTAATGGGGTGAAGGAAGTGACGTTGGCCTTGCTCGCCGCAGCCACGACGAAGGGGTTGATCTAGTCGGTTGTGACGTCCAGCGTGCTGCGCCACGATGAGGTACGTCCCTGGTAGTCAGCAAGGCTGCCGGGGATTCTGTCCGTCTTGACGGCAACGCTCACCGCTGGCCAGCTACCACACACCAGAGATTGTGTTGTCAGTCGCATTCCACTTCCCCATCTAGACGTAACGACACCCATGTAATACTCTCTTTCGTGTGAGCCCGACCGGGCTCGCCCATGCAACCTCTCAGCGGAGGCCTTAGATGGCCACACCCGTTGAGAGGTTTTCTCATGACTGCGCGCAAAGCAGCAGCCGGTGCACGCACCGCCAATCTGACGCCCGTTGACTTCGCCGAGGCCACCAGCCTGTCAGAGTCGACCGTCCGTAACATGATCGCCCGCGGCGAGCTACGTGCCGTCCGCCTTGGTCGGGCCGTACGCATCCCCGTTTCCGAGTTCGAGCGCCTCGGTCTCGACGTCCCCAAGTTCGTGGAGGACGTCGCCTGATGAGCTTAGAACTGAAGGAGTCCCGTCAGGCTGGTGACCCGACGGGACTCGAGAGCAATGATGCGGCGCTCGCGGACAAGTCTACCGGAATCTCGGCCGCAGGACCGGACCTTACCCAGCCCGAGCGCCTGGACCCGAGTCGGGCGCCCAGCGACCTAGTTCCTCGTGCGCGAGCTCTCCACCTGGAAGCGACCGCGACGATGAACCGGGCATGGCGCGACGCCCTTGAGGCCGCCCAGGATCACGCCGCCTCACCCCTGCCCCGGGCGATGCTCCACTCCGATGCCCTGACAGCCGAGGCAGTGGAACAGGTGGACCTGGCAGTCGCCGTCGGAGAGCGGACCGGCTACCTGAACGCCTTCGAGGACGTTGCCCGCGACCTGTTCCCGCTGGTGTGGGCCGCTGGGTACCGCGAAGGTCAGAAGGACCTGGTGGTGGGCCAGGATGCGGCGCACCGGCGCTGGCAGGAGGAGATGGACCGGCAGCTGGTCGCGTCCCTGTCCAAGGGCGTCCCGTACCCGGAGTTGTGCGAGCTTCGTGGGGAGCATGACCGTGCTGTGCGCGCCCGTCAGGTCCTCGCAGAGCGGGGTGTGGTCGCATGAGCGCCCTCGCGGTAGTGGAAGACGGGTGGGGGCCGACCGCGGTCCCCGGCACTGCAACGGACGAACAGGTCGCCGCCCTACGGGACAAGCAGGAGAAGACCCCGGCCGTCACGGAGAAGGAGCGGGCGTCATCCGGGCAGCTGCGCATGGCCTACCGGCTGGCCGCCAAGTACTCCGACCGCATCCTCTACGTTGCTGACCTTAAACGGTGGCACGTCTGGGACGGGCGGCGCTGGGCAGAGGACGTCACCGGCCGGTGCCGTGAGTACGTCCGGGAAGTCCTTCACGACGCCTTCGATGAGGGGCTGCATGACTCCGAGCTGCGGCAGGCGGTTAGGGCCTGCCAGAGCGCCAACGCTATCGACGGCATCCTGCGGCTGGCCGAGAGTATGCAGGAGCTCGTGGTGACGTCGGATGACCTCGACTCCGACCCGTACTTGCTGAACACGCCTGCCGGGACCTATGACCTGCGGACCAATGCGGTCAGGCCCCATGATCCGGCAGATCGGCTGACGAAGATGACCAGGGGGGCGTTCACTCCCGAGGCCGTCTACAGCCAGGACGATGTGCCGCTGTGGTTCAGGTTCCTCGAACAGGTCCTGCCCGATGAGGCTGTGCGCCGCTACTTCCGGGCCTTCGTCGGCATGGCGCTCTGTGGCGCGGTGCGTGAGCAGGTCTTCACCATCGCTACCGGGAGCGGCGCGAACGGTAAGGGCGTCGCGTACAACGCGATCCTCCACACCCTGGGCGACTATGGGCACGCAGCCGACAGTGAGCTGTTCATGGTTGCCAAGGGCAGTGCCAACGCCGCCTCTCCGGCCCTGTTTGAGCTCATGGGGCGCCGGTTCGTGGTGGTCTCCGAGACCGAGCGGGATCGACCGCTGGCTACAGCCTTAATGAAGCAGCTGACCGGCGGTGACCCGATCACGGCCCGCCAACTGTACAGCCTGCCGGTGACCTTTAAGCCGACGCACACGCCGCTGATGGTCACGAACTTCCTGCCGAAGATCGACGGCACCGACCCGGCCGCCTGGCGGCGTATCAGGGTGGTCCCCTTCGATGTGACTATCCCGCCGGAGGACAGGGACCCAGAACTTGGGGCGAAGCTCGAGGCCGAGGCCGACACCATCGTCACGTGGGCCCTGGAAGGGTGGGCCGACTATCAGACCAATGGGATGCCCGACGCGGCAGCGGTGACCGCGGCAACCGACCGGTACAGGCAGGACTCCGACACGGTGGCCCGCTTCCTAGCCGATGACTCAGTGTGTGTCCAGTCCCCTGCGGTGCACGTGACGTTGGCGGCCCTCTTCGAGGCGTTCGCGTTCTGGTGCCAGCAGGAGGGTGCGAAGGGCATGACCAAGCGGCAGTTTTCCGAGCAGGTTGAAGGTCACGGGATGGTCAAGCGGCCGGGTGCGAAGAGGGCAACCACGTTCTATGGCGTCGCCCTCCGAGCGGAGGATGATCGTGAATCCGCATGATTCCAACGGAAAGTCCACTAGGAGTGAGCTAGGTGAGTTTTGTGGACATGACTTTCCTATACACCCACGCGTAGGGAACTTAGGTCCTGAAAACTCACCCAATTCATCCACCCCCTTCACATGTAACCCAGCACACAGCACAGATAGAGGAAACCAATGCCCCAGATAGCCACCGATAAACCCGAACTCTCTCGCAAAGAGTCTGCCATGCAGTGGGCACGCGCCTACCTGACCGACCACGGGGGCGAGGTGTGCGCCCAGGAGCTCTACCGCGCCGGGGCCGCAGCTGGATACCGCACCTCAACACTCCAAGCAGCCCGCAAGGGCAGTGAGGACATCATCACCGTCAAAGAGGGCAAGACGTGGGTGTGGCGTCTCACCAGCGAGGAGGAGCTCACCGCCGTCGCCAAGGCCCACAGCACCGACATTGACGCCCTGGAAGAGCACCGGCGGGACCATACCCGGCCCTTCCGCACAGTGGTCACGCACTGGCCGTGTAAGGGCCTGAGTCGTGTCGTCACGGACACCTTGGACGCCCATGCCCCGGGCGGCGTTATCCGCCGCACTAGTTGGGTCCACAGTGAACCGACCAACTGCAACGCTCAAGTATCAACCACAGAGGAGAAGCAATGATCGCAGTCCCCAGCAAACCGGAGGAGGAGCGCACCCCTTGGGACGCGATCTCCACCCCCGAGGAAGCCCGCGCGGTCGCCACCGAGCTCATTCGCTACAACCCGCCGAACCTGGCCTACTGGTCTGACACAGAGGTCGCCATCCTCCTGGGGATGAGCCCCGAGGCGTTCAGGAACAGTCTCAGCGTCTACGGCCCCATGCCGGGCGACTGGCCCCGCGGCTGGCACACCCAAGCCCAAATGAACCTGACGGCAGCGGTAGCGGTCCTCATTGCCGACAAACAGGACCCCACCAAGGAGCGCGTCATCACGTGGCTCAAGACTCAGAAAACTACCGACACAGAGGAGATGTGACATGGCCGACCAGAGTAAGCGCAGCGCCGTTGTGGGCGTCGTCTACGGAATCGTCGACGAAGGGATCCCCGTCGTCCAGTGGACCATGGGGCCACCCCTATCAACATACCCGGAGAGCCTGTATTCCGAATACGCCAACACCGCCGACGACCAGCGCCCTAGCGACCACGACAACAACAATTAAGGAGAGAACCCATGACCTTCAAGCACGAACCCCCCACAGAGACCACTGAGAGCCGCGAGGAGACGTCAGAGATGCCCGTCAGCACCAACACTGGGGATGGCGCCGCTGAGGCCGTCAGAGAGCCGGAGAACACGCCCCCCGAGGCCATCGCCAGCAACGACAGAAGGCAGCAGCCTACCCAGCCCCACACGAGTAAGCCCACCACCAAGGCCGACAGACTGAACGACACCCAGGAGCACCAGCAGGAAGCCCAGCACGACACAGCCACCCCCGAGGCCGCTGAGGAGCCGGAGAACACACCCCAGGGGGACGCCCCCGAGACGGACACCCTTCAACAGGAATATGCCGCCCTAAAGGCAAAGGTTGCCAACCTCGAGGCCAAGGAAGCCGCCCGAATCGAAGCTGAAGCCAAGAGTGCCGCACTCACTGAGGCAGGCATCAAAGGTGACTACGGTCAGCTACTCACCGGCAGCCGAGAATCATGGGGCCAGCAAATCGACCTACTGAGGCGGTTCGCAGCAGACAACCCGCCGCGCCCCCGCGACCCCGCCGTAGACGTTTCCCTAGGCGACGGTAATGGTCCTCGCACGCTAAGAGAACTCTTGAGTGACGGGATTAACAACAAGCGGGTCACCCGAATCTGACGTACAACCACCCTTGATATACTCAGACATATCAAAAGGACCGCTGTTTACTCAGTGACCTCGAGATAGTTGTTCTGGTGTTGCTCCTTGGGTTGGGGTGCGCATTCCGGGCCGGTGTCTGCATTACTGCTTCCACCGGCCCGGAATGCGCCAGGCAAGCAGAGGACAAGCCAGAAGCACCCCCCCACCTCACCCCCGGGAATGATGCAAATACTGACACCAACGCTCGAGAGAGAAGCAAAATGACCGAGACCTACATGACCGTCAAGGCCGCACCAAAGGCATGGGCCGACACTGAAACTGGAGAACTGGTAATCCGGCCAGCCATTGACGCCTCGGTCGCTATCCAGGCCGTGGGGGCCACTTCCGTAGAGAAAGCCGCAATGGGGTACCGCACCCCCATCGTGGCCAACGACCCCACCGCAGCATGGGGCGGAGAGGGGACGGAGATCCCCGTCTCCAAGCTCGGCCTTGCTGAGGTCTCCGACGTCTTCCACCGCCTTGCCGCGCTCACCGTCGTCACCCGAGAACTTATCGACGACTCGGACCCCCAGATTTCCAACGCCGCCGCCAATGCTCTCGGCCGCGATATCGCCCGCAAGATCGACGCCGCATTCTTCGGTAAGCGCCCCAGTGGCGCCACCGCCGAGGACCAGCCTCGCGGCCTCGGAGACATCGCCGACGTCCACAACGTCGCAGCTGGCACCAAGATCACCAGCCTGGACCCCTTCACCGACGCCATCTACGCGGCCGCTAGCGAAGGCGCCGTTCTGAGCGCCTTTGTCGCCCATCCAGACGACGCCTTGGCCATCGCCAAGGTCAAGGAGAAGAACGACTCCAACCGTACTCTCCTGGCCCCCGACCCCACGCAGGCCGGCGCACGCACCATCTCCGGTGTGCCTCTCCTCGCCAGCCCTGCCGTCACCAAGGGCACAATCTGGGGACTGCCCAAGGACCGCATCGTCATCGCCGTCCGCAAGGACACGGAACTGGCCATTGACGAATCCGTGTTCTTTACGTCCTACAAAGTGGCCATGCGGGCCGTCACCCGCGTCACCTACCTTCACCCGCACCCGGCCGCCATCCAGAAAATCGTCATCGGTTAATCCGCACGACTACCAGCGCCCCCGCGTCGGCCTCTCCCCGACACGGGGGCGTACCCATACCCGAAGGATGCAGCCCGAACAGGCTCGAGGAACTTTCCCGGCGCCGGGCACTCTTAGCGCCACCGCCAAGCCGATGCCCTCAGCCAGGCTTACCCCATCGACGCCCTCAGCCATACCGGCCCCATCAAGCCGCGCCCAGCTCGCACCCCCCGGCAACAGCCCCCAAGGCCAGCACCCACACCCACACCCGAAAGTACGGGGGGGGTATCGATCACGCCCACCCCCCCCTACAGCACCACCACCCCCACCATGCGGGCGCACCCCAGCCACACCACCCAGGACACCACCACCCCCACCAACACGCACCCGGCAGCCACCACGACACGGGCCACGCCCCGCCCACTACAGGCCCGGAAGACATGCGCCACACGCACCCCACCACCAGGAGCCACAGGAGCCCACCTGAGCGCCCTACAGCCCACACCTAGGCACCCACACACACGCACAGCAGACAAGCCGTCAACGGCCCGCACACGCACGCACAGCCGCACCGCCGCGACCATCACCACCAACCGTCACAGCACCAGCCACCACGACCACGACCGTGACCACAGCACGCGACGACATGAGCACGAACCACAGCAGCACGAACAGCGCGCAACGCCCTGACCAGCGTAAACACCAAACATCACGACACCGAAATAACCACCAACCAAAAAACAAACTCCAAGCACCCCAGGGGATACCCCCCGGTGGCCCCATTGCCGACCGCTACGCGTGAATGGAGGTCTGGTTGCGTGCAAGTTACAGATCTCAATGAGAATCATTCTCTCGTGTTGCGGACGCAGTGGAGCCCCGGAATCACGTGGAAAAGTCGGTGTTGGTGTGCGGGTTCAGGGTGCGTCGCATCGGGGCCGTCGCTGCCATTGCCGTGGGCGCTCTAGCTGGGTTGAGCCCCATCGTCCGCGGCGCCGGGATGGGGGTGTGCTTCCTCGGGTTGGTCGCCGCCGCCTAGGGGCAGCGTCAGCAGGCAGGGGTGATCTATCTCGCACCATGGGGCCGCGTCGTTCCGAGTCCACTTCGCGACCTGCACCCAGGTAGCCGGAACCGGCGTTCCACGCATGTTCCACGGGAACCCGCTGGTGACGATCTTTTGTTGAAATCACGCCAATCTAGCGGCATTGGCGGAGATGGGGAGATTCGAACTCCCGAGGGGCTTCCACCCCAACCTCCTTAGCAGGGAGGCGCACTAGGCCACTATGCGACATCTCCATCGCCTTCCCACAGCTCCGCCGTGGGACACACGGGCAGACTACCGGGAGGGCGCCCCCGCGAGCAAACCGCCCGACGACATGTCGCGGACACCCTGACCTGAGGCATCCCGGCTGCAGGCCGGATGGACGGCCTGCACCGGGGTCATAATGTCCCCGGAAGCTCGTCATGTGGCGACGGGAGGCATGCGCTGTGCACTGCGAGGAGGCGGAGAGAGGTGAAGAGCCGGTGAGCGGGGAGACGAGTGCGCGGATCACAGCCTTCCTCACCGACCTGCGCGAGGCACTGGAAGGCGCGGGCGACCCTGCCCGCGCGGAGCAGCAGCGGGCGTACCTGAAGTCCGAGATGGCGATGTACGGCGTCGGAGTCCCGGGAACGCGGCGCCTTGCCCGAAGGGCTGCTGGCGCCCATGCCGACCTGTGGGCCGAGGCCGCCACCTGGGAAGTCGCGCTGCGGCGCCTGTGGGCCGAGGCCGCCCACCGCGAGGAGCGCTACGCGGCCCTGGCCATCATCCGATCCAAGCCGTCCACGTCGCATGCTGGACGCATGGAGTCCCTGGCGCTCTACGAGCATTTTCTGCGCACGGGGCAGTGGTGGGACCTGGTCGATGAGACCTCCCACGCCGTCGGGCTGGTGGTGCGTCAGCACCCGGCTGCCGCGGCCCGCATGCGCGTGTGGGCCACCGATCCGGACATGTGGGTACGGCGCAGCGCCATCATCTGCCAGCTCCAGCACAAGGCCGACACGGACCTTGACCTGCTCACCGCCGTCATCGAGCCCAACCAGAAGGACTCAGAGTTCTTCATCCGCAAGGCCATCGGCTGGGCGCTGCGCGACTACGCGCGTACGGACGGCGACTGGGTGCACGCCTTCGTCCAGGGACATCCGGACCTGTCCCCGCTCAGCCAACGCGAGGCCCTCAAGCACCTGTGAGAACGGGGCGACGGCGTCCAAAGCGGTAGGCCGCCAAATCCATGTGCAACGCACAGCAGAGAAGAGAGGCGCCCCTCCCCCCAACTCCTTGGTGTGTGTACCACAGGGGATTGATCCCCCTACCGCTCATACTATTTTCGAGGTCTCATGGGTGTGCAGCAACAGGCAGAGAGATCACCCGGACGTCAGCGTCCAGCCAAAGGAGGCACCCCATGCAACTCACAAAACGAAACCTCATCAAAACCGCCGCCATCGGCTCAGCTTTTGTTGGAGCACTAGCACTCGCAGCGCCGGCCTCGGCGAACTCATTCGGACCGACAGATTATGGCACATACGGTCAAGCGAAGGTCAGTTACGACGATGCTAACGACCTATTCTGCATAGAATCGACCAACCCGGGCGGAACAGAGTTCTATCTCGCACCAACTACTAAGGTTGGACCACAGATGACCTCCCACGTTAGGTACGGCCAAGAGTCCTGCTACAGCCTTGCAACGGCGTACGAGGATACTCCCTATTTATACTATATTTTTGACGGACCGCACATTCTTTCGGGGACAACCATAGAGGTACATTTCTACAGTTGATCCAAGAACGGCCTGAAGTACCCCTGACGATCGCGCCATAGCCGCCATTCCCATCTCCCCACTCCCGCAGCACTCGGGCCCTCGGCAGCGCATCGACTGCCGAGGGCCCGAGTGAGTTATCAAGTTCCTGAGCGGAGATCTTGCAGGCCTGCTCCAGATACGGCTACACGTTAGTAGCGAGCCGACGTGCGCTGGAGGCTGCACTGGCTAGGGCAGGCAGGCCGAGCAGCGGACAGACCTCAAGCAGCGCAGCCTCCTGGTGCGGTTCGGGCGGCGAGGTGTCGAGCAGTTGGTGGCCGACCACCTCGACCACGGACTGACCTACACGGAGATCGCCAAGAAGTACGATGTGGCACTGAGCACAGTCAGTAAGTACATCCAGCAGGCCAAGCGCCAGCGAGCGGAGGAACTCACGTAACCTCCGTGGAACACGTCTTTTTAAATCAACGACAGCATGCGCGGCGGAACTCTGCCGCGAAACCGCCTCAGTCCATTGCCGACACCAGCGACCTCGGAACGAACGAATACACGAAAAGACCGACAACAAATAGCAGCAAGGGAACGCCCAATACCCACGCAACGACCGAGCTCGAGAGCCCCAGCGGGTCGAACTCAGTAGGCACGGCAGCGAGCACCTGTATCAAGAGCCCGACAACGGCTCCACCTAGCACGGGACCGGTTTGGCGAAGGACATTGAGGAGGGAGGACGCAGCACCAAACTCGTCACTCCTCAGAGCGGCCATGCCTACTGTCGTCAGTGGTGCCATCACGAGGCCATTTCCGATACCGAAAACGATCGTCGCACCCAGGAACCACATCCAAGAAACCCCCATAGCGGTAATCAGTATGCTCAGTGCGGTTCCCATCGCGGAGGCCCCGAAGCCAATCTGTAGAACGAGGCGGGCCTTCCCCCCCATCAACCCAGCGCCCCGCAATAGGTGCTGTGACCACAGACGCAATCGATGCTGGCGCGAGAACAAATCCCGCCCAGAACGCCGTTTGCCCCAGCACGGACTGGATGTAGTTCGACACGAGAAAGGTCAAAGCGAATACGCCAAGGGCGGCAAAAAGGCCGAACAAAGCGGCAACGAGGAATCGTGGATTTCTGCGAAGAGACTGCGGAAAAACTGCTTGCGCCGGATCTACCCGGCGTTCATACCAGAAAAACACAGACAGGCAGAACACAGCGAACGGTAGGCAAGAAATGGTCAGCGGGTCCCAGCCCGCATGGGGACCTTGTAAGCACCCGTAAAGAAGTGCCACAAGGCCAACGCCTGCAAGGAATGTGCCCACGAGATCAAGTCTCACGGACCGGGTCGCTTCGGTTGGAAGACTTCGCAAGCCCAGAACCACGACGAGAACCGCAATCGGAAGGTTGATGAAGAAGACCCACCGCCAACTGAGACCATCAATCAACGCTCCACCAGCCAAGGGGCCGATGATGGACGCAGTTCCTGCAACTGCCCCCCAGATGCCGACTGCGCGCCCACGGATTTTTTCAGGGAAGGTGACGCCGATGAGCGTGAGAGTCTGTGGCACCAACATGCCAGCACCGAGTCCTTGAAGGAACCGGCCGGCGATCAAGACGAACGGAGAGGTCGCAACGCCGCAGGCGAGGCTGGCGGTAGCCAAGATGATCGTCCCCAGGAGGAAGAGGCGTCGGTGCCCAAATCGGTCGCCTAAACGACCTGAAGGGATGATCACCAGTGCGAGAACGAGACCGTAACTGTTGACCGCCCAGAACACCTGGGCTGTGGACGCGCCTAAGTCCTGTGTCAGCGAGGGAACTGCGAGGTTGATAATTGTCAGGTCGAGGAGAGCAATGAAGTACCCTCCGGCCAACGCGCACAGCCCGATCCACTGTCGAGCGCTGATTGTTATGGCTAGGGAGTCTTCTGTCACGTCTTCCCCTTGTTCGCAAACCCGGTATCGCGGAATGTGTCTCTCTTTTGGCTATCACGGTGTAAACATCGAGTTAAAGCCGAGGCTGCTCCCCAGCTCTCTCGCTATTGACGTAGATGTCATTGCTGAGATGGTTAACCGCAGCACCAGAACGATGCGGGACTGGCTCTCGGGCTGGAGAATCATCAGGTTGCACTCAGTGGTCACCGGGCACACCGGCAACGAGAACGCAGCCAAACTCACCTATCTCATAACACCTTGATGAGCTTTTGTTGGTATTGCGGTGCTTGAGCGGAGATCTTGCAGGCCTACTCCAGATACGGCTACACGCTGGTGGCGACCCGACGCGCGTTGGAGGCGGCGATGGCTGGAGGCCGGCCGGCCGAGCAGCGGGCGGACCTCAAGCAGCGCAGCCTCCTGGTGCGGTTCGGGCGGCGAGGCATCGAGCAACTGGTGGCCGACCACCTCGACCGCGGGCTGACCTACACGGAGATCGCCAAGAAGTACGATGTGGCATTGAGCACAGTCGGCAAGTACATCCAGCAGGCCAAGCGCCAGCGAGCGGAGGCACTCACCTGACACATGGTGTTCCACGGCCGCATCTCTGTCCACCGCCAGTCCTCCCACCATTCCACTGCGGCGGATCCACCGCAACCTCTCGCGCAGCTGGTAGAGGGGGTGGTGCTCCACCAGACGGGGCAGACGGTGGCGCAGATCGCCAAGCGCTTCGACTTCCACCGCACCACGGTGGCTCGGTATCTCAAACAGGCGAGAAATACACTGCACACCGCCCCGACTGACCCCGCCTTCCAGGAACGGGTGAGACAGGCTTGCACAGAAATAGGTACATTAAAGCACAATGGTCAGTCATCTGACTAACTGCCCCCTGGCATACTCGCAATGTAATCTTCTAAGCCCTCAAAGGTTCGCATAACCTCATCTTGAAGTTCTTCGCACCAACGGCTTGGATTGAGATGGTAATAGTTTCCTGCCTTCGAAAGTCGCTGTGCAGCCCGACTGACGACCACGCCAGTCCGTGCACGTGAGATCATAACTAGAAGAACTCTATGCTCTTCGAGAAGTGCAGCATCTCTTTTGGCATGAAAACTTGGGATATTCCCCTCTTCTAATCCTGGAATGAATACCCAGTCAAACTGCTGCCCTTTGCCGACATGAGCATTGAGCAAATGAATACCTGCAGGTATCGCCTCGTCGCTATTCCGGATACGCAACTGGGACACAACGTCAGCAAGCCTCTCGTGATGACTACCAGTGAGTGTTTGTATCTGGGTAAGTGCCTCACGTATCTCGGCAGAAGTTTCCACATCAGTGGCATAGGTAGAACCGAGCAGGTCGTGCGCCAGCCTCTCCCAAGTCACCGTTCTGCCAAGGCGATCTAAAGAATTACGAATAATCTCGACGATAGATGGGTTGTCAATTTCAATATCCCATCGCGTGCAGGGTGTATTCGTCGTTAAAAACTCGTTATCGATTTCCTTGCGGCGCCAACCATTGCGGCATATTATCCCCACTGTAGCCGTAGCGAACCGTGTCATAATGTTAGTCGCGGCACTTCGAATAGCCGCCGCTTCTGCTTCTGCTGTAGAAAATGCGCCGCCCGCGACGCAACCACCATCATGCCACTGTCCAGGTTGGTTCGCTAACAACTGCGCGCCACCCAGACTTCCAGAAACCCGCCCAAGTAAACTAAGAACACGTGGTGAAGATCGATATGACACGCCGAGACCGAGAGGATCTCCGCAAATCTCACGCAAACGACGCTCCACAAACTCCGGACGAGCTCCCGTCCAACTGTAAATTCCTTGTAGTGGATCTCCAGCAAACGTTCGATTCGTAGCGCATGTAAGGAGTGCTATATCTAGTTGCTGCGGCGACAAGTCTTGAAACTCGTCGACCAAAATTGCACCATAGTGGCATTTATAGAGATGAGCGACACCGTCGACATGAAGCAGTCGTTGGGCATGGCGTAGCAGATCGTCGTACAGCATAATGTCATTGCACTGCCGATACTGTTCCACATGAGCAGCGTAGAGGTTTGTACGCTCTAATTCTTGTAGGACAGCAGCATCATCACTCAACTTCTGTTTAGCGTCACGAAGTGCTTCAGTGACGGCACGCCTAAAATCGAGATCATCTTTATTCCGTAAACCATTGAGGCTAACATCGATGGCTTTGTCCTGAGTGCGCTTGTCTGGCAAAGTATAGTCGGTCGATATGCCGAGCGTTGCACCGTGCGAGCGGACTATTTCCGCTGCGTGCCCATGAAAGTTACGCACCTCAATGTAACGAGACATTCTTTCGCGACTGAGAGTCTTAGATCGCGAGCCTTATTAGAAAATGTCAAAGCAAGTATTTTTTGACCCGACGACAGCCGGCTAATGAGATACTCCGCTCGCCGCGCAAGCAACTCCGTTTTTCCGCAACCTGGTGGAGCAACGACAAGTAAATTAGTTTTCGAACTCGTGCAAGCTGCGCCAAATTCTGAGATAGCATGATTCATTGCTCGCTGAGCCTTTCGAGTTCGGTGAGTAGCCTGTGGATGCTAGATATAGATGCCGTTTCCGTTTGTGTCAGATTGCGTGTAATTGCCAAAGCGGCCGGCACTTTATTATTGCGGCAATATTTAGCGAGATGCTCAGGGGTGATCGATTCCTTATCGTTGACTTTGCAGGAAGCAAAGATGGCTTGCTCATCGTTGGCAACGTGATTAGCGATAAGCCGATCGACTATCACGTCGACCGGAATGCCTTGACAATACTCATCTTCAAGATCACTAGTCGAAATGAACACGGACTTGTCGATCACGTTCTTCGGGCGTCCCCCGAAGGCTCCAAGCCACTTACCTTTCTCTTTCTCGTCAACCAGGCCCAGAACCTTAACTTCAAATCCATTACTGCCGAGAAATTTGTGCAGGTTAGGGAACTTTTCTGCTCCACCTAGCTCGAATATGACAGCCCCAATTTTGTCGAGGAGGATGCCTTTCGCATGTGCTGCGGCTGCGACAACTACTTGATCTGCAACGCCTTCCACCACAATCACATAACGCGCCGTCAAAGCTTCTAGCATCTTAGGGTTCCACCAATGTGCTTGCAGCGCGGCATTCGGAGATTCGCAGGAATCAATCTGTTTACACGAGCCGTCTGGGCGTACAACGACGATCTGCGTAGGGTCGAAGCGCTGAACGATATAGGGAGAATGGGTGACAATTATTTTTTGGTTGAAGCTCCCCGACAAGAGTTTTGCAACGGTGCGCTGACTTTGCGGATGAAGATGGATTTCAGGTTCATCGATAGCAACAACATTGGCTGCATTTTCGGCGAGATCAAACAGCGTCATGGAAATGAGTTGGCGAATTCCGTCCGATTGTTCGGTAATTGACGCGTATGTGCCATCGTGCTTGAAGTAGACTGACGCGTCTTCAAGCACTGATTCAGAAGGCTCCGTGCTTGTTCGTACAGCTAAATCGTCAGCGTTAATCGAACGCGGCATAGAACTCGATAGTCGATCCGCCATACCATGCCGAAGATTGACGATGGAGGCGTTTTCTTCTAACTTTTTATTGAACGATTCTAGGAGACTAACGAGTTTTTCTTTTTCCGCACCGAGTTCAGGTTCTACCGCCTGTAGTAGAGCCTGAATCACGCCATTTGGACCTTCAATTGACGATGCGGAAACCTGCCGTGTCGCAGGAAGATAGCGCCATCCAAAAGCATTGATTTGTTCGCGTGAAGGATTCCGCTCTTCACCACGTCCCGGACACCAACGTCGAATTATCACAGATTGATCATCATCAGGGTCTTGCTCGACTTCAAGGCGAACACGCAGCGTCTCTTCGGGAATGTCCGTTTCACGTACCTTCGATGCGATATCTATTTCTCTGTAGAATAACGCGCGTTCGGCATCTGAGAAGTCTCGGAATCGAACCTCGGCGATGAGCTTCTCCTCAACAGAACGCAAGTCCTCAATGCTGATTCGCTGATATAGGTGCGCGGTTGAGCCGAGTACGAGGTCTATGAGACGAAGAAATGAGGTTTTACCAACGTCATTAGCTCCGATCAAGACAAGGTGCTCTCGAACGTCAAGGTCGACGTCCGCAAGCCTCCGATAGTTCTTTATGGATATTCTGTCGATACGCATTCTGTCGATACCTTTCTGGTAGAGATATACGCACGCTACAATGACGGGAGTACTCTAGTGCGCTCTCATCGTTGAAACGCTATGGATGCATGCCAATCATAGTGCCGTAGAGCGTGAGCCGAGACAACGCGTATTTTACTAGGCTATTCGTATCCAAATCGTTATCTATCAAGTCGCTCATGCCTCACGTTACTTAGACGCTCAACAACAAGCTACCGCCGCGAGAGATACAAAGAAGGGCTGTTTCGACCTCGAAAAGGCACGGTCTATGTCTGAGAATTGATGCGCGTGGTAAGGTGTCGGATACACTGTCAGGAACTTGTTTCCGATAATCACGCACAATAATTAGCCGCCTACGCCGCATGATTAGGAAATCTATGATGACGCGATCGCTATGTTCATTTACTATGGCATGCTATACCTGTGCAAGAAACGGGTGTCTGTTAGATCGCCGAATGTCAGCGACGGAACTGATAACTCCGACACAAACACCAATTGCCAATGGAAGCATCGTTTTGTGCTCATGGTGAATGTATCTTGCGAGCAAGAGCGACACGGCTGTTAGCTCGGCAGAGACGATGCTGGCCCAGAGAAACTCCTTGCG
>ERZ772807.624-NODE-624-length-21335-cov-5.780921_pt1 | contig 21335 bp, 20 predicted proteins | sample MGYA00511472_ERZ772807 | MGnify/ENA primary metagenome ERZ772807 (study PRJEB29015, sample SAMEA2737947) | human oral metagenome | biome: human oral; feature: human-associated habitat; material: dental | place: China | collected 2039 ...
GGCAGCAGGTTATTCGGAATCCCGTTGGGGTGCTCGCCGATTAAGCCGCTTTGATGCGCACCGATGGGGTTGAAATAACGCAATAAAATCACGCTCCAGCGAGGGTCGGCTTTCTGAATGTCGGTCAAAATCCGCTCTACCATAGCCTTGGATGTACCGTAGGGATTGGTGGTATCTCCCGGTTTCATGTCTTCTGCGTAAGGGACTTTACCCGGATCGCCGTACACCGTGGCCGACGAACTGAACACGATGTTGAACACACCCGCCCGCGCCATTTCTTCAGCCAACACCAAACTACCCGACACATTGTTATCGTAATACTTCATCGGTTCGGCCACACTCTCGCCTACAGCTTTCAGACCGGCAAAATGAATCACCGAATCAATATCATGTTCCGCAAAAATCCGCCGCAAAACTTCACGATCACGAATATCGCCTTCATAAAACGGCACAGATTTACCCGAAATCTGCTGTAAGCGGGGCAGAATTTTTGCGGACGAATTACATAAATTATCCAAAATTACAACATCAAATCCCGATTGGAGTAAGGAGATAACGGTGTGCGAACCGATAAAGCCGGTACCGCCGGTAACGAATATGGTCATTTTTTACGCTTCCACATTTAATAAAATTCAAAAAATTTAAAATTAAAATTTAGATAATTTCACTAATTACAATACATTATAGTATAATTCGAAATCCTTACCTAAAATCACAACTTTTTAACAAAAGGAACGACGATGTCCATCACCAACGAAATTTTAACCCTTGTCTCAAAAGCCGCCCAAAAGCAAGTATCCGAACATGAAGAACTACTTGCATCAGGTTTAATTGATTCGATCAGTGCAATGGATTTGATGCTGTCCATCCAAGAAAAATTCAATGTTGAAATTCCATTCGAACAAGTAGTGAATATATTTGCAAATACATCCAACATCATTGAATTTGTAGAGCGAAACTACAAAGGATAAGAAAAACATGAAAAGCATAACAGATTTTTCTTCCTTGGAAGATTATTTAGCATATCTGTTCAACAACACATCAGGTATCGCCATTGCCAACTCCCAAGAAAATTGCTCATGGGAGCAACTACTCAAACGGATGGATGAGTTTCTTAACAAATATAAAAAAATTGCCAACATCAACAAAAATATCCCTTTAATTGTGCACGGCCATAAACAAATAAATTTTGTTATAGCTATATACGCCTGCTTGTTAAATAAAATTCCTTTTATTCCGGTAGACAGTATCTATCCTGAAAAGCGCTTGGAACATATCTGCAATTTATCCAAGGCACAATACGTTTACCGTGCGGAAAATGATTCGTTCGAGAAGAAAAACGACGAAGAGCACGAACTGAGCGAACGAGATCTGGCCTACATCATGTTTACTTCAGGCACTACCGGGCAGCCTAAAGGTGTCCAAATCGGCAGGGAAGCAGTATTCAACCTAATGAAATGGATGACAATGCAACTTAATTTGGCCAAACCCAACATCTTTATGAATCAAGCGCCGTTTGCATTCGATTTATCTATGTATGAAGTATTTGGTAATCTTGCTTACGGTGGATGCATAGTATTAAACAGCCGTGAAGACATCGCCAATTCAAGCACTTGGACGGATTTCTTAGCAAAGCAACAGATTTCGACATGGGTTTCAACCCCATCGTTTGCCATGCAGCAATTGCTCAATCCCAAATTGAATCAGCAAAATATTCCGAGTTTGAAAGAATTTCTTTTTTGTGGAGAAAAATTAGGAAAACCGGTTGTTAAAATGATTTTCCAAAAATTCCCTCAAGCAAGAATTATTAATACCTACGGTCCTACTGAAGCAACAGTGGCAACTACTTACATCGATATTACCCGAGAAATGCTGGAGGCTGAAGAAGAATTGCCGGTCGGCTATGCCGTCTTAAATTCAGATTTGAACATTGTCGATGAGGAAATTTGGATTAGCGGTATCCATGTTATGCGCAGTTATTTGAATAATGAAGTCGAAAATACCAAACGCCTTATTATTCATGACGATGAAACCAGAACATACAAAACAGGCGATTATGGCTTTGTAAAAGACAATGTATTTTATGTATTGGGACGCAGGGACGAACAGATTAAATTAAACGGCTACCGGATTGAATTATCTGAAATAGAAGAAAAAATTTTAGATTTAAAACAATTTGGATTTGAAAACGCAGCAGTCATCGCATTAAAACGCGATACCGGCACAGTATTACGGTTGGTATGTTTTTACACCTCAAAAGAAGCAACCGAATCCACGATTATCAAGGAAGCTTTGGCAAAAAATCTGCCGTCTTATATGATGCCGTCTGAATTTATCAAGATTGATGAAATTCCGGTCAGCACCAACCACAAAACCGACAAAAAAGCATTGTTGGAAAAATATCAGCAGGGTTTATAAAAATGGATTTATATCAAATTCAGAAAAATATCTTACAAAAAGCCAAAATTGATTCTAGAAAAGTCTCTGCTTGGATTTATAACGATCAAAGCATTGTGTTTGATTTTCTGCTCAACGACTATTTCGTCAGCATCAGTTATACAGTATTAGGTCAAACCTTTAACTTTATCGAACGTAATAAGAGCAAGGTTTCTAAAATTTCCAGCTTCCCAAAATTTCTGAAATATATTTCAGAAATCTATGGAAACTACCCGCAATCGGTTAATCAGGCAAATACTGTATTGTCTTTCAAATTTGCTGAGGCCGATTGGGCAAAAATTGAGGCCAAATTCAGTGAAATTTTGGAAGTTACTTCCATTTATTTTGGCAGCAAACTTTGCCACATCCTTAATGTAGAAAGAGACAACGGCATCAATCTAGCCGAATACTTGGATAAACCAGAAGTCGAATACATTGGCATTCAAGGCAATAGTAATGAGTTTTTCCTGAGCTATGCTCGGAATCATGGTTTAAATGATTATGTTTACGAGTTAAACAGCAAAGGTTTTTTGGCTGTTGAACACAAAATGGGCGTGAGTGTGTTCCGTCGCGTAAACAAGCACAGCTATAAAGATCTCTTAGCTTATTTTCCAGACTCTTTCCATGAGCTAGAAAATGTAATTTATACCGTTGAAGCGCCAAAAGTGTTGAATACCAACAAGAAAAACCTGTTGGTGTTGTTCTCTTATACCAATAAGAGTAATGAAAACATGGTTGACCGTTATTACAGCCACCCGTTTCCATTTATAAGCAACAGCATTATGCCAAACACCTACATTATCCGTATGGCTGATGTGTCAGATGCGTTCGGTAGTCACGGTTTAAACACAAAATTTGATGAAAACATCGAAGCTAATATCCAGAATTTCATCAAGAGCTTGATGAATATTTACAGCGTAGATAAGGAAAACGTAGTCATTTGCGGTGCATCATCAGGCGGTACGGGTGCGGTATATCACGGTTTAATAGGCGGGTACAAAACCTTTGCGATTGACCCATTTTTAGGCAATCATAAATATTATGGCGGTAAAGATCCATTGTATCTACACTCTATTCGTACGCCGATTGGGGAAATTTTCAAAAAGCTACCGAATGAGATTGATCATAACCTAGAAAATCAAGTAGTTATTTCATCAGCTAAAGTGTCGGAATTTTATCCTGACATTAAAGAGCTGAAAAAAGCATTGCCTACGATTACATTGTGCGAATTTGACTTTGAAAAAATTCAAAAACACCTTGATTTTTCAGGAAATACCGTATTCTTGTCCAATACCATCATCAATAATTTGCTGTTGGGCATCCACATTACTGATTCGGACATTAATCTCAACTAAATGCAAGGTAAAATAGACAGTAAGTTCAAATTTACTGTCTATTTTTTAAACATTTAAGTCATATTTGTAATATTCGGGGAATACAATGGAAGTCAAAACGACTGAAGAATTTCAACGTAAAAAGGCCGTCTGAAAACTTATGTTTTCAGACGGCCTTCTTTAACTTTAAATAAAACAGAATTTACTCTAAACAAGCCAACTGTTTTTGCAGACATTCAGCCTGTAAAGCCTTGTCTTCTTTAGCTTCAGCCACTTCCGCTGCCAGCTTCCAGTAGGCTGTCGTGTTTTGCAGAGCCAGCCCGTCAAAATAACGCTGTGCTACCTTACGGTTTTTCAGACGGCACAAAGCAGTTATATAAAGATACATACTTTCGGGGGAGGCTTGTGCGAAATCAGCCAATATTTTGGCTACTGACTCCCAATCTTGGTTTTTGGAAAGTTTCTCTGCTTCATACAAGGCCAGCGACTGATTTTCAGGGTATTTTTGGCGTAGTTGAGCCAATAGATACGCTTCGCCGTCAGTATTGCCGGTATCGTACATTTTTTTTAGATAATTAACCGTTAAATCCTCAGGAATTAATAGCAGATTTTCTTCAAAAGCGCGGTTGAGCTGGGTAAACAGTTTTTCAGAATCACCGCGTAATTTTGCAAGTCTTGCAATCGCAATACGGCAACTTGGGTCGTTTTGCGTGTGTTTTTCAAAAGCAACCAAATACTGATGCGCACCTTGCAGATTGCCAAGTTTCATACAGAGGTAGGAAGCCAACAGTTCGGGTTTCAGACGGCTTTTTTCATGAGTATCCAAACTATCAATATAAGTTCTTAGCAAAGCCAGTGCCGTAAAATAATTCTGCTCCAACAGCTTTTGTGCTACGGTCGGCAAAGGTTTGTATGAATCGGGCAGGTTTGTACCGATTCGGGCAAACAGTTTTTCAGATAGTGTTTGTTCTTGATTGAATGAGGCTGCAAGCAAGGCGGCTAAAATATCTTCTTGCGTACCGATTTGGTCGTGTACAGCAAAAAATTCTGCACCTTTCACGGCATTGCCGATACACAAATCCATTTTTGCCTGCCAGTAATCCGCAATATCGGGATAGTCAGGTAACAGATTTTGCAATACGTCAAACTGTTTGTTTGCAAATAAGGCATTCAGATAACGCTGGCGATAATCAGCGCTTTCTTCCGCATTCAGACGGCCTGTATCAAGCAGTGCCTGAATACGGCTTGCAGCCAAGCTCCATGCATGATGGTTTTCGGCTTGAGTAATCATATCCTGAAGAATAGGCAGACTATCGGCAGTTTCAGGCTGGTCAAGTGCCATAATAGCCTGATACACGCGTTCGCAGTTACCGCCTTTTTGGAATGGGAAGGTGGCATGAATACGTTCAAGATATTCCGGTTTTAAACCCGTTTTTAGAATATTTTCTAGTTCATCAAATGTTTCTTGTTCAGTCAGCGTAACTGGCCCAAATCCAGAATTTTCATAGTCAAACCACCCTCTTTGAAGTGTATGGGCACCAGAGAAAAATTCTTCTTGGTCGAATTGATAATAAATAATAGATTTATTCAGATAGGCCATATCAAAGGCTACAGAGGAATAATCAGTAATCAAAATTGATGATTGGCTAAATAAGTTTTGTATGCTTTCTGTAGCACTTGCTCCTTTCCAAACCTGAATGTAATCAGGAATATCAAATAAATCTAAATAAGGCTCAATGTTTGGGTGTGGAGCAAATGTTATTTCATAATTAAACTTTTCTGCCAATTGTTTCAAATTTTTAGAGTGCAAAAAATTAAACCAATGCTGTGCATAGGAAGTTTTCATAAAATCGGTATTTATAGCGCGTGTATTGCTACCGCTACCAATATTTTGTCCTACAATATTGTTCCGCCAAGTAGGCATAATCAGAATTTGTTTACTTTGAGCAATATTCTTTGATACCAAATTGTCATAACGCGGAAAGCCTGCTAACACTACTTCTTTTTCTGTTAGTTTATAACGGCTAGGATTAGCTATGATTGTTTGATATTCAGGAGTGGCAGTAGCAATAAAACAATGCAGATTGGTCTTAGTATTGAACCATGCGGAAAGATCGTTTTGGGTCACTCCATGTTGGAGGAAAACAAATTTTTTGCTGTGTTCGTATAAATCGCCGAAATAATTATTGATATGTTTTTCCAAGTGGCTGGAAATGATTTTTTCGGCTTTACGCAAGTGGTGCTCGTATTCACTGCCGCCGAATTCTACCAGCTTGAAACCTTCCTGTTTAAGGCGATCCCAGTCTGGCGCGGTTTTGTTCAACACGAAATAGCAGGTCTGTTCAGGGTGGTGCTGCATCATATAACGGTAGAAATGCTCGGCGTTGTCATCTGCTTTGGTTTCTCTATCCATTAATAGCCAGCTACCGTCCGAAAGATATTTTTCAGACGGCATGAATAAGCCTGTCAGCTCGTTCAAAGTGATGCCGTGCATAAAGGTTTTGCCTTTAATTGAAATTCGCATCGGTTTTTGGTTGAGCAGGATATTGATTTTGGCATTCTCAGCAACTCCGCCGTAGGGAATCCAAAGGCGTTTTTCGTAAACGAATAATTGCTCGTTCAAATTGTTAATGACACTTTTTGCGTAAGCGGGAATAATGTCATCCCCATTAGCCTGTACGGAATAGGGCAGATCGAAATGAGTGAAATAGCTGACAAGAAACTGTTTGCGTTCATAGTCGATGCTTTCAATATAGGCAATTTGGAATGGTGGCTCGCTCTGTTTGAACATGCCGAGCATACCAACCTTATGGAACAGCCATATACCTGCCAAGCCAAACTCCATGATGTTTTTTTCATCAATATAATTAAAAACCTGCTTCATTAAGGCATAAAAGTGTGCTTTTTGTTCAGCATTCAACAATTCCAGACGCTCAGGTCTATTGAGTAATTGTTGGATATACCATGCCATATCGTACAATGCAGTTTTTTGGATTGAAGATGGTACGCTTCCCAAGCGGTTTTTATAGTTTTGGAGCATTGGCAAAAAGCCATACTCAAAAACATTAGAAAACTTTTCCACTTTCTGCCAAGAAGTATCTAAAGTAGATGTACCGCTTTCGCGTTTGCGGTAGAAATAGACGGCATCTTTGTCAAACACTGCTTTTGCTTCCTGCAAACCTAATAGATAGTCGGCAATAAATTTGCCGTCTTCAAAATTTGGTTTAACATTGTGGTTAAACGCCAAGCCCTGTTTTTTAATATGACTGACTTTGAAAAAGGTTGAAGCGGCTGACATATTGATGAATTTGTCAAGCTTAGCAACATCAACAACCTGAGTTTTGTTGAAGCGGAATTTTAAAGGATGACTGTCTTTAACAATATTTTGATTTTCAAAGAAAAATTTTATATTAGTAGCTACCGTTACTGCCGACGGATGGTGGCTAATTTGGCTATCCACTGATTTGAAGTAATCGGGGTGGAGGTAATCGTCAGGGTCTGTAAATACTACCCATTCAGTTTGCGTATATTGCAACCCCAGATTGCGTGCCGAAGCCTGACCGCCGTTTTCTTTGTAAAAATAATGAATATTTTTTGGAAATTTAGCTTGCCATTGTTTGATAATTTCTGCCGAACGGTCGGTCGAGCCGTCATCCACCAAAATCAGTTGGATATGTTTTTTGAAATTCAGACTTTGTTTCGTCAGGCTAGAGAAGTAATCATTTAGATATTTTTCAACATTATACACAGCAGAAACAACTGTATATTGTTGCGTACCGTTGTATTTTACCGGTAAATATTTTTTGATCTGTACACTTCTTTTGTTATACATATCCCTAAAAAATAATTTAGGATCTCGAAGAAGTTTTCTAAATTTCCTGTTCATAATTTTGATAATTCAAACCTATTAAATTAAAGTGAGTAATATTTTTAAGTTATTGTTGGTTATGGGCAATAATCCGGTAATCGCTGCTTGTTGTTAAAGTTATTTGTATAGATAGAATGTGGCGTGAACTCCGTGTTTTTTTTTGCAAGAAATTATGCATTTCGGGAATTTGAGCCACATCCAATTTCCCCATGAAGGAACAAATTTGCCCTCCAAATACCATCCCGCATCGGCACGGAATTTATTAGGGGGAAATTTGGTAAATTTTTTCCCGTATAGGTTCTAGCTATTTGAAAAGCCATTTTGTACAACGGTATATAGGTATATACCAACAGCCTATCTCTAGAAATGTTACTGTAACGGCTTAACAACTTAATGCTGTTTAAAGAAGCTTTGAGTGTAGGGGTTACACCCCTTTCGCGCATACTTGTTCTATTTTGCAGAAAGATAGGTTTGATATTTTTCTTGGCACTGCGAATAGGTATTGCCCACCCAAATAAAAATGACATTGACGGAGCATTACGAACATCCGGCCCAATCTCAATAGCAATCATGTTGATGGGGGTGTTCTATCAACACACGCTCATCAGACTCTTTGATGAGTTGTTCGCTATTGATGAATAGGATATCTGAAATAATCCCTAGCAAAAGTCCTAGAATTTCTTATAAACGTTTTGATTTTCTTCATGTTTTATACATTTTAAATGCATTTGTAATTTTTAACTATAAATTACATTTTTGCTGCTTGTATTGCTATAATAACAAATTCCAATAGCGAATTTACAGAAATATACAGGTATAAACAATGGCCCCCAAAGAATATTTCTTCAAAAACAGCCTGTTTCTCTTGGCTTACAGCTTGCTAACTGCTTGCAGTTCCATTCCTTCAGCAGGACCCAGCGCAAGAAAAATTGTTGCGCTTAACCAACAAAACTCAAATGCTCAGGTTCCCGCAGTAGAGTTGATCGAAGTTGACGATACTGTATCTAAATCTTTGTATCAGGCACAAACCAATCAGTCGTTTGCCCAACTTGGAGACGGCTATGCCTCTGTGGGAGCGATTAATGTCGGCGACATGCTGGATATTACGGTTTGGGAAGCTCCGCCAGCCGTATTGTTTGGCGGGGCCTTATCGTCTGTCGGATCCGGTAATGCGCAACAAACGAAGTTGCCTGATCAAATGGTTACCTCGGCAGGTATGATTTCCGTTCCTTTTATAGGCGATATTTCTGTAGCCGGAAAAACACCTGTTCAAGTTCAGAATATGATTAGAGGCCGTCTGAAAAAAATGGCAAACCAGCCTCAAGTCATAGTGCGGCTGGTACAGAACAATGCGGCGACGGTATCGGTTATCCGTGCGGGAAACAGCGTGCGTATGCCGTTGACGACTGCAGGAGAACGCGTACTCGATGCTGTGGCTGCAGTGGGTGGCTCTACGGCCAATGTGCAAGATACAAATGTACAGCTTACCCGCGGAAATCAAGTAAAAACGGTAGCACTCGAAGACTTGGTTTCTCATCCGCGCCAAAATATTTTATTACGTCGCGGTGATATTGTAACGATGATTACTAATCCGAACAGCTTTACTTCGATGGGTGCGGTTGGCCGAACCCAACAGATTGGTTTTTCCGTGAAAGGCCTATCGTTGGCGGAAGCGGTCGGTCGTATGGGAGGATTACAAGATTATCGAGCAGATGCGCGCGGTGTATTTGTATTCCGCTATACACCGGTGGCCGAGCTGCCGTCTGAAAAACAAGGGAAATGGACAGCCCAAGGTTATGGCAGCGAAGCAGAAATCCCCGTGGTGTACCGTTTAAATTTATCGGATGCCCATTCTTTATTCTGGATGCAGCGCTTTCCAATCAAAAATAAAGATGTGGTATATGTTTCGAACGCACCTTTGTCTGAAGTACAAAAATTCTTGTCTTTTGTGTTCTCACCTGTAGTTAACAGTGCGAACAGCATCAATAATCTTACTAATTAATTTTAACTGCGGGAGTTTTGGTTATGTCTGAGCAGTTCCCTGTTGCCGAATCTGAGATAAAAACGGAACCGGCCCTCTCCAATCCGTTACCGAACGGCAAAAAGAATATATTACGAAAAATCAGCCCCTTATTGTGGATGACAGTCATTATTCCGACTGTTTGTTCAACGGTATATTTCGGATTATTCGCTTCTGATCAATTCACGTCCCAATCCAGTTTTGTCGTGCGCTCTCCGAAAAGCCAGTCTTCCCTAAACGGTTTAGGAGCGATTTTGCAAGGTTCCGGTTTCTCTCGTTCGCAAGACGATATTTATACCGTACAAGAATACATGCAGTCGCGCTCGGCTTTGGAGGCCTTGTCGAAAAAAATGCCCGTACGCAAATTCTATGAGACTAAGGGGGATATTTTCAGCCGTTTTAACGGCTTCGGTTTTCAAGGCGAAGATGAAGCGTTTTATCAATACTATAAGGATAAGGTGGCCATTCACTTTGACTCCATATCGGGTATTTCCAACTTGAACGTTACTTCGTTTGATGCGGGAGAATCGCAAAAAATTAATAATGCGCTTTTAAAACAAGGCGAGGTGTTAATCAACCAATTGAACGAGCGGGCGAGAAAAGACACCATCCGTTACGCAGAGGAAGTGGTGGCATCTGCTGAAGAACAGGTAAAAGAGGCTTCGGCCGAATTAACCAAATTCCGTATTTCCAACGGTATTTTCGACCTGAAAGCACAATCCGATGTACAGATGAACTTGGTCTCGAAACTGCAAGATGAGTTGATTGTAATTCAAACCCAGTTGGATCAGGTCAAGGCGGTAACACCGGAAAACCCTCAAATCCCCGGTTTGATTGCCCGCGAAAAGAGCTTGCGTAGGGAGATTACCCAACAAATGAAAGCGATTTCAGGTGGCAGCGAAAGCTCTTTATCCAATCAGGCTGCCGAATACCAAAGGGTTTATTTGGAAAACGAGCTGGCAGAAAAGCAACTGGCTGCGGCCATGACTTCTTTGGAGAGTGCGAAAGCGGAGGCAGACCGTCAACAGCTATATCTTGAAGTGATTTCCCAACCGAACAAACCAGATTTGGCGCACGAACCCAAACGTATTTACAACATTGTGGCAACATTCATCATCGGCTTAATCGTTTACGGTATCGCCAGTCTGTTGTCCGCAAGCATACGTGAGCACAAAAACTGATGAAAGAGCTGCATAAAACATCGTTTTGGGAGTCGCTGATCATCCAAAAACGGGTTATCGGCGCTCTTCTGATGAGAGAAATCATTACCCGTTACGGGCGTAACAACATCGGCTTCTTATGGCTGTTTGTCGAACCCCTATTAATGACGTTGATAATGGTGTTGATGTGGAAATTTTTTAAGGTCAACAACATATCCACTTTAAATATCGTTGCCTTTACCATTACGGGTTATCCGATGATGATGATGTGGCGTAACGCGTCCAACCGTGCCATCGGATCCATCTCGGCCAATATGAGTCTGCTTTACCACCGGAATGTCCGTGTATTGGATACGATTTTTGCGCGTATGCTATTGGAAATCGCGGGAGCGACCATTGCTCAAATTGCCATCATGAGCGTTTTGATTGCCGTTCGCTGGATAGAAATGCCGGCTGATATTTTTTATATGCTGTTGGCCTGGTTGTTGATGGCAATATTTGCTATAGGATTAGGCCTGATTATCTGCTCGGTTGCATTTCATTTTGAGCCTTTCGGCAAAGTATGGGGCACAATCAGTTTTGTCATGATGCCGTTATCAGGAGTATTTTTCTTTGTTCATAATCTGCCACAGCAGTTGCAGCATTATGTGTTGATGCTCCCTATGGTTCACGGTACAGAAATGTTCCGTGCAGGCTATTTCGGCAACAGTGTAACAACATACGGGAATCCGTGGTTTATCTTGTTGTGCAATTTAGTTTTGCTGCTACTGGGATTGGCTATGGTTACCAAGTTCAGCAAGGGGGTCGAACCGCAATGATTTCTGTTGAACATGTGTCCAAACGATATCTGACGCGCCAAGGCTGGAGAACGGTATTGCACGATATTAATTTCACTCTGCAAAAAGGCGAAAAAATCGGTATTTTAGGGCGGAACGGTGCAGGCAAATCTACACTGATCCGTCTTATCAGCGGTGTAGAACCGCCTTCCGAAGGTGAAATCAAACGTACGATGAGTATCTCTTGGCCCTTGGCCTTTTCCGGTGCATTCCAAGGCAGCCTGACCGGAATGGATAATCTGCGTTTTATCTGCCGTATTTATAATGTCGATATCGATTATGTGAAAAACTTTACCGAAGAATTCTCCGAATTGGGCCAATATCTATACGAACCGGTCAAACGTTACTCTTCGGGTATGAAAGCACGTCTAGCTTTCGCTCTGTCGCTGGCGGTGGAATTTGACTGCTATTTGATTGACGAGGTCATTGCCGTAGGCGATTCGCGTTTCGCCGAAAAATGCAGATACGAACTGTTTGAGAAACGCAAAGAGCGTTCGATTATTTTGGTTTCGCACAGTCATAGTGCTATGAAGCAATATTGTGACAACGCCATGGTCCTGGAAAACGGTCATATGCACACATTTGAAGACATGGACAAGGCCTATGAGTATTACAACGCACTGACTTAAAGTTTTACAATTCGAAAAACCAAGGAGGCCGTCTGAAATCAATTTTCAGACGGCCTCCTTAACAACTAAGGTTGGAACACTGTGCATTTCTTATCGCTACCGGAAAAATAGTTTTTGCCTTCCTCACAGATACTGGTTGAACTCTCACAAATAACTGTTATCAATGACTCATTAATTTTCAGAATGCGCGGCTCCTTATCTTTATCGTAAGCAACCGCCTTAAGGGTAAACTTGTCATTCAACGCCCCCCGAGCATCCCCATGCGGACGAATACAAAAGATCTCATTCCCGCCATCCGGCAAGTCGGGCCATGTGGTGGAAGTCTTCTTAAAACTGCTATGTTGGTGATAAAACCGCTCCATAAACCTAGCATTAGACAATAACATCGTCTGTGCTTCCCTCAGGCGGGCACTTTTTATATAGGATTGGTAACTGACAAAAGCTACTGTTACCAAAATAACCGTTATCACGATAGTAAACAATAGTTCGGCAAGTGAGAAGCCAATTTGATTTTCCTGCATAGTAACCAACCATTTATAATTAAAGTTACTATTTTACACAGATACAATAATCTTTCAATTAAATTTAATCACTTGCTTAACCATACACCTGATACATAGAGGAAAAGGCGCAATCCAGCTAGCTACCTCATCCCTTCTGATTAAGCGTCTCCATATCAATTACCCTATCGGCAGATTCTATGGTTTCCTTACGATGCGCCACCATAATTTTGGTAATGTTGAGAAATTTCAGGTTTTCATTAATCGCACGCTCGTTTTCCATATCCAAATGGCTTGTCGCTTCGTCAAGGAACAAGATTTTCGGTTCGCGGTAAAGGGCTCGCGCCAGAATAATTCGCTGCTTCTGTCCACCGGACAAGGCATTACCCATATCACCAATTAAAGTTTCATAACCCATAGCCATCTGCATAATGTCTTCATGTATCATTGCCATCGCCGCACATTGCATAATTTTCTGCTGATTGGGTGTTTCATCGAAAAAACATATATTTTCACTGATAGATCCGGCAAACAATACATCATCCTGCGTTACTGTGCCGCTTAACCCGCGGATAAAGCGCGGTGAGAGTTTATGAATATCGTGCCCGTTCACCAACACTTTCCCCGACTCAGGGGTAAGGTTACCGATTAAAATGTTCATCAACGTCGATTTACCGCAACCCGAACTACCGGTAAATGCTAAAGATTCGCCTTGTTTAATATGCAAATTAATATTTTGCAAAATATATGGTTCGGCATCGGAATAACGGAATGACACGTCGTCAATAACAATGTCAATATCACCTTCGATTTCCGGAATATAAATTTCTTCGATTTTCTCCGCTTCGGTTTCTGTAAGTACAATATCGGCCAAGCGTTCGGCATGAAGGCTCAACATACGAATCTTGATATATTGGTCGACCAATTCGCCCACTCGGGTTTCAAACTGGTTTTTATAAGCCCAAAAAGCCGTCAACGCACCTACGGTAAAACCGCCATCCAAAATTTTATCTGCCCCTAGATATACAATCAGGATTCCTTCAATACCAAACAATAGTTTATTCGCGAAGTCAAAGATATTAGTCAGCTTTTGTTTGGTCAGATTAGTATTAATCGTATCAACGAACAAAGTCATCCAAGAGCTATGTCTTTGCTCATTTTTTTCAAACAGTTTCACCGTATGAATACCGCGCACCGTTTCCATAAAATAGGTATTCTGCTTGGCATCATGTACGATATTTTCTTCGGTAGCGTTACGCAGCGGATAATAAGACACGACACGGATAATGATATACAGTGCCAAAGCAATCAGTACTGCTACCGATAGCAGCCAACTGTAATAAAACATTAATATCAGCGTAAACACCGCCATAATGCCGCTTAAAACCGTTTTAAACGCCGTGGAAGTCAAAGTTTCTTGGATATTATCAATCGAACCGAAGCGAGAAATCACGTCACCCAAATGGCGCTTGGTAAAATAATCGGCGGGGAGTTCTAGCAACCTTTTGAATATATTGGCTTTCCATTGCACATTAAGTGTGGTGGTCAGATGCATATTCACCCACGCCTGCAACAAGCTGGTAAGTTGTTCCAAAATTTTCAAAAGACCGAAGCCCAAAACCAGCGTTAACAACAGATTCCTATCGGCTGTAACGATTACATGGTCAATTACCCATTGCATCAAAAACGGACTGACCAGACCGAAAATTTCCAGTGCAAATGCCAATATCAATACCTGTACCAACGAACGCTTGATACCGGTAACACCCTTAAGTAAAGAAAGAATCTTGATTTTTTGCTTTTCTTCCTTTTCCTCGAAATGCGTGTTCGGCCAAAGTTCCAACGCGATACCGGTGAACTTTTGTGATACTTCATCCTGCTTGATTTTACGCAAACCTACGGCAGGATCCATGATCATGATGCCGTCTTTCCGCACTTCCTTCAGCACCACAAAATGATTTAAATCCCAATGCAAAATACAAGGGGTGCGTAAATTAGGCAAATCATCCAAATCCAGACGCAAGGCACGCGAAGTCAGATTCAAGTCATTGGCAAAGCGCACAATATCCGCCAGCGTCAAACCTTTTTGCGAAAGCGAATATTTCTGCCGCATCGTGCGCAAATCACTGTGATAGCCGTGATAACCGGCAATTGACGTCAGACACGCCAAACCGCATTCAGCAATTTCGGTCTGTAAGACAATCGGCAGTTTTTTGCTAAATCCAAAAGATAAACGTTCTAAATAATTCATTGTTTTAGTTTCCCCGAGATACTGTAAAGCGGATCAAGCACCCATTCATAAAGTTTCTTACGTTCGTGCAGAATATCCGCCTCCACCACCATACCGATTTGCAGTGGTTTATTTTTGCCATATACCTTAATTGTCTGTTTTTCCAGCTTAACCTTCACCAAATACACCGGCTCGTTAGCTTGAGCCTGTACCATTTGATTTTCACTGTCGGCAGACGCTCCACCCAAACTGGCCAATTCCTGTTTTCCTAGAGCGGTTTTCGCAATAGAAATAATTTTCCCTTGCGCATGCCCGAATTTCTGATAGGGATAAGCCTGATAACGCAATACCACCTTATCATTAGGATTGATAAAACCCGCCGCCCGACTAGGCACATACAAATTCGCCATCAACTCCGTATTTCCCGGGACAATGCTCAACAATAGTTGAGAGGGACTAACCTGCTGACCTACTTCCACATTGGAAGTACTCACGTAGCCCGACTTACTGGCATGAACTGTTTGTTCCTGCTGTAAATCCAAATTCAATTCTTCCTGCGTAATCTCAGATACCGTACGGTTAAGCTGGCTCAATTCCGTTTCCTGCTTGGCCGGCAGACTCTCCAAGGTTTGCTTTTGCGTATTCAATTCACGCAAAACACCCGCTTGTTCCCGTTTCAACGCATTCAGTTGCGACACTTGGTCCAAATGCTCGTTTTCATACCCTATCATCTGCTGCTCGGAAATAAACCCCTGCTTGAGCAACGGCCGATATTTTTCAATGATTTGCTTTGCCAGTTGCACCCGTTTCTCCTGCCCCTGGATTTGACTGCGTATATCGGACAGTTGGTTTTCCAATTTGGCCACCGTATCGGTTAAAGTACGTTCTTCTCCCTGCTGAACTTTTTTCTGCCGTTCGATTTCTTGCAACAGCATGTCTTTCTTCATCTCGGCCTCTTTAACCAACTTGGCCCGCACATCGCCGCCACCGCTATATCGCGGCATAGAAATCGTCAGCAGTTCGTCTCCCTGTTGCACATAATCACCGTCAGCCACTTTTTTCGAGGTTACTACACCCGTATCAGGTGCATATACCCGCACCAAACCGGATACAGGCAGAAGCTGCCCTTCCACCGTAGTCTTGCGCGTGTAACTGCCGAAAAAGGCAAAAATAATCAAAGTAAACGCCCCAGCCGCCGCGCAGCAGGTCAAAAACACAAAAGAAAACGGCCGGGACAACACCACATGCCCCGTCCATTTATTCTTCTTCGCCTCGAAAATCTCCGGGCGGAAAAAACTATTGTTGTCGGCCATTGTCAACCCATTGGGAATTTTTTAGAAACAGGAACTATCTTTAAGAGGACAACAAATCCGGCAGACAGTTCCGATTTTTTGACAATACGTTTGATATAAAAATGAAAAATAACCGGGAACACAGATTATTTCTTGCTGCGTTTCGACAGAAAACGGTTGCTGCAATACACAAATAGCGCAACGGTCAATATCGTTACTAAAAAAACAACATTTTTTAGATCACTGTCAGGATGGAACAAAAATACGCAACAAGAAAGATAAACATGAAACAAACGATTGTTTGAAGCAACAGAAACTTCCAAGGAGGTGCCATTAGAAAGTTTTATCTATGAAACTGCATAATTTAAAACAATATTCCATATTTCCATAATCAGAACCATATTTCAGCAATAAGCCCTCCTATAACACCTAAAATAGCAATCAATCCTGCTACCCAAAAAATCTGATTTAAACTCATAATAATTAATTCCATTTAATTTTAAGAATTGCTCATTTCAAAAAAATTTAAGCAACACTATAAATGAATGCGGCTAACTGTCAAAATACAGCATAACCGCACTCCACCTATTCAAAAATTTTATTTTCCTTAAAAATTAATTATTCAAGGAAAATAAAATTCCCTAGTATGAATCCCAACCTTTGCCAATACCTTTACCAAGACTCCATGCTGCATCTGCGACTGCCAAACCTGCTGCTACAGCACCAAGCACCGCCAAGGGAGCAATTCCACCACTTACTTTTTCCAACTCATACTGATTCAATGTTTTCATAATAAACTCCTAAAGAATTTCCATTTCAAATTAATTAAAAAAAGCTAGAAACTTTATTCCACACCCAATGACTTCCTCGGCCAATTAAGTAACCAATATCCTCGGTAAAACCATTTCCACCTGCAACCTGCTCTAATTCAAATTGATTCAATTCTTTCATAATAAACTCCTAATAAAATAATATAAAATGAAATTCAAGCCCTCCAATTTCTATAGAGAACTTATTAAGTCTGACCATGTATTCCATTTTTTGTTCCATTTTAAACTGTATTCCTCTGCAAATTTTATTTAATTTTTATCTACCCTATTTTCAAATTATTTTAAATATTTCAAATGGTTATAAACTTAAAAATCACAAAAAGGCCGTCTAAATTTTTCAGACGGCCTACTAAATAATCAATAAATCATGCATCAAAAAAAATCTATAATATCCCTGTTATTCCTTTAAAGCATCCACCAAAAACTTTCCCCCTTAAAAGTAGCAAAAAGCTCACTCCTTCTATTCCAAGTTGTTTAGCCCAACAGCAATTCCCGCCCAAAATCCAAGAATCATCATTATCCTCATGATAATTTCCTCATTGTATTGCCTGACCATCTGCCTTCTGAATTACAACCTACGGATCAATAGCGGGTATGTTTGAACGCTAAAGCCGTTACATTGCTACCGCCGGTCGGCGTGGAAAGCCTGACCCTACCTGCGGCCAAATCGCGTTTATCTGGGTCGCCGACTACACTGCCGTCGTCGGCATCGCGGAAAAACACCACTCCGCCGCCAGAGATATAGTGCTGCTCGGAAATGTTCAATTCTTTCATTTTCACTCCTTTAACATTACTCAGATATATGAACCGTCTGTCTATCCTGCGCTATAGGATTTTTCAGACGGCCTAGCTGTCATTCACATATTTCCACCGGAATCGGAATAGGCCCACCCAAAAGATGAACCTCTCCTTTTCTAGAGGGTACGATAATCCAGTTACGGTTCGAAACAGACATCAACGATTGACTTCCCTGCTTTGATCTCAAACAGGGAAAATCCGCCTGTAACTTTTTCCATCTCAGACAGTTTGGGTGTTTGCATAAAAAACTCCCTATCGCTTCTCTAAACATCCGTTGGATTCACAGAACCCTGTTACCAACGCCAAAAAAATCTGGGTAACGGAATAGTCGTACATCCACCTTCTCCAAAACCACCACTCACGCGCTCAATTTCTTGCATATTCAATTCTTTCATTGTTCTTAACTCCTTCTGTAACTTAAGTCGGCTTTTTAATGAAAGCCGTCATCAAATAAAAAAGATAAGGCGGCAAGCGTTCTCGCCCGCCGCCAAAAAATATTACGTTGCGCAATAAATATATGAAGAAGCCTGTTGCCACGGACACACAATCCGCCTTCTGCCACACAGCCTCTATCAAATCCTCAAGGTTTTCACAACAATAATATTTTCATCAATTAAACCGACTTTGGTTTAATTGTCATGGACTGCATCCCGTGCTTTTTTCCAAGCATCACTGATGTCGTCGCCTGCTTTAGAAAAACCTTTGCCCATTTCTTTCCAAAAATCTTTCCAGTCTTTACGGAAATCGCTCCAACGATAGCCGCCGGCAACCTGTTCCAATTCTTTTTGATTCAAAGTTTTCATCATAAGCTCCTATACACAAGTTCTAGGTTAAAGATGGTTCATCACCCTACTTTTGGGTTCTGTACTTTTGTGAGTAGAAATTACCGACTTTGTTCGTTTGATTCCGTTATTTTTCCGAAAAAATAAATCAGTATTTTTATACTTCAAAAACATATATCAGTATACTTACCCTTTTAAATAAAATACTTACCTCCTATAAACACCAATATAACGGTAGCTACGACAAACGGGAAATTCTCTGAGAATGTAAGTTTAAAATTACAAAAATAATTATCAGTAAAGTTTTATATAGATAATTAAGATATGTATGATTAAGTAAGATATTTATTCTATTCGGGTTATTTTTAAAAAAATTAAACTAATCCGAAAAAGGGGACTCTAAGTTTTCATCATTATTTCATAATCATTATCCACCATGCCGAAATTGAAAAAACTGCCGTTGTTTTTTTCGCTCTTTTCCATCTTCCCTACCATTGCCAATAGTTTTACCTTATTAGATGCCTGGCAGGCGGCTTTAGGTTATTCCGCCGATTTTTCAGCTGCAAAACATGAACGTGATGCAGAATCGGAAAAAAAGAATCAGGCACGGGCCGAGTTGCTGCCTCAAGTCAATGCCAACGCCACTTACCAAAAACAGCCTTATTCTCTTTCCTCCAACACCCAAAGCCGCGGCTGGAATGTACAGGCGACGCAGGTCTTATTCGACAGAAGCCTGTTTGCCCAATATAAGCAGGGTAAAATTAATGCGGAAATGGCAGATGCACGTCTATACGGCAGCGAAGACGAACTAAGGATAAATGTAGCAAAGGCTTACTTCGACATTTTGCTGAACAAGGACAAACTCGCCGCGATAACCGAAGAAAAAAGCGCCTATGCCCGACAGCTTCAGCGTGCCCAAGAAATGTTCAAACAAGGTGCGGCCACTATTTTGGATACCAACGAAGCCAAATCCGGCTACGATGCCGCTCTGGCAAAGGAAATCAGTACGCTCGCCCAATTACAGGTGGCGGAAAATACGCTGGCCAACCTGACCGGACTGGACCCCAGCCAAATCAGTCCGGTGAAAAGCGATAAAAATTTAGCCGATTTTCTTGGAGAGTCGCAAGAACAGGAATGGCAGGCTTTGGCCGAACAGCACAACCCCGAATGGCAGTTGCAGCGCAAAACGCTGGAAAACGCCACACAAGCGGTAAAAGCCGCCAAAGGCAGCCGCCTGCCCACCCTCACCGTCAACGGCGGTTATCAAGACGACCACAGCACCTACCGTCAAGAATATTACGGAGGCAGCTCCGACCTAACTTACCGCAGCAAAGGCGGTATGTTTAATGTCCAGCTCAGGGTACCGCTGTTCACCGGAGGTAAAATTTCCAGCCAAATCCGCGAAGCCGTCGCCCGCGAAATGCAAAACAAAGATTTGCTGACCGCTACCGAAAGGAAAGTGCAACTCGAAGTAAGGCAGGCTTATCAAACCACCCGCAGCAGCAAAATCCAGACACTCGCCCAGCAGCGCCTGTTGGAAAGCAACCAAGCCAAACTGGAAGCCACTTTGTTGGGGCGTCAGGTAGGCGTCAGGAATAATCTGGAAGAAACTCAGGCGCAGCAGGAAAAAGCCGATGCCGAACAAAAACTGGCCGAGGCGAAATACACCTACATCCAAGCCTATCTGAAGTTGCTGCAAAGTGCCGGCGTATTGGGAGACGAAGAAAGAATCCGCCGCGTTGGAATGCTGTTGTTTTAGCAGGCCTGCGCCGTACCGGATTTTCAAAATTATTTCTGACAATATCCATACGGGCGTGCACCGCATTCAGCCGACAGCACACGCAAAAACACCCGAAAGGCCGTCTGAAAACATTTTCAGACGGCCTCCTTATTATTTGCCGCGTTATCTATCTGATAGTATAGTTCCGTCTAAGCTTATTTCTTTAGGTTATATACCATACCAGCATGAAAAAAATCCTCGTTACCGGCGGCGCGGGCTTTATCGGCTCGGCAGTCGTCCGCCATATCATCCAAAATACCCAAGATTCCGTCGTCAACCTTGACAAACTGACCTACGCGGGCAATCTCGAATCACTGACCGACGTAGCCGACAGTCCCCGTTACGCTTTTGAGCAAGTGGACATTTGCGATCGTGCCGAACTTGACCGCGTGTTTGCACAACACCAGCCCGATGCCGTAATGCACTTGGCAGCGGAAAGTCATGTCGACCGCTCTATTGATTCCGCCGGCGAATTCATCCAAACCAACATCGTCGGCACGTTCAACCTGCTCGAAGCCGCGCGCGCCTACTGGCAGCAAATGTCGTCTGAAAAACGAGAAGCTTTCCGTTTTCACCATATTTCCACCGACGAAGTCTATGGTGATTTGCACGGCACGGACGATTTGTTTACCGAAACTACGCCCTACGCCCCGTCCAGCCCCTATTCCGCTTCCAAGGCTTCCAGCGACCATCTCGTACGTGCATGGCTGCGTACTTACGGTCTGCCGACCATCGTAACCAACTGTTCGAACAACTACGGTCCGTACCACTTCCCTGAAAAACTTATTCCATTGATGATTCTGAACGCGCTCGACGGCAAACCGCTGCCCGTGTACGGCG
>ERZ772807.630-NODE-630-length-21264-cov-6.694894_pt1 | contig 21264 bp, 14 predicted proteins | sample MGYA00511472_ERZ772807 | MGnify/ENA primary metagenome ERZ772807 (study PRJEB29015, sample SAMEA2737947) | human oral metagenome | biome: human oral; feature: human-associated habitat; material: dental | place: China | collected 2039 ...
GGTCTTTCACCGTGGCAGGGTTGAGGAGCGAAGCGGCAACCCGGCCACTAACGACATAAGTCGTTGCTCATGCGAATTATAATTGGGTTTGTTTGCATTGCATGTCAATCATTGGATATTTTTGAAAGACCAACCCTAAGGGGTTGTCAATGTGGGGACGCGTTAGGCAGGGTTAAAACGCTGCACATTTTAACCCTGCCCTGCCAAAAGACTAACCCCGATGGGGTTATTTGCAGTGGGAGGCGTGGGCGGCGCGGATTATGTGAAAATCGGATTGAATTTGATGAGGTATTATCAATGATCAGAGACGAATCGTTTGACACAAAAACATTCAAGGCCGCACGTTGCGAGGAGGGCTTGGGGCGCGATGCCCGATCGAGCGGGACTTTCGCTTGGGGATAAAAGAAATTCGCCTGCTCAATGAAGAGCAGGCGAATGATATGTTGGTAGTTTCTTTATCGCACCTCGAACAGCGGGGGCGAAAAGGGGGACTTACGCCTTGGCTACTGCGGCCTCAACAACGCGCTTCTTGCCTAATGTGCGGAAAGCGATGGGCGCTGCGAGGAAGATGGAAGACAGTGTGCCGAAGATTACACCCAGAATCATTGCGAAAGCAAAGCTGCGGATGCTGTCGCCACCTAAGAAGAAGATGCAAAGGAGGACGAGCAACGTCGTAGCTGAGGTCATAATCGTGCGGGCCAAGGTCTCGTTGAGCGAATCGTTGAAGAGGCGCTCCGTTTCTCGCTTCGGATAGAGTCCTAAGTTTTCACGAATGCGGTCGAATACAACCACTTTGTCGTTGATAGAGTAACCGATAGCTGTCAAGACAGCTCCGATGAACGTCTGATCGACTTCGAGGGAGAACGGCATCCATCCCCAGCAGATAGAATACATACCTACGATGATCAAAGTGTCGACCGTGAGGGCCAATACTGAGCCTATGGAGAAGGCTACATTGCGGAAGCGGGCGAGGATGTAGACGAAGATGGCAATCAGCGAGAGGATGACGGAGATAATCGCACCCTTGGCCATATCGGCTGCTACTGCGGGGCCTACTTTCTGGGCACTTACGATCGATCCGCCGGTGCGGTTTTCGCGATCTTTAAATGTCTTGTAGTCGGCAGTGATGAGTTTGCCTTGCTTTAATGCTTCGTAGACGGTTTTCTCTACTACTTCGTCGGCGTCTGCTGCGTCGCTGTCGATCATGTAGTTGGTCGTGAGGCGCACGGCGCGTTTCTGAGCCGTTACGACCTCGATGGCGCTAATCGTAGCGTTGGGGTCCTTGGCTTTAATCACACGCTCTACGGCTGCATCTACTTTCTCAGGCGTGATGGCTCTGTCTTCAAACTCGATGACGAAGTTGCGACCGCCCGTAAAGTCAATGCCCTTCGACAGGCCGCGCGTAGCAAGCGAGCCGATGCAAACGAGAACGATCAAACCGAAGACGATCATGGCCTTGGGCGCGTTCTTCATCAAGCGGAAATGGGCGTTGGCGAGGAAATTGCGCGTCAAGGGGGTTGAGAAAGTGAGGCCTAACCAGCGCTCGTGGTTCATCTGGTGCTCGTAAATCATACGAGAGATCCACACGGCTGTGAAGAAGCTGGCGCAGATACCGATACCGAGCGTCAAAGCGAAACCGCGGATAGGACCTGTACCGAAATTGTAGAGGATAATCGCGGTGATGATTGAAGTGAGGTTGGAGTCGAAGATAGCCGAGAAGGCATTTCCGTAACCTGCTGCAAGGGCTGACTTGATGTTTTTACCGCTACGCAACTCTTCTTTCGTACGCTCGTAGATCAATACGTTGGCGTCGACGGCCATACCTAAGGAGAGGACGAGACCGGCTATACCACTCATCGTCAGAGCTGCTTGGAAGGAAACCAAGACGCCGAACGTGAAGAAGAAGTTGAGGACCAAAGCGATGTTGGCAACCATACCGGGGATGATACCGTAGTAGCAGCACATGAAAATCATCAACAAGATGAACGCTACAATACAGGAGTAGAGTCCGGCTTGAATGGAGGCTGAACCTAATGAGGGGCCGACGGTTTCTTCTTGGACGATGTTGGTCGGCGCAGGCATTTTACCGCTCTTGAGCACGTTGGCCAAGTCGCGCGTATCGTCGGTCGTGAAGTGGCCTGAGATTTGCGACGTGCCGCCGTTAATTTCGTTCTGAATAACCGGCGCACTGTAAACGTAACCGTCAAGCACGATGGCTACAGGTTGGTGCAGGTTCTTCTTAGTTATGTTTGCCCATTCGCGCGCTCCGTCGTTGGTCATTGTCATAGAGACAATCGGACGGTGATATTGGTCGAAGTCGTCCTTTGCATCAGCGATTACGTCGCCTTGAAGCGCAGGTTGTCCGCCGTTAGAGCGGAGCGCGTAGAGCGCAAAGGCTTGCCCCATCTCCGGCTTTACGCTCCAGTGGAGTACAAGGTCGGCGGGCAATTTGCTCTTGGCAGCTTCGCTATATATAATATTATCTATAGCGGCCGTGTCTTTGGGAGCTGCGTAGCCTACGATGCAACCTTGCGGGTTGGTGTTTTGCTGGCTGAGCATCTGGAAGAGAGGCTTGCCGCTCTGCTTTTGTTGCTGTGTAGAGTCGGACGCAGTTCCGATTTCGTTGATGCTTTGTAGAGCGGCGTTGATCTTATCCAGTGTATAAGTCTCCCAAAATTCGAGGTTGGCACTACCTTGCAGCAACTTGCGCACACGTTCCGGTTCCTTGATACCGGGCATTTCGACCATAATCTGACCGATCTGACCTTTACCGCGAAGGATTTGGATGTTAGGCTGCGCAACACCGAAGCGGTCGATACGAGAACGAACGACTTCGTTTGAGTTGGCCACGGCTGCGTCTACTTCTTCTTCGAGCGCCTTTTGTACTTGCGCGTCGGAGGAGTTGAACGTAATGTTCTTTTCCTTGAGTCGTGCGGCGAAGAGCGCGCCAAGTTTGCCCGCACCGTTGGCTTCGGCGTAATCCTTTACGAAGAGCTCAACAAAATCTCCGTCGCCTTTTTTATAACCTTCGCGTGCTTGGTCCACTGCTTTTTGGAAAGCAGGTGCTTTGGCGTTGTCGCCGGCCAAGTTCTTCACTACATCAGGCACCGAAACCTCGAGGATGACGTTCATACCTCCTTTAAGGTCCAAGCCCAATCCGATCTGCAACGATTGACATTCTTTCAGCGTCTTCCAGTTCAAATAAACCTTCTCGTTCATCATCGAGTCGAGGTAAGCCTTGCCGGCCACAGGGCCCATAGCTTCAGCTTTTCTCTCGTAATGATTGGTTACGAAGGAAAAAGAGAAATAGAAGAGGCAAATCAACGTTAGCAGAATAGCAATTGCTTTAACAAATCCTTTGTTTTGCATTTGTCGATTTTATTTATTGATTTGATTTTTGCTTTGGTTTTCCGAAATGTTGCAAATAGCATGCAAATATACGGTCTTTTTTCAACAGAGCAAGCGCTAACGAATAAAAAAGGCGCGCCTACGACAGCTTTACGCCATCGTGTGCGCTTTGAAAGATGCGTTTTAGTCTCTTCTTTTGGAGCGTTTCCCTTTTATTTGGTGCTATTCTGCTGTTGCTTTATAGCGGCGCAAGTCCTTTTTCGCATGGAATGAGTTCTGCTTCTCGCCCAAACTATTCCACAGCTCACATTTTAGTTGCTAAAAATTGTGAGAATCTTCTTCAAGTTTGTATATTTGCGCACAGAAAAGGCATGTCGACTTCGCATTGTTGCCCGGAAAACATTACCGCCGCAGCGATCATAAGCCAATTGCCCGTTCTTAATAGATAACATTGGTTTACCTTAACCTAAATTTTTATGAGTAGGAAAAGTTTACTTCTTATTTTCGCCCTATTTATGGGCTTGAGCAGTCTGTTTGCTCAAGAACAAAAGCAGCTCGCGCTCGTCGAAGAGTTCACCAACACGAGTTGTGGTCCTTGTGCCGGTTTCGCACCTTATTTAGATGCCGCCCTTCGTAAGAGTGCCGACAAATGCGTGGCCATTAAATACCACGTAAGTTTCCCCGATCCCGCCGATAAGTTTTATCGTTGCGACCCGCAAAACTTCAATGCTCGCCGTTTCTATTACAACGTCAACGGCGTGCCCAGCTGGTACGTCAACGGCGTCAAGCGCAACGCGGAACGGGACGAAGCTAAGCTCACGAGTTACATCAACTACGGCTACAAAGAAAACAAGCCCGTCAAGATCGACGGTTTAATCAACATCAAAGACCACAAACTCACCGTCAGTGTCAACCTTACGGCCCTCGAAGAGATCAACGACGAAAAGATGCACCTCTTCGTCGTGCCCATCGAAGAAGAAGTCAACTGGACGACGCCCGCCCTCAACGGCGAGAAGGAATTCTATTTCTGCGCACGTAAGATTCTCCCCGACGGACAAGGCGCTTCCCTCTCCGGAAAGCTCTTTAAGGGCCAGCCTTACACCTACGAGACGGATTGGACCATCAAAAATTACACCAATGAGCAGCAGTTGGGCGTCGTAGTATTTGTACAAGACGACACCAATAAAAAAGTTGTGGGTTGTACATACTTCCCCTATCCCCACAACGAGGCAGATGCAGCTCGCATCCTCGAAGTAAAAGGTCTTCCCGACGACATCTGTACGCCCAACCTCACGGCTACGGTCAGCTTCTGCAACCAAGGCAAGAGCCACCTCAAATCGGCTACCATCAACGTCAGCGTTAACGGTAAGACGCAACAGACACCGTGGACGGGCGACTTAGATTTTTCGCAGCAGACGACCATTACAACGCCCGCCTTCACTGATTTCGAACTCAACGAAAAGACTTACGAAAACAAGGTGGCGATTTGGCTTAGCGACCTCAATGGTTCATCGGAAGTAACGCCTAAATATGAACTCATTTTCAAGTCTGCGCCCACGGCCAACAATGCTGTGCGCCTCAACTTCGTGACTGACAACAAGCCCGAGGAATCTTCTTGGAAGCTCTTCAACTCTTCCGGCGACCTTGTTCAAGAAAGTGAGCCGATGACGGAAAAGCAGAAAAATTACAAGACAATGTTGAAGCTCGAGCGCGACGACTGCTACTCTTTGGAGTTCTACGATAAAGGCAAAGACGGCATATCAGCCGGCTACTTCCGCTTAGATGAAGTAGGCGCCGACGGCAAAACGAAGCGCATCAAGCAAGATCGCTACACCGGCGAAATGTATGTCACGCACTTCCTGTTGAAGAATTGCAGTACCGTAGGTGTTCGCGTCGTAGAAGTGGCTGACGACGCACAAGTCGTGTTGACCAGTCTCGACGGCAAACTCGTTCGCACTATGTCATACGGCACATTCCGCACGCTGGATCGCAAGACGCTCCAACCGGGTGTTTATGTTGTGAAGATAAAGAGCGGTGATGAAGAAGTGACGCAGAAAATATCGATCACGCGTTAACGCTTCGCCTCACGCTAATCCATAAGCCTGCCTTTCGGGGCAGGCTTTTTTGTATCCCCTCCCCCGCTCTCGCGCCCTCCGTCTTATATCCCCTTAGGGTTGGTCTTTCAAAAATATCCGCAAGTCGAATCGCAACGGAAACAAACCCAATTATAACTCGCACGAGCAACGACTCACGTCGTTAGTGTCTGGGTTGCCGCTTCGCTCCTCAACCCTGCCACGGTGAAAGACCAACCCCTGATGGGGTTGCACTCACTTCCATCCGTTTATCCGGGGTTAAGCCGCTTCGCAACTTAACCCCGGCCTGCCAAAAGACCAACCCTATGGGGTTGTTGTCGCACATTATCGAATCGATGTCGGATCTCGTGCGCAATCCTTTGCAAAATAGACTCGCCCAAACTAAGCTTATGAGTCATTCCAATCAATTTTTTAACGCGGCCTTACCGCAAACGATCTATCGAAACCAACATACTCTTCGCATGCAACGTAAAACTAACCTCGCCACTCCATCTTCACAACCACACAATTACAAATAACCCCTCAAAATCCACCCCGACACACGCTTACGCCCAAACGTTAACTCAACCATCCAATCTCCACAACCATACATCTGCAAATAACCCCATCGGGGTTAGTCTTTTGGTAGGGCAGGGTTAAGATGCAAAGCGGCTTAACCCTGCCTAACGTCATCCGCGATTGACAACCCCTTAGGGTTGGTCTTTCAACAACGTCCGCGAATCGGTACGCAATGGATACCCTCCAAATAATAATGGACAAGATCAACGACTTGCGTCGTTAGTGTCCGGGTTGCCGCTTCGCTCCTCAACCCTGTCACAGTGAAAGACCAACCCTAAGGGGTTGTGTTCGCTATCTGTGGCATTGGGGTCGAATTATGCCTGCCCTGCCATTGTGTGTATGCACCTTTTATTTGACCTACTAATCAATCATATTGAATGCCTACGTCTTCCGCCTCAAATAACCCCATCGGGGTTAGTCTTTTGGTAGGGCAGGGTTAAAATGTGCGACGTTTTAACCCTGCCTATAACGCACCCGCATTGACAACCCCTTAGGGTTGGTCTTTCAAAAACGGATGAGAATGGGGTTTTTAGCGCTGAAATATTGGGGAATAAACGCCCTACATTCAGTGCGGGGCGTTTGCGATCACGATGATAAAGGTTTGCACTCACGAGAGCAAAGGTTTGCGCTCGTGATAAAAAGAACTTCACCTCACGATAAAAAACGTCGGAGGTGGGAAATGCGTGCGGAATATCAGGTGAAAATGTGTGGGATAACGGGAGGAATAAAGAACCTTATTCCGATTTTGACAATAGGTAACGAAGGGGCGGGATGTGCTTACGGATGCTGCAGCGCTATGGGGGCTACTTCGCCCTTTGGCAATAAGTGGGCGGGATGCAAAGATACGTGATGCTCCTCGCCGAGGCCGAAGATGGGCGATAAAAATAAGGGTGAAGGGTGGGCGACGGCGACCGACTTAAAAACTTTCGCCCCAGTCGGCGCGGTCAAGGTTGCGATAGCTGACGGCTTCTGCAATGTCGTCAAAACCGATCTGATCCCTGCCGGCCAAATCGGCGATCGTGCGTGCCATTTTCAGAATGCGCTCATAGGCGCGGGCCGAAAGGTTGAGTTTTTTCATAGCTCCCGCCAACGCGTTTGCACCGGCCGCGTCGGGTTGTGCAAACTGCTGAATCTGCGCCGCAGAGAGTTGCGCATTGCAGTGGAGTCTCGGAATGTCTTTGTAGCGTTCCGTCTGCACGTCGCGCGCCTTGATGACGCGGGCGCGGATACTTTCGCTTCGTTCGCCCGAAGGTGCGCGCTGCAATTCTTCAAGCCCGACGGGCGTAACCTCAAGTTGTAGGTCGATACGGTCTAATAGCGGCCCCGAAATCTTGTCCATATAATGCTGAATCTTGCCGGGCGGGCACGTGCATTGGTGGGCGGGGTCGTTGTAGTAGCCACAAGGGCAGGGATTCATGGCCGCTACGAGCATAAAAGAGCAAGGTAGCGTGGCGGCATAGCGCGTGCGGCGTATCGTAATCTCACGATCCTCGAGCGGTTGGCGGAGCGTCTCGAGCGCCGACCGGCTAAACTCGGGGAGTTCGTCTAAGAAAAGAACGCCGTTGTGGGCCAGCGAAATCTCGCCGGGGCGCAGCGTCATACCGCCGCCAATCAGTGCGACGTCGGATATGGTGTGGTGCGGACTGCGAAACGGCCGGCGCGCTATGAGCGACGTCTCTGCCGGCAGTTCGCCTGCAATGGAGTAAATCTGCGTAGTCTCCAAGCTCTCCGCCAAAGTCAGTTGGGGTAGGATAGAGGGGAGGCGTTTTGCCATCATGCTCTTGCCGCATCCGGGCGAGCCTACGATCATCAGATTATGTCCACCTGCGGCGGCCACTTCAAAGGCCCGCTTGGCTGCAACTTGGCCCTTGACGTCGGCAAAGTCGAGCGGGTAGGCCGTTTGTGCGGCATAGAAATCAGCACGCGTGTCGACTGCTACGGGCGTTAAACTCAGGTTGCCGTTGAGCGCGTCGACCACTTCTTTAAGCGTCTTCACGCCGTAAACTTTCAAGTGATTGACCACGCCGGCTTCACGCTCGTTGGCCTTAGGTACGAAGAGTGCCTTAAAACCCTGCTGGCGCGCCTCGATGGCTATGGGCAGGGCGCCGCGCACCGAGCGGATAGTGCCGTCAAGCCCGAGTTCACCGACAAAAGCCACCTCATCGAGGCGGTCGGCCTTGACAATGTCGGTCGTCTTCAAGAGGCCCACAGCCAGCGGCAAGTCGAAGCCGCTTCCCTCCTTACGTATGTCGGCCGGTGCTAAGTTGACCGTCACGTTCATCCGCGGCAGTCGGAAAGCCGAATTGGCCAGTGCGCTCAGTACGCGCTGCTTGCTTTCGCGTACAGCGTTGTCGGGGAGTCCGACCATAAAGAAGGTTGATTCCGTTCCGTCGCCGCCTTTCGTCAAAAAGGCATTCACTTCGAGCGTTACGGAGATGGCTTTTAGTCCGTTGAGCGCGGCACTGTTGATTTTGGCAAACATGCGGTTTTTCTTAAGATTTCAGGCTGAATAAATGCGTGGGTTTTAGTGGACGACGGACTGTAATTGAGCGTCCCATTGACTGACGGGGAGGTCGCGTGCGACAATGCGACCGTCTGTATTGATGATGAAGCCCGAAGGCACGCTGCGCACGCCCAGCAGTCGGGCCAACGGCGTTTGAAAGACCTTGCCGTCGCAGACGAATGGGCCGGTATAGCCTAAAGATGCAACATATTTGCGCGCGTTTTCAGGGTCGGGATCAAGACTGATGGCGACGATGTTTAGCCGATTGGCGTATGTCGTCTGCAAGCGTTGCGCTTCGTTGAGCGCGGTCGAACTCTCGCTGCTCCATAAGCCGCACCAGAAAAGCAAGGTGGGCTTTCCGGTGAGGGAGGCGCGAGAGAGGGTTTTTCCGGCGAGCGTCTGCACGGAAAAATCGGGGAATGTGCGCCCCACGGCGTAGGACTTGAGTGGGCGTAAGGCGGCATCCAGTGTGACCAAAGCTTTACTTTGTGGGAGTCCTTTGCGCAATAAGTTGAGCAATTCGAGGGCCACGGTGGCGTCGGTCGCGTCGTTGTCTACGTAATATTTGTAGTAGAGTGCGAGTCCGTCCAAACTTTTGGCGTGATCTCTAATATATTGCGTGGCGGCCATCAGTTGGTCGCTTTTCGTTTTCTTGACTTGCCGCTGCCGAAACTTGGTCAGGCGCTCGTTGAGTTCGCTTCCGCTGATGTCAACTTCGTCTAAGCGGCCTGCATCTCCGTCGATTTTGATCGTAGTACCGGGTTCGCCGATGAAGGTCGTGGTCGTAGCGTTAGGGTAGAGGATCGTTAGCAGGCAGGCTTCAGGCAATTCTTTCTCCAACTTAAACTTTCCGCCGCTGATGATAATGGTATCGGGCTTTGAAAAGTCGCCTCCTTCGGCGTAAAGATAGCATTCGGCCTTGTCGAGGTGCTTTAATTTTCCCTCAATTCGGATGCGCCCTTTCCCCGGCCCGCAGGCGGTGAAGAGAACCAAGATGAAGAGTAATGAAAAGCTGATCCGCATAAGTGCACAATGGGAAAAATGCAGCCTCTCTGCACATCCGAATCAACTAAACCGCGGATGGCGAGAGGCTGCATTTGTTTATTTTACAGCTTGCTTAAACTGTGGGTCGTTAAACAAGGCTGCAAATTCTAAATCGTTGGCAGCGCGGCTGCGCAAAGCGGGATCTTTGTCGATCGCTTTCCGGAGATGCGTGAGCGCCGTAGAAGATTGGCGCATCCGCATCGCGAGAATGGCTTTGAGATAGTCGGTCGTTGCCGTCGGGCGGACTACTTTGTCGAGCGTCTCTTGCGCTGCGACGTAGTCTTTATTGAGGATTTGCGCCAAGGCGGCCGAGTTGGATCTGACGCCCTTCAAATCGGCTGTTGCCTGCGCATAATTGCCGCGTGCAATATTAAGATTGCCGGCCACGGCGCCGTAATTCTTGGCTGCTACGGCGCTTCCTAAATAGTTTTCAGCGCCTTCTATGTCGCCTTTAGCTAAGGAAAGGAGGGCGTAGTTGGCATTTACTTCTGCCGCATTGCCTTTTCGCATCGCTGCTTGTCGGAGCCAATCTTCGGCAGCATTGAAGTCGGCGCGCTCATAAGCGGCAATGGCCAAATTATTGTAGGCTCTGTAGTCGTTAGGGTAAAGGCGCGTTGCCGTGCGGTAGATGTTTTCCTGCTCCGCCTTTGACTCCGTCAGCGTAGCATAATAAAGGAGCTCTTCGATTGAAAGTTTCGAGGGGTCGGCAGCGTATTGCGCTTGTATTTCATCGTCGCTGCGACCGATTAGCAAGTAATTTATCGTCAGGCGAGCGCGGCGTAGTTCCGGCAAAATCTCATCTGCCAACTCGCGGAAGCCTGCTGAGAGGTTGCGAATCTGCCTTTCGCGCTCCTCAGGGTCGGGATAAAGACTCAAAACGCGGAGAATGATGTCCTTATCTTGGATATTGCTCTGCGAAACGAGTTGCTGGAAGCCCTCCCAGTCTTCTGCCGTATATTTTGCATCAACATTGCCGGCCATTTTGAGCCGCTTCAGCTCTTGTTTCACGTAGTTTGATGACGACGATTCGCGGTTTTTAGCCAAGTCAGTATTGAGTTTCATGCCGCCATCCGGTGATGCGTAGGCCGAAACTTCAATGTTGCTCAGTTCTAAGCTTTTTCCGTCGGCTTTAATGTCTTTCAGCGTGCGAATAAAGTCTTGGATCGACGTCGTTTTAAGCTCCGAATTGCGAATTTTGGCTTGTTGGATAAGATAGCGGATTTGCGCTTCTTGCTTCTGTTCCTTAGTATATTGGAACGCGTCCTCACCAAGGGCCATCTGCGTCTCAGCAGCGGTGCGCTCCAGCAAGGTTGCCGTAGCCAAAACCCCATATCCGACTTTCACTTCCGGTATTTGCACTCTTTTTTTACCCAGATGCGCGTCAAAAGTTAGGAACAGCTCGCTCGAAGCCATTTCCGGCCGATAAGCGAAACTTGTTTTCATCATATAATTTCCGCCATTTGCGTAGCTCACCATTTGATCATTGGTCAAGACATTCTCACCTCTGAACGTCGCAGCCGCACCTGCGGTTTCGCCATTCGCATAACGTAGCACCGGCGTAATGGTTACGACGGCTTTCTTCTTCATATATTTTGCCGGAAAGCGTGCTGCAATCGTTGCCGGTACTTTTCCGTTGGCCGCTTCGAGCGGTTGCGGCGTCACAGTGAAGCGATCTGCCGTAAGATTGCCCAGTTTGCTACAGGCCGTGAGCGTAAGCGTCGCAGCTAAGACTAAGGGAAAGGATAATTTGTTTCGCATAGTGATATTCTAATAAAGAAGTTTGATTGCAAATGTTTGATGTCGGCCCGCTGCTTAAGCCTTTTGAGTCGATTGGGGCTTTTCGCCGAGGCGGCGGCAGCGCTTTCCGCCGGTCCAACAGTAGACGCCCAAAATAATAAACGGCAAACTCAACAGCTGACCTTGGTTAATCCCGATGTAAGAGACCATCGTGCGCTCCCACGGCTCTTGCACTTCTTTGAGAAACTCTATAAAAAAGCGGAAAGAGAAGATGCACGTGAGCACCCAGCCAAAGAACCAGCCCGTCGCGATCTTATCTTTGTATTGGCGATACAATAAAAGGCCGATGGGGAACAATATAAAATAGAACGCAGCCTCAAACAGCTGTCCCGGATAGCGGGCAAAATTTTCGTGGTTGTGCACAAACACGACCCCAAGCGCCGACGTCGTCGGCTTTCCTACGATTTCAGAGTTCCAGAAGTTGCCCATACGTATGCAGGCCGCCGCTATCGGCGTAGCAATGGCGATATTGTCGAGCACACGCATCAAGTTGACCTTCGTCTTTCTGACGTAGAGCCACAAAGCTATCATTAAGCCGAGCGTACCGCCGTGACTGGCTAAACCCGTAAAGCCCGTAAACTGCCAATGTCCGTCGACCTTCACAGCAGGCAAGAAGATTTCGAGCGGATGTGTGAGAAAATAGGCCGGATCATAGAGCAGGCAGTGACCCAATCGTGCGCCGAAGATAATACCTACAAAGGCGTAGATAAAAAGGCTATCGAATTTCTCATCGCCAAGCCCTTGGCGCTTATAGAGTCTTTGTACGACGAGATAAGCGATCATTAGTCCGATCACCCACCAAAGGCCGTACCAGCGCACACCGTATCCGAAGATGTGAAAGGCGTATATATCAGGATCCCAAACCATAGTTTGTGCGTTTAAACGTTGAAGCGGAAGTGCATAATGTCGCCATCTTGCACGACGTATTCTTTGCCCTCGATGTGGAGCAAGCCGGCTTCTCTCACGGCGGTTTCACTGCCGTATTTCAGATAGTCGTCATACTTGATAACCTCTGCACGAATAAAGCCGCGCTCAAAGTCGGTGTGGATCACGCCCGCACATTGCGGCGCTTTCCAGCCTTTGCGGTACGTCCAGGCCTTCACTTCCATTTCGCCGGCCGTGATAAACGTTTCGAGTTGCAACATCTTGTAAGCCGCCTTTATAAGACGGTTCACGCCGCTCTCATCCAGTCCCACGTCGTTCAGAAATTCGCGGCGCTCCTCGTAGGTTTCCAGTTCGGCGATGTCGGCTTCCGTCTGCGCAGCTACGACTAAGATCTCTGCCCCTTCGTCTTTCACCGCCTCGCGCACCTGTTCTACGTAAGCATTGCCCGTTGCCGCACTCGCCTCATCGACATTGCAGACATAAAGCACGGGTTTAGCCGTCAGCAGGAAGAGATCGTGGGCCGCTTTTTGCGCTTCCTTGGTCTCAAAACTCACCGTGCGCGCACTCTTACCTTGATCCAGCGCTTCTTTATACGCCTTCAGCACCTCATACTCTACCTTGGCGTCCTTATTATTGCCCATTTGCGCAATTTTCTCCACCTTCGGCAGTCGGCTTTCAATGCTTTCCAAGTCTTTGAGTTGGAGTTCGGTGTCGATAATCGTTTTATCGCGAATCGGGTCCACACTACCGTCTACGTGCACTACGTTATCGTCGTCAAAGCAGCGCAGGACGTGAATAATGGCATCCGTCTCGCGAATATTGCCTAAGAATTGATTGCCCAATCCTTCACCTTTCGAGGCACCTTTCACCAGACCGGCGATGTCGACGATCTCAACCGTGGTCGGCACGATGCGCCCCGGATGAACAAGTTCCGCCAAGCGATTTAGTCGCTCGTCGGGGACGGTGATGACGCCTACATTTGGTTCGATCGTGCAAAAGGGAAAATTTGCCGACTGCGCCTTAGCGTTGCTCAAACAATTGAATAGTGTGGATTTGCCCACATTGGGCAGGCCTACGATGCCGCATTGTAAACTCATGAATCTTATCTCTTATCTTTGAAGTTTCCCCGCGCCGGCGTCAGGCCGCGTGGGCGGTCCCGACCGATAGGTTGGGGGAGAATATGCTTATAATAATGATGGCCGCCGCCGCACGCTGCCTTGCGAAGGAAAGGAAGCGCGGCCGCCGCCTGATGTAGGGCAAATTTACGCTTTTTTCGGGAGATGCGCCCATTTGCGCGTCTCTATTTCCGCTTTCTTATGACTTCGCGCGGATCAGGACTGAACATGCCAATCGTCAGCGCCGGCTATGGGGGAGCGGCGTTTACGCGGCGCGGCGGGCGTCTCCATCTCGTGCAGCCGCCTGCCGAATGGGTTTGATGCGCATTGAGAAAAGAGGCGGAAAAGGCTGCCGTTTGTCGGCCGATGCTTAAATAAAAATGAGGCCGAACGGATGGATGCCCGTATTGATCTGCTCCTTCACGCGGCCGATCCAATCATAGCGAAAGACGTAGCCGTTTTGCGTATAGCCCGTCGCACTTGTATCGCCACACATAAAGATTTCACCCGAAGCCGGATTGATTTGCACTCGCGTCACGCTGCCCGGATAAGCCGAAAAATAATCTTTGCGCGCCGGCTGAGCAGAGATCATCATTCGGTTGTGGTACAGCGCCGAATTGATCTTTGTCTGATACGTCGTCCAGTCGGTCACGGAGTTGACAACGACAAGGTCGTAGCCGTGCGTGGCTATATGTGTGCCGTCGCAGTAGTCGTGTGCAGCGCCATCCCTCCTAATCCACCAGATGCGTGACGGCGTTGCGCTATAGTCGCCCCGGCAGACGACGTAGACCGTCCCGTTGGCATCGGCGCAGAGTTCGCCCGGATTCATACCCACCTTGATCTCGTCGCGCTTCTGCAAGGTCAGCGGGTCTAAACGCACCACGCGGAAGCCGTTGGCATAGCCTCCCGACGAATTGTATCCATCGGAAATGCTCACATATAGTAAGCCGTTAGCCCCTGCCAAAGCTGCCGGATTCGGTCCTACCTCTGCGGAAGCCTGCTTACTCCATGAGAGCGTATCGAAGCGCGTTACGTAGCCCGTATTGTCGGCCACGTAAATGCTTCCGGCGCCGGCGTAGACGGCTTCGGGCTGACTGATGCTGATCGTGGCTTTCTGGCGAAACGTCGTGCGGTCAATCACGCGCACAAGGTTGTCGCCGTAGACGGCAAGGTATATATTTGAGCCATAGGCAATGCCGTTTTGCGGCGACATGCCCAAGCTATTACCGCCGTTGGCTTGCTTAAAGACGCCCTGCTGTTTGGTGTCGTGCTGAAAATCTACGTAATCCAAACTTCCCGGAAGGTTCGTGTAAGCATTGCCTTGGTTGATGATGACAACGCCCTGCTGACCCGGCAAGTTTGGCTTGGGTAGGGGAGTGGGTTCGTCGCTCGTACAACTGCTCAGGATGGCGCCGGCGCCCATCAGGAGGCACACGGCGAGGCGAAATGGTCTGATTCGTTTCATCGTTGTTGATTTTTGAGGATATAAAGAAGCGGTCGGCGCGATCTTTCGTCGGCCCGTTTTTGCAAAGGTCTTACAATTTTTCGAGGTGGCCCCGTCTTGGCCTTAAAATATTGCGTTTTAGCAGCATAAAGTATAAAAACCATTTGTCTAATCGTGCCCTTTAGGATGCTTTTCGCTCCTTTGCCTTGCGTTAAGTTCTCGCCGCTTTGTGCCTTTGATGGCGTTGCGGAGAAGTAGCGTAAAGTTGGCTGCGCGACAGACAGTATTGGGCGCGTTGCCGCCCTGCTTTCGCTTATCGCCATCAAGCCTTTTTGTTGTTTGCCGGCAGCAAACCATCGTTTGGTGGGAGCAAACTATGGTTTGGCGGCAGCATACGATCGTTTGGTGGGAGCAAACGAACCACTGCTGCGGCAGATGGGGGACTTGAAGGCGGAGCCGGATCGGTGAAAAGCGCCTTGGATGCTCGATGCTACGCTGAACGCCGGCGGGGTTAAGGGGGCGATAACTGAAAATGCAAACCGGCAGGCGGCAGCGGCTTGCCGGTTTGCGCGTTTTTTGCATTTGGCGAGATTTTGCCTCGCTGAATCCGTGCATGTTGTGTGTTTTTGACTTATCTTTGCGCAATGACAATCGTATAATTATATGAAACTAACAAACAATATTCATTACGTCGGTGTAAACGACCGCGTGAAGCATCGTTTTGAAGGACTCTGGCTCTTGCCTCACGGCGTCTCTTACAACTCTTACCTTGTTGTTGACGAAAAAGTGGCGCTTATCGACACGGTAGAGGCTGATTTCTTCCCAATTTTCTTGGATAAAATTCGCGAAATCTTGGGCGAGCGGCCCATAGATTACCTCGTCGTGAACCATATGGAGCCTGATCACTCCAGTAGTATAGCTTATGTCCGCAAATACTACCCCGAAGTGAAGCTTGTGGGCAACAAGAAGACGTTTGATATGATTGGTGGCTTCTATGGATTGACCACAGAAGATGATGTAGAGGTTAAAGAGGGCTCAGAACTTTCGCTTGGCAACACGACGCTGCGCTTCCATCTCGTCCCGATGCTGCATTGGCCGGAGACGATGGTGACGTACTGCGTGGAGCAAAAGGTGCTCTTCTCGGGCGATGCGTTCGGCTGCTTCGGCGCTTTGAACGGCCACGTGCTCGATACGACGATGGACATCGAACGTTATATTCCGGAGATGGAGCGCTATTACGCGGCAATTCTTGGCAAATATGCGAAACCCGTACAGGCGGCGTTGAAGAAATTGGGCGGGTTGGAGATGAATATGATCTGCTCGACGCACGGCCCGGTTTGGACGGAGAATATTCCGCGCATCATTGAGACGTATCACCGCTTGAGTGCGGGCGAAACGAGCGAGGGTGTAGTGATCTGCTATGGGTCAATGTATGGCAATACGCAACTCGTGGCGGAGGCGATCGCAGAGGGCGCGGCTGAAGCGGGCATTCGCAACATTATTGTTCACAACTTGAGCGTTTCGCAGCCGTCTAACGTGTTGCGAGATGTGTTCAAATATCGCGGAGTCGCGCTCGGAGGGCCGACTTACAACACCGGTCTCTTTTCTTACGTGGACGAATTTGTAAAACACTTGGCCGAACGCGAGGTGAGTCGGCACAAACTGGCCATCTTCGGCGGTTTCTCGTGGGCCGGACAAGCGGTAAAAATCCTGCGCGCCTACAACGAGACAATGAAAATGGAGGAAGTGGGTACAGGGCTTGAGTGGAAACAAGGCGCCAAGGCTGAAGTGCTCGAAAAAGCGCGTGAATTGGGCCGCCAACTCGGAGAGGCGGTGAAGAATCCCGCGTAATAATTGGACTGTTCTTACTTATGAGTTTTCATAAGTTGAGTAGTGATTTTTCATAATAATGGAATCGCACACTGACGTTAGTTTTCAGTGTGCGATTTCTATCTATTGTTGATGCGGCGCGTAGGGTAGGGCGCGTAAAATCAGTGCGCCTCGAGCCAGTTCTTGCCCGTGCCGCAGTCGGCTTCTAAGGGGACGCTCATTTGATAAGCGCTTTCCATTTCAGAAACGATGATGGCTTTCGCGCATTCCAATTCTGCGGGCGGAATGCTGAAGTTTAATTCGTCGTGCACTTGTAGTATCATCTTGGTTTTCAACCCCTCTGCGCGCAACCTTTGATCGATGCGAATCATCGCCAACTTAATAATGTCGGCCGCCGTCCCTTGGATAGGCGCATTCACAGCTACGCGCTCCGCATAGCCACGCACGACGGCGTTGTGCGAATTGATGTCGGCCAGATATTGACGCCGCCCAAAAGCAGTTTCGATATAGCCGCGCCGGCGCGCTTTTTCGATGCTGCTATCCATATATTCCTTCACTTTAGGGTAGGTGGAGAAGTAATTATCTATGAGTTCGCGCGCCTCCGTCCGACTTACGTCCATCCGCTCTGCGAGTCCGAACGCCGAGATCCCGTAAATGATGCCGAAGTTTGCGGTTTTCGCCTTCCGGCGCTCGTCGCGGCTCACTTCCGATAAGTCCTTTTTGAAAATGCGTGCGGCCGTGGCGGCGTGAATGTCCTCCCCCTTCTTGAAAGCCTCGATTAGGTGCGGGTCTTTACTGAGATGGGCCATTATTCTCAACTCTATCTGCGAGTAGTCCGCACTGAAAAATACGTCGCCCGCTTCCGGAATAAACGCTTTCCGAATCTCGCGTCCGTCTTCCCCGCGCACCGGAATATTTTGCAAGTTCGGGTTGCTCGAAGATAAGCGCCCCGTCGACGTAACCGCTTGATTAAATGTTGTGTGCAAGTGTCCCGTCTGCGGATTCACAAGTTTGGGCAAGGCTTCCACATACGTGCTCAACAGCTTCTTGAGTCCGCGATGCGCCAGTATCTTCCCGACAATTTCATGCTTGTGCGAGAGGCGCACGAGCACTTCTTCCGACGTCGAGTATTGGCCGCTCTTCGTCTTTTTCGCCTTCTCGTCGATTTTAAGTTCGCCGAAAAGCACCTCGCCCACTTGTTTCGGCGAGGTAATCATAAACGGGTGGCCCGCCAACTGATATATTTCCGCTTCCAGCTTGACCATACGCGCCGTAAACTCGCTGCTGATTTCTAGAAGCGCGTTCGTGTCGAGGCAAACGCCGTTGCGCTCCATTCGTGCCAAGACCGGCATCAAAGGCATTTCAATATCATAGAAAATTTTCTCAACCCCGTTCTCGCGCATCGCTTTTTCGAGCGGCGCCATCAGCCGCAGCGTGACGTCAGCGTCTTCGCAGGCGTACTCAAATACGTCTTTCGGGGCCAAATCTCCCATATTGCGTTGCCCACGTCCCTTCGGCCCGATCAACTGTTCGATCGGAATCGGACGATAGTTGAGGTAGACGCTCGCCAAGTAGTCCATGTTGTGCGCCAGTTCCGGTTGCACAACATAATGGGCCAACATCGTGTCGAAAAGTCGCCCCTTAGGTTCCACACCATAAGAAGCCAGCACCGTGAGGTCGTATTTCAGATTCTGCCCAACAATCAAAACGTCCGCCTTTTCCCAAAATGGGCGAAGGAGTTCCAAGCGCGCTTGGGCCGCATCCGTTTCACGTGAAACCGGAATGTACCATGCGCGCCCCGGAGCCGTAGAAAAACTCACACCAACCAATTTTGCCCTGATCGCCTCCTTATCTGTCGTTTCCGTATCTAACGCAACTTTTTCAAATGTCAATAATTGCGCGCAAAAATCTCGTATTTCATCCTCGTTATCAAGCAGATGATATTCGTGATCCGTGTTTTCTAAGGTCGAAATACTGGATTCTTTTGCGTCGCCCGCATCTTCGTCCGCAAGCATCGCAAAGAGATCGCCTTGGATGGCTTGATTTTTTTGCAAATTTTGACTTTTCTGCCAGCGGCTCAAAAACGTGCGAAATTCGAGCGCTTCAAAAATCGGTTGCAGTTGGTCGAAGTCCGGCTCTGTCAATTTCCACGTTTCCCAATTTACGTCGAGCGGTACGTCCGTCTTGATTGTCGTCAAGAATTTCGAGAAACGAATTTTTTCCGCGTTGTCTTCCACCTTTTGCCGTTGTGCCCCTTTCAACTCGTCCGTATGTTCGAGCAAGTTTTCAATACTTCCGAAGCGCTGAATCAAAGTAGTGGCCGTTTTAGGTCCCACGCCCGGACAACCCGGTATGTTGTCGGCCGCATCACCCATCAAAGCCAAGTAGTCGATGACCTGTTTCGGATCCGTCAGCCCATATTTTTGGCAAACCTCTTCCACGCCCAAAATCTCCCAAGGCGCATTGCCGTGTCCCGGTCGCTGCATCAGCACGTTCGGTCCTACCAATTGCGCATAATCTTTGTCCGGCGTGACCATTCTAACCTCAATGCCCTCTGCCGCTGCCCGTTTAGCCACCGTTCCGATCACGTCGTCAGCCTCGAAACCCTTCACCTCGATGATGGGAATGTTGTACGCGCGGATAATGTCTTTAATGATGGGAACGGAGCGCTTAATATCCTCCGGCGTCGCTTCCCGCTGCGCCTTATAATCAGGGTAAGCCTCGTGGCGAAATGTCGGTCCTGAAGGGTCAAACGCGATGGCGAGCATATCGGGCGCCTCTTTGCGCCGAATATCCTCCAGTGTATTTACAAAACCATAGATGGCCGACGTATTTTCTCCTTTCGAGTTGATACGCGGACTGCGTATGAGGGCATAATAAGCCCGATAAATGAGCGCATAAGCGTCCAATAAGAAAAGTCTCTTCATGATTCAGTGCTGCGCAGGGCAGTTTCGTGGTCAAATTATCGGTAAATTTACGGAAAAGAATCCGTCTGTTGGCTTTTTATTCGTACTTTTGTCACCTAAACCAGCGAATGAAAGTGGACAAACTTGCTGAAATACGTCGCCCCATCGAGGCAGAACTTAACGAGTACGCCCGTCTTTTTGCCGAGTCCCTTACCCACGAAGATGATTATTTGGGTCAGGCACTCAGCCATATGCGTCGGCGCAACGGCAAGATGATGCGGCCCATCTTAGTACTCCTCGCGGCCAAGGCTTTCGCGCCCATTAGCGAGAAAACCTTGCGCTCGGCCGTCACGCTCGAACTCCTGCATACGGCCAGTTTGATCCACGATGATGTAGTCGACGATAGCGGTGAGCGACGCGGACAAGCCAGCGTCAATGCCTTGTTTGGCAATAAGGTGGCCGTGCTCGTAGGCGATTATCTCCTTTCCAAATCCTTGCACCAAGCTTATCTCACTGACGACCTGCGTATCGTAGAAATTGTAGCGCGTTTGGGTGGCACATTAGCCGAAGGCGAGGTGAAGCAACTGGCCAATATTCGTCAAGCCGTGGCCACGGAAGAGGCGTATTTCGACGTCATTCGACACAAGACGGCTGCCCTTTTTGCGGCTTGTACCCGCTTGGGAGCGATCAGTGCCGACTGCGCGCCGGCTACGGTAGAGCAGGCGGCCACGTTCGGCGAGATCATAGGACTTTGCTTCCAGATACGCGACGATATTTTTGATTATTACGACGACGAAACCATCGGTAAACCTACCGGCAACGACTTGATGGAGGGCAAACTCACCCTGCCGGCCATCTATGCGCTTAACCATACAGACCGCACCGACGTGCAAACGTGGGTAGCGCACGTTAAAGATTCTACGGCAACGCCTGAAGAGATTAAAAGTTTGGTTGATTTCACGAAAAGTTCAGGCGGAATCGACTATGCTCATCAGCGCATGGAGGAGCTTCGGAAAGAAGCCGCCGAAGTGCTCAATGCCTTCCCCGACGAAGCCGTAAGGCGTTCATTGGCTGCTTATTTGGAGTATACGATAGATCGCAAATTATAAACAACCATTGGGCTTTCAACCGCTCGGACCTTGTTGAAAAATTTAAGTGTAGGACTTTCATTCGCGAAAGTCCTATTTTTGTTCTCACCCGTGTAGATTGCCCACACTCCTTGCTACTTAGCGCCATCGTCACCCCTAACCTCTCCATTGCAATGCCTCTTTTTGTCGGACAAGTCCCATTTTCCTTCCCTCTCCGTTCGCCTATCTCCTCATTTTAATTGATCTTTTGAGGCTACAAGGCCCATTTTCTAATGCTTCCCACCTTCTCTGATCGATCGCTCTTTTTCTTTTACTCGACTATGAACCAATTCCTTATGCGACCATCTTCTTACCTGTATCTTTTCTCCTACTTTAACCCCATTAAGGTTCTTTTTTTGAGGTTATGAGGCCTATTTCTTTTTGTTTTTAGCCTTTCCAAATGCTTGCTTTTTCTGCTATCACTCGCCGAACTTTCAAACGTACATACACACACATCCTATCCCACACAAACCCCGCCTTAAATAACGCCATCGGGGTTAGTCTTTAGGTAGGGCAGGGTTAAGTGCGAAGCGGCTTAACCCTGCCTAACGCACACAAGCATTGACAACCCCTTAGGGTTGGTCTTTCAAAAAACATCAGCAATCCAAACGCAA
>ERZ772807.632-NODE-632-length-21243-cov-9.667736_pt1 | contig 21243 bp, 10 predicted proteins | sample MGYA00511472_ERZ772807 | MGnify/ENA primary metagenome ERZ772807 (study PRJEB29015, sample SAMEA2737947) | human oral metagenome | biome: human oral; feature: human-associated habitat; material: dental | place: China | collected 2039 ...
GGGCACCGCGTCCAGGGAGAAGTCCACGACGGCGTCGGTGGAGGTCGACTTGATCTCGTCGGAGATGATCGACGCCGAGGAGCGCGGACCGGCCATGGCGATCCGGCCACTGGTGCCGTCGACGGAGAAGGCCGCTGCGTTCCAGGTAGTCTTCCAGGAACCGCCAGTGGCGGCCTTGCCCCAGCCACCGTTCACGCTGCGCTCGAAGGGGTCCTCCAGCAGAGCCTTGCCCTCGGGCTGCTTGTCCTTGTCCTTACCCTTGCCGGCGTTGTCCTTACCCTTGCCATCACCCTTGTCCGGCTCGACCTGCTTGCCGGTGGCGGCGGTGTAGTGCTCGGCGATCTGTCGGGCGGACAGCGGTGTGCTGTAGACAGCGGCCTCATCAATATCGGCCTGGATGTTGGTGTTGGAGGGCTGCCCGTTGACACCGTTCAGGGCATCCCCACCGATACGCCAGTAACCGGAGTAGCTCTGTCCTTCGGTCATGGAGCCGTCGAAGGCGGCGAGGTTACCGTCCACATAGAGCATCGCGCCGGAGGTCGGGCTCAGCGAGGCCACGATGTGGTGCCACTGGCCGTCGTTGTAGCTCTTGGGCGTGGTGATGGTGGCGAGCTTGCCCGGGTAGAGCATGAAGCTGAGCGTGCCGTCGTTACGCATGTACACCATGCGGTCACGATTCCACGACTGGTTGGTCGCGGAGGAGCCGTAACTCATGATCGCCCCGCCCGAGGTCGAGCTGGTGCGCACCCATGCCTCCATCGAGAAGGCCGTGGGCGCCTGGGAGGCAACGCGCGTTGCGGCGTGCGACTTGTTATTGGCGTCCGAGGTCATGGTCAACGAGGCTCCGGAGCCCAGGACGGACCCGCCCCCGCGCTTGTAGGCCTTGCCCTGGACCGTCATGTTGCGCTGGGCCACGAAGTCCTCGGCCTTGTCACCGCTGGTCTCATCGAAGGACCAGTAGTGGGCGGCGCCGTCGGCCAGGACGCGGGCTCCGTACTTGCTCAAACCCTGTCCTTCACCGGCCTTGACGGTCACCCAGTCGGAGGTCGTGGAGGCGCCCCACTGGTCGGTGACCTGAACCCGGTAGCGGTGAGTGCTTCCGGGGTCGACGACGTCGGTGGCGCTGAGGTCGGGGCGCTCCCAGAAACCGGCGGTCACCGACTGGCTGGAGACCGGCTGGCCGTTCATGGAGTCACGGAAGACGTTGTAGGTCAGGGTCTTGTCGTCACGGTCCCAGTTGGCCTTGAAGGACAAGGACACGACGCCGGCGCGCGGCGAGGAGCCGGAGACCTTGAAGGCACCGCCCTTGTCCATGGGGCCCTGCTTGTTGGGGGCGATGTCGCGGCGGGCGAAGCGCACCAGACCCTGCTGGGCAGTGCCGTTGACGGCCAAAAACTCACCGCCGTAGACGACGTACTTGTCATTGCCCTCAACGGTCCAGGTCGCCTGAATGGCGCCGGAGATCTTGCCCGGCGTGAAGTCGGGGTAGAAGTTGAGGTTGGTCGTGGCGTTCTGCCCCTCGTAGCTCTTGTAGCCACGGACATGCGTGGCCTCGACCGTTCCGGTGGCAGCGTTCGTGTAGGCCACCGCGTTGTGGTAGTGATACGCAACGTCGGGGAAGCCGCCGATGTTGGAGCAGTCGTGGGAGTGGCTGGCGGCGTAGACGACGTCGCCGGCGGGCAGGACGTCGTAGGAGTCGCCGTGGCAGTCGGCCATGTAGTCGATGTTCCCGGTAGTCCAGTTCAGGCGCATGACGCCTTCGAAGGTGCCGAGCCGGGAGTAGCTCGCGGCGTACAGGCCCTGCTCGTCGGCCTTCACGCTCATGACAGAGGCCTCGGCGCCGGCACCACGGACCACGCTGGAGACGTTGTTCTTACGCAGGGTGCCGTCGGTCTCGAAGATGGCGATCCCGTGACCGGGCTTGTCGCTGCCCCCGACGGACTCGAAGGCCCCGCCGATGGCCACGGCCGAGCCGTCAGTGGCCTCAACGATGCTGCGCACGTAGTAGTTGTCGATCTTCGGAGCGAAGCCTGTCACCTTCTGGGTGCTCAGGTTGATCGCGGCGACGCGCTGGCGGGCCGAGGAGTTGATCTGAGTGAAGGCACCGCCGATGTAGAGCGTCTGACCATTGGCGGAGACGCTGAGGGCCTTGACGCTGTTGTTGGCCGAGGCCCCCAGAGGCACCCGCTGACCGTCGGCGGCCCTGACCGCACCGACGCGCCATGCCGTCTGGTTGTTCAGCGTCGTGAACTCCCCGCCCAGGTAAAGGGTCTGGCCGTCGGCGGAGGCGGCGATCGTGTTGATGGTGGCGTTGGTGGTGGGAGCCCAGTCGAGGATCTCTCCAGTGTTGATGTTGTAGGCCATCGCGTTACTGCGCGGCGACTCGTTCTGGCCGGCCGGCGAGCCCGCAGGCCGGACCGCGGAGAACTTTCCGACGGCGTAGACGACGTCACCCACCACGACCTGGTCCCAGACAATGCCGTTGATCTGGGCGGTGGGAAGGGCGTCGGCGGAGACGGTGCTGGGAGCGCCGGCAGCGCCGGCGGGGGCCGGGTCCGCGGCGGCGGGTGCTGCCGGGGCAAGAGTGACGGCGCCAAGGGGGATAAGAGCCGCAGCCAGGAGGCCGCTCAGAAGTCGGCGGGGGAGCTTCACAGGTATTCCATTCAGAACATACGCAGATCACGGACACACAACCTCACGAGCGGCTGGTATTCCGCGCCCGACCAGGGTCGACGGGTCGGCTCATAGTACACCGACAACAACTCCCTTGCCGAGCACTTGGCGCAAACCACAACCCAGAGCATTCCCGGTCCGCGTCGACCTTTCGGTTAGTTTACGCTAATTTCCCGTTATGGCAATGGTTTTGCCGCATCCATAAGTCTTAATCATCAAAGCCAGATTTTGCATCGACATTATTCAGGTTGACCTCAGAGAGAGGTCAGGCGATGTCACAGTACGGCAACACGACAGCCCTCGCCGCACTGCTCAGCGCAGACACACAGGCGCCGTCCGAGCTCGCTTCGACGAGCTGCGGACGGCGCCTGGAGGTGAAGAGCCGCAGGAGGACAGATCCTGCGAGAACGACGACCTGCGTCAGCCGGCCGAACCCCGGAATGTGGCAGCACCGTGGTCCGCTCCGAGATCAACAACCACCTTGACACTCGCGCGATCCTCAGCCGGGATGACGAAGGCGCGATTGACGGTCACCGTCTGACCGGCGGCGAGCGAGGCGGGCACTGCGTCCGAGGCCGAGACGATCTCACTGGCGGGCGTACCGCCACCCTCGCCGTAGTTGACCGTAGTGGACAGCACGCTGGCCAGTGCCAGATCCTGACCGGAGTTGTTCGTCACCGTCACCGGCACCAGGACACCGGGACCTCCCACTTCAGCGGGTCCCGAGGCGAAGTCCTGAGCCTGGAGCTTCCCCAGGGAGATGACGACGTCCCCGTCAACGCGGACCGACTTGTCCAGAGACACCTCAGGATACTCGTCCTTGGACAGGTCGCCAGTCTCAACGGCCTTGGGGTCGATCGAGGAGGCGTCCGGGGTGGCGACCTCGTTCGACGGCGACGGAGGTGCCGGCGACGGCTTCGCGGTCTGGACCGTCGGAGTGGTGGCGTTCGAGGCCGCGGCAGGTGCCGAAGCCGCGGCCGACCCACTGGCAGACGCGGACGAAACGGATGAGCTGGCGGCGCTGTGGGACTTCCCGCCTCCGCAGGCGGCCAGCCCCAGCCCCAGCACCAGGACGGCGGGCAGGATCAGCAATCGAGTTCGTGACACATGCCGAAGCGTACGACCTCCACGACACGCAGCGACGCCATCGGCGGCCACTGAGTTCGGGAGCACACCGCTACCGACCTGAGAACCGGAGGACTCAGCAGGAAGTCGGAGATGACGGGCGGACCCGGCGGGATTCATGGTCACCACCACCACCAACCGCCGCCCTGGTTGTTGTCGCCGGCGTCCTGGTCCCAACCGTCCTGGTTGTCCCAGTCGTCCTGGTTCTTCTTATTCTTCTTGTCCTTCTTGTCCTTGTCCTTCTTGTCCTTGCCGTCGTTGTTATCGCCGTTATCGCCGTTGCCGTTGTTGTTGCCGTTGTTGTTGTCGCCGTTGCCGTTGCCGTTGTCGCCGTTGTTGCCCGGCTGAGCACCGGCGTTGCCCCCGCTCATGGAGAAGCGGACGATCCCCTGCTGGGCGGTTCCGTTGACAGCCACGAACTCACCGGCGTACACGAGGTACTGACTGTTGCCCTCGACAGTCCACACGGCCTGGCTCAGCCCGCTGTAGCTACCGTTCTCAAAACCGGGCAGGAAACCGTCGTACTGAGTGGGAGCGGGCTGCCCGGAGTAGTCGCTGTAGCCCCTTGCCGTGTTCGGCCTCACGGTACCGGTGGCCGTGCTGGAGAAGCCGACGGCGTGGTGGTAGACGCCCTCGTCCGAACGGTCGGAGAAGCCTCCGATGTTGCTGCAGTCGTGGGAGTGGCTGGCGGTGTAGATGACGTCATCGGTGGGCAACACGTCATAGGTGTCCCCGTGGCAGTCGGCCATGAGGTCGATGTCCCCCGTGGTCCAGCTGGCGCGGAACATCCCCTCGAAGGTGCCCTCCTGGGAGTAGCCGACGCCGTAGAGGCCCTTGGAGTCCGACTTCAGGCTCATGATGCCTGAGTCCTTCCCGCCGTTGTGGACCACGCTGGCGACATTGGTATGCCGCAGGGACCCGTCCTTCTCCAGGATGGCCACGCCGTAGCCGTCGGAGGATCCCCCCACCGTGGTGAAGGAGCCACCGATCGCCACTGCGGAGTCGTCAGCTGCCACCGTGATGGACCGCACCATGAAGTTGTCGACTGCGGGCGCGAAGCTGTTGACCTTCTGAGTCTTGAGATCCACGGCGCCTGCGCGCTGACGCGCCGAGGAGTTGATCTGGGTGAAGGAACCCGACATGTACAGAGTGGATCCGTCAGGCGAGAGCTCCAGATCCATGACCGACCCGTTGGCCGAGGCAGCCAGTGGCTTGCGCTTGCCGGCAGCGTCGACCGCAGCGACTCGGTAGGCGGTCTCATCATTGACAGAAGTGAAGTTGCCGCCGAGGTAGATGGTGGATCCGTCGGCCGAGGCCTCGACCGCGCTGATCTTGCCGTTGACCTTGGGTGCCCAGTCCAGCAGCGCACCCGTGGTGATATCGAAAGCCATGGCGTTGTAACGAGGGGACTCGTTCTCGCCGTCGGCAGCGCCGGACGGGCGGGCGTTCTTGAACTCTCCGACGACGTAGACCGTGTTCCCCACGACCGCCTGATCCCAGACGATGCCGTCGATCTGAGGGGTGGGCAGAACCTGCGGGGAGGCGAGAGTGACCTGCCCCTGGGCAGCAGCAGCCGGGGACGCGGCAAGAGTAGGGGCGACGAGCGCACCAAGAGCGAGGGGGAGGGCGGTCAGGACCGCCCCCACACTGGAGACAGCACGGGAAGGATGCACGAGTGCTCCGTTCTTAAGACGTGAGGGAACCTGGGTAAGTGGCGCAGTATGACGGGGCAGTCCCACACACAGTCCGAAGGGCTGGTAGTAAGACCGGCGCCGGTCACGAGGTTATTACAGAGGTAACGTCTTGATAACGGTTCAAGCAGACTTTGTTCCGCCTCTTGTTGTGGAATCAATCACTAACGTCGCCAGAACGCACCCTCTGTCCACTTTTCTCACAGATAGCCTCTCATTAACCGGCACTGGGTTCCACACCTGATTCTTGACCGGAATGCCCAGCCCGCGCCCAGGTGGAGTAGACCACCTGCACCGGCGCCAGTCGGGTCCTGCTCCCGCACCCCGACGGCTCCGCGATGGCGCACCAACGGCGCGCCAATAGTGCGCCGATACAGCCCCGCTGGGCATCCTCGCCTGAGAAATTGCAACGGAACCGCACGCATTCCGCATGTGTCGGATCGCGTCTGCCTCTAGACTCCTGAACAGGTGTACCGGGGTCTACGTCTACGCGGCGCAACCACCCAGCGGGTACGCACGAGCTCGCGGGCAGGAGCCGAGTCTGCTCGTCATCCTCGTTGCCCGTATTGTCCGCGTTGTCACCACCCCGGCGTCATCCTCCTCGGTGATCCTCCACCCGTGCCGCCGTCGGAGGTCAGATCCAACCAGGGTCACCGGTTCCCATCCCTGACCGGCTCCGCCGCCTTTCGAAAGGACTCCGTTGATTGCCGTGAACCCGAACCGGCTCCGTATCGCCATGATCGGGACGCGTGGCGTCCCCGCCCGCTACGGAGGTTTCGAGACCGCCATCGAGGAGGTCGGCCGCCGCCTGGCCGACCGCGGCCACCAGGTCCTGGTCTACTGCCGCAACCCTGAGCCGCAGACCCCGCTTCCCAGCACCTACCTGGGGATGCGTCTCGTCGAGCTGCCCTCGGTCAAGAACCGCAGTCTGGAGACCCTGTCTCACACGGCACTGTCGGTGGTCCACCTGCTGCGCCGTACCCACCCGGACGCCGCCTTCGTCTTCAACGCCGCCAACTCCCCCTTCCTGCCCGCACTGCGCGCCGCCCGCGTCCCGGTGGCCACCCACGTCGACGGGCTGGAGTGGCGCCGCGGCAAGTGGGGTCCCACCGGCAAGCGCTACTACCGCGCGGCCGAGGCCCTGGCCGTGCGCTACTCCGACGCGCTCATCGCCGACGCCCAGGGCATCGCCGACTACTACACCGACGAGTTCAACGCCCCCACCGACCTCATCTCCTACGGTGCCCCCCGGATCACGGCGGACACCTCGCGCCTGGCCGAGCTGGACCTGGCTCCTAAGGGCTTCCATCTGGTCGTGGCCCGCTTCGAGATGGAGAACCACGTCGACGTCATCGTTGAGGGATACGTACGCTCCGGGGCCACGCTGCCGCTGGTCGTCGTCGGCTCAGCACCCTACGCCGACGAGTACACCGCCCGGATCCAGTCGCTGGCCGACGACCGCGTCCGGCTGCTCGGAGGCCTGTGGGACCAGGAGCTGCTCGATGCTCTCTACGCCGGCGCCCTGGTCTACTACCACGGCCACTCCGTGGGCGGCACGAACCCCTCCCTCCTACGCGCCATCGGCGCTGGGGCCGCGGTGGACGCCTTCGACGTCTCCTTCAACCGCGAGGTTCTGGGCGAGGCCGGTCGCTACTGGACTTCCCCCGACGACGTGGCCACCCTGGTCACCTCCGCCGAGTCCGACGTCGAGGCACAGACCGCACGTGGCGAGGAGTCCCGAGAGCGGGCAGCCCTCTACGACTGGGACGAGGTGGCCTCCGGCTACGAGGCCCTGGCCCGGCGCCTCGCACTCGAGGGACCGACCCGCCACCGCCCCAGCGGGCGCCGTACCGGGAAGGTGAACCTGTGAGCCGGGGCGAGGCGAGCGATGAGCGCACCAGCGCCGCTCGGGTCCTCGTGGCGCACCCCTCCCCCGACCTCTACGGCTCGGACTGGCAGCTGGTCGAGACCATCCACGGACTCATCGAGACCGGTCACGAGGTCCTCGTGGCCCTGCCCCTGGACGGTCCCCTGGTCGAGGTGCTGCGCGAGGCCGGCGCCCGCGTGGCCGTCATGCCTTTCACGGTGCTGCGCAAGGCCTTGCTGAGTCCCCGGGGACTGGCGAAGCTGTCCGTTCAGGCCGCTCCGGAGATCGCCCGGCTGCGCGCCGTCATCCGTGCCAGCCGGGCCGAGGTGGTCCTCACCAACACGGTGACGATCCCGTGGTGGCCGGTAGCCGCGAGCGCGGCCGGCGTTCCCGTGCTGGCGCATGTTCACGAGGCCGAGGACACTCAGCGCCGGATCATCCGCGCCGGACTCAACGCACCGTTGCTGGCGGCCTCCCGGATCGTGGCGAACTCCGGGGCCGCCCGGGACGCGCTCCTGGAGGTTCAGCCGCACCTGGCCTCCCGCACGGAGGTCGTCCATAACGGGGTCGCGGGTCCAGAACATCCATTGGAGGTCTTACGTCGACGCCGCCCCGGCGATCCGTTCCAGATCGCCATGGTGGGACGCCTGTCCCCTCGGAAGGGTGTGGACGTGGCCCTGGACGCCGTCGGGCTGCTGCGCCGCTCAGGGGTGGATGCCTCCTTGAGCGTGTGCGGATCGGTCTTCCCCGGGTACGAGTGGTACGAGGAGGAGCTGCGCGAGCGTGCTGCCCAGCCGGACCTGGACGGGCACGTGGAGCTGCTGGGCTACGTGCGCCCCACCTGGCCGGTGCTTGAGGCCGCCGACGCCGTCGTCGTACCCTCACGGGCCGAGCCCTTCGGCAACACGGCGGTCGAGGCGATGCACGCGGCCAGGCCGCTCGTGGCCTCCCGGGTCCAGGGCCTGGCGGAGGTCGTCACCGATGAGGTCACCGGCCTGCTCGTGCCCGCCGACGATGCCGAGGCTCTGGCCGGGGCACTGGGGAGTCTGGCGACGGACCCGGACCTGGCGAACCGGCTGGCCGAGCAGGGCGAGCGCGAGGCGGCCGAGAGGTTCTCCGTGGTCGGCTACCGCGCCACCATGGCCCGGATCGTCGGCGAGCTCCTGGGTCACTGAACCGCCCAGACCTGCAGTTCTCGCGTAGCCCTGCTGAACATCTGCAGGGCTACGCGAAAGATGCCCGACTCGACGCCGGCGACGCAGAGCATCAGCGCCGGGCGGGGCGCAGGGGGTCCTCGGCCAGCCCCAGGGACAGGCTGAGCTCACCCTCGAGGGGCTGATCGGGCCGCTCGAAGGGGACGACGCCGTCGCACAGGAAGACGGCCATCTCCACGAAGCTGGAGAAAGAGGCCCCGATGAGGTGCTGGGAGCTGGCCAGCAGGTAGAGGTCGACCAAGCCCGAGCGCACACCCTCGATGGTGTTGTACCCGCCCTTGTCGGTGAGGAAGACGCAGCCGTCGAACTCACCGGCCAGCTGCTCCTGGGCCTCGGGGGTGTCGCAGGACAGGAAGAAGGGGACGTCGGGGTGGTCGGCGCGGATCTGACGCATCCGGTTGGCGAACCACTCCACCGGTGAGGACTCGATGGTCTTGGCGTGCGAAACCGCGTGGGTGCGTACCTGGATGCCAACGTAGGGGCGTCCACGCAAGTGGGCGTCGTAGAGGGAGCGGACCTGGTCGGCGATCTCATCGACGGGGGTGAGCTCGCGCAGGCGCTCGGTCCAGGGGCGCGGTCCGGTGCGCGCGGCCCCTTCCTCGGCTCCGCCCTTCCAGGAGGGGTCCTCCCAGGTGATGGGCAGGCCGTGGGAGTGGATCTGCCACAGGTGGGCGCGGCGCAGCGCGGACGTGAGCTGAACGCCCTTGGGCTGTCGCAGTCGTGCCAGGGGCATGAGCGCCCGGGAGGTCAGTCTCGACACCGCGGTGCCCTCATCGAAGTGCCAGAGCTCATCCATTCGGGGGCCGAAGTACTGGTCGGTGCTCCACACGTAGTAGAGGCCGCGGTCCTCGACCCGGGCGAGCTCCTGGGCGGACAGCAGCGCACGCACACGGTTGCCCAGCCCATCCTTGCGTCCCGTATAGACCAGTAGTGCCTTGCGGCCGGTAAGCAGAGACATAAGATTCCTTAAGCGTCGTTTGTCAACGGGGGTGGCGGGGCGCCGCGAGCTACTGGGCGTCGCGCCGCAGGTCCCGGTACCACTTGGGCAGGGCCAGGACCACGTAGCCCACGTACCCCAGGAGCATGACGCCGTAGATCCACAGGAAGACCGTGGGGGCGAAGCGGGTCATGAGCACGAAGCACATGAGCCCGTAGTCCGTGGGAGCCGACAGGACCGACTTGAGGACGCCGGGGCGGGACTCGTCCTTGGCCAGGGGTGTCCCACCGTGATAACGCAGCTGATACGTCAGAATGTAACTGAAGAAGTGAATATTTTGAACCGCCCCGAAAGCGAGCGGAATAAGCAGGACCGGGGCCGGTAATTCTGCAAAACGGAACAGTGAGATCGCGATGGCTCCGTGAATTGTCGAGAGCTTAATAACGTCTGCGACGTGGTCGAGCCACTCACCGGCTTTTGATCCGCCGTTGCGCAATCTCGCCAGCTGCCCGTCAGCGGCGTCGAGGGCGTATCCGAACATGAGCAGCAGGGCGGTGGCGACGGCGGACACGACTGTGGGACGCCACAGGGCGATGAGGGCGATGCCGCTGTAGGTGCACAGTGCCGACAGGACCGTCACCTGGTCCGGGGTCGCGCCCAGCCGGTGGGCGATCGCGGCCAGGACCCGCCCCGCGGGGCGGTTGATGATGCGGGAGTAGAGGGGGGCACCGGCCTTGGACTTCTGAGCCCGGGACAGGGCTCTGATGTTCTCGGCGATGGTGGGGGAACCAGCAGGGGAGCTCATGAGGCCTCTCCTTGAGTGGGGTCCGGGGAACCGGACCGGGTGTTGGACAGATGAGGAACGGCGGGATCAGGGAGTCGGGGGACATCGGGCAGCGGCCGGGCGTCGGGCCACAGCGTCGGCTCCCGGGCTCCGCGAGCCGGCTCCGCACCGGCGGCCGACGAGGAGGGGATCACCGCTGCGCCAGCTCTCGACGACGCCTGGCCACGTCCCGGCGAACCCACCAGGCATACGGGAGGATCTGGCACAGGACCACCGAGATCACCGAGCCCAGGATAGGCCCGGCGGCGTCGAAGGGCCCAATGAGGACCCAGGAGATGGCGAGGTTCATCGGCACCAGGATGAGCACCGGGATGACCTGGAACTGCAGGCCGCGCGGGTCGGTCATGTACATGCCCAGCGGCTGCTTGCCGGCCTCGACGGCGACATAGGCGGCGAAGGCCCACACGAGCACGGTTGGGAGGACGATCTTGCCGTGGGACATGACGCGGGCAGCCCAGGGGGTGATGGCAACGAGGGCCAGAGCCAGGAGGAAGCCGCCCCCGCTGAAGGCGATGGCCGGCTTGAAGGGGCTCTCGATGCGCTTGTCGGCCCGGGCCCTGGCGAACATGGGCCACATGGCGACGCCGGCGGCCATGACGGTCTGGGTGAGCATGTTGAACAGGTTGTTGGCCAGGTTGTACTCGGCCAGGGCCTGGGACTGCCCCAGGTGGGACAGGAGGAGGCGGTCGGTCTGGAAGGCGATCGGGATGGCCAGGGACTGCAGCAGCTGGGGTCCCGCGGTGTTGACGATGCGCACGCCGCGCACGCTGCGCAGCCGCGGCACGTCTCTCAGGGCACCCTTGAACAGGGGGCGGGTGGCGCGCCAGGCGACGACGATGCAGATGACCGACACCAGGGCGTTGGCGATGTAGGAGTAGATGGACACGGCGTTGCCGCGCCCCAGTCCGGTGACAATGGCCAGCAGCAGGAAGCAGGACATGGCCGGGGAGACGACCCCCTGACTGATGACCTGGGTGGTTGAGCGCCCCAGGCCGATGATGACCCGCTGACCCACGGACAGCGGCAGGGCCGCGGCGTAGATGATGAGGCAGACGGTGGCGGTGAGCCCGCCCCCCTCCATGAGCTTGTCCCCCAGCAGCCAGGGCCAGGCGCCCAGCAGCAGGACGACGACGCCGACGGTGCTGATGACCAGGGCGGAGCCGAGCAGCACGCGGACGGCGGTGGTGATCGTGCGCCGTACGGTCGAGTCGTGGGCCGGGTCGCTCGAGCTCGCCACCGTGTTGAGGATGACCGCGCCGATGCCCAGGTCGGTGAAGGGCATGAGGGTGGGGAAGGTGGCCAGCAGGCCGTACTGGGCGAAGGCGTCGGCCCCGAAGTGCCTGATGATGAGACTGGTGTTGACCAGCCCGAAGATGCCGGACACCCCCATGACCACCACTTTGGCCACGGCTGTGGTTCCCACAGATGACCAGCTGGCGCCCGACGACGACCCCCGCTTGAGGGCCCCGCCGAGCCGCCGCAGCGGAGAACGACGAGAGCCCCGGGACGCGGCCGCCCCATCACTCACCTCAACCTCCGAGAGGGTTGCGGCGCCTGAGCTATCCGCATCTCGCCCGCACTCAGAGGCACCCGCCGGGGCACCGCCGGACGCCGGTTGCGTCACGGCCGGCTCGGAAGCCGGCTGCGGCGCCGAAGAACTCGACTGGGTCACGTAGCACTCCTGATGTTGTAGGAAGGTCACAATCCGGCATCGGAAAGACGCCCGAAGACAGGCACGAGAGTAGACGCATCAGGACCGGCGACCTGGTATCTTTTGTTTATCGTCTTGTGACATAGACGGTCCCCCACCCACCCCCCTTGGCACAACCCCAGCAAACCGGTCATGACCAGCCAGAACGCGGCTCGCTGGAAGAACCCTGAAAGGTCCCTCACAGGTGCATTGATACCTCCATATCGTTGCTCACCTGTAACATACAGACGTCTCAGAAACCCTTCGACTCCTCACCTTGTCCCTGCGATCTTGGCCACTTCCCACAAATAACGTCCGCAAGAGTTAGTAGCATTCTAAAACGCTGCTGTTCACGACGTCCCGTCAGCACTAGCCGACCAGTTATTGCCCACCCACGATCATCCCTGCGGAGTCCACCTTGTCTAGTTCGACCCTGACACTGCCCCAGCGCGAGCAGCACCGGCGTCCCTCGACAGCAGCAGCCGATGCCATCTCCCCCACCGCTCCGCGCAGTCCTTGGGCACGCACGCGCCACGACCTCGTCATCTGGCTCGTCCTGTCCGATCTCTTCGCCGTCGCCGTCCCCTTCTGGCTCGCCCTCCTGGGTGGCCACCTGCCACTGGTCTGGTCCGCGACCACCGTGGGTGTCACGATGGTGCTCGTCGCCTGGTTCCTGGGTGCTCTGGGCATCGACGCCGTCGAGCAGGCCGGCCCCGGTACGGGCCGCTTCGTCGCCGCGGCCGCCGTGAGCATCCCGGTGGCCCTGCTGCTGGCCGACCTGTCCGGAGTTGCCCGGACCACCCTGCTGGTCACTCTGGCGGTCCAGCTCCTCCTGGCCGTCACCGGACGCTCCATCGAGGCCGGGTGGCTGCGCCGCCGCCGCCTGGAGGGGCACGCCCTGCGTCGCACCCTCATCGTCATGGGCTCGGGCTCCCAGCCCATGCTCACCCAGCTGCGCCGCCACCCCATGGACGGCTTCCTCATCGTGGGCTACCTGTCCTCCGGGCAGGACCGCGCCTTCCACTCGGCTGAGCCCGTGCGCAGCCCCCAGCACATCGCCCAGACCCTGCACGCCGAGCGCATCGACGCCGTCATGACGGTCGGCTCGGTCATCCCCGAGGACCTGGTCACCCTCATGCGCGGCCTGGAGGGCACCCAGGTGCGCCTCGTCGTCGCCCCCGGGCTGCAGGACGTCGTGCCCGGGCGCATGCGGGCCCTGACCGTCACGCACGGCTGGACCGGTCTCATCGCCGTCAAGACCCGCCGCACCCGCGCCGCGGGCAAGGCCCTGTTCGATCGCCTCGCCGGCGCCATCGGGCTGGCCCTCATCTCGCCGCTGCTGGCGGCCACCGCGCTCGCCATCCGCCTCGACTCCCCCGGTCCGGTCTTCTACACCCAGACCCGCGTGGGCCAGAACGGCAAGCCCTTCACCATGTGGAAGTTCCGCTCCATGTACATCGACTCCGACGCGCGCCGCGCCTCGGTGGTCAAGGCCGGCGGCGACGCCGGCAACGAGGTCATGTTCAAGGACCGTCAGGACCCGCGCATCACCCGCGTGGGCCGCTGGATCCGCCGCCTGTCGATCGACGAGCTCCCCCAGCTCATCAACGTCGTGCGCGGGGACATGAGCCTGGTGGGGCCCCGCCCCGCACTTCCCGTCGAGGTCGCCAAGTACGACGCCGAGGCGCTGCGTCGTCTCCTGGTCAAGCCCGGGCTGACCGGCCTGTGGCAGATCTCCGGACGCTCGGACCTGTCCTGGGCCTCGACCGTGGCCCTGGACCGTCACTACGTGGAGAACCGGGGCGGAGCCCTGGACGCGAAGATCTTCGCCGGAACGCTGCGCGCGGTTATCGGCGGAAAGGGAGCCTACTGATGATCACCGGCTACGTCCCCGGCGGCTTCGACATGCTGCACGTGGGGCACCTCAACATCCTCACCGAGGCGGCCAAGCGCTGCGACCACCTCATCGCGGGGGTCGCCACCGACGAGTCGCTGGAGCGGATGAAGGGGCGCCGGCCCATCGTCCCCCACGCCGAGCGCATGGCGCTGGTCGGGGCGCTGCGCATGGTCGACGCCATCGTGCCGGACGTCGACCAGGACAAGCGCCTGGCCTGGCGCCGCTCCCCCTTCGATGTCCTGTTCAAGGGCACGGACTGGCAGGGCACCGACAAGGGCCGCCTGCTCGAGGAGCAGATGGCCGAGGTCGGCGCCCGGGTCGTCTACCTGCCCTACACGCCCACCACCTCGTCGACGATGCTGCGCCGCGTCCTGGCCCAGGAGGTCGCGGCCCGCACGCCGGTGCCCGGAGCCTGAGATGCGCCCGCCCGCCCTGCGCGCGATCCTGCGACGGCCCTCCCGCCGCGTGGCGCGGCGGCTGTCGGCGGCGGCGGCGGCGCTGTCCGTCCTCGCCCTGGCCCTGGCGGCCTGGGCCTACGAGGGCATCCCCCAGGCGGAGGTCGACCTCAACGACGGCGCCGTGTGGGTGACCTCCACCGACCAGCATCTCGTCGCCCGCCTCAACACCCGCTCCCGGCAGGTCGACGGCGATATCCGCACCACCTCGGCGAGCTTCGACGTCACCCAGTCCGGGCAGAACGTCCTGGTGCCCGACACCGCCGCCTCCTCCGTGGCCTCCGTCGACCCGACCACCGTCACCCTGTCCCAGTCCGCCCAGCTGACCAGCGGCGCCGCCGTCGCCCAGGGGGCGGACCGGGTCATCGCCGTCAACGCCGCCGAGGGCACGGTGCGGGCCGCCACCGTGCCCACCGTCGCCGCCCTGCCGTCCGCCGCACCCCTGCTGGCCAATATGCCCGGGGCGGTCGCCGTCGTGGGCACGGACGGGTCCGTCCACGCGGCCTCCCCCGCCAGCGGCGCCATCGTCACCGTCCCCGTGGACGGGCAGGGGTGGGCCGAGCCCGTCACGCGCCCGGGCCGGCTGAGCTCCGGCACCGACGTCGCCGTCACCGCCGTCGGACGGGACACGGTGGTCCTCGAGCGCGGCACCGGGACGGTCCACCTGCCCGGCGGCACCGACGTCGACCTGGGCGAGCCCGGCCTGGCCCTCCAGCAGCCCGGGCCCGAGTCCGACTCCGTCCTGCTGGCCTCGCGCACCGCGCTCATCACGGTGGGCCTGGACGACGGGCGCGTGACCTCCGTGCCCGCCTCCGAGGGGACGCCCGCGCCCGGCGCGGCCGCGCAGCCGGTGCGTCTGGGCGGCTGCGCCTACGCCGCCTGGTCGGGCTCGGGCCAGTACGTGCGCCAGTGCGGCTCGGAGCGCACCACCGTCCACGACGACGCCCTGGGCACGGCCACCGCCCCGGTCTTCCGCGTCAACCGCGACGCCATCGTCATCAACGACGTCGTCACCGGCAGCGTGTGGCTGCCCGACGAGCAGCTCGTGCTCGTCGAGGACTGGACCGACGTGACCAGCCAGACCGACGAGGACTCCGACACCGAGGACGACTCCGCCCGGACCTCCGACTCCCAGTCCCAGCCCGAGCGCACCGACGAGAACCACGCCCCCGAGGCCGTCGACGACGCCTTCGGGGTGCGCCCGGGCCGCTCCACGGTGCTGCCCGTCCTGGCCAACGACTCCGACCCCGACGGCGACGTCCTGACCGCCACCCCGGTGGGCAGGCCCTCCAACGCCGCCGTCACCCAGGCGCAGGACGGGCTCGCGCTGCGCCTGGACGTGCCCGCCGACGCCGCCGGGACCATCTCCGTGCCCTACACGGCCGACGACGGGCGGGGGCTGTCCGACTCGGCGACGGCGACCGTCGAGGTCCACCCCTGGGAGGTCAACTCCGCCCCCGAGCAGCTGACGACCCCGACCGTGACCGTCTCCGGCACCGCCTCCGCCTCCCTGTCCGTCCTGGGCAGCTGGCAGGACCCCGACGGGGACACCGCCTATCTGGTCTCCGCCCAGGGCGAGGGCCTGGACGTGCGCACCACGAACGAGGGGGTCGTCACCGTGCGCGACCTGCAGGGCGCCCCGGGGACGCGCGAGCTGACCGTCGTCGTCTCCGACGGGCGCCAGACCGCCTCGGGGACCGTCACCGTCGACGTCCGCGCCGCCGACGCGCAGGCGCCGGTGGCCAATGCGGACCACGTGCGCGTCGTCGCCGGCTCCCAGGCGGTCGTCTCCCCCCTGGACAACGACTCCTCGCCCTCGGGCGAGGCCCTCAGCCTGGCGGCGATCGACCAGACCCCGGAGGGGACGAGCGCGACCCTCGACCGCCGGGCGGGCACCTTCACCTTCTCCGCCGAGGCCGCCGGCACCTACTACCTCGACTACGACGTCGCCGCCGGCGCCGCCGTCGCCAAGGGCATTGTGCGCATCGACGTCGTCGAGCCGGCGGAGCCCTCGGTGCCGCCGGTCACCGAGAACGACACCGCCCTGCTGCGCGAGGGCGGCGCGGTGACGATCGCGCCGCTGAGCAACGACTTCGACCCCACCGGCGGCATCCTCGTCCTCCAGTCGGCCAGCGCGCCAGCCGAGTCGGGCGTGAGCGTGACGGTGGTGGACCACTCCCTGCTGCAGATCACCTCCGCCGGGCCCCTGTCGCAGAGCCTGGACATCGAGTACACGGTCTCCAACGGCGAGCCGACGTCCATGGGCCAGGTCACCGTCGTGCCCGTCTCCGCCGGCCAGGTGCAGGTCCCGGTGGCCAACCCGGACACCGCCGTCGTGCGCGTGGGCGACGTCGTGACCGTGCCCGTCCTCGACAACGACACCTCCCCCTCCGGCCTGACCCTGTCCGTGGGGCAGGGCCTGGAGACGGTGGGCGGGGCCCCGGGCACGGCCTGGGTCAGCGAGGACTCGGTGCGCTTCAAGGCCGGGGAGACCCCCGGCCGGACCACCCTGTCCTACACGGCGGTCGACTCCGAGGGGCAGACCTCATCCGCCCAGATCGAGATCGAGGTGCGCGCCCGCGACGACGAGGCCAATTCCGCCCCCGTGCCCAGGCCCCTGGAGGCCAGCACGGTCGGCGGCTCCCCGGTGACGATCCGGGTGCCCCTGGAGGGCACCGACCCCGACGGCGACTCGGTGAGCCTGGTGGGCCTGGGCCAGGTGCCGCCGGCCCACGGCACCGTCACCTCCGACGGCGGCCGCCTCGTCTACACGCCCACGGGCACGGCGACGGGCACGGACACCTTCACCTACACCGTCCAGGACCGCTTCGGGGCCCAGGCGACCGGCACGGTCCGCGTGGGCGTGGCCCCGGCCCCGACGACCAACGCCGCCCCGGTGGCCACCGACGACCTCGTCACGGCCCAGCCGGGGCGGACCGTGGCCGCGGAGGTGCTGGTCAACGACCTGGACGCGGACGGGGACTCGCTGTCCCTGGTGGGCACGCCGACCTGCGACGACGACGCCCTCACGCTGTCGGTGCGCGCCAACCGCGTCATGGCGGTCCTGCCCCAGACCGAGGGGCTGTACACGGTGCACTACACGGTCACCGACTCCCGGGGCGGCACGGACGTGGGCACCCTGACCATCCAGGTGACGGCGCAGGCCCCGCCGGTCAGCCCCGTGGGCGTGGACGACCACGTGACGGTCGACCAGGTGGCCGCGGACGGCACGGTCACGGTGCCGGTCCTCGACAATGACAAGGACGCCGACGGCTCCCCCTGGGACCTGACCGTCACCGCCGACGACCCGCGCGCCCAGGTGACGGACCAGTCGATCCGCGCCACGATCGGCGAGGAGCAGTACCTGGTGCTGTACACGGTCACCGACGTCGACGGGCGCACCGGCAGCGCCGTCGTCGTCGTCCCGGCCCGCGACGAGCTGCGCCCGCGGGTCGACTCCGCCCGGGTGCCCGTGCGCATCCCCGCGGGGCGGACGAGCGAGGTGGCGCTGTCCGACTACGTCCTCACGCGCGCCGGCACGACCCCGGTGGTCGCCGACGCCGCGACGCTCAACGCGGGCACCGGGCTCGACTCCGCCCAGGCGAGCGGGGCGGGCCGGAGCCTGTCGGTGACCCCCACCGCGGGGTTCACGGGCCAGACCTCGCTCACGCTCGCCGTGGCCGACGGCACCGGGTCCGACGCGCTCAGCTCGACGATCACCCTGCCGGTCCTGGTGGTCTCCACGACGAACACCCCTCCCGTGATCACCCCCACGGAGGTGGCGGTCGCCCCCGGCGAGCCGGCCGTGACCGCGGACCTGGCCGCCATGACCCGCGACGCCGACTCCGACCCCCTCGTCTTCACCGCCGGGGCCGCCCCGGAGGGCTTCAGCACCTCGGTGTCGGGCTCGACCCTGTCCGTCAGCGCCGCCGACGACGCCGTGCCCGGCACTGCGGGCTCGCTGGAGGTGCGCGTGGAGGACGGCGTCAACGCGGCGGTCACGACGACCCTGCCCCTGCGGGTGGTCGCCTCCACCCGCCCCCACATGACGGCCGCCCCGACGACCATCGCCTCCGACGGCTCCCCCGTGAGCGTGGACGTGGCGACGCTGGTGACCAACCCCTTCCCGGACCGGCCCATCACCCTGAGCCGGGAGCCGCAGGTGACCTCGGGGGCGGGCGGCGTCACCGCCAGCGGCACGACCCTGACCATCACCCCCGACTCCGGCTTCACCGGCCGCATCGTGGTCTCCTACGAGGCCCTCGACGCCACCGGCAGCGCCTCGCGCGCCGTCGTGGGCACGGTGACGGTGATCGTGGCCTCCCCGCCCGACGCCCCCACCGGGGTGCGCGCCGAGCCCTCGGGGGCCTCGGCCATGGCGGTGTCCTGGAGCCCGGGGGCGGACCACGGCTCCCCCATCACCTCCTACATCGTGACCGAGACCGGCGGCGCCGGGACCTGGACCTGCACGGCCTCCCCCTGCCGGGCCGACGGGCTGACGACGGGCGGGACCTACTCCTTCCAGGTCGTGGCCGTCAACGGGGCGGGCCGCTCGGCGCCCTCGGCGCCCTCGGCCCCCGCGGCGCTGGAGGCGACCCCGAGCGCCCCCGTCCTGACCCCGGCCGCGGACGGACGGGCCTGGGCGGAGTGGAGCGCGGTGTCGGTGGAGGGGGCGACCGTCACCTACGAGGCCCAGCTGCTCAAGGACGGGCAGACGGTGAACTCCTACACGGGGCCGGCGACCGAGGCGTCCTTCGGCAATGCGCAGCCCGGCGGCTACACGGTGCGCGTGCGCGCCCTCGTCGAGGGCGGCGGGGCCTCGCAGTGGAGCGCGGCGAGCCTGAACGTGTTCGGCGCCCCCGGCGCCCCGGGCTCGCCGTCGATCCAGTACGACGGCTCCGCCCTGCGCATCGAGTGGGCCCCCGCCCCCGCCAACGGCGCCGAGGTCGACTACGCCGTGTCCGTGAGCGGCTCGATCAGCCGGAGCCAGACCACCTCCGCCACCTCCCTGACCGTGCCGGCGGGGGGCCTGAGCGCGGGCAGGCACTCCGTGTCGGTGACGGTCACCCCCTCCAACGCGGCGGGCAGCGGGCCGGCCTCGTCCGGCTCCTACGACTTCACCGTCACCGGCAAGCCCCCGCCGCCCTCCATGCCCGGGGCCGAGGCCACCGGCGTCAACGGCCAGATCAAGGTCACGACCCGCTCGACGCCGGTGGGCGGCAACGGCTGGTCCGCTGACGACCTGGACATCCAGTACCGGGTCGTCTCCGGCGGGGACGTGGTGCAGGACTGGACCTCGGAGAGGACCTTCTCCGACCTGACCGACGGTGCGCCCTACACGGTGCAGGCCCGCGCCGTGGGCGAGGACGGGGACGACGACGCCGCCTCCGACCTGGTCTCCTCCGGGACCGTGACGCCCTACGGCCCGCCCTCGGAGCCCAGCGTCAGCTGCTCCGCGCAGGGCGGGGGCGTCAGCTGCACCTGGACGGCCGGGGCCACCGGCGGACGGCCCACCACCTACCAGGGCGACACCTCGCGCAATGAGCACGCCCCGCAGGTCGAGGCCTCGGGCACGAGGTCCTTCTCCCCGGGCGCCGGGAACAAGGTCACCTGGTGCGTGCGGGCGCGAAACGACGCCGGGCAGACCTCGGACTGGGAGTGCTCCAGCGCGACGGCCGGGCCCCGCGTCGCCGTCGGCACCGAGAAGAGCTTCCCGATCATCACCGATCTCAATGAGGCCCCCGAGGCCCGCTGCACCCAGCAGGACGTCGACGACACCGGCTACCCGCCCTCCGTCTGCCGCCGCCTGGTCATCGACGCCTCCGGCTTCAACCCGAATTCCACCGTGCAGTGCAGCTACCAGTACTCCGAGCCCAGGGGCGGCTCCTGGTACGAGGAGTCCTTCACGGTGGACTCCGACGGCGTCGCCCGCCACCGCTTCCCGCACCGGGTCGACGCCGGCCGCGTACCGCCGTCGTACTCGATCACCTGCACGCAGCAATAGGCTGTTCACGGCGCACCGGCCTCCCCCATCCGGCCCTCGCCCACCCGTCCCGCGGCCCCGAGCCGTCCCAACGACCGGAAGGACCATCCGCCATGGCTCTGACCGAGGAGCACGCGACCTGGTTCGCCAAGACCTTCACCATGATCGTCGAGAACGTCGGCCTGGCGCTGCTGGGCAAGGAGGAGGTCATCCGTCTGGCGCTGACGGCCATGCTGGCCGAGGGGCATCTGCTGCTGGAGGACGCGCCGGGCACCGGTAAGACGGCGCTGGCACGCGCTTTGGCGGCCAGTGTGCAGGGCACGCACTCGCGCATCCAGTTCACCCCGGATCTGCTTCCCAGTGATATCACCGGGGTGACGGTCTTCGATCAGAAGAGCGGGTCGTGGGAGTTCCACCCCGGACCCGTCTTCGCCTCGATCGTTCTGGCCGATGAGATCAATCGGGCCAGTCCCAAGACGCAGTCGGCCCTGCTGGAGGTCATGGAGGAGTCCAGGGTGACCGTCGACGGCGTGCGCCACGAGGCGGGGCGGCCCTTCATGGTCATCGCCACCCAGAACCCGGTGGAGCAGGCCGGCACCTACCGGCTGCCCGAGGCCCAGCTCGACCGCTTCCTCATGAAGACATCCGTCGGCTACCCCGAGGACGAGATCCTCGTCGACGTCCTGGAGGGCTCGGCCTCCCCGGACCGGTCCAAGAGCCTGTCCGCCGTCATCGCCTCCACCGCGGTGGCCTCCATGGCCGACCTCGCCGCCGCCAACCACGTCGAGCGCGCCGTGCTGGCCTACATCGGCGCCCTGACCCGCGCCACCCGCGAGTCGCCCGACACGCGCCTGGGGGTGTCCACCC
>ERZ772807.634-NODE-634-length-21213-cov-13.931610_pt1 | contig 21213 bp, 19 predicted proteins | sample MGYA00511472_ERZ772807 | MGnify/ENA primary metagenome ERZ772807 (study PRJEB29015, sample SAMEA2737947) | human oral metagenome | biome: human oral; feature: human-associated habitat; material: dental | place: China | collected 2039 ...
CTGCCGCACCGCGACCACGTCTGCCTTTACGCCGTCCGCCGAAATAGCTTTCGTCCAACTCGACAGAGCCCTCGAAAACCTCATCGGCAGCCAAGGCCAGATAATGGCTGATGACCATACGGATTTTACGGTAGAACAGTGCTGCCGAATTGGGATGGATACCCAAAATATCGGCGGCAGAACGGGCGGTAACTTCGAGTACAAAAAAACGGAGCAGCTCTTTCTGTACTTTTTTCTTTAATTTGCAGTGTGTTATCTTCATATTTTGAGGGTAACATATCTGCTAATCTAGTACAGCCCCAAGTATTTTCGTGTTCATAACGGCCTCCTGGTCGGTTGGTTGGTCGGGTAAATCGGTAATGCCAATGGGCGGCGGGCGGCGGCTTCCATCAATATAAGGATGCTCTGTTTTATAAAGTGCAGGCTGCTTTTCGGCTCATTCCAAAGCAGCCTGCACTTTTCATGCTGCCACCGTTTTTTTCGCGCGCGGTTTTCTGAACGACAATTTCGTCTGCTGCGCTTTGCCGTCCCAATCCAGCCACACGCTGCCGCCTTCCGTCAGCCGCCCGAAGAGCAGCTCGTCGGCCAACGGTTTGCGCACGACTTCCTGAATCAGGCGGTGCAGCGGCCGTGCGCCCATTTGCGGGTCGAAGCCTTTTTGCGCCAAATGCCGCCGCAGCGTGTCGCCGAAAGCAGCCTGCACTTTTTTCTCGACCAACTGTGCGGCCAGCTGCGCCAAAAATTTGTCCACCACCTTGTCCACCATATCGCCCGACAGCGGCGCAAACGGCACGACGGCGTCCAAACGGTTGCGGAATTCGGGCGTGAATTGTTTTTTGATGTCGGCCATTTCGTCGCCGCGTTCGCGTTGCGAAGTGAAGCCGAAGGTGGGGCGGCTCAAAGCCTCTGCGCCCGCATTGGTCGTCATAATGATGATGGTGTTGCGGAAATCCGCGCTGCGGCCGGTGTTGTCGGTCAGGCGGCCGGCGTCCATCACTTGCAGCAGCACGTTGTAAATATCGCGGTGCGCTTTTTCAATTTCGTCCAGCAGCAGCACGCAATGCGGATGTTTGTTCACCGCTTCGGTCAGCAGCCCACCCTGTTCGTAGCCCACATAGCCGGGCGGCGCGCCAATCAGCCGCGCCACGGCGTGCGGTTCCATATATTCCGACATATCAAAACGTTGCAGCGATATACCCAAGGCCTGCGCCAACTGTTTCGCCACTTCGGTTTTGCCCACGCCGGTGGGGCCGGAAAACAGGAAGCAACCCATCGGTTTATCGGGCTGGCCCAAGCCGGAGCGTGCCATTTTCACGGCGGACACCAGCACGTCAATCGCCGCATCCTGCCCGAAAATCTGGCGTTTCAGCGTATCGGACAGGGTTTTCAGCGCCTGTTTGTCGTCGTGCGACACGGTGGTTTCGGGAATGCGCGCCACTTTGGCGATAATGCGCTCGATTTCGCCTTTGCCAATGTGCGCCAACCGTTGTGCAGGCTGCTTTATCCGCTGCGCCGCACCCGCTTCGTCAATAATGTCAATCGCCTTGTCGGGCAGGAAACGTTCGTTGATGTATTTCGCCGACAATTCCGCCGCCGCCTGAAACGCGTCGTCGCCGTATGCCACGCCGTGGTGCTGCTCGAACATCGGGCGCAATCCTTGCAGAATCTGCACAGTTTCCGCCACGCTGGGCTCGACAATGTCGATTTTCTGGAAACGGCGGCTCAATGCATGGTCTTTGCTGAAAATGGTGCGGTATTCTTCGTAAGTGGTCGCGCCGATGCAACGCAGCTGCCCCTTGGCCAACGCCGGTTTGAGCAGGTTGCCCGCGTCCATGGTGCTGCCCTGCGCGCTGCCTGCGCCGATAATCGTGTGAATTTCATCGACAAACAGCACCGCATCGGGCACGGCGGCCAGTTCTTTCAACACGGCTTTGAGCCGCGCTTCAAAATCGCCCCGATATTTCGCTCCGGCCAGCAGCGCGCCCATATCCAGCGCAAACACGGTGGCATTGGCCAGCACTTCCGGCACTTCGCCCTGCTCGATTAAATAAGCCAAACCTTCTGCCAGCGCGGTTTTGCCGACACCGGCCTCGCCCACCAGCAACGGATTGTTTTTGCGGCGGCGGCACAAAATCTGCAACACGCGCTCCATTTCCGCCTGCCGCCCAATTAACGGGTCGATACGCCCCGCACGCACTTCTTCGTTCAGATTCACGGTATAGGCCGCCAACGGTTCGTCTGCCAACGAATCGGGCTCTTCCTGTTCGGCGGAAAAGTGCAGGCTGCTTTTTTTGCCGTGCGACATCTCTTTCAATAAATTCTTGCGCTGCACGCCGTGCAGTTGCAACAAATACGCGGCGGGGCTGTCTTCCTCCTGCAAAATGGCGGGCAGCAGATCGGCAGGCTGCACTTCGTCCTGCGACGATTGCTGCACATGAATCATCGCCCGTTGCACCACGCGCTGGAAGCCCAATGTCGGCTGCGGGTCGATTTGATGGTCCGCCAACCCGCGCGGATACACCGGCGTGTTCTCGGCAATGCTTTCGCGCAACTGCATTAGCAGCAACGCCAAATCCGCGCCCTGGTCCTGCAACAGTTCCGCCACCGCAGAATCGCCCTGCACCAGCGCCAGCAGCAGATGTTCCAAACCCACCAGCTCGTAACGCGCCAAGCGGGCATCTTCATACATCATCTGCAAAATCGGTTCTAATTGCGGAGAAATCATGACTGCGCCTCCTGCACAATGCACATTAAAGGGTGTTCTGCCTCGTCTGCGGCCTGCAAGACCTGCTGCCGCTTGGTTTCGGCAATATCGCGCGTATATACGCCGCACACGCCGCTGCCTTCGTGGTGTATTTGCAACATCACGGCCACCGCTTTTTCATGATTTAGAGCAAATATTTCAGTTAAAACGGCAACCACAAAATCCATCGGCGTATAATGGTCGTTCAAAAGCACAACAGCATAGCGCTTTGGTGGTGTCAATTTTTGACGTTGGATAATTTTTTCGGTTTTTTGGCTCATAAAGAAATTTCTGTTGTGTTTTTGACTATTTTAATGAAATTTTATGCTTCCACCCAAATAAAACTTGACGGGTTTTGTTAAAATAGGTAAAACAGTAACCAGCGAAAGACAGGTAAACATGATGCTGGATACCTGTGCAGCAGTTATATTACTTTTTTCGCTGTTTTTTCATTTTTATCCTTAAGAAAGCAACACTCTATGGCAACTGGTATTGTTAAATGGTTCAACGACGCTAAAGGCTTCGGTTTTATTACCCCTGACGAAGGCGGCGAAGATTTGTTCGCACACTTCTCCGCAATCAACATGGAAGGCTTCAAAACTTTGAAAGAAGGCCAAAAAGTCTCTTTCGATGTTACCACCGGCCCTAAAGGCAAACAAGCCTCAAACATCCAGGCGGTATAATATTGCCGGCCTTTAAAAAAGGCAGCCTGCAACGGCTGTCTTTTGCTATTTACGGCGCAAAAAAGCAGCCTGCACTCGGTTTTCAGCGTGCAGGCTGCTTTCAGTTGCCAAGCCCTATTTCACACACTTTTGATTCAAAACAAGTTTGCCGTCTTTACACGGATATTTCACCCAAAAAGATTGTCGCAAACGTAAGCAAGCGTTAAAATCCGCGCCCAATCCATTTACAAATATACACACTTTTATGAAAGCCATCAGCGAAATCCTCCCCTTGTCCCGCGTGGTGCTGGACATGGAAGCCAGCAGCAAGAAACGCCTCTTTGAACAAGTGGCGAAACTGCTGCACGAGCAGGTCGGACTGCCGCAATCGGACGTGTTCGACTGCCTGGTTGCCCGCGAACGTTTGGGCTCGACCGGCTTGGGACACGGCGTGGCCATGCCGCACGGCCGCCATGCCGATGTGCAGGCTGCCTGCGGCGTGTTCGTACGCCTGAAAGAAGCCGTGGATTTCGATGCGCCCGACAATAAACCCGTGTCGCTGGTCTTCGTACTGCTCGTGCCCGAATCGGCCACCGGCGAACATTTGGAAATTTTGTCGCACCTGGCCGAACGCTTTGCCGACAAAACCGTGCGCGATGCGCTTTTGGGCACTCAGGATGCCGCCGCCGCGCGCGACCTGCTCATCAATGATTAAACCCAAAGGAAGCCCATGCCCAGTATTTCGGTACGCCGCCTTTATCAAGACAACCAGCGCAAGCTGCAAATGTCGTGGACGGCGGGCACGGCCGGCAGCGACAACCGTATCTGCGTAGAAGCCGACCGCCCCGCACTCGCCCTTGTGGGGCATTTGAATTTTATCCACCATAACCAAGTCCAAGTGTTGGGCGTGGCGGAAGTGGCCTATTTGGAAAAGCTCGAACAAGCCGAACATTCCGCCCGCTTGTCCGAGCTTTTCGATTTTCCGATGGCGTTGGTGATTGTGGCCAACAATCTGCCCGTGCCGCAAAGTTTGCGCGATTATTGCCACACGCACGATGTGCCGCTGCTCACGTCCGCGCTGGAAAGCCCGTATTTGATGGACGTGCTGCGGATTTACCTGCAACGCATGCTGGCCGTGTCCACCATCAAACACGGCGTGTTTCTGGATGTGTTTGAAGTGGGCGTGCTTCTCACGGGCGCATCGGGCTTGGGCAAAAGCGAATTGGCCTTGGAGCTGATTTCGCGCGGGCACAGTCTGGTGGCAGATGATGCGGTCGAGCTGCACCGCACCGCGCCGGAAGTGTTGGAAGGCCGCTGCCCGCCCATGTTGCGCGATTTTCTGGAAGTGCGCGGCGTGGGCGTGTTGAACATCCGCCACATGTTCGGCGAAACCAGCATCCGCCCGAACAAAGTGTTGAAGCTGATTATCCATTTGGTGCCGGCCAATGACGATTACATGAAAACCTTGGACCGTTTGAGCATCCGCACCGAAAACGAAGAAATTTTAAATGTGAAAATCCGCTCGGTCGTGCTGCCCGTGGCGGCAGGGCGCAACTTGGCGGTGCTGGTGGAAGCGGCGGTGCGCAACTATATCCTGCAACTGCGCGGCAAAGACAGCACCAAGGAATTTTTGGAGCGGCATCAAGCCATGTTGAACAAACCCGACCCCGATGGCGAGTTAAACGATGAAGATAGTGCTGATTAGCGGTTTGTCCGGTTCGGGCAAATCGGTGGCGTTGAACCTTTTGGAAGACCACGGCTTTTACTGCGTGGACAACCTGCCGCTGGAACTGATACCCGATTTGGTGCGTTACCACAGTGCAGGCTGCCTGCAAACGCGGCAACTGGGCATCAGCCTGGACATTCGTTCGCGGCCGAATACCGATACGGCGGTGCGCCTGATTGAACGGCTGCGCGCGGACGGGCACGAAGTGGACGTACTGTTTTTGGAAGCGGACAACGACGCCCTGCTGCGCCGCTTTGCCGAAACGCGCCGCAGCCACCCTTTGGCGCACGAACGCGCAGGCAGCCTGCACGACAGTTTGGCAGACGAACGCCAATGGCTGCTGCCCCTGCGCAACCTGGCCTATTGCCTGAACACGACGCACCTGACCGCGCAGCAGCTGCGCCATCGGGTCGCGCAATGGCTGGATGCGGAACACAACAGCCTGCTGGTCAGCATCGAATCGTTCGGCTTCAAATACGGCAGCGCGCCGAGTGCCGATTTCGTGTTCGACGTGCGCAGCCTGCCCAATCCCTACCACCAACCCGAACTGCGCCCATTCAACGGCATGCAGGAGCCGATTATCCGCTTTCTGGACGGCCAGCCGCTGGCGCAGGAAATGCTGCACGACATTGCCGGCTTCATGCGCAAATGGCTGCCGAAAATGCAGGACGAAAGCCGCAGCTACGTTACCATCGCCATCGGCTGCACGGGCGGCCAGCACCGTTCCGTATACCTGACCGAACAACTGGCCGCACAGCTCCGGCCGCAATTTCAGGTCATCACACGGCATCGGCAAATGAAATAAGGTTTGCCGGCGCACCTTCAAAAGCAGCCTGCACCCCGCCCGGACGAGTGCAGGCTGCTTTTTCATCCAATCAATCGCTTAATCCGCCATCAGCATAAAATTCATACAGGCCACCCGCAAAATACCTTACAATCCCATAATACTCTTTCCCCAACCCTTCAAAAGGATTTCCCCATGTATTCCAAAAGCCTCACCATCGCCAAATACGACCCCGAACTGGCCGCCGCGATTGCCGCCGAAGTGGAACGCCAGCAAGACCACATCGAACTGATTGCTTCGGAAAACTATGTGAGCTGCGCCGTGATGGAAGCCCAAGGCAGCCAACTGACCAACAAATACGCCGAAGGTTATCCCAACAAACGCTATTACGGCGGCTGCGAACATGTGGACGTTGCCGAGCAACTGGCGATTGACCGCTGCAAAAAACTCTTCGGCGCGGAATACGTGAACGTGCAGCCGCACTCGGGCAGCCAGGCCAACCAAGCGGTGTACGCCAGCGTGCTGAAACCGGGCGACACCATTTTGGGCATGAGCCTCGCACACGGCGGCCACCTGACCCACGGCGCGAGCGTGAACATCTCCGGCAAGCTTTACAACGCCGTGACCTACGGTTTGGACGAAAACGAAGTGTTGGATTATGCCGAAGTGGAACGCTTGGCATTGGAACACAAACCCAAAATGATTGTGGCGGGCGCATCAGCCTACGCACTGCAAATCGACTGGGCGAAATTCCGTGAAATCGCCGACAAAGTGGGCGCGTACCTGTTTGTGGATATGGCGCACTATGCCGGTCTGATTGCGGGCGGCGAATATCCCAACCCCGTGCCGTTTGCCGACTTTGTGACCACCACCACCCACAAAACCCTGCGCGGCCCGCGCGGCGGCGTGATTATGTGCCGCGACAACACGCACGAAAAAGCCCTCAATTCCGCCATTTTCCCCAGCCTGCAAGGCGGCCCGCTGATGCACGTGATTGCGGCCAAAGCCGTTGCATTCAAAGAAGCCTTGGAACCCGAGTTCAAGCAATATGCCAAACAAGTCAAAATCAACGCGGCGGCGATGGCGGAAGAATTGGTGAAACGCGGCCTGCGTATCGTGTCCGGTCGCACCGAAAGCCATGTGTTCTTAGTGGATTTGCGTCCGAAAAACATCACCGGCAAAGCGGCGGAAGAAGCCTTGGGCAAAGCGCACATCACCATTAACAAAAACGCCATCCCGAACGACCCGGAAAAACCGTTCGTCACCAGCGGCATCCGTGTCGGCGCGGCGGCGATTACCACACGCGGTTTCAGCGAAGCCGATGCGCGCGAGCTGGCCAATCTGGTGGCAGACGTGTTGGACAACCCGACCGACGAAGCCAATCTGGCACAAGTGGCGGCCAAAGCCAAAGCCCTGTGCGACAAAAACCCTGTATATGGCGCATAACGTGCCGTCATGATTTCGGCAGCATCGCCCAATCATGAGTGCAGGCTGCTTTTGAAGATAAAAAAAGCAGCCTGCACTTTTTTATTCCGTCCATATCCACAATAAGAATAAAACCCCATCAACCTCCACTTCGCAAAAGGAAAACCATGTCGTTCCTGGACCGCCGCCATTCCATCGCCCCCATGCAGTTCAACCGCTGGCTCGTGCCACCGGCCGCATTGGCAGTACACCTTTCCATCGGGCAGATTTACGCCTATTCCGTCTTCAACGCGCCGCTGACCAAGCTCATCGGCATCACTCATTCCGCACCGGAAGACTGGGCGCTCGCCACCGTCGGCTGGGTGTTCAGCATTGCCTTGGCCGTGCTCGGTGCGTCCGCCGCGCTGTTCGGCACTTGGATGGAGCGCGTGGGCCCGCGAAAAGCCATGTTCGTGGCCGCCTGCTGCTTCGGTGCGGGCTTTCTGGTGGCCGCATTCGGCGTGCATGTCCACAATATCTGGCTGGTGTATTTGGGCAACGGCGTGATTGGCGGCGTGGGCTTGGGGCTGGGCTACATCGGCCCCGTGTCCACGCTGATGAAGTGGTTTCCCGACAAACCCGGCATGGCCACCGGCTTGGCGATTATGGGCTTCGGCGGCGGCGCAATGCTGGCTTCGCCGCTGTCGGTGGCGCTGATGCACACGTTTGCCGGCGCGCATTCCGTCGGCGTGGCGGAAACGTTTGTGGTGCTGGGCGTGCTGTATTTCGCGCTCATGCTGTTCGGCGTGTTCACCATCCGCGTCCCCGCAGATGGCTGGAAACCGAAGGGCTACATTGCGCCGTCGGGCAAGGCTCAAACAAGCGGCACGCAAAATGTCAGCGCGGCGGCAGCAGTGAAAACGCCGCAGTTTTGGCTGCTCTTCTGCACCCTGTGCCTGAACATCACCGCAGGCATCGGCGTTTTGGGGCAGGCCAGCGTGATGATTCAGGAGCTGTTTTCCGAAACTTCGGTGGGCGCGGACGCGGCGGTGAGTGCGGCGGCAGCGGCAGGATTTGTAGGGCTTTTGAGCCTGTTCAACATGGGCGGGCGCTTTTTCTGGTCGTCCATTTCCGACAAACTGGGGCGCAAAAACGTCTATACCGTCTTTTTCGTGCTGGGCGCCATTTTGTACTGCCTGATTCCCAGCCTGGGCGAAAGCGGCAGCAAAGCCCTGTTCATTATCGGCTTCTGCGTGATTATTTCCATGTACGGCGGCGGATTTGCCGCCATTCCGGCGTATCTGCGCGATTTGTTCGGCACTTACCAAGTGGGCGCGATTCACGGCCGAATCCTGCTGGCGTGGTCGCTGGCGGCGGTGCTGGGCCCCGTGTTGGTGAACTATATCCGCCAAGGGCAGATTGACGCAGGCGTGCCGGCAGCGCAGGCATACAGCATTACCATGTACATCATGGCCGGCCTGCTGGTTTTAGGGCTGCTGGCCAACGCATTGGTCAAACAGGTGCACGCGAAACACCACCTGCACACCATTCCCGAAGCGGCGCACAGCGGCAATCCCGCCGACGAAACCGCGCTGTCCGATGCCTATCTGGCGGCGGAAGAGATTTCGCACGGCGGCTTTGCCGTGTGGTGGCGTTGGCTACTGGTCGGCATCCCATTGGGCTACGGCGTGGTGATGGTGTTTGCAAAAGTGGTGGATTTGTTTTAATCCGCTCACCGCCAATCGGTGCGCGCAAATAGTGCAGGCTGCTTTGGTGCGGCTGTGTTCATGGCGTTGCGCCGCCATACCCACGCAAAAAGCAGCCTGCACCCCAAACATCCAACGTGCAGGCTGCTTTTCAGGATTCGGGCAATGCAAAAGCAGCCTGCACCTTTGCAAAAGCCGAAAATGTGAGTACAGTAGCAAATGCACCGCCCTTGACGAAGGAGACAGAATCCATGCACGAAACCGCCCAAATCATCACCAGCTACGGCCGCCGCTACATCGTCCGCACGAACGACAAACGCACTTACGAAGCCAGCACGCGTAGCAAACGCAGCGATTTTGCCTGCGGCGACTGGGTCAGCATCGACATATTGAACGGCGAGCAGGCGGTTATCGAAGACGTGCAGCCGCGCCAAAGCCTGCTGTACCGCCAAGATGCCTACAAATCCAAACTCATCGCCGCCAACGTTACCCAGCTCCTGATTGTAATGGCCGCCTCCCCCACCCCCAGCGAAGCCCTGCTGCAACGCGCCCTCATCGCCGCCGAAGCCGCACAAATCAACGCCGTCATCCTGCTGAACAAAACCGACCTGCCCGGCACGGAATACTGGCGTGAACGCCTGTCGTTCTACACCGAATTGGGCTACAACGTCATCGAATTGTCCGCCCAAAAAGACGTGCGCCACCTGCTGCCCGTTTTGTGGAACCACACCAACATCCTGCTCGGCCAAAGCGGCATGGGCAAATCCACCATCACCAACGCACTGCTGGGCGACGACCGAGCCCGAACTGCCGACATTTCCACCGCGCTCGATTCGGGCAAACACACCACCACCCACGCACAGCTTTACGATTTGGACGAAGAAACCCAACTCATCGACAGCCCCGGCCTGCAAGAATTCGGCCTGCACCACCTCGCCCCCGAAAAGCTGCCCTGCTACTTCCCCGATTTGCACCCGCTGATGGGCCAATGCCGCTTCCACAACTGCACCCACCGCGCCGAACCCGACTGCGCCTTCAAAGCCGCCGCCGAAAAAGGCGAAATCCATTGGGAGCGGCTGGCGCTGCTACAAAAAATCACCGACGAACTGATGCAATAAAAAGCAGCCTGCACACGGCCAAACGCCTTGAACATCCACCGGTAAATTGCTATGATAATCCAGCTTTACCATTTTTAACGCAATCACACAATGCAGGCTGCTTTGCCTGCAATCTCAACCCACTAATGGAGAATTGGTTATGAAAAAACCCGTACGTGTTGCCGTCACAGGCGCAGCCGGCCAAATCGGCTACGCATTATTATTCCGCATTGCCTCCGGCGAAATGCTGGGCAAAGACCAGCCCGTCATCCTGCAACTGCTGGACTTGCCGCAAGCCCAAAAAGCCGTACAGGGCGTGATGATGGAACTGCAAGACTGCGCCTTCCCATTGCTCGACAGCATGATTGCCACCGACAACCCCGAAGTCGCCTTCAAAGACGCCGACATCGCCATCCTGGTGGGTGCCCGTCCGCGCGGCCCCGGCATGGAACGTGCCGACCTGTTGCAGGCCAACGCGCAAATCTTCACCGTTCAAGGCGCGGCATTGAACAAAGTCGCCAGCCGCGACGTTAAAGTCCTGGTGGTCGGCAACCCAGCCAACACCAACGCCTACATCGCCATGAAATCCGCCCCCGACCTGCCCGCCAAAAACTTCACCGCCATGCTGCGCCTCGACCACAACCGTGCCGCCAGCCAGCTGGCCGAAAAAACCGGCAAAGCCGTGCGCGACATCGAAAAATTGTGCGTTTGGGGCAACCACTCGCCCACCATGTACGCCGACTACCGTTTTGCCACCATCGGCGGCGAGAGCGTGAAAGACCTGATTAACGACCAAGACTGGAACGCCAACGTATTCCTGCCCACCGTCGGCAAACGCGGCGCAGCCATCATCGAAGCACGCGGCCTGTCTTCCGCCGCCTCCGCCGCCAACGCCGCCATCGACCACATCCGCGACTGGGTGTTGGGCACCAACGGCAAATGGGTAACCATGGGCGTGCCTTCCGACGGTTCATACGGCATCCCCGCCGAAACCATGTTCGGCTTCCCCGTTACCTGTGAAAACGGCGAATACAAAATCGTGCAAGGCTTGGAAATCGACGCATTCAGCCAAGAACGCATCAACAAAACGCTGGCCGAACTGCAAGCCGAAAAAGACGGCGTTAAAGACCTGCTGTAATACCGGCCGATAGCCAAAAAAGTGCAGGCTGCTTTTGGGCAATCCGAAAGCAGCCTGCGCTTCCTTTTCCGCCCTGCAACGGTACACGGCAGCCGCACGGCGCATTGAAAATTTAATGGCCCGTCCATTTCCAATAGCTTTAAGCAACCCATACTATTGCCATAATAAATTGCAAATAATTCAACTGTGTATTTATAATGGCGGCTCATTCATTCAACAACGCAAACTTATTTTGGAGATTTCATATGTCAGTTCAAATCAAAACTGCAGCCGAATTGGAAGGCAAAAATGTACCTTCAGTCGTATTCCACACCCGCAAAGACGACGCTTGGGTAGACGTTTCCACAGACGACCTGTTCAAAGGCAAAACCGTTGCCGTATTCTCCCTGCCAGGCGCATTCACTCCAACTTGCTCTTCTACTCACCTGCCACGCTACAACGAATTGGCCGCCGAATTTAAAAAACGCGGCGTGGACAGCATTGTCTGCATTTCCGTGAACGACACTTTCGTGATGAACGCTTGGTTGGCTGACCAAGAAGCCGAAAATATCATCGTCGTACCGGACGGCAACGGCGAATTCACCAAAGGCATGGGCATGCTGGTCAGCAAAGAGCAACTGGGCTTCGGCGACCGCTCTTGGCGTTACTCTATGCTGGTGAAAGACGGCAAAATCGAAAAAATGTTCATCGAACCCGTGAAAGACGGCGACCCGTTTGAAGTTTCCGATGCCGACACCATGCTGAAATACATCGACCCAACTTGGGTTCCGCACGAGTCTGTATCCATCATCACCAAACCAGGCTGCCCATTCTGCGCCAAAGCCAAAGCTTTGTTGAAAGAAAAAGGCTACGCTTACGAAGAAATCGTGCTGGGTCGCGATGCATCCATCACTTCTGTTCGTGCCATCACCGGCAAAGCCACCGCGCCTCAAGTGTTCATCGGCGGCAAATACATTGGCGGCAGCGACGATTTGGAAGCATACTTCGCCAAAAAATAAGTATCGGACGCGCTGATGACCGGCTACCGGCCATCATTGGCGGCCACCCTTTGAAATGAAGGCAGTTTTTCCTCCTTTTCTGCCCTCATTTCCCTGAATAACCCCAGGGTTATTCAGGCAGCCTGCACTTTGGACGAATGCAGGCTGCCTGAGTAACTCTTTTTCTTAACCCGTTGTTTTAAGGAATCGCAAAATGAAAAAATTGACCGCAGATGTTGTCGTGATTGGCGCCGGCACGGCCGGTATGGGCGCGTTCCGCAATGCGCTGCTGCACACACAAAATGTTTACCTGATTGAAAACCACACCTACGGCACTACTTGCGCGCGCGTCGGCTGCATGCCGTCCAAATTGCTGATTGCCGCCGCAGAAGCACGCCACCACGCATTGCACACCGACCCGTTCGGCGTACATTTGGACAAAGATTCCGTGCAAGTGAACGGCAAAGAAGTCATGGCGCGCGTGAAAGCGGAACGCGACCGTTTCGTCGGCTTCGTGGTGGAAGACGTGCTGGCTTGGGACGAAAGCAAACGCATCATGGGCAACGCGCGCCTGCTGGACGAGCACACCGTGCAAATTGACGACCACACGCAAATCCACGCCGACCGCATCGTCATCGCCACTGGTTCGCGCCCTGCCATTTTCCCGCAATGGGAAGCCTTGGATGACAAATGCATCGTGAACGACGACGTGTTCTCTTGGGACACGCTGCCCGAAAGCGTTGCCGTGTTCGGCGCGGGCGTGATTGGTTTGGAACTGGGCCAGGCCTTGAAACGCTTGGGCGTGCGCGTGGAAATTTTCAGCGTGGGCGGCGCTATCGGCGGTATTTCCGACCCCGTGGTTTCCGAACAGGCCAAAGAAATCTTCGGCGCAGAGCTGCCATTGCACCTGAATGCCGAAACCGAAGTCGCCCTCACTGCGGACGGCAAAGTGGAAGTGAAATGGTCGGACAACGGCGAAAGCGGCGTGTTTGTGGCGGACTATCTGCTCGCTGCCGCCGGTCGCCGCCCGAATGTCGATAATATCGGCTTGGAAAACATCAATATCGAACGCGATGCGCGTGGCGTGCCGATTGCCCATCCGCGCACCATGCAAACCAGCGTGCCGCACATTTTCATTGCCGGCGATGCGTCCAACCAACTGCCGCTGCTGCATGAAGCGGCCGACCAAGGCAAAATTGCCGGCGAAAATGCAGGCCGCTTCCCCGATATCCGCGAAGGCCTGCGCCGCAGCATGATTGGCGTGGTATTCACCAACCCGCAAATCGCTTCTGTCGGCAACCGCTTCGCCGCATTGCAGCAACAGTTCGGCGCAGAATTCGAGCAGCGCGTTGCCGTGGGCGAAGTATCGTTCAAAAACCAAGGCCGCAGCCGTGTGATGCTGGTTAATCAAGGCCATCTGCGCGTGTACGCCGAAAAAGCCACCGGCCGCCTTTTAGGTGCGGAAATGGTCGGCCCGGTGGCGGAACACCTTGCCCACCTGCTGGCTTGGGCGCACCAGTTGCAACTGACCGTGCCGCAAATGCTAGATTTGGCGTTCTACCATCCGGTCATCGAAGAAGGCCTGCGCACCGCACTGCGTGACGTAGCGGCCAAACTGGATTAACCGTCCGTCAGCACACAAAAGCAGCCTGCACTTTCTCAAACAGGAAGGTGCAGGCTGCTTTTTTTCGTGTTATTTCATGGTCAGCAGGCTAATCAGCAGTTTCTTTTCATCGGGCGAAAGCTGCGGTTTCTGCCGCAGGCGGTTGATGTGTTCGGTTTGCGCCTTCTGGACGATTTTGCGCATGCCATCTTGAAATTCCTGCAATTTTTCCGCGCCGTTGTCGTTAATGCTGTCGGCTTCGGCGGCGTGGGCGAACACGCTGTCCAAAATGGCGAAATGCGGCGACTGGCGGAAATGTTCCAGTGCCTGCGCGGCGGTGAGCGGGCGTTGGCGGTAGAGCTTGGCCAAATCGAGCAGGCAGGCCAGTTCGTCCGAAATATCGAGATAATCGGGGAAAGAGACGTATTCCGCCCATTCGGCGTTGAACAGCAGGGTGCGCAGTTGCTGTTGCAGCAGCGTGGCGGGTGCAGGCTGCCTGTAACTTTCGCGCGGCAGCTGGTAGCTTTTGGCGGCCACATGGCGCTGCGGCGCGGCCTGCCCCATCAGTTGCGCCAAATTATTCGGGTCGATGCCGGTTTTTTCGCTGAGTTCTTGGCACAGCAAATACGACAATGTGGGCGCTTGTGTGATTTGGCGCAACAAGGGCGCGGCGTGTTTGACCAGCTCGGCTTTGGCTTCTTGGGTGTTCGGCTCTGTGCCGGCGGTGAGCGTTTCCCAAAAATAGTGCGACAAGGGCTTGCTTTCGTGCAGCAGTGCTTCTTCAAAGCGTTGGCGACCATATTGGCGGATAAAGCTGTCGGGGTCGTGTTCGGGCGGCAGGAACAGGAACGACAGGGTTTTGTCGTCTTTGAGCTGCGGCAGGGCGTTTTCCAGCGCGCGCCATGCGGCTTTACGGCCGGCTGCGTCGCCGTCGAAACAGAAATAAACGTGGTCGGTTTGGCGGAACAGGAGTTTGATGTGCTCGGCGGTGGTGGACGTGCCCAGCGCGGCAACGGCATAGCCCACGCCGAATTGCGCCAGCGCCACCACGTCCATATAGCCTTCCACCACCAGAATGCGTCCCGCGTCTTTCACCGCTTGGCGCGCTTCGTGCAGGCCGTACAGGTTTTTGCCCTTGTCGAACAGGGGCGTGTCGGGCGAATTAAGGTATTTGGGTTTGGAATCGTCCAGCACGCGGCCACCAAAGCCGATGACCTGCCCCGAAATATTGCGGATGGGGAACATGATGCGGTGGCGGAAGCGGTCGTATTGGCGGCCTTCGTTGTCCAGCACCATGCCGCTGTCTATCAGCGCCGCGCTCGGATAGGGCTGGAACACTTGGGCCAACGGCGACCAGCCTTCGGGCGCGTAGCCGATGCCGTAATGCGCGATGATTTCGGGCGACAGGCCGCGCCCCGTTACATATTGCCATGCCTGCGACGAACGCGGCAGTTGCTGCTCGTAAAACGTGCAGGCTGCCTGCACCACCTGTTCCAGCGTTTGCTGTTGCTGTTTTTTGGCGGCACGCTGGGCGGCGGCCTGCGGATTTTCCTCGCGGACATTGGGCACGCTCATGCCCACGCGGTCGGCCAAAAGCTGCACGGCTTCGACAAAGCCCAAACCTTGGTGTTCCATCACAAAACCGATGGCCGACCCGTGCGCGCCGCAGCCGAAGCAATGATAAAACTGCTTGCTGGGGCTCACGGAAAAGCTGGGCGTTTTTTCTTTGTGGAACGGGCAGCACGCCATATAGTTCGCCCCGCCCTTTTTCAGCGGAACGTATTGGTCGATGACATCGACAATATCGGTTTTGGCCAGCAGGTCGTCAACGAAGTCTTGGGGAATCATAACGCAGGAACGGGCAATAAAGGCAACGGGTTATTCGGACAATGTGCAGGCTGCCTGCGGCTCACACGCCATAAAAGCAGCCTGCACCTTCGGCATACGGCAGCGCGGCTCAATCTTTCGACACGGTGATGACCGGTTCGGCTTCCGCGTCCTTCAATTCAACATTTTCGTCCGGCAGATAGTTGTCGCGGAAATCGGCAAACCATTCGTCATCGGGGAACAGGGCAAGCGCGTTTTCCAAGGTGGAATACAGTTCGTTTTTCGCCTTGTGCGCATCGGCAAACACTTCGTTGGCGCGTTCGGTTTCGCCTGCAGTGGCCAATGCGCGGGCAAAGGCTTCGCGGCCGGCCACCCAGTAATTCAGCGCAATCAGCCGCTGCGCCCACACTTCTGGGAAATGCCGGTTGCTTTGCAGCAGCGCGTATAAAATCCGCAAAGCCACGCGCAGGCGGCCGTTTTCGCGGATGTCCATGCTGCCCGACGGCGGCTGGACGCAAAGTTCGCCGGCAAAAGAAAGCCAGAAAATGCCTTTGTGGTCGGTGGGCGCGGTTTGGCGCAGATAGTCGAAATCGACGGTTTGGTTGTCGTCTTGCACCAATTCGCGGATTTTTTGCAGGAAATCGCGTTCTTCATGCGAAAGTTCGGGGCTGAATTCGGGTAAGTCGGCCATGTGTTTTCCAGAAAATCAATGTGCAGGCTGCTTTTGAACGGGCAGATTATGGCCGCCAAAAGCAGCCTGCACTACGGTTAGGATTGCTGTTCGGCCAACGCGGTCGGGTTGGGCGTGGCTTCGCCGACTTTGTGCAGCGTGTTGAAATCGGTGTGCTCGAACGGTTTGTCGTAGTTCGGCACCGTCATCACGGTATTCTGCTCATACGACCAAGTGCCGTCGTCGTGCACGGTAACGGTGATGGTGTAGCTTTCCATGCGGAACGATTCTTCCAAAAACGGATTGGAAGAAATGCCGTTCACATTCGCGCCGCGTTTTGCGCTCACGGTGAAGGTTTTCGCATCGGCGGCGGCGTTGCCGGTGGCCATCACGGTCAGGCCGCGCGGAATGGTGAGCGTTTGAATCAGGTTGCCTGTGGCGGGTTCCCACAGCCAGTAGCCCACTTGGTCGTGGAAGGTTTCCACTTCGCCCGGCTCGACAATATGAATGTGGTAACGCAGGCCGTAATAGATTTGCGGGCCATTGGCCTGTGCGTCAATCGGCTGCATTTCCACGCTCTCGATATAGGCGGAATCTTCCGGGCCGTCTGCTTTCGGGCTGGTGTCCATGCCTTGGTCGCCCTGCCAAATGCCGGCCAGCGCGGCCAACGGGCCTAGATTGGCGAGCGTGTTGCTGTCGGCATCGCCTTCGGTGTAGATGTCTTTCGGGTAGGTATGCGGTTTCAGATTCATCTTAGTTCCTTGATTTTGTTGGATAAAATTCTGCCCGACGGAAAAAAGCAGCCTGCACTTTCCGCTGCCGCCATCGGGGAAAAGCATTGGATATTATAAATGTTTTTGCGCACGCACCCAAATCACGGTTTCTGCGCGGCGAACACAATGAAATTATAGTATTGGTAATACACGGCGGGCTGCGGAAAGCCGGCTTGTTTCAGCCATGCTTCCTGCACGCGCCATGTCACCATTTTGTCCAATTTGATGCGCTCGAAGGCGGCGGCTTTTGCCGCATCGTCCAAAAACGTATCGGCCAGAACGTGTTCGCGCCACGCGGCGGTGTACAGGGCTTCGGCAGCGGCATTCTCGCCCAGCACTTGGTCGGCATTGACCAGCCAGCCGTTCGGTTTGAGCCATTGGAACACGCGGCGGAAAAGCTGCTGCTTGCCTTCGTCGTCCAAATGGTGGATGGCCAATCCCGACACGGCCAAATCGACCGATTGCGGCGGCAAATCCAAATCGGCAAAGGCGCATTCCAAAAAATCAAACTGTGGCCGCCCTGCAAACCGCTGCCGCGCCTTGTCCAGCATTTGCGCGGACACATCCGCCAGCGTGAAGCGGGCATTCGGGAACGCGGGCAGCAGCATGGCGCTCATCAGCCCCGTGCCTGCGCCCAAATCCAAAATGTGCCGCACATTCCCTGCCTGCCGCGCCAGCCGCACTGCCATGCCGTAAAAATCGTGAAAGCAGGGAATCAGGGCTTGGCGTTGGCGGTCGTATTGTTCGGAGACGGCGTTGAATTGGGCTTGGATATTGTCGATATTCATATATTTGTTTAATCAAGGAATTTTTGAGTGCAGGCTGCTTTTTATAGTGGGCACGACGGCGATACGCCATAAAACTATCCATATTCGGCAACAGCAAGTGCAGGCTACCTAAATGCCTGTTTAGCGCTGCGGCAATACATCAGGCAAGAGCAGCGTCCGCTCGGTTCCCCGCACGGTTCTGACCATTTCGCTAGGAATTTTCGGTTCGCATTGCGCCCAGGCGTTTTCCTGCGCTTGGGGCGACAGTTTTTCAGGCTGCCCAAAATGGTGCAGCGTACCGTTTTTCAGATGAGTCAGGCGGCGTGTTTTGCGGTCGAACGCCAATTCAAAATCCAAGGTTTCGCGCCCGGCCTTTTCGTTGGGATTCAGCCGCACATACTGGCTTTGGCCAACCGCAAAACGAAATATCTGCGAACCGTCTTCCGAGCGCACAAACACGTAGCGCGTATTGTCGGGCATCGGCACTTTGACATTTCTTTCAATGCCCTGCCCTTCGGCAAACAGCGGCTTAAACGCACCTTCGCCCGGCCAATCCGCCTTTGTGCTGAATGCCAATGCGGGATTGATGTCGATGGCGTCCTGCAAAACCAGCGGTGCCAAAAACACTACCCTTTTTTCTTTGCCGAACATCTGCTGCGTTTCTGCCAGCGTTTTCGCCAGCGTTTCCGCGTCCATTTCAGGATTGGCCACCATGACCAACGCAGGCAGCCCCAGGCGTTTTTCTGTCAGCCGCAGGCGGATGCTGCCGTTTTGCACGTCCATTTTCTGCCACGAGCCGCCTGTGTGCATATCAATGCCGCCAGCCGAAATGGCGAAGCAAAAACGCTGTTTGTCCAGCAGCAACAGCCGGGCGGTGATGTCCGCATCATCTTGCCGGTATATGCCGACAAACGGTTCGTCTGCGCGGGCGGACAATGCCGCGCCGAGCAACAAAAGAAATAGAATTTTTTTCATGGATACGGCTCCAGCCTATTTCGCGCCGCATTTTGTCTGCGTAGGAACGGCGGCAATGATTTTGTTGGAAGATAAAGAATGTGCAGGCTGCCTGAACATCGGAAAAGCAGCCTGCACTCTGTTTTGTGCACCGAACGGCCGTTTGCAATGCGGTGTGGGCTTATCAGTTGGTACGGCTCATTTCCTGCAAGACGCGTTGCGCGTCTGCATCGCCTTGTTCGGCAGCCTTTTCCAGCCAGATTTTAGCTTGACCATTGTCTTGCACCGTTCCGCGCCCTTGGAGATACATCATGCCCAAGCTGTATTGGGCGGGCGCGAAACCTTGTTCCGCCGATTTGCGGTACCAATCCAATGCCTGCCGGGCGTCCTGCGCCACGCCTTTGCCTTCATCATACATCATGCCCAAGAAATATTGTGCGTTGGCGTGCCCTTGTTGCGCCGATTTGCGGCACCAGTCGGCGGCTTGGCGGTAATCCTGTGCCACGCCCATTCCTTCGGTGTGCATAAGGCACAAATTGAACTGTGCGTAGGAGTCGCCCTGCACCGCAGATTTTCCATACCAATGAATGGCTTGGCGATAATCCTGTTCCACTTTCAAACCGAAATGGTACATCTGTCCCAGCCGGTATTGCGCTTGGGCATGCCCCTGCGCCGACAGTGCGCGCAATACGGGCAACGCCGCCGCATAATCGCCTCTGTCAAAAGCCTGCACCGCACGATGGAATTTCTGCTCGGCCGATGAAGCAGCCCGTGCAGCAACGGGTGCAGGCTGCTTTTCGGGCTGTTGATGCCCGCGTGCGGCGAAGGCGGGGGTAGCCAGCAAAACGGCAGCGGCCGCTGCGGCATAGAAGGTTGTCGGGAATGAAGGTTTCATGAATTGTCCTTTGAATCAGTGAACAAGGATTGGACAAGGCAATGTTCGGGCGATGGGAAAGTGCAGGCTGCCCGAAAACCCGAAAAGCAGCCTGCACTTCCAAATCCAAAGTGCAGGCTGCCTGAAACCGCTGTTACGCGTCTGCCGCCAGCAGCTTCCGCCAGCGGGCTACCTGAAACTTCACCTGTTCCGGCGCGGTGCCGCCCAAGTGGTTGCGGGCGTTCAGGCTGCCTTCGGGGGTGAGCACTTGGTAAACGTCGTTTTCAATCAATGCGCTGAAGCCTTGCAGTACATCCAACGGCAGGTCTTCCAGCCCGCAGCCTGCCTGTTCGGCGTGGCGCACGGCTTGGGCGACGGCTTCGTGGCTGTCGCGGAAGGGCAAGCCTTTTTTGACCAGATAATCCGCCAAATCGGTGGCGGTGGCGAAGCCTTGCAGCACGGCGGCGCGCATGGCTTCGGGCTTCACGGTGATGCCGCGCATCATGTCGGCGTAAATCCGCAGCGTGTCGATGAGCGTGTCCACAGTGTCGAAGAGCGGCTCTTTGTCTTCCTGATTGTCTTTGTTATACGCCAGCGGCTGGGATTTCATCAGCATTATCAGGCCAGTGAGGTGGCCGATGACGCGGCCGGATTTGCCGCGCACGAGTTCGGGCACGTCGGGGTTTTTCTTCTGCGGCATGATGGACGAACCGGTGCAGAAGCGGTCGGCGATGTCGATGAAGCCGAAGCGGGGCGACATCCACAAAATCAACTCTTCGGACAGGCGGCTCAAATGCACCATCACCAGCGAGGCAGCGGCGGTGAATTCGATGGCGAAATCGCGGTCGGACACGGCATCAAGCGAGTTTTGGCAGATTTGCTCGAAGCCCAGCAGCGCGGCGGCCTGCGCCCAGGTGTTGGCCATGTTGTTGCCGTCGCCTATCCAGGCCACGGTCTTGCCGCAGATGGAGCCGCGATGCTCGGTGTAGGTGAAGATGTCGGCCAGGATCTGGCAGGGGTGGTATTCGTTGGTCAGGCCGTTGATGACGGGCACGCGCGAGTGCGCGGCAAAGCGCTGCAGGCGCTCTTGCTCGAAGGTGCGGATCATCACGGCGTCCACCATGCGGCTGATGACGCGCGCGGTGTCTTCAACCGGCTCGCTGCGGCCCAGCTGGCTGTCGCCCGAGGTCAGATGCACCACGCTGCCGCCCAGCTGGTACATGCCCGCCTCAAAGCTCACGCGCGTGCGGGTGCTGGCTTTTTCAAAGATGAGCGCCAGCGTGCGGTCGGTGAGCGTGTGGTGTTTTTCGTAGGCCTTGAATTTGCGCTTGATGAGCGCGGCGCGCTCCAGCAGGTAGGCGTATTCGTCCGCCGTGAAATCGGAAAACTGAAGGTAGTGCCTGATGGGGGCGGGTGCGGTCATGGCGCGGCTTTTTCTTTCAGAAAGGTTTTGATCAGCGGAACGAGGATGGAGACGATTTCGTCCGCCTCGGCCTGCGTGAGGATGA
>ERZ772807.639-NODE-639-length-21168-cov-4.833183_pt1 | contig 21168 bp, 27 predicted proteins | sample MGYA00511472_ERZ772807 | MGnify/ENA primary metagenome ERZ772807 (study PRJEB29015, sample SAMEA2737947) | human oral metagenome | biome: human oral; feature: human-associated habitat; material: dental | place: China | collected 2039 ...
CTGGCGATGCGGAAGTGGATAGCAAGGCTGATTTGGATGCGGTTAAAAAAGGTTTTCGTGATAGATTGAAAGCGGAGAATAAACGTAAGGTGGATGCCACCGATACAAGATACTGGTGCTGCTTGTGTTTTCAATCGCATGGGCAGTTGATGGCATTCTTGGAAAAATCGGGAATGCGTAGATTTGGTGATAAGTATTTAGATGGCGTGAAAGTCGCCAAGATGATGGGCATTGAACTGCCTGATGATGAAGTGCCTTATGTTGCCGAGCCGAAAATTGATAAGGTTTGGGCTTCATTTGTTGATGATGAAGAGTAATTGCAGCCGCCCTTGATGGGCGGTTTTATTTCTAGGCTGCCAACAAGGCGGCTTTTTTCGTTTCAGGCAGCCTTAAATCGTGTAGCTACCGAGCCGTTTGTGGTGGGATTGCCGCAGTAAATCAGCCCTTGCAGGGGCTTTTTTATTGGAGTTTGTAAATGACTAAAAGTCTGTATATCCCTTTTGATGGGGCAAAACTGATTGCTACCGAATACAACGGGCAGGTGTATGTTGCCATGCGCCCAATTGTGCAGGGTATGGGTTTATCTTGGGGGCGACAAGCTGAAAAGTTGCAAAAAAACTTTAAAAAATATGGGTGTACACTTATGACTACACCTACGCCAAGCGGTGAGCAGGAAATGCTGTTTATGCCGATTAAGAAACTTAACGGCTGGTTGTTTAGCATCAATGCCACCAAAGTTCGTGCTGATTTGCGCGAAACGGTGGAGCGGTATCAGGAAGAGTGCTTTTTGGTGCTGTATGACTATTGGAATCGCGGCGAAGCGGTGCGGGAGAAAGTGCAGGCGGAATTGGACGCATGGCGTAATCAAGAAGCAGCATCGTTTGAGCGCGGCAGCCATGCTGGGCGTGATTTGAACCTACGCAAGCAGGAAAAGCATTACATCGCGGCAAAAATCCACCAATGCGAAGTAAACCTGTTGCAACCCGATTTATTTCAGGCAGCCTGAAAATTAGGCTGCCTTTTTTGTTGATATATCAGGCGTTAAAACTGCCTGAAAGGCATTTTTTGAAAGGAGCGTGTTATGCGTAAAGTTCCCTATCATAAACCACACATTACTTTGAAGCGTGGCGGGCGTGGACATTCAAGCTCGGCATCACATCATCGTAGTGCTGGTTCTTAATTTGTAAAATCAACCCCATGCAAGGAGATTAAATGGCTGACATTTGCGGTGCGAAAACGCGTGCAGGTAAGCCGTGTCAAAACGCCGCAATGGCAAATGGTCGTTGCCGAATGCACGGCGGTAAATCAACGGGCGCGCCCAAAGGCAACACAAACAAGGTGTCTGCGGGCGCACTTTATTCCCATTACTACACGGACACGGAAAAGCTGCTTGCGGATGAATTGGAGCTTGAAAGTATTGATGCGGAGTTGCGGTTGTGCAAAATCCGTTTAAATCGGGCTTTGAAGTTGGAAGCGGAGCAGGCGGCAGAAGCGCTGGAGTTGGAGCGGATTGTGGAAACGCCTGCGATAGTGGGCGGTGTGCCGATTACGGACGACCCTGATGTGCCGCCTGTGCAGCAAAAAACGTTTGTGCGTAAGGATTATGAGCCGATTATTCAGCGGTTGCTGGGGCGGATTGAATCGCTGACGCTGACGCGGCAAAAGCTGATTAACGGCATGAAGTTGGATATTACTAACTCGGACGGTTCTTTAACGCCTACGGTGATTGAACTGGTTGCGGTGGGCGATGATGAAAGTACAAGTTAAGCTGCCGCCGAAAATCAAAACGGTTTTCAGGCTGCCCCGTGGCGCATTGCGCTTTCGTGGTGCGTGGGGCGGGCGCGGTTCGGGCAAGTCGTTTAACTTTGCCAAGATGGCGGCGATATGGGGCCTTGTTGAGCCGTTGCGTTTTTTGTGTACGCGCGAGTTTCAGAACTCCATCAAGGAGTCGTTCTACGCGGAATTGAAAGCGGCGATTGCATCCGAGCCGTGGCTAGCAGCGGCTTATGATGTGGGCGTGGACTATATACGCGGGCGCAACGGCACGGAGTTTCTGTTTAAGGGGCTGCGCAACAATATCCAGTCGGTTAAATCGCTAGCAAAAATTGATGTGTGCATCGTGGAAGAGGCGGACGATATTTCCGAAGCGGCATGGGAAGTGTTAGAGCCGACCATTCGTGCGCCGAAGTCGGAAATTTGGGTGATTTGGAATCCAGGGCAAGAAAACAGCGCGACGGATAGGCGTTTTCGCAAGAATCCGCCGCCGCGTTCGTGCATTGTGGAGATGAACCACGGCGATAATCCGTTTTTCCCACCTGAATTGGAAGAGTTGCGGCGGCATCAGCAGCAAACGCTTGACCCTGCCCGCTATGCGTGGATTTGGGAAGGCGCGTATTACGAGCTTTCGGATGCACAGGTGTTTAAAGGCAAGTATGAGATTGCGGAGTTTGTGCCAAGCGAGAACTGGAACGGACCTTATTACGGCTTGGATTTTGGTTTTGCCAAAGACCCAACGGCGGCGGTGCAATGCTGGATTCACGATAACAAGTTGTATATTGAGCGCGAAGCAGGCGGCGTGGGCATTGAGTTGGACGATACGGCGGCAGTATTGCAGGCGGCGATGCCTGATATTGGGCGCTATGTGGTGCGGGCGGATAGTGCGCGACCTGAAAGTATCAGCTATCTGAAACGACACGGGCTGCCGCGTATTGTAGGAGCGGTTAAGGGCAAGGGCAGCGTGGAAGATGGGATTGAGTTTATCAAGTCGTTTGAAAAAGTGGTGATTCATCCGCGTTGCGAGCATACGGCGCGGGAGTTTCGGCTGTATAGCTATAAGACCGACCGTTTGAGCGGGGATGTGTTGCCTGTGCTGTTGGATGCGCATAACCATTACATTGACGCGGTGCGTTATGCCATTGAGCCGCTGATTGGCAGTATGGACGCGATGAAACGATTTAAGGCTTTGTCATTATGAGTAAGCAGTTTAGGGTAGATGGTTTTTTGCAGGCGGTGTTGGGCGGTAAATCGCCAGCGCGGGTTACTTCGGTTTCCGCGCCTTTTTTGTATGCGCAGGGCGGGATTTTCCGCCGTGTGGTGGATTTGCCTGCGGATAAGGCGTTGTCGGGCGGCTTTGAGATTGAGGGTGATGCGGACAATCTGCTGGTATCTGAGCTTGACCGTTTGAATGTGTTTGAAACGGCGGCTTATGCGTTGAAGCTGGCGCGTTTGTTTGGCGGCGCGTGCGTTGTTCCGTTGGTGGCAGACGGCAAAGGGTTGAACGAGCCGTTGGATGTGTCGCGCGATGTGGAAGTGGTGGAATTGCGGGTGTTCGGCATCAATCAGGTGTCGGTGGAAGGGGCGCTGTATGGCGATGCCACGCAAAAGAATTTCGGCGAGCCGGAGTTTTACCGTATTTCGTCGCGCGAGACGCAGTTTGTGGTGCATGAGAGCCGTGTGTTTCCGATTCATGGTTTCAGGCTGCCTGAAATGCTGAAAGACACACGCATTTATTGGCAGGGCGGCAATGCAGTTGACCGCGCTTACAAGGCGATTTTGGATTGGGAGACGGCGCGGGAGCGCACCAAGCAGATTCTAGACCGCAAGCAGCAGCCTGTTTATGCGATGCAGGGCTTGGCAGGTTTGATTGTGGGCGGCATGGAGGAGGCGATACGGCAGCGCATTCAGGCGGTGGACGCGGCGCGCGGAGTGTTGAACACGGTGGCGGTGGACGGTGAGGACAGTTACACCGTGAACGATATGAATGTGGGCGGGCTGACCGACATCATCGGCAAGTTTGAGCAGGTGATTTCGGCGGAGACGGGCATTCCGTTGGCGCAGTTGTTCGGGCAGTCGGCAAGCGGGCTATCGGCAACGGGCGAGGGGGATTTGCGCAATTTCCACGAGCTGGTGGAAGCGGAGCGGGTGCGCGTGGGCAATATGTTGGAGCGGCTGGTGGCGTTGTTGGTATTGCAAAACGGCATTAAGGGCAAAATTCCCGATGGCTGGCGGATTAAGTGGTCGCCTTTGTATGTGCCGACGGCGCGGGAGCAGGCGGATATGGCGAAACTGGCAGTAGATACGCTGAAAACCGAAGTTGATGCGGTCGCACAAGCGGTTTCCATTGGCGCGTTGAGCGAGACGCAGGCGGCGGATTATTTCGCCCAGCGAGAGCAATTTGGTTTGAAACGTGAGGTACATGATGGCGCAGATGCCCAAGACTACGCGGCGAAAACCTAAGCGCTGGTTGTATCCGCACGCCACGGAGCGCGAATATGAGCGGCTGCTGCTGGTTTTTGCCGATAGCATTGCGGCGGAAATTGAGCGGCAACTGCCTTTGTTGGATTTGCGCCAAGACGCGCTGGACGATATACCCGAAAGCAGCGGTTGGTATGAGCGGCTGCGGCGGTGGGTAGTGGGCATTGCCGATGTGTTTAGGCAGCCTGAAAAAACGATTGCAGGGGCGTTGGGCTTGTTGCGCGCAGTCAATCGCTTTAATGCACGGCAATTTCAAGCGGTGGTGCGCTCGGTGTTTGCGGTGGATGTGTTCGCGCATGAGCCGTGGTTGTTGGATGTGATGAAACAGTTTGAAGCGGAGAATATCCGTTTGATTAAATCCATCCCAGCGCAGTATTTGGAAACGCTGCACGGCAAGATTGTGGCGTCGGTTCGCGCGGGTATGCCCCATTCGCAGCTTGCAGATTTTGTCCGTGAGACTTATGCGTTACCCAAAAGCCGCGCCCGCTTGATTGCCCGCGACCAAATCGGCAAACTCAATGGGCAGCTTACGATGGAGCGACAACGCGGCATTGGCGTTACGCAATATGTTTGGCGCACTTCGCTGGATGAGCGGGTGCGGCATGAGCATCAGGTGCGCGAGGGTAAGGTGTTTGATTGGGATAACCCCCCGCCCGATGGACACCCCAGCGAGCCGATTCAATGCCGATGCAGCGCAGAGGGCATTTACCCCGATTTCGCCGATTTGAAAGGAGTTGTTTATGAGCGTAACCCGCTATGACCGCGCCGAAGTGAAAGCGCGGCGCAATGAAGATGGTTTTATTCACGACACGCCTGTTCTCACGCGAACGGGCGTTTTTATTTATCACAATCCCGATGGCAGCGAGCGGCGCGAATATCGCCCGCCTGATGAAGTGTTTGCCGAGGACAGCCTGAAAGCCTACAAGGGCATACCGATTACCAACGGGCATCCGGGTAAAGTAACCAGCAGCAATGCCAAAAATCACACCATCGGCACGGTGTTGAGCGCGGCGCGGCAAGACGGCAATAACTTGCTGGCTGATATTGTGATACACGACCCTGCGGCGATTAACGCGGGCAACAAAGAACTTTCAGTCGGCTATGAGTTGGATTTGGAGGAAACCGCTGGCATCACGCCCGAAGGCGAACGCTACGATGCGATACAGCGCAATATCCGCCCCAATCACTTAGCGATTGTGAGCAAGGGACGCGCAGGCAATGCGCGGTTGAATATGGACGGCAACGAAGCCGTGGATGATAAGGACGAAACGATGACAAAAATCCGTTTGGATAACGGCATTGAATACGATGCCGCGCCCGAAGTGATTCAGGCGCACAACCAATTGAAGCAGGATGCTGCGGAAGCAAAAAGCAAGCAAGCGCAAGCCGAAGCCCGCGCCGATAGCGCAGAAGCCGATTTGAAGGCGTTGCAAGACAAGCAGCCGCAAATCAAGCAAGATGCGCTAAAAGAAGCGCGCGAACGTTTGCAACTGGAAGCAGTCGCCAAAACGCATGGCGTGGACTTTAAAGAAGACACCGCCGCGCGCGAGATTAAAGTAGCGGTGATTAAAGCCATTCGCGGCGATGCGCTCGTGTTGGACGGCAAAACCGATGATTATGTGGCGGCGGCGTTTGATATGGCGTTGGCGGCGCATGACGAGCAGGCGAAAAACAAAGCCTTGGCGGGGCAGCGCCAAGATATGGCGAACAAGGAGGGCGCGGGCGGCGTATCGGCGGCGCAGGCGCGTGAGCAATACAAATCAAATTTGAAAGGGGCTGAATAATGGCTATGTATGACGACCAAATGGATGCGGCGTTTGCCGGCATGAAAGCAGACAGCGGCTTTGACCGCGTGGAAAGCTATGCGGTTGCCGCAGATGGTTTAACCGCAGGCGTGATTGTGGGCGTGGATGCCAACGGCGCGGCGGTAGCGGGCAAAGGCACAAAAGCCGTGGGCGTGGTGATTCATTCGCACACACCGCTTATCCCTTATAAACAAGGCGATTGTGTTTCGGTGATGACGCGCGGGCTTTGCTGGGTGAAAGTGGCGGCAGGCAAAACCGTTGCCAAAGGCGAAGCGGTGAAGTTTAACGCGGCGGGGCTGCTGGATAATTCGGCAGCCGACAGCCTGAAAAATGCGGTTATCCGCGATGTGAAAAGCGTAGCAGGTGGCAAGATTGCTTGCGTTGAACTGCACGCACCAACAGCTTAATGAAAGGAAAAGATGATGCAAAAACATTTGCACTATGATGAAGCGGAAAAATCCGTTATCGCGCAATTTGCGCAATTTACGGGCAACGCAATGCGCGAAGACGAAAGCGTGTTTGCCGCGCGTGAATTGGATTTTGTGAAAGCTAAAATCTATGAGAAAAAACGCCCGCCGATGATTGGTTTATCGCTGGTGCCTATTGCTTCTGATGTGCCTGAATACGCCGAAACGGTGGTCTATAAAACCTATGACACCGTGGGTATGGCAAAGATTGTGGCAAATTATGCCGATGACTTGCCACGCGCTGATGTTTTGGGTACAGAGTACACCGTGCGCGTGAAAACCGTTGCCGATTCCTACGGCTTTAACATCATGGAACTGAAAGCATCGGCGGGATTAGGCACCAACCTACCCACCCGCAAAGGCGAGGCTGCTCGCCGTGCGATTGAAGTGAAGCTGAACAAAGTGGCGATGGTGGGTGATGCGGAATACGGCTTATATGGCATGACCACCCACCCAAATATCGGTGTTACCACGCTGCCTAGCGGCAAGGCTTGGGCGCAGGCAACAGGCGCGGAAATCATCGCCGATTTGGACGCGCTGTGGAATGCGGTGCGTTTGCAAAGCAAAGGGGTGCATACGCCGAACCGCCTTGTGGTTGCCAGTTCGCTGCACGCGCTGTTGACATCCAAAATCTACACCGAAGCGCACGGCATTACGGTGTGGGAATTTTTTGGCAAGAAACATCCTTCGCTGCAATTGGTGGAAGCGCCTGAATTTGACGGCGCGGGTGCAGGCGGCAAGCATTTGTTGTTTATCGGCGAATTTGACGCGGAAAACATGAGCCATGAGTTGCCGATGGCGTTTAACCAAATGGAAGCGCAGGCGAGTGGCTTGGAAGTGGTTGTGCCTTGCTACGCACGCACGGCGGGCGTGGTGGTGCATTATCCGCTGGCGTTTTCCAAATGCGAGATTGCGGCGGCTTAGGCTGGCTGAAAACGCTGTTTGATGCAGTAAAAAACATGGCTGCCTGTTTCGGGCAGCCTTTTTTGATTGGAGAAACCTATGTTAGTTAAAAACATTAAACCTGCCGTGGTGGTGTTGAATGGTATGACGGTGCTTGTGCCGATGCAGGAAGCCGAAGTGGCGGATAACGATGCGGGCGTATTGAGCTTGGTAGAAAGTGGGCATTTGGCGGTATTGGATGAAGCGCCCAAGCCGGAAGCGGACGCAAGCAAGATGACAGTGGAGCAGTTGCGCCAATATTTGACGGAAAAAGGCGTTGAATTTGCCAGCGATGCCAAGAAAGCAGATTTGTTGGCGTTGGCAGGCGCACAATGAACCCGTTGATTGAAAAGCTGCGCTTGCTTTGCCCTTATGCGGCATCAGCGAATGATGCGCTGCTGGATAAGATGCTGGACATGGCGGCGGAGTTTGCGCCGCCTTGCTTATCCGACAAGTTGAAAGAACGCGCGGTGTTGTATTACGCGGGCTATTTAGCGGTAAACGCACTTTCGGCAGCAGCGCAAGGGGCGGTGATTGTGCCTGTGGGCGTAGTGTCGGAGCGTGAGGTCGATTTGTCGCGCAGCTATGGCAATAATGGCGGCGACCCTTGCGGTTATTTGGCGCAGTATCAGAAGCTGGCGGATTTGTGCAAACGCGGAGCGATTATTGTGTCGCAATATGGTGGCAGCTGTGGATGTGGAAATTAACGATTTTGGCTTGGATGATATTATCGGCAACACGCAAAGGCTGAATGGGCGCGTGGTTAAGGTGGGTATTCAAGGCGGTTCGCATGATGATATGGTGGACATTGCCATTTACAACCATTTCGGCACGCGCCACATTCCGCCGCGCCCATTTATGGCGGATTGTGCGGAGCAGAACGCAGCGCAGATTGATGAGGCGCAGCGGCGGGTGGTGTATCGCGTGCTGGATGGGGCGAACGTGGATGCGATGCTGCATCAACTGGGCAACTGGTATCGCGATGTGCAAAGGGCGCATATTCGCAATGGCAATTGGGTGCCTAACGCGCCTGCGACAATTAAACGCAAGGGGTCTGACCGACCGTTGATTGATACGGGGCAGTTGGTGAATTCGGTAGAATATGAGGTAGTGTAGTTTTCAGGCTGCCACACCACGGGAACAAAGTTATGGAAACATTGGAATGGTTTTTGTCATTAAACGGCTGGGACTTTTTCTGGGCATTAGTAAAGTTGTATTTCTTACTCGCTGTGCTGGGTACATTTTTGAGATATGTATTTTGGCACAAAGAAAACGATTAAAGGCAGCCTGAAATGGGATTAAGAAAACAACACACCATTCGCCGTTTTGCCGATGGGGCGTATATCAAGGGGCGCTGGCAACAAGGCACGGAAACGCAAACGTTGGTTATCGCCGCTTCGGTGCAGCCGATACGCAACGATGAGCGGGAGAATTTGCCCGAGGGCAAACGCATGGGGCGAGCGGTTAAGATTTATACCGATGCGCTGCTGCGCGTGGATGACAACATGGGCGATGTGTTGCTGTGGCTGGGGACGGAATACCGCATCATCGCGCAGGCGCGTTTTCAGATGGGCATCATTAGCCATTATCGCTATTACGCGGTTTCGGAGCAGCCATGAAAGAGTATTTGTACGATATTTTGGCAGCGTTGTTGCCTGTTCCGCTGATTTGGGCGTATGAAAACGGCAGGCAGCCTGAAAACGTGTTTGCCGCGCTGGACGTGCGCTCGGCGGATGCCAGTTTACCTGTGCTGCGTGCGCCGATTAGCGAAAGCGGCAGCCGTGCATTATCGGCGGTACGTGAAGCCGCGGTAACGGTGCAATGCTATGGCGATGGCGCGTTTGAGCTTTTGGATGCGCTGGCAATGGCGTTGCAAACAGAAGCGGCTGCCGATGCGCTGGATGCGGCGAATGCGGCGGTGTTTGATATAGAGCGGGTGCAATCTGTGCCCAAGCTGTTTGAAGCGCAGTATCACGAGCAGGCGGTGTTGTCGTTTCGTTATCGCTATATGGCGGCTATGGATGAGACGGTGCCTGTAATTGAAAAAGCAGTTTTAGATGTAACCACGCGGCAATAGCCGCTTTTTTTATGGAGTTTTGACATGGCAAAATTAGACCGATTGGTTAAGTTAAACATTTCGCTAAACACGACGGCAATCGCCACGGAAAGTTTTAGCGATATGATGATTGTTGGCTTGCACGCGGCAACCACGGCACGCATGGCGGCGATTACTTCGGCGGGTGAGTTGCTGGATATGGGTTTATCGGCAAGCGACCCGATTTACAAGGCAGCATTGGCGGCGTTTTCGCAAACGCCCACGCTGGCGAAGGTGTATATCGGGCGACGCGCGGCAAGCAAAATCACGCTATCGGGTGAGCAGATTACTGCCAAAATCACGCTGCCCAGCGGCGAAGTGTTGGATATAGACGGCACGGCGGCGCAATGTGCAACCGCCCTGCCCGCTGCGCTGAAAGCAACGGCAAGCGGCGACACGCTAACCCTTGCAGCAGCAACGGATATTGCCGTGAAGCCCAGCAAAGGCACAATGGCATTAACCGCAACGGAAAGCTACACCGACGCGCTGAACGAAATCATCAAGGCGGGCGGTTCGTGGTATGGCTTGGTGGTAGCTGACCGCACGGAAAGCGTGGTGTTGGAAGTAGCCGCGTGGGCAGAAGCCAATGTTAAGCTGTTTGGTACGGCAACCGATGATGTGAAAGTGTTGAATGGCGCAGTACGCACCGACATTGCTGCCAAACTGATGGATAAGCAATATTTCCGCACGTTTGTGATATTTGACCGCGAAGCGGCAACGGAATTTAACGAAGCCGCGATAATGGCAAAATGTTTTACCTTTTACCCAGGTGGCGAAACATGGGCAAACAAACGCCTTGCGGGCATTACTGCCGACCGTTTGGCGGAGGGCGAATATATTGCTGCCAGCGGTAAAAACTGTACTACGTTTGAGATGTTTAAATCGTTTGCGCTGACGCAAGGCGGTAAAACGGCGGCGGGTGAATGGATTGATGTGATTCGTTTTCGCGATTGGTTGCACAATGAAATGCAGGCGGATGTGGCGTTTGCGCTGATTAACGGCGACGGCAAAATCCCCTACACCGATGAGGGCATCACAATTCTTGCCAATGCGATGCAAAAATCGTTGCAACTGGGCGTGCGCCGTGGCGGCATTGCGCCCGAAGAGTTGGACGAAAACGATAAAGTGATTCCCAGCTACATCATTAAAAAACCGAAAGCCGCGCAAATTTCGCCCAATAACAAAGCCAGTCGGGTGTTGAATGATTTAGGCGGCTCGGCGCGTTTGGCAGGGGCAATTCATGTGGTGAATATTAAATTTAGCTTAGGCTATGAATGAAAGGATAAACGATGAGCGCAGTAAAAACTTATTCGCCCGACCGTGTGAAATTGGTGGTGGGGGTGCATTCGGTAACGGGCTATGCAGATGGCACATTTGTAAGCATTGAGCCTTTGGGCGATGGCATCACATCGCAGGCAGGCGCAGACGGCGAAGTGGCGCGTGTGATGAGCGCGGATAAGCGTGTGAAAATCACACTGACTTTGCAACAAACCAGCCGCAGCAATGATGTGTTGAATACGCTGCTATCTATTGACCATTTGAGCGGCGGCGATAAGCCGTTTCCGTTGATGCTGACGGATTTACGCGGCACAACATTGGTTGCCACCGATGCTGCTTGGATTGTGAACCGCCCTACGGTGGAGTTTGGCAAGGAATTGGGCAACCGTGAATGGGTAATTGAAACCGCACGCGCTGCCTTTACCGTGGGAGGGAATAACTGATGAGCCAAACGGTTGAAATTAAAGTGGGCGACACCACGTTTTTTATTACCAAAATGAATGCTTTTGAAGCCTTGCCTGTGTTTGGCGATTTGCAGAAAGAATTGTTGCCCGCGCTGGGCGCGTTGTTAGGCAGCCTGAAAGATGAGCCAGAAGGCAGCCTGAAAGATGTGAACAACGCGGATTTGGAAAAGGCGGTAGAAAAGCTATCGGCGCAGCTTGACGGCAAATCGCTGGAACGCTGGGCAACGCGCTTGCTGGATAGTGGGCATATTGCCTATGAGGACGAAAACGGCGAAGCGGTGCGCTTTAAGTTGGCGCGAGATGGGCATATTTTTGCCGATTTTGCCGAAGTGTTGCAGCTTTTGGTGGTGGTGATTAAAGAGAATTTCGCTGCCCCTTTGACGCGCTGGCTAAACCTTTCTGGACTGGCGGGTTTAGCCGAAAAAGCGAAACCATAGGGCGTTTTCGCGCCGATTTGGAAGCGGAATTTTTGATTTGGCGACCTGTGTTGGCGCGAAAAATCAGCCTTGCCGAAGTGAAAGACGGCACGGCTGATTTGGTGGACTTGCTGAAAATCAATGCGATTTTGGATATGCAGGACGAGGCGGAAGCGCGGGAAGCGGAGCGATGGAAGTGATTTATTCCGTTGCCGCCAACAAGCGTAACGCTGCTTTGAACACGGCGGTTTGCGATTCGCCGCGCTCGGCAGCCAGCCGCTCCAACAGCGCGATGGTGTCGGTATCTAGGGCAAAGGTTTTTTGGCGGATGCCGTTTTTCTCGTGGTATTTGCGGGTACGCTCGGTTTGTGATTGCGCCATAATAAAACTCCTTGATTTTGATGGGGAGATTTTGTATAGTAGTAGGAAGCAGGGGAAGCGGTAACTCCCCCTGTCTGGTACTACGTTACCAAGCTGATTGCGACATCAGCAAGAATAACACCAGAAAAATTACTTTGATGACGGTACTCATCGGGTAATCCTTCCTGTGTAACACCCCCGAATTATCAGGTTTGGGGGTTTTTCCTTTGTTGTTCTCCACAACAAAATAATTGTATTACATATTACAAAATAAGTCAAACTTGTTTTGTGTTTAATGTATTGAAATATAAATTGTTTTTAGGAGTTTATCGTGGCAAAATTAGAAGTATTGGCAGGAGATTTTACTAATGGTGGTTTTCATGAAGTGATGTTCGGGCAATTTAAAATGTTACGACCGCAACCGAAAATTGATAGCTGGTTATCGATTTTTCTTAGTTGGCTGGACGATATTGAATATGAATTCATCCCATTTGCTGAAATCGCAGAGATGGAGAAAGCAACAGAGGAATCTATTACACGGCTAGGCGGTGCAGTCGGCTGGGGGTTGGCTGGGTCGCTGGCTTTTGGTGGGGTGGGTATGTTGGCAGGATTGCTGCGTGGCGGGAAAGCTAAGGAAGTAATGTTTGTGTGTACATTTGTTGATGGACGCAAAATGATTGCTAAAACGGACAGCAAGACCTACGAAAGAATCTTGGCAAAGTATTTAGAAAATATCCATTCACCACAGGATTTTGCAATACGTCAGCAACAATGCGCAGAGAGAAAATTGAAAAATCCTGCTAAAACTGCGGCGCAAATCCAAAAAACCAGATGGATGAAAGTGGGGAAAGCAGTTTTGTTTTTATTGTTTGTTGGTATGGCGTTGTATTGGTTTAATCATGCTAAACCGCGCACAAATGAGATGCAAAAAAGTGCTGTAATGCAGCAATTATCAGAATGATGTGATAACCGCCCATTGGGCGGTTTTTTTATGCCTGAAAGGTTTTGCCATGATTGCAAGAGAATTGGTTACGCTGCTGCGTTTTAGAATGGAAAGGGCGGGTTTAAACCAGTTTTTAAATGGTTTGAACCAAGCGCGAACACGGGCGCAGGCGGCGGCGAATGATATTCGGCGCAGTTTTGCCAGTATGCGTTTGCAGCAGCGCGGCAGCGGGGCGATTTACAACCGCTCGCTGGATAGGTTGGGCATTCGCTCGGATAGGCAGATTTACGCAGACATCCGCAGGGCGCAATTGGCTTATGCGGCGTTTCGGCGCACGGGCATGGCAACGCACGCGGAACTTGACCGCGCATGGGCGAGAACGCGTGAGCGGATTCGTGAGTTGCGTGGAGAGTTGAGCGGGAGTAGCTCGGGCGGTTTTTTATCGGGTGGACTGGGCAAATTTCTGGGCGCGGTGGCGGTGGGCGCAGGCGTGAAATCTATTATTGATACCAGCGCAGAATTTGAACGCTATGAAACGGTGTTGGGCACGATTGAAGGCAGTAGCGAAAAAGCGCGTGCGGCGATGGATTGGGTGGCTGATTTTGCCAAACGAACACCTTATGAGCTTTCGGAAGTAACGGAAGCATTTGTGAAGCTCAAAGCCTATGGGCTTGACCCGATGAAAGATGGCTTAATGCAAACGCTGGGCGATACGGCGGCGGCAATGGGCAAGCCTGTGATGCAAATGGTGGAGGCGATTGCGGATGCGGTTACGGGCGAGAATGAACGCTTAAAAGAATTTGGCGTGAAAGCGTCTAAAAAAGGCGGGCAGATTGCGTATAGCTTTACCGATAGCGAGGGCAAGCAGCAAACTTTGCAGGCTTCGGCGGATAACCGCGCGGAAATTCAGGCGACTTTGCAGACGATTTTCAACCAGAAATACAAGGGAGCAATGGACAAGCTCTCTAATACTTGGGAGGGTTTAACGTCTAACTTGGCGGATAACTGGCAAAGTTTGAAGCGGGAAATCGGCAAGGCTGGGTTGTTTGATGGGGCGAAACGGGCGTTAAAAGGCTTGGTGGATTATTTGGGGCAGTTGAGCGCGGATGATTTGAAAGCCTTTGCGCGCGCTTTGACGGAAATCGGCAAGGCGGCGGCGTTTTTGGGCGCGGCGTATGGTGTTTATCGCTTGAATAATGCTTTGCTGGGCGCGATTGGCAGCGCAGGCAGCCTGAAAACGTTGTTGCAGGGCTTGGGATTGAGTGCCAAAACATCGTTGTTGCCGTTTTTGAAAATGGCGGCGGTGTTGTATGGCATCTACTTGATTGTGGATGACATTATGGTGTGGCTGGATGGTGGGCAGTCGGTGTTGGGGGAACTGATTGGCTCATCGGCAAAATGGCAAATGCAGATTGATTGGGTGAAAGAGAAGCTAGGCTGGGTTTGGGAAAAGCTGGGGGAGATTAAGGATGCTTTGGGCGGTGCGGGGCAAACGACAGGCAAGTGGTTGATGAAAGTGGCAGCGTTGGTGGCGGTGGGCATGGCGGTGTTTAAGGTGTTTATGCTGCTCTTTGGGGCAACAAAAGTTGTTGCGCTGGGCATTCGCTTGATTACGGCGGCAATGGCGGCTAATCCGATTCTGCTGGTAATTATGGCAATAATCGCAGCTATTTGGCTGCTGTATAACAACTGGGACACGGTGGTGGCGTATTTGCTGGCGGCGTGGGATTGGGTGAAAGCCAAAGCATCAGCGGCATGGCAGGCGATTACGGCTTGGGCGCTGGCTACTTGGGAGCGGATTAAAGCGGCTTGCTTGGCGGCGTGGAATGCGGTTTGGCAATCTGCGGTGCAAATGTGGGACAACATTACGCAAAAGGCAATTGGTGCTTGGCAGGCGATTAGCAGCAGCGCGAGCAGTATTTGGGGTGGCATCATCAACACGGTAAACGGTCTTTGGGATACGGCGATTGGGTATTTTAAAGATAAGTGGGCAGCGGCGGTGGCGGCGGTGCGCGGTTGGTTTGATTGGATACCGGGCTTGGGCGGCGGCAGCATCAATGTGAACCATACGGTGAGCGCGGCGGCGATGACGGGCGCGGGGGTTGGCGTGCGCACGGGCGGCGTGGTGAATAATCATGTTACGCAGAACATTACGGCAAACGGCGTGCAAAATCCTGCGCGGTCGGCGGCGCAAATGGGGCGTAATGCTTATGTGTTGAAAGGGGCTTCGTGATGGCTTTTCAGGCTGCCTATGATGGCGTGAAAAATGCGGCGGGCAAGGTAAACAAGCTGGTGAACATGGTGTTTGGCATCGGCGGAACAACGGTGGGCGCGTTGCAGTTGGACGCGCTGATTGAGGAGACGACGGAGCTTGCGGCAAATGTTACCCAGTATGCGGTGGAAGAAGGCGCGCCGATTGCCGACCATATCGGCGTGGAATCAGAGCGGCTGTCGTTGAGCGGGGTGGTATCGGGGGCGAGCGTGGTGTTGTTTGGCGATTCGGGCAAGTCTAAGCTGGTGCAGGCTAAGGCGCTGCTGCGACAAATGCACGAAAAGCGCGAGCCGATTACGATTGTGTCGGGTTTGGATTTTTACTCGGATTACGCGATTACGAATTGCACGATTCGGCGCGGAGCGGATGGCGAGAAGCTGGACGTGGAAATGTCGCTGATTAAGATTCGCAAGGCGCAGCCGCGCGAGGCGGATGTGCCACCGCAAAAAGCGAGTGGCAAAGCCAAAGGCAAGGCAGGGGAAACGGGCGCGCGTAAGGGCAAAACGGCGGGCAAGACAGCGCGCAAATCGTCTGTGCCGAAAACGGCGCAGCCTGCTGGTAGACCTGTATCGCAGCCGACCCAAGCAAGGCAACCTGAAACGCGGCGCAGCCAGTTGCACAAAATAACGTATTAGGAGATTTTATGCTGGCTTTGACTTTGGCAGATGCGAATGATTTTGTGATAGAAGCGGAATTGGATGGCGCGGAATATGCGTTGCATTTTGCTTGGAACGATGAAAACGGCTATTGGGCGTTGGGCTTGGAAAATGCCGATGGTGTGATGCAGTTTGAAGGGCTGCGCATTTGCCCGAATGTGGATATTTTGGCAGGTTTGCGCTATTTGGATGTGCCGCAAGGGGTGTTGTTTTGCGATGGCGAGCCTGACCGCATGGCGTTTGTTGATGAGCGGGCGCAGATGATTTACGCGGGAGCGGATGATGTTTTTGTTTGACCGAACTTATCGCTTGGTGGTGGGCGAAGCAGGCAAAAAGGGGGTAGAAATTGCGCCGCCTTTTCATATTGAGTTTTCTGTTGAGAAAACAGCGAAGGAAGACCCGAATAAATGCCAAGTGAAAATTTACAATTTAAAGCCTGATACGCGCCGCGCATTGGAAAAGCCTGATGCGTTTGCGGTGTTGTATGCGGGGTATGGCGAAAACGCGGGCGCGGTGGTGCTGGCGGCAGGGGCGGTGATTGAGTGCATCACGGCATTTGATGGGCAGAATGTGGTAACGGCGCTGGAGTTGGCAGATGGCTGGGTGGAGTTACGCGATTGCTATGTTTCGCTGGGCTATGCGGGCGGTGCTTCGGCGCACGCGGTCATCCGTGATATTGCGCGGCAAATGGGGCTGGTTTTGGAGATGGCGGATACTTTGCCTGACCATGTTTGGCAGCATGGTTTTTCGCATCATGGGGCGGCGCGGATTGCGCTGGGCAAGGCAACGGCGGCAGCTGGGTTGGCGTGGTCAATCCAAAATCAGGTGTTGCGCGTAGTGAAAAAGCATGGCACGACCCCGCGCCGCGCGGTGGTGCTGGCGGCGGATAGTGGTTTGGTGGGCTTCCCTGAACGTTTTGCCCAAGCAGCAACGGGCAAGGCGGCGAAAGGCAAGGGGGAAAAGGGGGCGGCGGAGAAAAAACGCTATGGCTGGAAAGTGAAGTCGCTGCTGCTGCCGCAAGTGAACCCGAGTGATGTGTTGAAGCTGGAATCGCGGCAGGTGAGTGGTTTTTTTCGGGTGGAGAGTGTGAGGCATTCGGGCGGGTTTGACGGCGGCGACTGGGTGAGCGAATTTGAGTTGTTTGATTTGAATGAGCCGCCGCCTGCGGCGAAACAGGCGAATAAAAAATAATCCCGCTTTGGCGGGTTTTTTTATGGGAAATGGCAATGGATATTTCGGATTTACGCGAGATGATGCAGACGGAATTGGAGGCGGTGCATACGACGCTGGCGGGCAAGATTGTGTCGTGGGATGGCTCGCGGGCGGTGGTGCGCCCTGCGCTGCCGCGTGCAATGCGCGACGGCTCGGCGTTGCCTGCGCCGCAAATTGTGTCTGTTCCTGTGTGTTTTCCTGTTGGAGCGGGCGGAGCGGCGATGATAAGCGTGCCGCTGGCGGTGGGCGATGATGTGTTGCTGCATTTTGCGGAAACGGCAATTGATGCTTGGCTTTCGGGTTCGGACGCTGCTCCTGACGACCCGCGCCGCTTTGATTTGAGCGATTGCTTTGCTTCGCCTGTGTTGCGCCCGACTGTGGGCGCGGCGGATACGGAGAATGTGTCGCTATCGTTTGGGGCAGGCAGCTTGAAAATTGCGCCATCGGGGGAGATTACGATTGCTGCGCCCAAGGTTACGATTAACGCGCCTGTTATCAACAATGGCTTAGTGAGCATTAACCAAGGTATGAACAATGAAGCAGGCGGGGCGGTGGCGTGTAGTGGTGGCTTTGAGATTGTGGGCGGCGATGTGGTGGCGGATGGTATTTCGCATAAATGGCATACGCATCGGGGCGATAGCGGCGGAACGACAGGAGCGGCGCAATGAGTGTGGATTTGAAATTAGATGCTTCGCATGATTTGGATTTTGCGGATGGGCGGTTGCATTTTGTGGCGGGCGAGCAGCGGATTCGGCAGCAGGTGGTGATTACGCTGAAAACGTTTTTGGGCGAGTGGTTTTTGGACAATACGCATGGCGTGCCGTATTTGGAGAATATTCTTGTGAAAAACCCGAACCGTGCGGAAGTGGAAGCGATTTTGCGGGCGAAAATTAAGGCGGTGCCTAATGTGGTGGGTGTGCCAAAGATGCGGCTGTTGTTGAACCACCCGACGCGCTCGCTGGCAACGGTGTTTGAAATTGAAACGGATAGTGGACGGATTGAAACGGAGATTAAGCTATGAGCGGGGTTACGCCTTATGGTTTTGTGAAAATGCGGCTGCCTGAAATTCGGCGGGCAATTGCGGATGATTTGAAAAACCGTTTAATGGCAGCGGGGCTGGACGGCAATATTGAAACGCGCCCTGATAGTGTGTTGGGGATGCTGATTGATACGTTTGCGGAGCGGGAAGCGGCGTTGTGGGAGAACGCGGAAGCGGTTTACAACGCGATGTATCCGCAAACGGCGGCGGGGGTGTCGCTTGACCGTGCGGTGTCGTTGGCCGGGGTGGCGCGATTGGGCGCGCAAAAGGCTTACACGCGGCTAATTTTTTGGGGGGCAAAGGGAACGCTTATTCCGAAAGGGGCGCAGGCTTCGGCGGAAAACGGCTCGTTGTGGGCAACGGATGATGCGGTGAGCATTATGGCAAGTGCGGCGGCGGGTTTGGTGTTGCAGGCAACGGGCGATGAAGTGGGCTTGACGTGTAATGGGGTGGTGTATCGTTTTACGGGCAAGCAGCCTTTGGCGGGCTTGGCGGCGAAGTTTGAAGGCTCTGGCTTGTTGGCAAATTATGATGGTGTGAATTTGACTTTGACGGCAGGGGATGGTGTGAACCGCCGTTTTAGCGATTTGCTGGGCGTGCGGGTGCTGGAAATAGGTGCAGCGGTGGCAGCAACGGCAAGCGACAATGAAGCTACGGCGGCGGCAGGCGAGATTAACCGTTTGGTTGAGCCTGTGGCGGGATTAAGCCGTGTGGTTAATCCGATGGCGGCAACGGCTGGGCGAGCAGCGGAAACGGATGCGGAATTGGCTTATCGGCATGGCATGGCGGTTTATCGGCTGGGGCGGGCGACGTTGCCTGCGCTGGCGGCGAATATTCGCGCGGATGTGCCGCAGATTAGGGAGATTGGGGTGTTTGCCAACAGCGGCGATGCGGTGGACGCTTATGGGCGATTGCCGCATTCGGTGCATGTGGTGGCAGACGGCGGCGATGTGGAGGCGATTGCGCGGGCGATTTGGACATATAAGGCGGCGGGTATTGATACGCATGGGCAGATTGTGCAGGAAGTGCAGACGGAATTTGGGCGGCAAACGGTGCGCTTTGACCGCATTGCGCCTGTTTATGTGTGGATTAAGGCGCAGATTACGCTGCTGCCTGAAACGGAGCAGGCATTCCCTGCGGCGGGCTTTGCGCAAATTCGGGAAAGTTTGTTGCAAGCGGCGGATGTGTTTGGGCTGGGCGATGATGTGTTGTATCAAAAGCTGTATTACGCGGTGTTCCGCACGGCGGGGGTGGCAACGGTGGATTTGAAAATCGCCCGCAGCGCGAAGCCGACTGAAAAACCTGCTGATTCGGCTTTTCAGGCTGCCAATTTAACCATTGACCCGTTTGCTAAGGCGTATTTCAGCGCATCGCGCATAGAGGTGTCTTAAATGAAACATGATGAGATTGCCTGGGGGCATTGTTTGGCGCAATTTTCAAGCAGCCTGAAATTGGAAGCGTTGGTGCGTAGCTTGTATGCGCCTGCTAATGCGTTGCAAACGGCTTATGATGATTTGCTGACGGTGCGCCATTTAGATAAAGCCGAGGGCGTGCAGCTTGATGGTATTGGGCAGATTGTGGGCTTGCCGCGCGAGGTGGACGCGGTGTTATTTGCCCAGTTTTTTGGCTTTGATGGGCAAAGCGGGATTTTGAGCTTTAATAAGGCGCGGATTCGGCGGGAGCACGAAAAAAATGTGCAGGGCGGGATTGTGCTGGATGATGGGCAGTATCGCCGCTTATTGCATTGGAAAATCGCGGCAAACAATGGTTGCGGCTCGGCGCTGGAAATTGCGGCGGCGGTTAAGGCGGTGTTTTTGGCGGAAGAAGTGCGGGTGCAGGATAGGGGCAACGCGAAAATCCGTGTGTGGTTTCAAAAATCGGCGGCAACGCCTGCGGCGATTTTGACCGATGCGGCGCGTTGGATTCCGCGCGCGGGCGGCGTGGGGATTGAGGTGGTGGTTGCGCCAAAGGCGGATAAGGCGTTTGGCTTTGTGTCGCAAAAATTGTATGGCTTTGGCATCGGAAAACTGGTGCGACGGATTGTGTGATGACGGCGAAAGCCGTCTTTTTTTATGGAGATGTATATGGCAATAAGTACCTTGAATAGCTTTGATATGGCTTGGGGCGAAAACGGCGGGCGGTTTGATTGGCAGCCTGCGCAATATCGGCAGGGCTGGGCAACGATTGGCGATGTGCCGCCAAGTGTGGAGCAGTTTAACGCGCTGCATTATCTGCAAGACGAGAAGGCGAATTTTTTGTATCGCCAACTGGCGGATGTGGTGGCGGCAGCGGGCAAACAATACACGGAAACGGAGGTCGCGTCGCTGCTGACCGAGAGTATTCGCGAAATTATCAAGACAACGATTGGCGAAACAAAGGCATCATCGCAAACGGCGGGGATAATGAAGGTGTTGAATACGCTGGGCAGCACCGCCACCGATGCCGCGCTCTCCGCCGCGCAGGGCAAGGCGTTAAACGATGCGATTGCTGCGCTTAATGCGCTGCTGACGGGCTACACCGCAAACAGCTATTGCCCCAGCGGGCAAATCGGGCTGTTTGCAACGGACTACGCCCCTACTGGCTGGCTCAAAGCCAACGGCGCGGTGTTGTCGCGCACGGTGTATACCAATCTGTTTGCCGCGATTGGCACGCGCTTTGGCGCAGGCGACGGGCACAGCACATTTAACCTGCCCGATTTGCGCGGGGAATTTCCGCGCTTTTGGGACGATGGGCGCGGGGTGGATGCGGGGCGCGGGCTGGGGACTTGGCAGAATGATGCCATTCGCAATATCACCGCGCAGATGTACCTGTACGGCCAAGATGGATCAAGCAGCCAGGGCGCGTTCGGCTTCCGCAAGCAGGGCGAGCGCGGGCTGGTATGGTCGCGCAACGACAACAATGCGGGCGTGGTGATGGATTTTTGGCTGGACGCGTCCAAAGTCGTCCCCACCGCTCACGAAAACCG
>ERZ772807.640-NODE-640-length-21167-cov-14.072092_pt1 | contig 21167 bp, 26 predicted proteins | sample MGYA00511472_ERZ772807 | MGnify/ENA primary metagenome ERZ772807 (study PRJEB29015, sample SAMEA2737947) | human oral metagenome | biome: human oral; feature: human-associated habitat; material: dental | place: China | collected 2039 ...
TGCTGATGGCGCACGAAATTCGCCAGCCGATTAAACAAGCCTTCCGCGAAATCTACCTGCTCACCGAAGCCGAAATCAACACGCGCACATACAGCAACCGCTTTGCCGCGCATATCCTAAAACAACACCAATACATGACCCTAGCCAAAACGCGCGGCTGGAAAGGCTCGCTCGGCGGCGCATGGGACGGCGGCGACGATGCCCGTGTTACCCTAGATTTGCCTGAATACAACCTGTGCGCCGAATTTTGGGCAAACACCGTGGACGGCGACGAGCAATCCTACAACGATGCAGGCATCTATTTTTACGTCAGCACCGACCAAGTGCGCTTTCATCATCTGGAAGAAAGCAACAACCCGATAGAGCTGATCAACATTCCGCCGCGCGTGTTTTCCGAAGTGTTGCGCGATGTGGATTTGTTTGTTGGCGTTACCAGCGTGGGCAACGACCCCACATGGCAAGACAACGGCGGCTTGCCGCGTTATTACCAATATTGGCAAAGCTATTCCTTCGGCGATTTGAGCGAAGTCGCCAAAATGCGCAAAGCCGTGCTGGAAAGCCTGCTGCCGCGCCTGAAAGTGGGCAAGGTGGCGCATATAGACGGCAATTTTTTGGTGGTGCAAGGCAAGCTGCGCACCTACAAAATCCACATCGGCAGCACCAACATCCTGATGCTGCCCGACGACCAATACCTTTGCATCGTGCCAGACCGCAGCAAAAAAGACGTTACCGATAAGCTGTTTATCCCGTTTGAAGGCGACAACGCGCTGTCGGTGGTGTTATCCAAAGCCATGCTGCTTGCCGATGACGACAAGATTACCGATAGCACGATTACATCGCAGATTTTGCGCAAGTAGTGGGCGGGCGGATGAGCCGCTTGCGGGGGTAGGCAAAACAGAGGCAGCCTGAAAACGAGCGAAGCGAGTTTCAGCGGAGCTAAAACGGCATCTAAAAATGTTTTCAGGCTGCCTTTGCAAAGTAGATTATATGGTTCAAGGAAACCCCTAATTTTACATCTTTACATTTATTTACATTAACTTTAAACGCAACAAAACACAGGTACTTTTGCCCGTACCCGATCTATTTTTGCCATTCTTTTAATTTGCCATTTTCACGCGTAACGCCGCGTACCACTTTTTGAGTTGTGGTTATAAACTGGCTTTGTAGTTTGCATCAAACGGCTTTTTCGTTTTGTAGATGTAATACGCGAGTTTCAGCAGTTTACGCATCAATGCCACCACAATAACCTTTGGACACTTTCCGTTAGCCCTTAAACGCGCGACAAAGGGCTTAAAGTAGTTACTGCGCATGGCTGAAAGAGCGGGCATAAATAAGGCAGTTTTCAACCGTTTATTGCCTAATCGCGTCAGTTTTTCTTTGTCCTTAACGCTGCTGCCCGATTGTTTAATTTCAGGGCTTAATCCCGCATAGGCGATAAACTTATTCGCGGTTTTAAAGTCTTTGCCCAGTAGGTTTTGCAATATCCATAATGCGGTTTGTTGATTGATGCAAGGGATAGTTTGCAAACGTTGGCAATGTTGGTTGATTTTTTCGTTCTCTTGGCAAATGGTTTGCATCTCTTGGCGAGCAGATTCCAATTGTTTAGTCAATTCGGTTATAACACTTTGATGGGCTTCAATGATAAAAGCATCGGTTGAGGCATGAATTTGGTTTTTATGCCTACCAATCTCCGCTTGCAGTTGCAAACATAAGCCATTAAGTTTACTCAAACGGTATTCCGCCTTTTCAGGCTGCTTATACGGATAGGGGCTTAATTTATCCAAAAAGCGTTTACCGTAATCGGCAATCAATGCCGCATCCGCTTTGTCAGTTCTGGTACGACTGAACACCTTTTCAGCGTGTTTTTTGATTTTCAAAGGATTGACGACATAGACCGTATAGAACTGGGAAAAATAGTTAGCAGCAGCTTCATAGTAAATACCTATTGCTTCCATCACAATCGCCACTTTACGGATTTTATGTTGTTTTATCCATTGCCTAATTTGCTCAAAGCCTGAAATTCCGTTTTCTTGTTTGACGTGTGGTAACGCATCATCTGTTTTCGCGCTGCTTTTCAGTAGGCAGCAGTCTAGCGTGTCTTTGGATACATCAAACCCGATTATATTCATAAATTATCCTTATCATTCAGCCTGTTGGCTTTGATTATATGCAATCTAAAAAAACGGAATGGCTGCCCGATAAATCTACTTTACAACTTAAATTAAGGTCGTATTTACTATCTAGGCAGCCTGATTTTGGTTTGCGCAAACCAAAATCGGTAAAGCATCTTGGCTTTATGGCAAAAGATGATTTACCGATACTGGCTTAAATAAACGTGGGATGAAGGGCAACCACTGCCGCCCGCTGGTTGGCGGGTACGATTTTGCCGTTATTACTGCGTAATAACAACAAAATCGCACCTGTATTTTACATGCTATATAATTCCGCCATTGTTTAATTACTGGGAGCGTGTCATGAAACAGAACATTATCATTGTGCTATTAACCGCCATTTGCTGCTTGCTGGGCTGGTTTGCTACGCAGTTTCACGAGGAGAGCAGCTACGAGCCAATGCGGAGGCAGTTCAAAGTGTGCAGGATGTTAAGCAGCAGATTGCGCAGACTTCGCAGGAGCTTAACCGCGCGGTGGTGGAGGCGGATTTGGCGGTGCAGGATATTAAGGAAACGGCTGGGCTGCCTATGGATGAGGTGGTTAATGGTGGCATCCATAATTTAAAAAATAGATTCACTTATGAAATAGAACCTGATAGCTCAAAAAAAGGAAAACCTTTTGAAAAAGGTACTTTTCAAGTTTTAGCAATTGTTGATAAAAGTGGCAAGATTATTGATGTTTCTGTTATAAATCCTAGCACAGAAGAACTTGTAAACGAAATGACCATAACTCAAATTAAAAATTTAAGCATTCCACCTAAAATTATCAATGGTAAAGCCTCTAAAACGCGCTATTTAATTCCTGTACACTATGAAGCTTATTACTGAATAACCGCCACCGACCCCTCACCAGTATGGTCCAAACTCGGCAGCGGTTTCCCGCCCAGCTCTAACACGGCTGGGCTTTCGTTTGGGCTGCTGTTTGCTGTTCTTTGGGTGTTGTTTGTGTTGTTGCCATTGTTGGCATACTCGGATTGAATGTAGGGGTTGTAGATGCCGTTTTCTGCCCAATCGGTGCATTGCTCTGCGCTAATGCCTTTGAGTTTGGTTGCTTGGTCGGTGTAACAATTGCAACTGTTGGCGGATTTGATGCAAGCGACGGGATAGGGCATGGTTTGGATGTTGCGGTTTAAACCGTCGTAGAATGGCGCGCTCCACGGTTGGTTTTCTACGCTGGGGACGTAGTCGGATGCGCTTAATGGTTGGGTGGCGGAGGGTGGTGGGGCTTCTTCTTTGTAGATGCCTGTTGGGTTAGTTGTTTCGTTGCTTGGAGTATTTTGTTGTGTGGTTTGGACTTGTTCGGTGGTTTCGCCCATTTTTTGTTTCCAGCGTTGATTTTGGAAATAGCCTAGGTAGGCTAGGATGCCTACAACTAGCGGGAATATCCAAATGACTGCGCTCAATTTGCCTTTGACTTTGGTGTGCTCTTCAGCGGATTTGTACATGCCAAAGGCATCTTTTTTGGTGAAGAAGATGCTGTTTTTGGCTTCGGCTACGTCGGCTCTGCTTTCTGGATTGGCGCACTTTTGCCAGTAGCTGATGCGTTTGATGCCGAGCATGGTGTTGCTGATATTTCTGTGTTCACCAATAAGAGAGCGGAGGTTTACGTCAATCAGGCGCGGATGTTGGGTTAGGATAAAGAAATCTATGCCTTTGTGTCGGTGGGTTTCTAGCTCTTGGATGTAGTCGGGTACTTTTGAACCTGCTGGGCGGGGACGAAAGACGCGCTGGGCTTCGTCAATCACGAGAATTGCGCCTGTGGGTGCCCATTTGTGCCATGTAGTCATGTCTTCGCCGTCGGGAATAGGCTGGGTGGGTATTTTGAGTTCGGGGATGCCATCCACATAGAGCGGACGATTTTTTAAATCGTCGCGCGTCATCAGCATGTGCACCATCAACGAGGTTTTGCCACTGCCGGGTAAGCCTGTTATTAAACTAATCATGTTTGCCCCTGTTTGTGATTGTTATTTGCTTTTTAATACGCTGCCAATCTTGGTCGTTGCAGTGAACGTGAAAGCGAATGCGACTGCGCCGAATATCCAGTTAAGGGCAACGCCTCCGCCCGCCATGTAAAAGAGTTGTAGGGCTTCAGAGGGGAAACGCCCCATTTCGTCTTGTATCACGCGCACGAAATAGGCTTGCAGATTCTCAACGCCTTTGTAGGTTATGGCAGAGATGCCTAGGGCGATAAAGATTTGCCCTATTAGGGTAGTCAGCAATCTGCTTAACAGCGGAAGTAATGCTGCTGGCATGGTTTTTTCCTTTAAGCTTTGGAAATAGACGCTTGGACGATAAAGAAAGCGAGCAGTATCGCGCTTACAATCACGACTGGGCGGATTTTGCTAGCAAAGTCGCACATAGGCTGATAGCTGAACTCTTGCATCGCGCCGAGCACCATCACTTGTTTAGGAGCGGGGCATACGCCGCTTTCTACGAAGTCATGACTGCGACTTATTTGGGGGATGCCTATTTCATGCTCACCCATACCAAATGGATGCCCTTTGTCTTTGCCTTTGCCCTCTTGAAGGGCTTTGTCTATGTCTTCCTGATCGCCCAATTTGACGCACGCTAGGGCACTGGGGTTGTTTTTGCAGTATTCGCTTAGGGTTTCGCCTTTGTCTTCGCCATTTTCTTTGCCGTCGGGATTGCCTTTGTCGCCTTTACCGTCGTTGGCATCGTTGCCGCTTTTGCTGCCGTTGCCGAGTTTTTTATCAATGCTGCTCAATGAATTGTTGATGTCTCGTAGAGCATTAGAGTAATCCTTAACGTTTTGCTGCGAACCGTTGCCGCCTATGCCTGTTCCACCACCTGAACCACCACCACTTCCGCCGTTGTTGTGATTGTTGTGAATAATGGTTGTGTTGTTATTGGTTATGTTGTTGGTGATGTTGTTGCCGCCACCGCTGCCGTCGCCATTGCCACCGTTGCCATTGCCGCCACTATTTACGTCAACATTGCCCGCGCTTGATTGACCGGGAATGTTGATAGTGATGCCTGACACGTTGGGAACGGATGCGATTTGTTTCGCTAGCTCGGCAAAGTCTTTTTGCATTTGGGCTTGAGTAATATCAATTTCCTTTTGCACTTCCTCCATTTGCTTTTGTGCACTCTTTATGACACTTTCTGCGCAGTCTGTATAAGTTTTGCCTCGATACATTCTTACACAGTCATTTAAACTATCCGCAAGAGTTTTTTTAATGCCGATAGCCCTGTCTCTCAAAGCATTAAACTTGTTTTGATAGGCTTTGCTTAAATTTTCTAATGCTTTCTTTAAGGTTCTTAACTCTTCTGTATCGGGGAGGTCGGGGACTTTGGGGACGGTGGGGGTGGTTGGAGTGGTGGGAGTATTCCCGCTACCCGAACCGCTGCCACTGCCTGAACCACTAACACCGCCCGAGCCACTACCTGAACCACTGCCACCGCCCGAGCCATTGCCTGAACTACTACCACTGCCCGAGCCTTTGCCCGTGCCATCGCCCCCTTTTCCATTCCCGCCAACACCTGATTTATCGTTTCCTGTACCACCCCCGCCTATTTTGCCATCCTCATTAGTTACTATCTTGCCACAATGCTCATCACTAAAACCAATTGGGGTTACATCAGCAACGCATGGTCTTTTTGGCGGATTAAGCCCTTTCAACACACTCACGCCATTTTGACAAATAAATGTTTTCCCACTCTTTTTGTTTGTCCATTCATAACCATCAGGCTGCGCCGTGCATGGAGTACTCCTGATATTAGGTAAATTCCCACCGTCAACTTCCCCATCTGCCCATGCAGGCAGTGCCAACAGCATCATGCTGGCGATTAGGGCGACAACTAGCAGTAGCTTGGGTTTCATGGGGCTTCCTTTGGGTGGGTATTGTGGTTTTTATCTGATGAATAACAGCCATATTGGTATCGTGGCAATAATGCCTACTATGTACATAATTGCGTCGTACATTGCTTACCTTTCTTTTTCGCTTGGCTCGTCTTTGTCGTCTTGTGGCGCGGGTGGGTAAAATTCTGAATAGTCACCATCGTAATCTTCGTCAATTAAGCCTAGTTCAATAAGACTATTTCTAAAATCTTCATCGTTAGATAACTCTTTGAGTTGCAATTCCAATTCGTTTATTCTGTTATCCACTTCTTCATATTCTCTGCTATCACGATCAGCCCAATCGTCTGGAAGTTCATACAGATAATCTAACTCTTCTTCTATTTGTTGCCGAAGTTCTTGTTTCTCTTCTTCACTTAAACTTGATAAATATTGTTGTCTTTCTAGTTGTTGTTTTCTTTCTAATTCTTCTAAATCCAAATCTTCAAAAAATAGCTCTTCTTCGTCTTCGCTTTTTTCATCTTCATCTGGTTTTTCATCTTTTTTGGGGCATTCTCGCCTTTTTTAATCATGCGCACGACAAGGGCAACAATCAACATGACGAGATATAGCCCAACAACAATCGCGCCGATTACCCATAAATCAGACAATGGGCTGCCGTTGCCGTCGTTGCCTTTTAATTCTTGTTTGACGGATTGGAACATGGCACTTTTGCCGCCATTGCCGCCATTGCCGCCTATTAGTTCCATTTCGCCGGGCTTTTTCTTTATTTCGGGCATGGTTTTTCTCGCTTAGTCTTTTGTGTTTTGTGGTTGATTTGCAGAATTGATGATGCTGATGATTAGTTTGATGATGAATGCAATGGCGAAGAGTGCAGAGAGGTGTATGCCTACTTCTATGCCGTCTTTGAGTGGTTGGATTGGGTCGCAGTATGGGTGGGTTAGGGTTATTTTTTGTGAGCCGTAATACCATTGTTTGTTTTGGTATATGGGTGTTTTTAGGCTGCCATCTGCGGTTATGGTGGGGACGACCATTGACATTTGATAATCGGACGCTTCCTCCGAAGTGGCGAAGCATTGACCTCCTACTCGGTAGCCCATAGTCTTCCCCTTTTAGAAATTAGCGACCGCGTCGCAGCATGCCAATTGTCATGCCAACAACTGCGCCTACTACAACAAAGCCGATTACGATTCCACCAACTGAGTACAAGTCGGTTTTAACGTCGCCTGTTTCGGCTTTAACGGCATCTGCCATTGCGCCGGCATAGCTATTGGTAGCAATGAATGCTGTTGTTGCGACAACGGCTGCGGTGGCTTTTTGGTTTAGGACTGCGCCTAATTTTTTGAGTGCGTTCATGTTTAGAACTCCATGCCGACGGGTTTAAATGGACTTCTCTACTTGTCGGCGGCGGTAGAGTTGTCGGGAAAGATGGTTTAATGCGTAAGCATGTATAGGATTAAGAAGTAGTACATGACTTATTCCTTTGGTTATTGGGTGGGCGGTTAAAGGGGCTTTTATCCGCGTGACCGCCCTGCACGCGGTAAAGTCTATTCAGGATGCCTATTGGCTGCCTATTCAGGCAGGTAGAACGTAAATAGGGCAAAGGGGCTGCCAATGTCTTCACCTGCCGCTAGGGCGTCCTCTTTTTCCTCAAAATGCCCTGCTTGTCTTAAAAACGGGGTTTGCCCTACGTCGCCATCGGGCGAGGGGTAGAGAAATTCAAACGTTTCTAAGTCTTGTACGATGTATTTAATTTGCATGGCTTTTCCTTTAAGGCTTTATCCTTAACTTAACCTTTGCTACTGGCTGTGGCTGCGGGTGTGGGTTTAAGGACGCGCACGTCTTTTAAAATTTCTTTTTGTTTGCCTGATGCGTTGGTTACGGTTTGGAAGGCGACTTCCATGTCGCATGGGAAATTTAAGCCGTTAAAACGCTCAAAGTTGCTGCTATCGCCAAAGGCTACTTTGGCGATGCCGAAGCCTTGGGCATTGCCCGCGCTGTCGTTTAATGGGGCAGCAATCAGGACGTTGCAGTTGTCAATTTCGTTGCCGTCAATCGTGCCTTTAAAGCGGGTTACGCCCATAACGATTTTTTTAACGTATTCAATTTGTCTTTGTTCTTGGAAGTTCAGCATTTTTTGTTTCCTTCTTGGCTAGGTTGGTTGGGGGGGGGTTATAAAGTGGTGTAATACTTCTCGTTCAGGCTAAACAGCGAGCCGTATTTGCTGTACAGAAAGTCTAAAAATTCTTTCTGTTGCTGTTCAGTTCTTCTGAATTCGCTTAAATCGCGTTCAGATAGGGCATAGAATTGTTGGCGTTTCCAAATATCTAGCCATTGCTTCATGTCTTCGGGGAAGTCTTGCAGCAGTTGTTTTTCTGCTTCGGTTTTGCCGACGTGGGTTTCGTCAAATATGCGTAATTTGCGTTCTAAAACGATTACTTGGTCCAGTTCGTCGGGTTCGTTTGTGCCATTCACTTTTAGGCTGTTTTGGTTTAGGTAATCGGCTTCGTCTGTTTGGCAATCGTATTCGGCGGGTTCTAAACCTTTGGGGTATTTGCCTTCGTCGGCAATTAGGGCTTCTACGATTTGTTCGGGTGTCCAGCCTATGTCTTTTAAAAAGCGCACAAATCTGCCTACTTGGTTTTTGGCATGGGTTTTTCGGCTTTCAAAGGTAATGTTTACCTTTTCAGTCGCCGCTGCAATACTGGTGGCTGGGCTGTTAAATAGGGTTTCGCCTACGGGATAGGCACCTGTTAGAAACTCGCCTTGGTTGGTTAAAATTTCCATGGGGATAACGCAATCTTTGTTTCTGAACTCCACTTCAAAGCGTGTCCATAGGCTGTCTTTGTCGCCTAGCTGTCTGCCTTTTTCATAGATACGGGCGTATTTGGATGAACCGCGTGTGCCTACGGTAAAGGTTTTGCCTGTGCCGTCTTCTTCGCGCCATGCTGTGCCTTTCATTTCGCTTTTGGGGCGTTTGTTGTGGCGGTTAAATAAACTGTTGTTGTGGTCGCACATGGCTTGTTCTGGGCTGTATTCGCCATTGAAAAAGTCATGGGCTAAATCAACGCGGGTAATGCGTGGGCGACTGGCTGTTTTTAAAAAATCGTATAGGCGTTGTTCCCAACCTGCTTTTGCTGCTTGGCAGCCTGTGCCTGTTAATTCAACTAGGATAGTGTCGCGTTGCCCGCCGATGTGTAATGTGCCGTAATCGGCTTTGTCGCCACCGAGCTTGTAGTAGGCTTGATAGAAGTAGCTACCTTTACCGAGCTTGGTGGTTACGCCAAAGCCAAAAATTTCTTGTAGGAGTTCGCTGTATGCGACGACATATTCGGTATCGGAGAAGCACAGCCCTTTAACGTTTTCTATGGTGCGTTTGTGAACGGTAAAGGTGAGAGCATCTATAAACGCGGCATCTTTTTTGCCTTTGCGTAAGGGCACTTCTAGGATTTTTCCGCCTATGGTTATGACGTGGGTAAAGTATTCTGTGTTTTGAAAATCAATCATTTGGGTTTAATCCTGAATGTGCCTTTTTTGAATGTTCCGTGCCCTGCTGTTTTGGGTTTTGTTTGTTCCCCCCCTGTTAGCCTAGGGGGGGCTTAACCGCCGTCCTGCGTCGCGCACCGCGCGAAGCGCGTCTCGCGCCCCATACCGTCGGTTAAGCCTTCCTATACTCATTTTGTTTCCCTCTTTGCGTTTTGTTGGTTTTGGCGGGCAAGTTGTCGCCAGTCGGTTTTTTCGTACTCAATCGCGTGCTCAAAAATGTTTAGATGCTTGGCTTCAAATTGGGCGATTTTTTCGCAGACTTCGGCGAGGGTTTGACAAATACTGGTTTCTATTGCGCCTGTGTTTGTTGCGTTAATAACCAGCATATTTAGCTGGTAGTTTTGGCTTTCGGCGTTGCGTTTTATCTGGACGGATAGGTCAATGTTCATTTCTTTGCCCGCTTTATTTCACAAACTTTTTTCTGAACGTTCCCATAATGTTTTTGACTCAATCGCTTTGAGATAAAGACGAGAATTTAACTTGTCTATTTCATCCTTAACCACGTATGCTCGAGCTTTTAATGCTTCTAGCTGTTTGAAATATTGGTTTTCCCATAAACTTTGTGAAATAAGTAAAGCAAGCACTAATACAATGTCGTTTTCTAAGCCCCATGTACTTGTGTTTTCTGGTTCTTCGGCAAATCGTTTTTCTAATCGTTCAACTTTTTTGCTGTACTCATCAACGATAATTTGCAAGTCAATTTCTACTACGTTGCTTGTGTTGTCGGTATTTCTATATTTTTGTTGCATGATAAAAGCCCCTTAAATTAATGTTAGTTAATTCAAGGGGCTAAAACCCGAAATGGTAAATTTTTATCAAAGCCCCTTGAATGGAGGCTACTATATAAGGTCGGGCATTGATGCCCGACGTTTTTATTGTGGCGTATATCAGTCGGGCATCAATGCCCGACCTACAACTCGTTTTCAGGCTGCCTCACCATAAACCAGCAAAGGCAGCCTGAAAAACAATAACCGCCGCCATTACCGCGCAGGCAGCAATCTAGGGCAACTTGGGTGTAGAGTGTGTGGCTTTGCCACGCACGCGATTGGCGCATTCCCAAGCTAGTCCGCGTGCGTGCCTGCGGCACACATCCTACACGCCGCTTGAATTGAGCATTTCTTGATTTATTTCGCTACCCGTTAGGCAGCCTGAAAACGAAAAAACCACGTTTCAGGCTGCCTAAAATTGCCAATAACGCTAACAAATCTTCCGCACCACAACCGCCCACTCATACCGCTCCAACGCGCCAAAGCCGTGGTTATGGTTATCCGCTTTGCTTTGAATGTAGCCGTTTAAGCAAAGATTTTGACGGATAAAAAACGCTTTGCTCGCCGCCCACTGTTGCGCAATCCAATCAGATAGCACGCCGTGTTCATCGTTTAAATAATACGTTTGCCCCTGATAAACAAACTCGGCTTGTTCAAAGGAGATTTGGACTGTGCCGCGCATATCAACGGCAGGGCTGTTGGCATGGCTGTGCGCGGTTAGGAGTAATAAAACGGCTAGGATGGGGGATTTCATGGGGTGCTTTTTGGGGTTGGGTTAATCAATGGGTGTAGGCGGCTTGAAAACCGTTTTCAGGCTGCTTTTCGTATAGCGATTTAGCGAAATTAAGTTTTTCAAGCACATAACAATCGCAGCTATTTTCTAAATCAAACCATGTATTCAGATACTTGTTTATATCCTTAACACACCATTCTTTTTTTAGAGCCACTAATAAATAATACCCATCAACAAAAATAGCTAAAAAATTTCCATTTTTGTCGGCGGCGCAATATGCACCATTAAGCATTTGCATCATAGATGCTGAAATTATCTCTAAAAAAGAAAAATCCAACCCTGTTTTCGCTAGCATTATGGGATTGTAATCATCAATATTTATGCCCAAAGGAAACCAATATATTTCATTATTGCTATTTATTTTTTTGTGGTTACAAATCCATCTGAATAATGGATATAAGATTTCAAAATCTTTATACGCTTCAAAATCCAACAAAATATGAAAATCAACCAAGGCATCTTTTGTAAAAACACCTTTGGAATCAAAGAAAACCATCTGATTTTTTACAAATTCTATTTCGCTATCGCTTAGCTTTCCATAATAGGGCTTGCTGGGGTCTGTATCATCAAACCAAGGCTTTGTTTTATTTGTTATATCCATTTTTTTTATCTATCCAATTTTATAAATAGGCAGCCTGAAAATGGGAAATACCATTTTCAGGCTGCCTCACTCATTGCTACAAATGCTGCAAATGGTTTTCCAGCGCCACTGCCGCGCCCACTATGCCAGGGTATTGGCTTTGCACAATGTAAACAGGGATGGCGGCAAGGTAAGCATCAAAGCGTCCTTTGCTCTCAAAGCGCTGGCGAAACGGCGATGAGCGGAAGTAATCAATAAAGCGCGGGATGATACCGCCGCATAAATACACGCCGCCGCGTGCGCCCAGCGTGAGCGCAAGATTGGAAGCGACTGTGCCGAGCATGGCGCAGAACATATCCAGCGTGAGTCGGCAGAGCGGCGATGTACCGCTTAATGCTTTTTCGCTGATTTCGGCAGGGGAGAGTTTTTGCCGTTTTACGCCTTCGCGCTCGGCGAGTGCTTCGTAAATCAGCATCAAGCCTGCGCCGCTTAAAAAGCGCTCGGCGGAAACGTGTCCATATTTTTTCTTGGCGTATTGCCAAACCATGATTTCGCCATCGTCAAACGGCGGGAAGCTGGTGTGTCCGCCTTCGCCTGCCAGCGGAATGTAGGTGCCGCTGGGCGTGGGGATTAAGCCGCTCACACCCAAGCCTGTGCCCGGCCCAATAACGGCTTTGGGCGCAGGTTCTATCGGCTGCGCACCGCCCACTTGCACCAAGTCTTCGGCGGCGGTTTGGGTGATGGCAAGCGCTTGCGCGGTGAAGTCGTTGAGCAGCAGCAGGTTGTCCAGATGCAGCGCTTGGCGCGTGGTTTCTATGGAAAACGCCCAATGGTGGTTGGTCATTTGCACCCAATCGCCCACGATGGGGTTGGCGATGGCGATGGCGGCGTTGCTCACGCTGGGGTTGCCCACGCGTTTCAAATATTCTTTGATGGCATCCACGATGGTGTCGTAGTCGGCGCAGGGCAGCACTTCAATGTGTTCAAATTGCTGCGGCGCGGTTTCCAGCGCGAAGCGGGCGTTGGTGCCGCCGATGTCGGCAATCAGGCGGGGGTAGTTAGTCGTTGTAGAATACATGAGCGTTTACCTTTTGCGAGTGGAGAACATAGCTAATGGGATATTGCGCGGTTTGCGCTTGCGCGGCGGCTTCGTACACGCGGCGTTTGTCTGCGCCTGCAATGGCGAGATAAACGTGGGGCGTGGCTTCTATGGCGGCCAGCGTCATGGAGATGCGCTCGTGGGGCGCGGTGATGGGGCTGGTGTGCAGCAGGGGCTGGGGATAATCGGGGCGCACGGCATCGGCAAACTGCGGCGCTTGCGGGAATATGCTGGCGGTGTGTCCGTCGCTGCCCATGCCGAGCACCAGCACGTCGGGTTGCACATAATGGCGCAGGGCAAATTCTACGGCTGCGGCAGGGGTTTTCAGGCTGCTTTCGCTGGCGGCATCGTCAATCATTGGCAGCCATTGCGCAGCGGCGGCGCGGTTTTGCAGCAGGTGTTGGCGCACCAAGCCCGTGTTGCTGTCGGCGTGGGCGGTGGGGACGATGCGCTCGTCCACCAGCGTGATGTTGACCCGCGCCCAGTCTAAATCTTGCTGGCTTAATGCTTGGAAAAAGGCGATGGGCGATTTGCCGCCTGATACGGCGAGCGTGGCGCGAGGTTGCGTTGCCAAGGTGTCGCGCAGGTTTTGGGCGACGGCATCGGCAAGGGCTTGCGCGGATTGGGCGGGGGATTCGGTTTGGGTGAATGGGGCGGTCATGGTTGTGCCTTGGGGGTTGGAAAAAAGGGGGGTAGTTTTATCTGCGCTAATAGGCAGCCTGAAAATCAAATATCGTTATTCCCGCGTTGAACATGGTTAAAACGGTGCGCGGCTTGATTAGGCAGCCTGAAAATTATTTTTTACTCACGGCGGACTGTATCAGCATTTGCGTGCCAAACCAGCCCCAATAAATGCGGTGCCATTGGATTTTGCCGTTTTGGATTTGCATCAATTCCAGAATATCCACTTGGTTGCCATCGGGCGTGTGGCGCGGGTATTCCCACACCAGCGTGTCGCCTGCAACGAAATATTGCCCTGTGCGATACCAGCGCACTAACTCGTTGGGGCGGCGGCGCGTGCCTTCCTGCAAAAAAGCGAGGATGGCTGCGCGCCCGTGCAGCGTGCCGCTTTCTTGCTGCATGATGATGGGGACGAGCGGGCTTTCAAATTGGGCATCATCGGCGTAAAGGTTAATCAGGGCTTCGGTGTTGCGGGTTTGGGCGTATTCGTGCCATTGGGTGTAGATGCGGTCAAAATCAGTCATAGCGGGCTTTCTTTCGGGTTTGGGTTTTCAGGCTGCCTTTGGGCGCGGGCAGATGCCGTCATAGCACAATGTGGGAACAGCCTTTTTCGTAAGAAAAATTATTTTGAATGTTCGCTTTCATCTAAGCCGATAACTTTATCTCTATATTGGCTGAACTCAGTAAAGTCTTCTGATAAAACCATTTGTAATTCTACGGCATCATTAACCCATGCAATTTCTTCCTCGTTTTCAGATAACGAATCATGCAAATCTTCCACCGAGTGATTGCGGTTGGGAATAATCGTCATTGGATTGCCCTGAGGATTGATAATCAGCCAGCCAACAGCGGTGCATAAATCAAAAATAAATTCGCATTCCTCGTTGCTGAGAGAAGCGTAATCAATGCCGCCAGATAACGGCTCTTCTGAATCTGAGTCAATATGCAATTCGGTAACGCGCCCATCAAATTCAAGCGCGTTTCCAGCGGAATCAACCAAAGTAGAATCCTCAATTGTTAAATCAGATTTTTTTAGAAAATCTTTTAAAGATGAACGGTCAGCATCAGCAGCTTCGCCATCTTTAAATTTATGGAAATATAGTGAAAAACCCATAATGTGATACCTCGTATTGTTACTGCGCCAGCATTTCGGCAATGGCTTCGTCTAATTTTTCGGTGTAGCTTTTGGCTTCTGCGTTGTGCATAAAAATCTCCTAAAAAAATCAATCAAAAAACACGGATTGCCAGAGTTTAACGGCAAACAGGCAAAAGAGTAAGCCGACTGTGGCTGCGCCGAGCGCGGCTAGGTTGCGTTGGTGGCGCAGTTTGGCGAGCAGTTTGTCGCCCGCTAGCGCGAGCGTGGCGAGGTAGCACATGCTGAGCGTTTGCATCACGGCGGCAAGGATAAAGAAGCTGAGCACGGGGTGGGGGTAGCGCGGGTTCACAAAGGGGATAAAAAACGATAGGAAAAACAGCGCGGCTTTGGGGTTGGACAGGCTAAGCAGCAGGGCGTGGCGGAAAACGTTGTCGTGGGTGTGTATGTTGGATAGGGTTTGGGCGGAGGCTTGGGCTGTGGTGCGGCGGCGGGCTGCCCATGCGCCGCGCAGCATATTGATGCCGAGATAGGCAAGGTATAAGCCGCCTGCGCCTTTGAGTGCGCCAAACAATAGGGGGTGGCTTTTGAGCAGCGATGCGGCTCCGCCCACGGCGCATAAAATCAGCACGCTGTCGCCGATGAAAATGGCTGCTATCACTTTGGCGGCTTGGCGCGCGCCTTGTTGGGTGGCAACGGCAAGGCAATAGAGCGAATTGGGACCGGGTATCAACACAATGGTAACCGCGCCGATAAGATATAAGGGGAAGTCTATGATGCCATACATGGTCGGAATGCTTTTCAGGATGCCTGAAAAGGCTATTTTACTTTATCTTGGCACCTGCATTCACGCTTTCCATGAGCGGGGTTTGAAGGAGGCGGCGTGTCATTTGTTCGTTTTATTTTGATTGGTTTGGCGATGGCCGTCTTTGCTTTTTCGCTGTTTATTGTGATGATGGTTTAGGGGTATTTTGAAGCTATGTCGTCAGGCATATCCACCAGCGCGCGGAACAAAGCAAACAGATTGGTCGGGGCACTTTGCTTCGCAGACCGGCCACCTCGCCCATCTCTCCCGATTTTACCCGCCCTTAACCCGAGTTCAATTTCAGCCGGGCAAAAAAACTTTATAATGCTGCGCTTCCCGGCATGATTGCCGCAACCCCCAAGGAGTGTTCCATGAAAAAAACCATCCTAGCCAGCATCATCCTGTCGCTTGGCGTTGCCGCTTTGCCCGCGCAAGCGAAAAACAGCGGCAGCTACATCAGCCGCGCCAAAGCCGTATCCATCGCCAAAACCCGCGTGGGCGGCGGCAAAGTGGATAATGTGGATTTTGAACGCAGCAGCCACCACGGCGCGTACTACGAAATCGACATTGAAAACCGCAAAGGCGAATACGAAGTGCGCGTGAATGCCAAAACCGGCAAAGTAATTTCCGTGCACCGCGATGATGACCACGACGATGATGACCATCACCACCATGACGACCATCACCACGACGGGATGTAACACAGCGGCAGCCTGAAAACGACTGGCGGCGCATCGCAGCGCGGCAACGCCGAAAGGGCAGCCGAACCCCGCAGTTCGCAAAGGCAGATAGGCTTATCTGCCTTTTGTGTTGGGTGAGTTGGCGACTCTTGCGGGCAAGCGGTTGGCAAGCCGCCAAGCCGTTTTACGGTTTTGCTTCGCAGAAGCGCGCAAACCCGCTTTCAGGCTGCCGTTTGCGCCCGCCGTTTTGCTACAATCCGCGCGTTCCAACCATCGGACAACGTTATGAATTGGTGTGTTTATTTATTGCTGTGCGCCAACGGCGCGTTATACGCGGGCATCAGCAACCGCCCGCAGGCGCGGCTGGCGGCGCATTTGGCGGGCAAGGGGGCGAAATACACCCGCAGCCATAGTGCGCGGGAAATGCGGATTGTGGCGTGCTGTTTAGACCGCAGCGCGGCGAGCAAGCTGGAATGGGCGTTGAAACGGATGACGGTGGCGCAGAAGCGGGCGTTGTGGGCGACGGGGCGGGTGGTGGTGGGGGAGGGCGGTGAGGCAGCCTGAAAATCAAAATGGAATGACCGCGGCTTGTTGGCAAGTGCGGGGTTATGAACCCTGCTATTTGGCGACGAGCCGTTGCCGCTCCATGTTAGGTTTCAGGCTGCCTCTGGACTTTTGCAAAGGCAGCCTGAAACCCCATCTATCCAACAAAAAACCGTTTGGCTTGCCCCAAACGGTTTTGTTTTCCAGCCTGCCTACCAAACTAGCTTTTCAGGCTGCCTGCTTGAATAAACGCCGCTGCCGTGCGCCGCACTTCGTTATCCAACGCCAGCAAATCATCTAGCGTGTTCAGGCTGCCTGCAAGGTTGTGTTGGGCGAGGCTGTGTTCCACTACGCGGGCGATGTCGGTGAACAGGATTTGCCCGCGCAAAAAGGCGGCGACGGCGATTTCGTTGGCGGCGTTGAGCACGCAGGGAGCGGCACCGCCGCTGGTGAGTGCGTCGTAGGCGAGTTTGAGACAGGGGAAGCGGGCAAAATCGGGCTGCTGGAAGGTGAGCGCGGCAAGTTGGCTGAAATCCAGCGACGTTGCGCCCGAGGCGATGCGCTGTGGCAGCCCAAGGCAATGGGCGATGGGGATGCGCATATCGGGCGTGCCAAGCTGGGCGAGCACGCTGCCATCGGCGTAGCGCACCATGCTGTGTATCACGGATTGGGGGTGGATGATGACTTCCAGCTTGTCGGGCGGGCAGTTAAACAGCCAACGCGCTTCAATCAGCTCCAAGCCTTTGTTCATCATGGTGGACGAATCCACCGAGATTTTTTGCCCCATAGACCAGTTGGGATGCTTGACGGCTTGCGCGGGCGTGATGCGCGGGAAATCGGCTAAATCGGTGTGCAAAAACGAGCCGCCGCTGGCGGTGAGTATGATGGAGGCGATGCCGTGCGCGTTCAGGCTGCCTGAATAGTCGCGCGGCAGCACTTGGAATATGGCGTTGTGTTCGCTGTCTATCGGCAGGATGGTTGCGCCGTGTTGCTGGGCGGTGCGCATAAACAGGCTGCCTGAAACCACCAGCGTTTCTTTGTTGGCAAGGTAGATGGTTTTGCCGTGCGCGGCGGCGGCAAGGGCTGAGGGCAAGCCTGCTGCGCCCACAATCGCGCACATCACGCCTGTTACTTCGGGAGCGGTGGCGATGTCTATGAGGGCTTGTTTGCCGTGCAGGATTTCTATTTTCAGGCTGCCTAATTGTTGGCGTAACTCGGCGGCGCGTGTTTCGTCGGCAACCACGGCATAGCGCGGGGCGAATTGGCGGCATTGCTCGGCGAGTTTGGCGGTTTGGCTGTGCCCTGCGAGGGCGAAGATTTGGAATTGCTCGGGATGGCGGGCGAGTACATCCAGCGTGGAAACGCCGATGCTGCCTGTGCTGCCGAGGATGGATAGGGTTTGCATGGGATGGTTTGTGCGAAAAAATAAGGCGAATTTTAGCGGGTTTTTCGGTTTTCAGGCTGCCTTTGGGGTTGAGGCAGCCTGAAAATGGTGTAGAGAATTTTGCTTCACATAAAGCCCAAATAATTAAAGAGCGGATGAAGCCAATCATCCGCCCTATGTTTTCAGGCTGCCTTTACCCTTTCAACGCCGCCGCTTCTTTGGCTAACTGAGTAATCGTATCCCAATCTTGCTTGGCAACGGCATCCTTGGGCGTGAGCCATGTGCCGCCCACGCACAACACATTGGGCAACGCCAAATATTCGGGCGCGGATTGCAGCGTGATGCCGCCTGTGGGGCAAAAGCGCACGTTGGCATATGGGCCATACAAGGCTTTGAGCATGGCACGCCCGCCCACCACTTCGGCGGGGAACAATTTGAGCGTTTCTATGCCGTATTCCAACGCCAGTTGCACTTCGCTGGGCGTGGCAACGCCGGGGATGAGCGGAATGTTCGCCTTTTCGCTGGCTTTGGCAAGGGCTTTGTGCAGACCGGGGCTGATGGCGAATACCGCGCCCGCATCGGCAACGGCTTTGAGTTGTTTTTCGTTGATGACTGTGCCCGCGCCCACAATCGCGCCTTTCACTTCTTTTTTAATCAAGCGGATGGCATCCAAGCCAACAGGCGTGCGCAGCGTGATTTCCAGCGTGCGGATGCCGCCTGATACCAAGGCGTGTGCTAAATCAACGGCGGTGGATAAATCGTCAATTGCCATCACGGGGATGACGGGGCTGGCGGTAAGAATTTCGCGGGGAGTGAGCTTGGGCATGGGGTTTCCTTTCTGCGGCAGGGTTGAAAAGGGAGATTTTACGCGGATTGTGTGGGCGCGTCAGGATGAGGCAGCCTGAAAATGCGGCGAGAGGCGTTTTCAGGCTGCCTTTGTATCGTTAGGCAGCCTGAAAACGAAATAACCCCGTTTCAGGCTGAAACCTTTGCCAAGCGTGCAACCGATGGCGCGTCGGCGGCTCGCCGACATGTTCTCAACCCATCAAGTCCTGTTAAACACGACATTGGACAACGAACCATCGCCGCGCTATTTCAGATTTCAGGCTGCCTCACGCACATAATTTAAGGCAGCCTGAAAACACGCTCACACATCCTATGCGCCGATTGAGTTGGCATTTCTTTATTGATGCACAAATAGGCAGCCTGAAAACGAGCACAATGGTTTTCAGGCTGCCTATGCCGCATCTATAAGGCAGCCTGAAAACAAAATTTCCCGTTTTCAGGCTGCCTCAAATTCAACCGCAACTTACAACCACATCCGCATCGCAAAATCATACCGCGCCACCTGCTCGCCCGTAAGCAAGCCCCGCCGCAGCAATTCTTCCGCCGCCCATTGCCAATCCACGCAATCGCGGCTCAATCGGCACGGATACAATTTTACCCCCAACGCCGTATCGTCAATCATCAAATCCCCCAACGCCTTGGGCGACGAAGTAAACTTGTGCTGCTCGGGATGGCGCTGCACGGCATAAAGCGCGATGCCGTTTTCCGCAAACCAATCAATCGCGGGCTGGATAGAGCAATCCTCTGCCTGCATGGTAAACAAAATCAACCGATGCCCGTTGCGCACCAAATCGCGCAACACCTGCGCCGCGCCAATATCCTTGCCCACCAGCGGAAATTCGTGGGTAACACACGTTCCATCAAAATCAATCAGAATGTCCATGTTGTCCTTTTTGTTTAGAACCTGTATTCACTATTTTCATAGGCATCTTTAATGCCCTAAAAACGCGGCTACCGCGTTAAAAATGCTCGCAAGGTGTATAAACCTTAGCTGCGCTTTTTGCCTTGTATCCACATTTTATGTCATCAAATCTGCCTATGAAAATAGTGAATACAGGTTCTTACAGTTTTCAGGCTGCCTCAACATATCAGAGGCAGCCTGAAAACGATTTAGCCCGTAAGCTGTTTGCTAATCAATTTTTTCAACGGCGGCAAATTATTGCTCACGCGCAACACCGCCCCGCGCAGCAACTTCGCAGGCGCGCTGTCGTTGGTGAAAAACGACACCATCGCATTGGTTCCGTGATACAGCGGGCGCGTGTGCAACTGATGCTTCACGTTATACAGCTCCAACACATCTTTGGACGCAATATCCTTGCCCTTCGCATCCGCCTGTAACACCAATTTCGCCAAAATTTCCGTGCTTTCCAAGCCCAAATTCCAGCCATGCGCGGTAACAGGGTGCATCCCCACCGCCGCATCGCCCACCAACGCGCAGCGCGTGCCGATAAACGTGCTCGCGTGCGCCCCCACCAGCGGATAATGATGCACCGTGCCCGCAATTTCCATCTCACCCAAGCGGCCGTTCAACATTTTTTGCGCCTCCGCCGTCAAAGCCTCGGGCGACAAATCCAGCAATTCATGCGCTTTGGTGTTGGTAATCGTAATCACGCAGTTGGTCAAATGCTCTTCCAGCGGCAGCAACGCCAGCGTGCGCCCGTAAAAGAAACACTCGCTCGCCGTGTGTTGATTAGAAATCGTATGTTTGGTGCGGAACACAATCACCGTGCGCCCAAAATCGTGCATATCCGCCGCAATGCCCAGCTGGCGACGGGTTTGCGAAAAACGGCTATCCGCCGCAATCAACAGCCGCGCCGTAATCGTATCGCCATTTTCCAGCTCAACCAGCGCACGGTTCTCGTTCGTCTCCACGCTTTTCACGCCCACGCCACAACGCAGTTCCACATTGGCACACTCCGCCACTTCTTCATACGCCGCGCGGCGGATATTGTGATTAGAAATCAAATTGCCCAAGCGATCCGTCTCGCCGCCACGCGCCTTATTCGGCTGCGGAAAATGCAGCGTGTAATCGCTCGTGCCATTAAACACCTTCGCATCGCGCAAACGATAAATCTCATTTTCAGGAATCCGCTGCCACATCCCCAAGCGCTGCATAATCTCGCGCGACAAATGCGTCAACGCAATCTCCCGCCCATCATACGGCGGATTTTGCAACGTCTCCAACGGCGCTTTCTCAATAATCGTTACCCGCAAACGGCTGTCTTTCAACTGCCGCGCAAAAGCCAAACCAGCAGGGCCACCGCCCACAATCAAAATATCAGTATCCATGATGTTTCCTTAATATCAGAGAATAGGGAATAAAACAGAACAAGCAGCCCGCCCATCAAAGGCAGCCTGAAAAC
>ERZ772807.641-NODE-641-length-21160-cov-4.134328_pt1 | contig 21160 bp, 28 predicted proteins | sample MGYA00511472_ERZ772807 | MGnify/ENA primary metagenome ERZ772807 (study PRJEB29015, sample SAMEA2737947) | human oral metagenome | biome: human oral; feature: human-associated habitat; material: dental | place: China | collected 2039 ...
TTAGCTCTCGCAAAATAATCCCTCCTATAAATATAACTTATACACAGGTTAATTAAACTATATCATATTTTTTTCTTGCTTTCAAGTCTTTCAGACTTCTTGTAACCCCTTGAAAAAAGTGAATCTCATTCAATTTCAAGTTGTTGATTTTCACGTAGAATAAGAGCGTATTTTCTTATTTTATATCATTGTTTTTCTTTATTGTTTTATTGTTTAATTTCAACCAATATATTATTATTAACAATATTTTTATCGCATATATAAATCCCATATCGTACGATATGGGATTTATATGATAAAATTTTTGAAAGATTTTTATTTAAGGCGAATGAGATTCATCTTTGGTTCTTCCCCTGCTGTGAGATTTATCATCATAAAGGAGCCCTGCACCGCATCACGCGGACGAGCCACACTCCCGGGGTTGAATACGGTCACATCCCCCTGCCGCTCGCAGAGAGCGATGTGCGTATGTCCATAAACAGCAATATCTGCCCCTGCCTCACGCGCAGCCGCGGCGAGTATCGCTGTATCAAACCGCACATGGAAGAGATGCCCATGCGTGAGAAAGATACGATGCCCGCCGGCCTCGACGACGGTCTCGTCATACGTTCCATCCAGAGGCAGATCGCAGTTCCCGAGGACGCGCACAACGCTCTTCCCCGTCAGCTGTTCCAGTGCATCTGCATCGGCGGCATAGTCTCCTGCATGAAGCCACATCTCTGCCTGTGCCGCCTCAGGATACTGCAGCATCGCTTTCAGGCTCTCAATATCTCCATGACTGTCGCTGACAATTCCAATATTCATGCTTCACCTCACGCCTAGGAAAGATTGGGCAAAAGGCGCCCTATGACGATATCTTCCGCTGCGGCACAGATAGCTCGATGATCGATCAACATGCGTCATGCGCGGCCAAGGAGTGCACGCAGCTCCTCCCTCATCTGATCGAGTGCTGCACCGCGATGACTGATGGCGTGTTTTTCCTCACGCGAAAGCTCTGCCATCGTCCGCCCATCCGCACGATAAAAATAGGGGTCGTAGCCAAAGCCCTGTGTGCCGCGTGCTTCGTGGCGAATAAAGCCCGTACACGTTCCCTCTGCCGACAGTTCCCGTCCGTCCCGAAGTGCGAGCACGAGGGCGCAGTGATAGGCGGCGCGGGCATTCTCCTCCCCGCGTGAGCGAAGTTCCGCGATCAGCTTCCGATTGTTCGCCGCATCGTCGCCATGCACCCCCGCATAGCGCGCGGAGCAGACACCGGGGGCACCGTCCAGTGCCTCCACCGAGAGCCCCGAATCGTCGGCAAGCGCCGAAAGCCCCGTCTTTTCACGATAGTACTGAGCCTTGATGCGCGCATTCTCCATGAATGTCGCACCATCTTCGACCGGCTCTTCGATCGCACCGAGCTCCGGCTTCAGCTCATAAAGACGTGACAGTGGAACAAGGCGCACGGGCAGCCCGAGAAATGCCGTCTCCATCTCCCGCACCTTCCCTGCGTTTGATGTGGCAATCAGTATCGTCTTTTCCTTCATATTATCCCTCCCGTCCCGGCAGCCACGAGAGCACATCACCGAGGGCGACCTTCTGCTGATCGATCAGCGTGCGAATGCCTTGCTCACCGAGATCCAGCAGAGCATTCAGCTCCTTCCGTGCAAAAGCACGGCCTTCGCCTGTCCCCTGCACCTCGACAAAGGCACCTGCGCCCGTCATGACGATGTTCATATCGACCATTGCCGCAGAGTCCTCCTCATAGCACAAGTCAAGAAGCGGCTCATTTTCCGCATTGATGCCGACGCTGACTGCCGCCACATAGTCACGTACGGGGAAAATACCGCGCTTCGCATAAAACGACGCACACGCCTCGACAAGGGCAACAAATGCTCCCGTCACTGATGCCGTCCGCGTCCCGCCGTCCGCTTGGAGAACATCGCAGTCAATGTGAATCGTACGCTCACCGAGTGCCTTCGTATCCACTACCGCACGCAGAGCACGTCCGATGAGACGCTGGATCTCCTGTGTCCGCCCCGACTGATGGCCGCGCACCGCCTCGCGCGCCGTACGTTCCGCCCCTGCACCCGGAAGCATGGAGTACTCAGCCGTCACCCAGCCCGTGCCCGTTCCCTTCAAAAAGAACGGCACGCGCTCCTCCACCGTCGCCGCACAGACGACGCGCGTATGACCGGTTTCAATGAGTGCGGAACCATCCGCATAGCGCTGATAGCCGCGTTCGATCCGAACGGGGCGCAGCTGGTCGGCACGCCGCAGATCTCTTCTTGGCATGAAATAATATCTCCTTTGGAAGTAATTTTCCCCTCCGGCTCGCGCTGTCCGTCGCACCGTGCCGCAGCAAGGCAAAATCCGCAACACAAAGCCTCCCCCGTCATGCAGGGGAGGGGAACCGCACAAGCGGGAAAGGGTACTGTATCATTTATGCCGTATGGCTCTCCTGATATTGACGATAATTCTTGATGACGCAGATCGGGGTCTTCTGTGATGCGTTGCCGAACGGATTGTCGAGCAGCAGCTTAGCGGCAAGTTCCCCATTTAATCCATCCGATACGCCGACCACACGTGAACGCTTGAGATCGTTGACATCCGCTACCATCGCGCCGAATGCCCCCACACGCGTCCGTATACGGTCTGCCACCTGGTCTGCATCCGCAGGACCATAGACAATCGCCTTGTCAAACGGCGGCATCGTTCCGGTCACATCGTCAATCAGCGCCGTTTCTCTGCCGCCCCAGCGGTAGAACATGCCGCCTTTGCCGACGAGCTTTGCGAGAAAACCGGCAAAGAGGGCAAAGAGAACACGCCCCGTTCCCTCTACATCCATCAGGGACTGCATCCCATGCGGGCTGGCAAGGCTGCCGTAGTCCGGGATAAAGCGGCAGGCAAAACGTGCTGCGCGGGAAATGTGCAGCTGCTCCGGGAAGACAAACCGTCCCTGTGTAATCGCCACCACACTCTCAGCGCAGCAGACCAGATCGTCCGCCGTCACCTGCTCTCCTGCATAGTACTCAATCGCATCCACAATGTCATCCGCATCTGTCAGAATACGTGTCGGCACAGGAAGAATCTTCAGTTCAGCCATTCTGCACCTTCCCTTCCCGTACAAGCGCAACCCCGGCGAGCGCGGCAATCTCCGCCGCTGTCATCTTCATCAGTACCTTGGAATAATGCGCCGGCGTCCGCCCCGTCTCCAGATAGATCAGATCCATGCGAAAATCCACCATGTGGGCAATCGCATCATCGAGTGTATGTCCGTTTCGCCCCTCAATGGAGAGCTTGAGAGCAAGATTTATGCGCTGCTTCTTCTCTATCAGTGCCGCCTCGAAGTAGTCATCCTCGCGCGGTGCCCCCTCACACTCCACCTTGCCGTGCACCAATGCGCCGTCGTACTGCTCATAGGGCAGCTGAACACGCAGGATCGCATCCATGATTGTCCCGCACTGCTTCCCCTCATTGGCAAAGGGAATCGTCGCACCGATCACCAGACGCTCGGGCGTCCGTTCCACGACAGAAAAGGGCGTCATCTCCTCCGTCTTCGGCACGATCACCTCCGTACCAAGATAAGCAAAGAGTATCTTCACGCCCGCATACACAATAAAAACGACTGCGATCAGCAGATGCAGCCACCACGAAAATTCAGATCCCAATGTCCCGTCCTTCTTTCTCCGCCGTCATCGCCGCTTCCATCGGCACATAGAACTCCTTGGGCAGGCGCGTTATATGTCCCGTATCGCGATGCGTAAATACATTTTCTGAGAAGCCGCTCACCAGCAGTGTTCCCGCCTGATTGAGAATGCGGTAGGAGAACACCATCTTGGCCTTTGTGAGCGCCGTCGCCGTGGTCTCGATTACCAGCTCATCGTCAAAATGACCTGGTGCATGGTACTCTGCACCGACCTTCGTGATTGGGAATACGTACCCCGCCTCCATCAATGCGCCCAACGTGATGCCGATGCGCCGCAGATACGCGACGCGTCCGATCTCAAACCAGCGGATGTAGTTCGCATGATGCACGACCGCCATCGCATCCGTATCGTAAAAATTCACCCGATGTGTTACCTCAACCGGCATGAAAACTCCTTTCAAACAATCTCTTCCATTCGCGCGGCACGCGCGAGATCCGCCTCCATGTGCGCCAGCTCCTCTGCACGCACAACGGGACGCCCCGACTCAAAAAACGTGCAGTGTGCGGTCTGCGCACCGATTGGCTGCGTTCGCAGCCCCGTTCGCCGCGCGAGCTCCTCCACCGTTCCCTCATTCCCATCCACGAGGCGCACATTCTGCGGCAAAAGCTGCCGCATCGTATCCTTGAAATAGTTGAAATGCGTACAGCCGAGCACGATCGCAGAATAATCCGCAAAACGATACGGGGCAAACGCATCCCGCAGATACGCCTCCACCGCCGATGAGACGAACTCCTGCCGCTCGGCGAACTCCACCAGCTGCGGCAGTGCCAGGAGATCCACCAATCCGTTCGGGTCGCAGGAGGAAATCAGCCGTTTCAGCTTCTCCCCATGCACCGTGATCGGCGTCGCCGTAACGAGCACACGATGTTCCGCATCGCGCGTGAGCGCCTTCTTGACCGCAGGCTCCATCCCAATGATCGGCACATCGTAGAGACGGCGCATCTCATCTACGGCCACGGAGGTCGCCGTATTGCATGCGACGACCACAGCATCGGCGCGCTGCTGCTCAATGAGAAAGCGAAACGCGGTACGAACAAAGCCGCGCACGGCGGGAACAGATTTCGTCCCATACGGCACATGATCGCGGTCAGCATAGAAGATAAACTCCTCCGACGGCAGCACACGGCGAGCATGACTAAGCACCGTCAGACCGCCATAGCCTGAATCAAACAGCGCAATGCGCATCTGTCCATCTCCTCTTCCTGATCGAAACCGACGGTTCTATTATAGCAACTTCTTCTCTCTTTGGCTAGGTTACGTTACGGCAGCATGATATTGTGGCGGGGCTATTATGGGAGAGTTTCTGTTGTTAGGCATCGGCAGCACGAGGGCATTCTTGGCCGTCCTCCTTTATCTTACCGGGATTCTGGCGATTTTAACGCGAAAATACGCGCTCACTTTTTTTCAGGAACTGGACAAGATGCCCGACTACCCTCGTACCAATCATGAACTGCAGGTGCTCAGAGGAATAAAGGATCAAAAGATATTTTTCATCATCTTAGTTATCTATTTCTTCGCCATGGGAACAGTTACGCTGTGTTATGAATAAATATGCTGTTTGAGCCATATTCTCTCATGGAACACAGCGAATCCGCTGTTATGCTCCCGTTGCATCCATACTTTTTCGCCCGCATAATCTGCCGCATTCTTTGACAAAACTGCATGTCCCCTGTATAATCGATTTATTGAAATTTTATGATTCTTTTGTAACTGAGAAGGCATGGCAGTATGAAACAGCGGCTGACGAAAAAGGAATATCTCTTTGTCGCATCCCTCCTCTTCGGGCTGGTCTTTGGTGCGGGCAACCTGATCTTTCCCGCATCGATGGGTCAGCGGGCGGGGATGGAGATGCTGCCCGCCCTCGTCGGGTTCTGCATCACAGGCGTGGGGCTTCCCCTGCTCGGCATCGCGGCGATCAGCATTACGGCGAGTGACAGTCTCTCCGCGATCGGGAACAGGGTGGGGCGGCGTTTTTCCCTGCTCTTTACCTGCGCGCTCTATCTCTGCATCGGGCCGCTCTTCGCCATCCCGCGCACGGCGACCGTCTCCTTTCAGGTTGGCGTTCTGCCGTTCGTCGCCCCTGCCCTGCACGATGTTCTGCTCCTCGTCTTTACGTTTCTCTTCTTCGCTGTCGTGCTCTTTTTCTCCCTGCGCCCGTCGGGGATTCTGATCTGGGTCGGCAAGGTGCTGAATCCGCTCTTTCTCTTTTTCCTCGCTGTCATGATCGTCGCTGCACTAAGAGAGCCGATGGGCAGCGTGTGGACAATGCCGCCCGCCGGAGCGTACGCAGAGAATGCCTTTTTCACCGGACTGCTCGAGGGCTATAATACGATGGATGTGCTCGCCGCTCTCGCCTACGGCAGCATCCTCGTCGCGTCCATCCGCCGTCTCGGGCTGTCCTCGCCCGCTGACCTCTCCTACAGCACGATCGTTTCGGGCAGTCTCAGCACACTGCTCATGGCGCTCATCTATCTCGCACTCACCTACGTCGGTGCACAGAGCCGTGCCGTCTGCGGCATCGATGCCAACGGCGGCGATGTACTCGCCCATATTGCGGCGCATTACTTCGGCGCGTACGGCGGCATTCTGCTCGGGATCACGATCACCTGTGCGTGTCTCAAGACCGCCATTGGACTCGTCACGGCATGTGCGTCAACGTTCGCCGTGCTCTTTCCGCGCAGGTTTTCCTATACAAAATACACCGTACTCTTCTCCGCGTTCTCGTTCGCCATATCGAATGTCGGTCTCAGCCGCATCATCGCGTATTCCCTCCCCGTGCTCTACTTCCTCTACCCCATCGCCATCGTCCTCATCGTCCTCTGTCTCATCGAGGGGCTGATCGGCTATCACCGCCCGCTCTATGTCTGGAGCATTGTCGGCACGAGTACGGCCGCATTCTTCGACTTTCTCCGCGCACTGCCGCCTGCTCTGCAGAATGCGGCTGCATGGACGCCTGCCCTATGTACGGCAGGAGAGGCGCTCCCCCTCGCATCCCTCGGGATGGGGTGGGTCGTGCCCGCGCTGATTGGTCTTTCGGTCGGTACGCTCATCTGCGCATGGCAAAAAGCGCACAGCTATTGACGCGGCGTCTCCTTTTTGATAGAATGCAAAGGTATTCCTTACAGCGTATGGAGAGGTGTCCGAGTGGTTTAAGGAGCCGGTCTTGAAAACCGGTGATGCGGCAACGCACCGTGGGTTCGAATCCCACCCTCTCCGCCATAATGAACAGTAAAGGGTTGTTATACGAAGGCTCTGCTTCGTATAACAACCCTTTTTGTGTTCTTTCCGTCGCTGCGCAGTTTCTCCCTGTCAAAAAGGGAGCGTCTCCGGCTCGCTCATACGCGCTCGCGTATGACGACTTTCTCCTCCGTATCCGTGTCGCGAAGCTGCACCGATACGTCCTCGGCAGATGCCGTCGGCACATTCTTGCCAACATAGTCGGCACGGATTGGAAGTTCCCGATGACCGCGGTCGATGAGCACGGCGAGCTGGATCGTGCGCGGCCGCCCAAGATCGAGCAGGGCATTCATCGCCGCCCGTACCGTGCGCCCTGTGTAAAGCACATCATCGACAAGAATAACGGTCTTGTCCGTGATGTCAAGGGGGATCTCCGTTGTGTGCACGATGGGCTGATAGGCGAGCTCGTTGAGGTCGTCGCGGTAGAGCGTGATGTCGAGTACACCGCGCGGCAGTTCCCGTCCCTCGATCTGCGCGATCTCCGCGCCGAGCCGTGCCGCGATCGGTACGCCGCGCTTGCGGATGCCGACGAGCACAAGATGCTCCGTCCCATGGTTTTTCTCTACAATCTCGTGCGCGATACGCATGAGAGCGCGGCGAATGCCGTCCTCATCCATCAGCACGGCCTTTTCTCTAAACTCAGTCATGCGATCAGCTCCTTCGGAGTGTGTGCAGGATCTCCTCCATATCCGCCGGCAGTGGCGCGGTAAACGTCATTTCCTCCTGCGTACGCGGGTGTGTCAGCGTGAGGGTCAGCGAGTGCAGCGCCTGTCCCGTAATGGCAAAGGGGTTCTTCTTCGCCGTATACTTCGTATCACCGACCAGCGGATGTCCGATGCTCGTCATGTGGACACGGATCTGATGCGTCCGCCCCGTCTCCAGACGGCAGGCAACAAAGGTATAGTCGCCGAACCGCTCAAGCACCTCAAAATGGGTTGTCGCAGGCTTCCCGTTCTCACGGACAATCGCCATTTTCTTGCGGTCCGTCGGATGCCGCCCGATGTCCCCCGTAATGACACCTGCGCGTTCGACGATGTTGCCGTACACGATAGCGCGGTACTCGCGCCGCGCCTCCTTGTCCCGAATCTGGCGGGCAAGATAGTGATGTGCCATATCATTTTTTGCCGCTACCATCACCCCCGAAGTATCCTTATCAAGGCGGTGGACGATGCCGGGACGCAAGGCGCCGTTGATGCCTGAAAGGTCACTGCAGTGATGAAGGAGTGCATTGACGAGCGTTCCCGTATGGACCCCTGCCGCAGGATGCACGACCATGCCGCGCCGCTTGTTGATGACAATAATATCGGCATCCTCATAGAGTATATCGAGCGGGATATCCTCTGCACATATCTCCGTCTCCTCTGCGGGGGGGAGCGTACAGACAACCATCTCCTCGCCGCTCAGTTTAAAGTTTGCCTTGCGCCGTTCACCATCCACGGCAACATTCCCTCCCGCAATAAGCCGCTGGGCATAACTGCGCGAGAGGGCAGGCATCTGACGCACCAAAAAGACATCCAGACGTTCACCCACACGATCAGAGGTAAATCTCACGACAGGAACTCCTTCTTCTGCACAAAGAGCGCCCAGAGGACGCAGATTGTTCCCAAGACAATGGCAATATCCGCAATGTTAAACACCGGCCAGATGCGAAAGTCAAAGAAATCAACGACACGTCCCATACGGATGCGGTCTGCCATATTGCTGAGTGCCCCTGCCGCAAAGCCGACACTTCCGTAGTGAATAAATGCACTGCTCCGCGACAGGCGTGGATAGAGAAACAGAAATACGAAGAAGAACATCGCTGCAGTGAGCAGGAACAACCACTGCTGATGCTCAAAGATACCAAACGCCGCCCCGGGATTCAGGACATAAGTCAGATGAAAGACGGAAGGCACAATGGGAATGCTCTCTCCCGGCAGCATGGTCGTCTCCACATGATACTTGACCATCTGGTCAAAGAGTAAGATCCCGCCAAACAGTGCGGCGGCTTTCCGGCGACCGATCATTGCCTTCAATCGTCCTCCTGCTCTTTTTCTTCTCTCATTAACTGCGGGGCAGTCGATGGAGTTTCTCTTTCGTGCACCATATCCGGCATCTCTGCGATGGCATCGTTAATCAGGGCAAGCTCCGCCTGTACATTCCCCTTCATACGGCGCAGGAATTGGTGCTTCTCGCGCACCAGCCGCTCATACTCTGCGACAATGCTGCGTACCTTGTCTGCCGCCTCATCCAGCTGTGCCTTTGCCTGCAGCGTCGCCTCACGGCGTATGTTCTGTGCCTCCTTCGCCGTCGCCTCAAGGAGGCGGTCAGCGCCCTGCTTCGCGCTTGTGCTCATTTCCTCAGCTGTTTTCTGCGCGACGATGAGCGTCTCGCGCATACTCTGCTCGATGCGGCGAAACTCTCCGTTTGCCGAGCGTTCACGCTCCAGCTCGCCTCTCAGCCGCTCATTTTCATCCAGTACTGCCGTGTATGCCTTCATGATCTCATTGAGAAAATCGTTGACCTCGTTCTCGTTAAATCCGCGAAAACTCCGACCAAACTCCTTGGCATGAATATCCATCGGTGTCAGCATCGCGCTCCCGCCTTTCTTCAAAAGAATCGATGCAGTACAACAACCGTGCGTCCCTTCTTCGTCTGTCCGCGCACCTCAGTCACCTCGACGCGGCCGCGCCCACGCATGGATAGTACGTCCCCCTCTTTCACTGTCTTGGATGCACTCGCCGTGCTCTGCCAGTTATGCTTCACCTTATCGGCGGCGATGTCGTCCGCTGCACGGCTGCGTGAAATGCCGAATCCTGCCGCGACGATGGAGTCGAGCCGCAGCGACGCCACCGTCGCGCGGATCTCCTTCGTCCGCTCCTCACGCGGCGCAATCTCCGCCAGATCAGTGTGTGCGGTCTTGACACTAACCGCGCCGATCATCGTCAAGTTCTCGATCAGGAACGGGGCGATCTTGGCATCGCAGAGAATTTTCGCCGTATCAGGGGCGGGCAGAATATCGCCGATCATCTCGCGCTCGATGCCGAGTCCCATCACGGCACCGAGAACATCGCGATGTGTGAGCCGAGCAAACTGCCCGTTCCACGCTGCCTCCACGCAGGCGATGCCGAAATCCTCCGTCCGCCCTGCAAAGTCCCGATGGCGCAGCATCGCACGCGCGCGTTCCGCCCCCTGATAGCCGCCGTCAAAGTCGAGCTGCAGATCGTCATAGCTTGCGCGGATTGTTTCGGCAATCTCCTGTCCGTATGGGTCAAGGAAAGGACTGATACGGAATCTTCGCGTCTTGATGACCGCCTCAGTGAGATCGAGCAGGCGTACCGCTGTCTCCTCTCCATCACTGCCACGATAAAAGCGGAGAATCCGCTCCTTCTGTTCCGATGCCATAGTCCCTCCTCTGGAAAATGCTGTTATCCCTGCTGTTTGCCAAGTTCCTTAGAACGCTCTGCCGCCGCGAGCACCGCCTCGATAAGCGCTGCGCGCACGCCGGCATTCTCCATCACGCGCAGCCCTGCTGCCGTCGTCCCTGCCGGGCTGGTCACTGCGGCACGCAGTGCGGCAGGTGCAGCCCCATCAAGCACCATCTGTGCCGCTCCGAGCAGTGTCTGTGCAGCGAATACCTGCGCCGTATCATGCCGAAGCCCTGCGGCAACACCGCCATCCGTAAGTGCCTCGATCATAAGGAACGCATAGGCAGGACCACTGCCCGAAAGGCCTGTCACAGCATCAAGATCACACTCCTTCACCTCGACGACACGTCCCGCCGTGCCGAGCACCACATCCACCGCTTTGCGCGCGGACGCATCCGCATCGCCGCTGCACGCATAGGCGGACATCCCCGCGCCGACGGCCAGTGGGGTATTCGGCATGGCACGGATGATCGGATGCCTCGGATATGCCGCTGCGATCTGCGCCATCGTCAGTCCAGCCACGATGGAGAGCACGAGTGCGCCCCTCCGCAGATACAGAGCCGTTTCGTGCATCGCCGCCGCAGCCGCAGCGGGCTTTACTGCCAACACGAGAACATCAATATGGGGCAGAAAATCCTCTGCCCCGACCTGTGCATTCACATGATACGTTTGACGAAGTACATCACACCGCGCTGCCTTATGCTCCGATATGAAGATATGGGACGGCGGGACTGCCCCCTCCGCTGTCATTCCTGCGATCATCGCCTCTGCCATCGCACCGCCGCCGATGATGCCGATCTGCTGTTTATCGCCCATGCTCTAACCTACCGGTCCAGGAAGGACATATTATCCCCAAGACGGCGTTCCTCCTCAGAATAGCTGACGTTGACATTGCTTGGCGCACAGAGGATAACATTGTTGCTGATCTTCTTGATGTCACCATTAAGTGCATACGTCGTTCCGCTGATGAAATCAATAATACGGTTGGCGACACTTTTTTCCGTCTTTTCAAAGTTCAGCACAACCGGCTTCTTCTTCTGAAGGTTGACCGCCACCTGCTGTGCATCGTCAAAGGACTGCGGCTCGATGACAATGACATTCATACGGTATGCAGCAACAACATTATCAATTGGCGTCGCACCGGGAGCTGCACCGGCAGGCGGAGTAAAGTCGGGGAATGCTGAGAGATTTGCTCCTGTCTCGATGCGCGGACGTCCCGCATGCGAACCTATCTCTGTCACGGGTGCCGGTTTTCTCTCCTCTCGCATTTCGAGGTCTTCATCTTCCTCGGACGAAATACCGAATAGATTCTTAAAAAATTTCACAATCCCTCACACTCCTAGGGTATAGTCACGTGCACCAAAAATCGCTGTGCCGACACGCACCAGATTTGCACCCTCCTCGACAGCAATGTGGTAATCGTGCGTCATGCCCATCGAGAGATATCGAATATCTGCCTTGTGCGGTTCTGCCGCCTTCGTCTGCTGGAACAATTCATACATCGCACGAAAGAGCGGACGACACTGCTCCACATCCTCATAATTCGGCGCTATACACATAAAACCCTGCAAGCGAATCGAATCCATTCCATCAATTGCCGCAAGAAGTTCCTCAAGATCCTCACGATAGATGCCTGATTTGCTCTCCTCCCGTGCAAGGTTGACCTGTACAAGAATATTCTGTACCTTGCCGAACTTCTCCGCTGCACGGTCGATTGCCCGTGCCAAATGAACGGAATCCACCGAATGAATCAGATCAAACAGCCGCACGGCATGTTTTGCCTTATTCGTCTGCAAATGACCGATCAGATGCCACTTTACCTCACGCTCCAGCGTCTCCGCCTTATCCATTGCCTCTTGGATGCGGTTTTCTCCGATGTTCATGAGTCCCGCATCAATGGCTTCCTGCATGGCCGTGACGGGATGATTCTTCGTCACGGCAATCAGTTCTACCGGTGCATCCTTTGAGACGCGCGTCCGCCGTGCACGTGCCGCCATGATCTCAGCCTGCACCTTTCGAATCTGTTCGCCTATCATCACTCAACTCAACTCCATTACTGCCGCCATTCGCCCTGTCCTGCCTCCTGCGGCACGATAGGAGTAAAACCACGTATGATCGCATGACGTGCATGTACCCGCACAGTCAATCTGTTGTGGAGGAACACCTGCTTCCTCGAGCTGGATACGGTTTGCCTCCCATAGATCGAGATGCTGTTCTCCTCCCCTGTTCAAGACAATCTTATCGGCATTATCCGAAAAAGCTCTGCGGAACTGTGCAGCAACATCCTCACCGACAACATAGCAATCCGCACAAATGGAAGGCCCAATTCCTGACAAAACATCTGCAGGACGCGTCCCAAACTCCTCGCCCATATGTGCCAGCGTCTTCATGCCAATCCGCCCGACAGTTCCGCGCCATCCGGCATGAATGAGTCCCATGGCATGATGTACAGGATCATAGAGCAGGACCGGCACACAGTCCGCATAGCAGAGCATGAGTGCAACACCGCTGTCATTGGTCACCATCGCATCAGCATCGGCGATACAGTCTGCATAGTCTTTTGCCCCGCGCCCCGCGTCACGGCGAAAGACACGCACGATCTCCGTTCCATGTACTTGCCGCAATGTACAAAGCTGCGCGGCAGAAAGGCCAAGTGCGGCACAGTAACGCTTTCGATTTTCGCGCACAGCGCGGGGATCATCGTCCACGTGCAGGGCCATATTGAGTGTATCATACGGCAATGCGCTGACACCGCCCTGACGCGCCGAGAATCCATGAATCAGCCGATCTTCAGGAAAGAGATCGAGCCGCCCGCTCCAGAGATTATTGCTGAGATGCTGCAGCACAAAACTCATACCGTCATCCTTTCCACAGGTTTGCAGACGCCGCATCGCTGACAGCCGTCAAAGCAAATCGGCGTCGACAGCAGATGCTGTGCACGATCATTCTCCTGCCACAGATAATGCTTGGAAAAGCCCATATCGAGGTGGTCCCACGGCAGATACGACTCCTCCTCCCACGCGGGGACGAGATATCGCTCCTCAGAGAGGCCGTCCGCCCGCATCTCTGCACCGAAATCCTTTGCCCCTCGCTTCATCGCTGCACGCACAAGAGGGGCGGCAAGGCGGCGGTCGCCGCGCGCAAGCACCGACTGAATACGCGCCTCTTTCGGTGACTCGAAATGAAGAATGATTTTTTTGCGGCGGCTGAGGGTCTGTGCCAATCGCTTCATCACGGCATCCATCCGCTTCTTGTCAGCAGCCGGCATCCACTGAAAGGGGGTAAACGGCTTCGGCACAAACGGGTTGACACTGAGCGTCAGTGTGCCGCGGCATCCTTTCTCATCCATATAATCTCGCAGACGCTGCGTGAGATCAATGATCGCGTCGATGTCAGCATCCTCCTCGAACGGCAGCCCCACCATAATATACAGTTTGAAATTAGGGATATGTGCAGCCGCGCCGAGATCAACAGCAGTAAAGAGATGATGCTCTTCAATCCCCTTATTGATGACGGCACGCATCCGCGCACTCCCTGCCTCCGGCGCAAGGGTTAATGTCTTTAACCCGCTCGCGGCAAGCGACTCAACAAGGCCCTTTGTCACAGAATCCGCGCGAAAGGATGCAACCGACATGGATAGTCCCTCCCCGAGAATGGAGCGGCAGAGCGCATCAATCTCGGGGTAATCCGAAATTGCTGCTCCCATCAGTCCAATCTTCTTCCCATAGGCAAGAGCGTCGCGTACCTCCGACTCAATCACAGAAAGGGAGCGGTTGCGTGGACGGCGAAAACAGTACCCTGCCATGCAGAAGCGGCAATGACGTCCGCAGCCGCGTGCCGTCTCAATGAGATAGAAATTGAACTCCGTATCATCTGTAACAACGACGGTATGCGCCGGAAACGAATCAAGATCTTCCACCCACTGACGGACCACGCGAGGCGGGACATCCTGCGCTGGGGCAAGCGTCCTCAGTCCGCCGTCCAGATCATAGGTTGGCGTATAGAGGGCAGGCACATAGACTCCGGGAACATGCGCAAGACGATGCAGAAGGGCTTCCCGCGCCTCGCCGGCTCGTACCCCCTCATGATAGGCATCCATCAGCGCGGGAAGAATTACTTCCCCCTCACCGATCACAAATGCGTCGATCATCTCCGCGAGCGGCTCCGGGTTAAACGTGGCACATGGCCCTCCTGCAATAACCAGCGGATCATGCTCTGTACGCTCTGCAGCAAAAGGACGGATGCGGCTGTGTACCAGCATTTCGGCAACATGAAAATAATCCATCTCAAAAGAGACAGCAAAACCGATGATGGCAAAGTCCGCAAGCGGTGTCTGCGTCTCCATGCTCATCATCGGAGTCTCTGAACGCACATAGTGCGGCATTTCATCGCGATCCGGCAGAAAAACACGTTCACACGCCGTATCGCTGCGCTCATTCAAGAGCTCATAGAGAATATGAATTCCAAGGTTCGACATGCCGACAAAGTAGGTATTGGGATAAGCGAGAGCGAAGCGCGTACGTGCACCCGCAGGATAACGATAATATCCGCGTTCCTGTGCCAAACGCTGCCGCAGTCTTCCTCTCAGCCGATGATCCAATACCCTCTCTCTGCCTTTCGTATCTTATTCCTTCTCGCGGTGTGCGCGCAGTGTCTCCAGTTCCTCGATAAAATTCGTAATATCGTCGAATTTTCGATAGACCGACGCAAAACGAATATAAGCGACTTCATCGAAATCCTTGAGCCTCTCCATGACGATCTCACCGATCTTCTCGGACGGCACCTCCGGCTCTGTGCGGTTGCGGATCTCATGCTCGATCTCCGCAACAAAGTTCGTGATCTGCCCCATGGAAATATCACGCTTATCACACGAGCGGATGATGCCCGTCAGCAGCTTGTCGCGGCTAAACGGCTCACGGCGGTTATCGCGCTTGACGACCATGAGCGGCAGGCGCTCCACAACCTCGTAGGTCGTAAAGCGGCGCCCGCATTTGCTGCACTCGCGGCGGCGGCGGATGGTTGTCCCCTCATCCGCTGCGCGGGAATCAATGACGCGGCTGTCCGGCTGTTTGCAAAAAGGACACCTCATCGCCCTCCCCCTTTCTCATGTCAGGCAGGACCGATTCTAAATTGATTTGCACGATTACTGCTGTTCAGCAGCATTGCCGGCCGCAGGGGGCAAGGTATCTGTCAGCGTTTTGGTCGTTCGCGTAAACGTGCGCTCCACGACGTCCCCCTCATCACCAAACTTTCCAAGTTTTTTCCCGTTTGCCGTCACTTCAAGAGCGCCTGCGTTGCCGGCGCGCACGACGATCGACTCTTTGCCCTGCCAACTCTGGGTCTTGCCATTCTCAATGATGCCCTCGAAGACATTCTTGCCGTCAACGGTCACTTCCGTCCAGCAGCGCTCAGTGAGATGCACGCTCACACGCACGTCCTTGGCAGCAGGTGTCGCTGCACGCGCCTCATCCACAGCGTTCACCTCTGCCGCAGGCGTCTTCTGCGCGGGCTGACTCTCCACATGCACGGGCGCTGGCGGGGTGTTTGTCTCACGCGCAGGAGAGTTGATGTACGAAACGAGTGCCGCACCGCCGCCGACCAGAGCAACGAGCACCACAATACCGGCGGCCAGCTTGCCGAGCATCCCCGTGTAGGAGGCGTGCCGGCTGCCAATGGATATCTCAGAGAGCGACTCATCGCCGATGTTGTTGAGCGAGATACGCCGCGGCTTCTCCACGGCGGGCGGTGCCGTCGGCGCAGCTGCCGTTCCATTCTCCTCCGCGAACTGCTGTACCAGAGCCTCCGCATCCAAATGCAGAAATCCTGCATAGTTGCGGACGAATCCTTTAGCATAAACCATGCCCGGCAGCGCATCGATGTTCCCCCGCTCGATACTTTCAATATAGAGGGCGCGGATACTCGTGCCCTTCTCTATATCTGCAATTGTCAGTCCTTGCTTCTCACGAGTCTTTCGCAGGATGTCTCCGACCATGAAGCTCCCTCCCTGACTTTTGTCATATATTGAATAATTCCTTTTGATTATACACAAAGTAAGCGGCAAAAACAAATTTTTTCAATTCAGTTCCGCCGCAATCACACAAACAGCATCCGCAAATGCCTTCACATCATCCTCATGGGTAAACCGACCAAGGCTCACACGAATTGCCGTACGCGCCTCCTCCGAAGAGCATCCCATCGCACGCAGGACGTGAGATGGATGCGCTGCCCCCGCACTGCATGCACTCCCTGCTGATACCGCAAATCCTGCAAGATCCAGCCGGATGAGCAGCGCATCCTGCGCAGCCCCACGGATACCGAAGTTCAAGATGCCGGCAAGACGCTCCTCACTGGCTCCATAAAATCGAAGCCCCTCTATACGGGAAAGATCATCACGCAGCTGTTCCGTAAACGCGCGCAGCTTCGCATCCTCTTCCCCCATCTCCGCACGGGCAATCTCCGCTGCACACCCACAGCCGGCAATCCCTGCCACATTCTCCGTCCCCGCGCGCAGATCGCGTTCCTGTGCGCCGCCGCAAAGAAGCGGTGTCATCTCAGCGGGATGACGTACATAGAGTACACCGACGCCCTTGGGTCCACAGAACTTATGCGCCGAAAGCGAGAGCGCATCGACGTGCAGTTTCTCCACGTCGAGCGGAATATGTCCGGCCGCCTGGACGGCATCCGTGTGAAACAGAATGCCTCGTTCCTCTAGAAGTGCGCCAATCTCTGCAATCGGCTGAAGCGTTCCGACCTCGTTGTTCGCCGTCATGATGCTGACGAGCGCCGTATCTGTTTGCAGTGCCGCCTCCACATCAGACAGTGTGATACGGCCTTCCGCATCAACGGGCAGCTCCGTCAGGGTATACCCGTGCGCCGCCAGATCACGGCAGGTTTCACGTACCGCAGGATGCTCAACGGCAGAGGTCACGATATGTCTGCAGCCTTTCTTTCGCCGCCCCTCCGCCAGACTGCGCAGTGCCCAGTTGTCGCTCTCCGTACCGCCGCTTGTAAAAAATACCTCCGCCGGGGACGCACCGATAAGCGCCGCTGTCTGCTCGCGCGCGCGCGTCACCGCGCGGCGTGCCGCCTGTCCGAAACAATGAAGGCTCGACGGATTGCCGTACACAGCAGTCAGATACGGCTGCATGGATGCAAGCACACGAGCATCGAGCGGTGTCGTCGCAGCGTAGTCGAGGTAAACAGGATGCTTCATTGATTGCACCCTGCACGATGATGTCCACGCTGTACAAGATCGGAAAGCGCAATATTGTTCAATACGCTGTTAATGCTCTCACAGACTTCCTCCCAAATCTGACGCGTCACACAATTTCCTGCTCGCTCACAGCTCTGATCACGCGCTTCCGCATCCGTCAGCAGACAGTCAACAAGGGCAATCGGTCCTTCGACCGCCGTGATGATCCGCCCTATCGTCACCTGTCCAGGCGGAAGCGCGAGTGTATAGCCCCCCTGCGCCCCGCGCACACTCTCTACTAGCCCCGCACGCCGCAGAGGCACCATCAGTTGTTCCAGATAATGTTCGGAAATTCCCTGTGAAGCAGCAATTGCATGCAGCGGAACAACCCCCTTACCATAGTGAAGAGCAAGCTCATAGAGAGCCGTCACACTGTAGCGGCCTTTCGTTGAAAGCTTCATAAACATCTCCCGAATGAATGGCCAGCACCAATCAATCCAGATAAAATTATATCCACATTATTATAAATGAGTTTCGTTTTCCTGTCAAAAACAGGTTTGTACCGAGTTCTTTATGTGCCCGTCGAACCAAATCCGCCGCCGCGTGCAGCCCCGCAGCCCGCTGCATCGCCGTCGGCAGTCAAGTAGCGCGTAAAGATCCCCTGTGCAATCCGCTCACCCGCTGCGATATGCACGGGCTCTTTCCCATAATTGTAAAGAGGAACGATGATATGCCCCTCATTGTCCGCGTTTCCATAGTAGTCCGCATCGATCACGGCGACGCCGTTCATCAGCATGAGCTGACGTTTCACCGCCATGCTTGAGCGAATGTAGAGCAGCAGGACCTCGTCCGCCTGCATATATGTCTTGAGACCCGTCGGCACCATAGCAAAACCATGCGGAGGAATCTCCGCAGCCTCCGCCGCTGCAAGATCATACCCCGCACTTGCGCCTGTCTTGCGTTCGGGGCATGACACGCCTGTCTTTACATACGCCGATACTATCTCAAATCCACGCTGCCTCACATTGTTCCCTCCAAATGAAACGCCGCTGCACCACAGTCGGCACAGCAGCGTGATAGATTCGGTACGGATTACGACACATCATCCCCCGTCCGCACCGGCTGTGCCGGCGTAATAGTCGAGACAGCATGTTTATAGATCATCTGCTGTTTTCCCATGACATCCATCATGAGGACAAAATTATCAAAGCCTCTCACGGTGCCCTTGATCTGGAAACCGTTCAGGAGATGGATCGTCACAGGAATTCCGTCTTTCCGTACCTGATTGAGAAAATTATCCTGTAAATTGATGACCTTAGCCGTCATTCTTCGGTGCTCCTTTCGCCTGCCATGCCTGTACATCCGTCAAAATACGCTCCAGCAGTTCCGGTTCCGTCCACGCGTCCGCATCGTACCAGCGGATGTAGGGCATCCTCCGATACCACGTCAGCTGACGCTTCGCAAAATGCCGCGTTGCCGTCTGCACGGCCGTGATGGCCTCCGCGCGCGTGATCTCTCCTGCAAGATGCGCAGCTGTCTCCTTATAGCCGATGCCCTTCATTGCAGGAGCATCGCGGCGCACACCGCTGTCCAAAAGGCGCTGCACTTCTGCGCACAGCCCTGCGGCAAACATCGCCTCAACGCGCTCATTGATGCGTGCATAGAGATGTGCCCTCTCCCGTGTGAGCCCAATGACGAGAGCATCATAGGGCGGTGCACCGCGCTTCATCGCATGCGCACACGAGATGCTCTCATCGCCGTAGCGCGCGACCTCGAGCGCGCGGATCACGCGGCGCAGATTGTTCGCGTGAATTCGCTCTGCCGCAGCGGGGTCACAATACGCGAGAAAGCGATGTATGCGGCCGCTGCCGCGGCGTGCGGCGATGCCCGCCATAGTGTGGCGAAAACACGTATGCTCCTGCGTCACGTTGAAGTCATATCCCTCGACGAGCGCCTTGACGTAGAGTCCCGTCCCTCCGACAACGAATGGCAGCCGCCCTGCTGCATCAAAGTCACGTACAAGTTCCGACACGCGCGCAACAAACTCCGTCACGGAGAATGTCTCATCCGCATCGAGCACGTCGATGAGATGATGCGGCACACGGGCACGTTCCTCCGACGTCGGCTTCGCACTGCCGATGTCAAAGCCACGATAGACAAGCATTGAATCCCCGGAGATGATCTCCGTTCCAAGCTCCTCCGCAAGGTGGAGTGAGAGCGCCGTCTTGCCCACTGCTGTGGGGCCAAGGAGAACGAGCAGAGGCGTCTTCCGCGCCCGCATCAAAGCTCCATCGTATCTCCGGGTGCCATGATATGCACCCTGGCTCGCGTCATGGCTTCCGTCACATCCTTGTAGTGCCGTGCCTCCTGTTTGATGACCGGCCACGTATTGTAGTGAATGGGGATCACATGCCCCGCGTTGACCCACTGCGCCGCCATCGCTGCATCCTCAAGCCCCATCGTATAGTTATCGCCGATGGGCAGGACGGCATAGTCGATGCTGTCCTTGCGCCCGATGAGCTGCATATCGCTGAACAGCGCCGTATCGCCCGCATAGTAGACCGTCCTGCCGCCGATATACACGACGAATCCGCAGGCAATCCCGCCCGCCACGCCCGCGCTGTGCTGGGCAAACGTCATGCGCACCTTGCCGAACGGCAGATTGAGCGAGCCGCCGATATTCATCGGGCAGGATGCAATCTCCGCCAGTGACTGACTCTCACAGACACTGATGACCTCCGGCGTCGAGACGATCTTCGCCCCGGTACGCGCTGCAATCGACGGCGCATCACCCAGATGATCCCCGTGCGCATGAGAAACGAGAATATAGTCACACTCCACATCGTCTGCCTTAACGCTGGCGACGGGATTTCCTGTCAAAAATGGATCGACAAGCACCTTATGCGTCCCATCATCCAACAAAAATGCTGCATGCCCGTAGTAACTGAATTTCACCAATGCAATCACTCCCCTCAATAACACAGTAATTCATCTTTATTATACGTCCCGCCCTCATATTGTCAATAGAAAAGCCGTCCAACGCAGTATCTGCGTCGAACAGCTTTGAGAAAGGAAACAGAAGCACTATTCCTTATAATGCTTTTGCCACTCATGATGGAAATCACCGCTCCTATCAATGCGGCGATAGGTGTGTGCACCAAAGTAGTCACGCTGCGCCTGAATGAGGTTCGCACCACCGCAGGGACTGCGATAGGCATCCAGATATTGCAGAGCGTTTGCCATAGCCGGAATGGGAATACCACGCTCTGCCGCCAGTGCGACAACACGACGCAAGCTGCTTTGATTCGCATTGATTTTATCCATAAAGAACTCATCAAAAATAAGATTGTCTAATTGCGGATTTCTACGATACGCCTCCGCAATTTTAGTCAGGAATGCCGCCTGAATAATGCAGCCTGCGCGGAAAATGGAAGCAATACGTCCATAATCCAGTGTCCAGTGGTAGATCTCTCTCGCCGACCGGTATAGGGCAAACCCCTGAGCATACGCAATGATCTTAGCTGTATAAAGACTTTGTCGTACCATTTCAACCAAATCTGCCGGCACTTTAGACGTGCCATTTGGAGCAGAAAATTTCTTTGATGCCTCAGCACGGGATACCTGAAGATTTGACA
>ERZ772807.646-NODE-646-length-21081-cov-7.682488_pt1 | contig 21081 bp, 24 predicted proteins | sample MGYA00511472_ERZ772807 | MGnify/ENA primary metagenome ERZ772807 (study PRJEB29015, sample SAMEA2737947) | human oral metagenome | biome: human oral; feature: human-associated habitat; material: dental | place: China | collected 2039 ...
ACTGGCTCGCCGACTACCGCAGCGGCAAACACAGCAACAACCAACTGATGCACACCCTCCACCGCATAGACCCCGCCGCCGAACAAGAAAGCCAATTTCTCTACCGCCTGCATCGCGGCATCCAACACATCATCGCCAACAGCCTTGCCGATACGCATCAAGGCAGCCTGAAAACCAATGAAGCCCAAAACGAACCCGTCGCGCCCAACGTATTAATCGTATCGCACGGCATGGCCATCACCGCCCTGTTGCGCAGTATCAACCCACAAGCCATCCCCTACCGCAGCGTACCCAACGCCAGCGCAACATTGCTGCGCTACACCCCAAGCGACGGTTTGCAGATTATTGGCGAAGCAGGCAAAGCGTTGTAATGGCGCGTGTAAACAGGGCAGGGGTTGAAACGCTGCCCTTGCGTGTGATGGGGGAAAACGTGTTTCAGGCTGCCTTTGCGGGGTGAATATAGGGCAGCCTGAAAACGTTGCAAAACTCTTGACGCAGCCTGAAAACAGGGTAATGGTGGCTTGCCAATATCTTTTGTTTACAAGCACTCCATAATTCTTAATGCGCCCTTTGCTGATAAATTATTGCCACGCCACAAACTCAGTTTGGTCGGAATAACCGTTTTCAGGCTGCCTTTGGCAATCAATAAAGGCAGCCTGAAACAGGACAACGGCGGCTTGCCAACATCTAATTGTTTACAGGCATCACTTACGCCACGCCCTACCGCCCCATCCCCGCCCGCTGCTGCCGCCGAAACACCCACGGCGCAATCGGATTGCTCCCGCGCCACAAACCCGCCCGCTCAATCTTCGCCCGCGCTTCCGCTTGGGCATAGCGCGCATAATCCGCCCGATTCTGCCGTTTGCGCGCAATGCTGCGATAGTGCCATGCGTTGCCGTTGGCAATTTGCGCCAGATTGATGTCTTGCCCGTTCAGCGTGATGGTGGCGACTTGGCGGTGATAGCGGTCGGTGTCGTGGATGGTGAGCTGCACCGTTTGCTGGTCAATCAGCCGCCGCAGCGCATCACGGCTGGCAATGCCGTGCGCTTGGTCAAGCTCGGGCGCGTCAATGTAGGCAAGGCGGATGCGTCGTTTTGCGCCCTGTGCATCGGTTACGCGCACCGTGTCGCCATCGTGTACGCTGGTTACGCGGGCGGTGTAACTGGTGGGCGATTGGGCAAACGTGGCGAGCGGAATTGCAAGCATCAGCGCAAAAAGTGAGCGTGTGCGAAACATGGTTTGAAATCCTTTGTATAACAATGCAAACAGGCAGCCTGAAAACGGGTTGCGCGGCTGCCGCCAAATAGCGTAACAGTTTACGGGATGGCGCGGGGCAAAGACAACGCCTGATGTCGCCATCCAATTATCTCATAGCCTATTTTCAGGCTGCCTCATTCACTCCCAAAAGGAAATTTTATGCGTCCTCAATTTATCCCCGCCCTTGCCCTCGCCGTGTTTGCCCCGTTCGCCCACGCCGCCGCGCCCAATTTGATACTGGCGCAGGAATACAAAAACCAAAACATCCAAGGCTGGGCGATGAGCGAAAAGTTGGACGGCGTGCGCGCCTATTGGGACGGCAAGCGACTGATTAGCCGCCAAGGCAACGTGTTCGCACCGCCTGCGGGCTTCACCCGCGATTTTCCGCCGTTTGCGCTGGATGGCGAGTTGTATATCGGGCGCGGCAAGTTTGAAGCCGTGTCGGCAGCGGTGCGCACGGCGGGGCATTCGTGGCAAGGCGTAAAGCTGTATGTATTTGACGCGCCAAACGAAAGCGGCAATTTGTATCAACGCTTGGACAAGGCAAAACAGCATCTCGCCCAGCATCCGAATGCCAATTTTGTTGTGCTGGCGCAAACGCCTGTTCAAAACGAAGCCCACGCACGGCGTTTTTTGCGCGAAATTGAAGCCCAAGGCGGCGAAGGCGTGATGCTGCGCAACCCCAATACGCCGTATCAGGGCGGGCGCAGCAGCGATTTATTGAAGCTCAAATCCGCTCACGATGCCGAATGCGTGGTTACGCAACACCATGAAGGCAAAGGCAAATATGCGGGGATGCTGGGCGCGTTGTCGTGCAAAAACGAGTTGGGCGAATTTCGCATCGGCTCGGGCTTTAAAGACGCACAGCGCAAAAACCCGCCCAAAATCGGCAGCACCATCACCTACAAATATCGCGGCTTCACCAACAAAGGCACGCCGCGCTTTGCCACGTTTTTGCGCGTGCGGGCGGATAAATAAACGCGGACAAATTGTTTTCAGGCTGCCTGATGCGGGTTCACAAAGGCAGCCTGAAAAGCTGCAATCCCGTTTTCAGGCTGCCTCAACGCCCTTGTAATCTCCCCTTATCGCAACCCAACCGAAAGCCATCCCATGAAAACCAAACTCCTGCTTATCTGTTTACTGCTCGCCACCAGCACCACCGCATCGGCAACCAGACTGCGCAACGTGGAATAACCTGCCCCATTGGCGGTGAAAAATTTACCGCCGCCATTGATGCGACAGGCTCTTTTTCCTTGGAGGCTGTTGATACGCGTCCGTTTAGACGCTTTGCCACACCGTTTGAGCTGCCACAATGCCCGAGCAATTAGTTTGTGATGTTTAAAGACGAATTGAGCCCTGCCGAGTTGGCAAAATTTGCGCGTGTGGTCGGTAGTGCGGAATATCAGCAAATCCCCAAACATTAGCCCCAGTTTTTTTTGCCTTGGTGCGGATGTTGGAATTGGCGGGCGAAAACCAAGATGCTTGGCAAATGATGATTATTTTTTTGAAAGCTAATTGGCAATCGTACGACCACCACGAGCCATCCCAGCGCAAAACATTGAAATACGCCGATAAGGTGTTGGCAGACAAGGCAATTGGGGCGGCAGGGAACGAATAGAAACCCAAATTGTGCGCGGCAAAATGCTGCGGATGCTAGGGCGGTTTGACGAGGCGCAGCGTGTGTTTACGGCATTGCAGAAAAATCCCGCCGTGCAGCAGGATGAGCAGTTTAGCCAAGTGGTAACGCTGCAACTGCGTATGATTGGTAAGAAAAATCGGTATTCGGAATGGCTGGATGAGGTGGGGCAGGGGGTGTTTTAGCTTTAATGAGGCAGCCTGAAAAATAAGAAATGCCGTCATTCCCGCGTAGGCGGGAATCTCAGTTAGTCTTAAACAGCGGATTGTTTTTACAACCATTTCTGAATATCAAACCAAATTCTCTCCTGCACGGGAATGACGGTATTGCTTGTTTTCAGCTTCGCAACTCCGTTGCGCTACGCAGGCTGCCTTGGTGGCTTGCAAAGGTTTCAGTCTGAAATCTGTACGACTCCCTGAGGCATCCTGAAAAACGCTTGCTGTTTGCCGTTTGAACAAACAAAAAAGGCAGCCTGAAAACGCATCAAACCGTTTTCAGGCTGCCTTGTTATTGGAAAACAGGGTGTAGCACAACAGCACCCAATGTCCCTTACCCCGCCTGCGGCGTCCACTGCCGATACCCCCACAGTGCCGCCCCCGCCAGCAGGGCGAGGGCGATGGCGGTTTGGTACACGGCGATGTAGCCCCATGCCTCAGCCATGCGCAGGGCGGCGAAGCCGGCGGCGTAGCTGCCCAGGAGGATGACGGAAAACTGCAGGCTGCTGTCCAGCGCGGCGGTTTGGCGGTCGGACTTGTCCATCAACAGGGCGAGCAGCACGGGCATCATCAGGGTGTAGGCGAGGCTGAGGGCGATGATTTGGGCGGGCGGCAGCCAGCGGGCGAGGGCGGCAGTTTGCCCGACAAACGCCATGCCCGCCAGCAGCGGCAGTTGCAGGGCGTAGAGGATGGCGAACAGGCGGCGGCGCGGGATGCGGCGGGCGAGTTGTCCAGCCAGCGGGGTAACGATCAGGCAGGCGGCGGGGATGCCGACGGCGAGGATGTTGCCGGTTTGCACGCGGGTGTAGCCCGAGTCGGCGAGCAGGGGTACGAAGGTGGCGGCGCAGAAGGCGTAGGGCAGGGTGATGAGGAACAGCAGGGCGCACCACGGCCAGCCAGTGTGCGGCTGCCGCCAGAAGGTCCAGAAGCGGGCGGCCAGGGCGCGGAGACCGCCGCCGCTGTTGCGGGAGGGCGTTTCGCGGTACAGCCACACCTGCGCCAGCATGGCGAGGGTGAGCGCGAGCATCAGGCCGCAGGCAGCCTGAAAACCGCCGAGGCGGTCTGCCCACAGCACCGCCGCACCGCCGATCATTTTGCCGCCACGCGCCGCCATGGTCTGCACCACGCCGCCGAAGCCGCGCTCTTGGGGTGGCAGCACAACGCAGCTTAATCCGAGCATGGCGCAGCCGTACACGGTGCCGGACGCGCTCAGTATGACGCACAGAATCAGGAGCAGCGGGAAGTTTTGGCGCACGTCGGTGAGGGTCATCACGGCGAAGGCGGCGGACAGGGCGAGTGCGGCGGCGAGCAGCCACGGGCGGAAGCGTCCGCCGCGCGGCTGTTTGGCGTCCATCAGCGCGGCAAACAGCACTTTGGCGGCTTCGATGCTGCCGATAAGCTGCACCCAGCTGAGCTGTTTGAGGGTGTAGCCGCTGTATTTGAGCACGGTCATCAGGGCGACAAGGTAAAAGGCGGTGAGGATGAATTTGTAGGTGCTGCCGACGGCCAAAAGCAGCCAGTCGCTGCAGCGCGGGGCGGGGAGGGGTTGGGCGGTGTCGGGCATGGCGGTTTCGGATGGTTTGAGACGGATTTTTCAGGCTGCTTTTGGGGTTTCAGACGGCCTTTTGCGGGTTTCAGGCTGCCTTGTAGGGTGTGTGCGACAGGCACGCGGTTGGCGGGTTGCCGCGCTTGGGTTTGGATTGCCAACCGCGTGCGTGGCGGAGCCACACACCCTACGGCGGGTTTCAGGCTGCTTTGAGGCCGTCTGAAAACTGTTCTTTCCCCGACCTGCCCGACTGTCCCCTCCCGCCGCTTGCGGGGGAGGGTTAGGGTGGGGGGCGGTTGCGGTTTGGGCAACGCTTGCGGCGCGGCAGCAAAGCGGTTCTGCGTACTGCCACCCCTACCCCGACCATCCCCCGCGCGGAGTGCGGGGGATGGCGGAGATGGGCGGTTTTTCAGTCTGCCGCAAACGCCTGTTTCAGCGCGGCCTCCGCGCTGGCGAGGGCGGCGGCTTCGCTGGCTTCGACGATGTAGTTTACACCCAGCGAGAGGGCGAGTTTGGACGACTGTTCGCGCATCAGGTCGAGCTGGGGCGGGTCGGGTTCGATCAGCAGCATGGCGGCGCAGCGTTCGCCGAGTTGGGGCTGGTGGGCTTTAATCCAGGCAAGGTAGGCTTTGCGGTCGGCGATGCGCTGTTCGTCGCTTTTTTGCAGGCGCATGGGGGCGCAGACGGTAGCGAACAGGCTGTTTTGGTGCTGTTGCAGCAGGATTTCAAATTCGGCGAGCCAGTCGGCGAAGTTTTGCACGGGGGTGAGGTCGGTGCGGTAAATGATGCCTTCGGGCAGGGTTTTGACGGGGGTGAAGAAGGGCATGGGGTTTCCTTTGCAGGGTGGCGGTCGGGCGGGAATGGTTTGTCGGGCAGCTTTTACGGGTTTTCAGGCTGCTTTTGAGGCCGTCTGAAAAGCAGCCTGAAAACGGTGGCTTAAAACTTCACTTCCGCGCTGACGCCTACGCTGCGCGGACGCTGGTAGAGCGCGTCGAGGCGGTCGCTGGTGGAGATGAAGACGGCGCGGCGGCTGTTGAAGACGTTGTCGGCATACAGCGAGACGCGGCCTTGTTTGAAGTTGTAGGCGGCGTAGAGGTTGGTTTGGCTGTATGCGCCGATTTTGCCGCTTTCGGCGTTGTCGGCGGCGGAGTAGTAGCGGCCGGTGAAGCGTACGTCGCCGCCGATTTCCCAGCCGCTGCGGTGTTGGTAGCCGGCGCCGAGGTTGGCGGTGTATTTGGGGGCGCGGCCGAGATTGCGCCCTTCAATGCCGCTGTTGGGATAACGTTTGATTTTGCTGTGCAACAGGCCGAGTGCGGCGTGCAGTTTCAGGCCGTCCAGCGGCTGCCAGTCGGCGGTGAGTTCTGCGCCCCGGGTGTGGACTTTGTCGGCGTTGCGGATGACGACGGAGTTGGGGCCGAGGTAGAACGGCAGTTGCATGTCTTTGTATTGGTTGAAGAAGACGTTGCTGCCGAGGGCGAGCCGCTTGTCGGGGCTGCGCCAGCGGGTAAACCATTCGAGGTTGGTAACGTATTCGGGTTTGTAGGTGTAGGTTTGCACGGGGCGGCCGAAGGTGATGCCTGCGCCGCCGGGGTTGTAGCCGCGTGCGGCTTTGAGACTGGTGTTGAATTGCTCGCTGGGCTGGTAGGCGATTTCGGCTTTGGGCAGGAAGACGGTTTGGCCTTTGTCCAAATCGAGATTGAGCGCGCGGCTGCCGCCGTGGCGTTGGTGGCTTTCGCGTTCGATGCGGCCGGCAAGGGTGAGCCGCCATTGCGGGGCAAGGCGGATGTCGGTTTCGGCAAACAGGGCGGCGACGCGGTTTTTGTCTTTAAAGCTGTTGTGGCCGCCGACGGAGCGGATGTCCACCCATTCGTCCTGCGTGCTGCGGAAGAAATACAGCCCGGCCAGCCCTTTCAGGCTGCCTGAAGAAGTTTTCCAGTGCAGGCTGGGCTCCCATTGCACTTCGCGGCCTTTGAGTCCGGCGGGCACGCCCTGTGGGTTGACGGTTATCGGCAGGTGCAGGCGTTCGTTGGTGTAGCGGGTGTAGATGAGTTTGTTTTCCAAGCGCAGATTGTCGGCGGCCTGCCATGATGTATCCCAAATCACGGCGTTGGAGCCGGTTACGAATACCGGTTTTTCTTTGAGGAAGCGGCGGCTGGCGGTATTGCCAAGAATTTCGTTCTGCGGCGTGCGCGAACGGATATGGTTGTAGGTGAGGCGGCTGTGGAACTCGGGATGCGCGGCGGGGGCGTACAAGAGTTTCAGCCGCACATTGGTGTTTTCCACGCGGCGCGGGTTGCCGACGGGCTCGTAGCGCACAAAGGGCTCGTAGCTTTCGCGCTGCTGGCGTTCCGCGCTGAGGCGGAAGGAAAGGTTGTCTTTGACAATCGGGCCGGAAAGGACGGCGGCGGCGTTGCAGGTTTTTTGGTTGCCCAAGCCCAGCCGCAGCGCGCCTTCCCAGTTCGGCGTGGGGTCGTTGGAGCGCATCACCACCGCGCCCGCCACCGCGTGCTGGCCGCGTACGTCGCTCTGCGGCCCGCGCAGCACTTCCACCTGCCGCATGTCCCACAGCGACTGCGTGCCGAAAGCGTATTCGTTATACGTTGCCGAACGGCCGTCGATGGACAGGTTCAGGCGCGGGCGCGTGCCGGCGAAAAACGCCACCGCCCCGACCGCTGGCCCCGAGCCGTCCACGCCGCGCACGGTGGGCAGGTCGTTGCCGCTGCCCAAATCCACGGTGTTGACGGTTTGTTTGAGCAGGTCGGTGGCAGAGAGATTATGCCCGCTGCGGTCGATGTCGGGCGTGGTGAACACGCGGTGCGAAGTGGCGGTTTGGAAACTGCTGCGGCGGGCGCGCTCGCCGATTACCGTAACCTCGGGCAGCGTCTGTGTCTGCTCCTGCACCTGCTGCGGGGCGGGTGCGGAAGCGGTTCGGGTGTGGTTTTCGGCTTGGGCTTGGGCATCGGTGTCGGCGGCATAGGCGCACTGGCAGGCAAACACAGCCGCCAGCAGCAGCGGCAGGGGTTTCAGGCTGTTTTGTGCGGCGCGGCGGCTGGGGTGGATGGTCGGCATATTTTCGCTCCTCATACTTGTATAAAGTTTACAAATTTACATAAAATAAACGTTATTTGTAAATTATAGACAAGACGCAAGTGCGATTGCAAGCGGTTTGCGTTTGATAAGGCAGCCTGAAAGCCGTTCAGGCTGCCTTGCCATAGCCGTACAAAACTGTTAAAAGCCCTGTTTTTACAACGATTACATTTATGAGCAAACCCACCAAATCCGAACTTCTGGCGCAAACTGCCTGCAGGCTGTTTCACGCGCACGGGCTGGCCGCCGTCAGCGTGGATGCCGTCTGCCGCGCCGCCGCCGTCAGCCGTCCTACCTTTTACAAATACTACTCGGGCAAAAACGCCCTGATACGCGCCGTGTTCACGCAGCAGAAAAAGCGTGTGCGGCAGGCGCTGCAAACGCTTGCCGAGAGCGGTCAGAGTCTTGCCGCCGTGCTGGAAGGCTTCCACGAATTGCAGCGGCAGTCAATGGCGGAACTCTATTCCGAGGCCGTGCTGCGCGACATCCCCGAAACCGTGGAATTGGAGCTGATTGCCTTTTTTCGTGATATGGAAGAAGAAAAATACCGCTTTATGCGCGGCTTTTTCCAAACCCTGCAACAGCGCGGGCTGATCGCCGCCCAACTGCCCGCCGGGCTGATTGAAGTCTATCTGCGCGACATGGACGCCCTAATCCGCCGCCCCGAGCTGGCGGTATACTATGAACAAAGCCCGCAGCAGCTGCACCGCGACGTGCTGCATCTGGTGCTGTACGGGCTTTCCCAGCGCGGCGGATAGGTTTTCAGGCTGCCTGATGCGGGTTCACAAAGGCAGCCTGAAATTTAAAATGGAGCGGCGACGGCTTGTCGCCAAATGCTTGGTTCAACAGAGCTTTACTGATTGGAAAAATGTTGGCGAGCCGCCGACGCTCCATCGGTTTCAGGTTTTGCAAAGGTTTCAGCCTGAAAAACGCTTGCTGTTTGCCGTTTAAACAAACCAAAAGGCAGCCTGAAAACGAAAATAACCGTTTTCAGGCTGCCTTTGGCGCATCACGCGCCATCATTCAAATTTATAGGTGTACTGCAAGCCCAAAATGGTGGCGGATGCTTTGAACTTGGCGGAGGACGCACCTTTGCTGTCCACGTCGTTGCCGACGGCGCGGGGGGCGTTGAACTTGCTGCTGTGGATGTGCACATAAGACAGCGCGGTATCAAACACATGGCGTTTTTTGTAGGCGTAGCGCGCGCCCACCGAGAACCACATGCGGTTGGCATCGGGCATGGTGTTCAGGCGGTCTTCTGCGCTTTTCACGGGGCTTTGGTCAAAGGCGATGCCCGCGCGCAATTGCAACGGCTCGCTGTATTGATACGCGCCGCCGAGCGCGATTTTGTAGGTGTTACGCCAGTTGGGCGTGATGGTGGTGCGGTCGGATTGCCCGTTTACCACGTTTTTGGTGTTGCCGAACACAAGGTCGGCTTTGTTGAAGCGGCTGTGGCGCGTCCATGTGATGTCGCCGAACAGATTGAGTTTGTCGCTGGCGCGATACATGCCGTGCAGCGAAAGCGATTCGGGTGTGGTGATGTGCACCGATGCGCTTTCGCTGGGCAGATAGCCGCGCCCCGCGCCCAATGCGGTGGCGGTGGTGATGGGCGATTGAATGTAGTTTGCCAACGCGGGGGCTTGTACCACCGCGCCTGCGGGTTGCCATTTGGCTGTGCCTTTGAGTTTGTGGCTCACTTTGGAGCGGTAGGCAACGCCCATGCGGAATTTGTCGTTTACGTCAAACATCCAGCCGAGGTGGTAGCCAAAGCCCCAGTCGTGCCCTTTTACATCGCCGCGCCCTTGCCAGTTGGCGCGGTTGGCGGTGGCGGCTGCGGGGATGCCCATGCGTTGCAATGCGGCGGCGGTGGTGGCGAGGGTGCGGTTGTCGCGCGCGGCGCTCCAATCGGCGTATTTGGTCAGCTCCGCTTCCGAGTATTGGGCAATCAGGCCCACGGCGAATGAGTGTTGGTCGTTGAATTTAAAGGCGACGGCGGGTTCTAGCGCGATGCTGGTCAAGCCCAGTTTTTTGATGTTGTTGGGTTTGTACCGGAGCGACCGCAGGCGGCACTGCTTCTACCGTCACTGTAACCGTAGTCGTTTGGGCGGGAGCCGGGGAAGGAGCAGCCGGTGGCGTCACAGTCACAGTGGTGACAGTTGTCTTCGTATTGTCAACCTTCTGTTGCGCTTCGGCTTTATCTTGTCCATTATGAAGCTTGTCCACAATCTTTTGGGCCTCTTGAAGGGACTGCTGTGCACCCTTGACATCACCTTTATTGGTGCGATTGGTAACCTCTTCAAGTTTGCTAGCCAACTCTATGACGGCGGCTTTGTCGGCCCCAGCCCGTTCACCAAAAAGTTTCTGGTGCAGCCCATAAAAAGGTGAACCCTCTTGAGCACTAATGACTGCACCACCAGCACCAGCAAGAACAAGTGTTGCAGCTGCAGCACCAATCAGTCCACTGGCGATACGTCCCAAACCCCACCTGCGGCGAGAGTCCAGGTCAATGACATTATCGGCATCATCGTCGTCATCATCAGACTGATCATCATCCGCGTCTTCTTCCGAATCTACGAGATCGTCATCGGACACTTCGTCGTCAAACTCGGAATCGTCCAGGTCATCATCATCGTCGAAATCATCTTCGTCAATGGCTACGAAGACATCGGTGGCGGTGAGTTGATCATCATAGTCGTCATCGAAGTATTCGTCACTGTCGTCGATGCCAAGATCTGCTAAGGCTGGGGCGGGCGGTATGTCGCTTTCCACCTCATCGCGTAATGCCAAAAACAGGTCAGCAAGTGGGTCTTCTCCGTCACTGACATCAACACCGCGGGACAATTCAGTCAGAAAAACGTCGTCGGCGAAGAGCTCGTCCTCGCCCTCACCCCCGTCGGCTCTGCCGCCGCCGAGGAGAACCACCCGGTCACTGTGTCAGACCTGACTCTCCAGCGAGTGGACCGCACCGGGGCGGCCGTTGACGGCGGGCTGACCCTCTGGTCCAACGCCCGCCTTGGCTTCAGCTGGTCCGGAGACCCGAAGCCGGGCGACACCTTCACCATCGGCCTTGGCGACAGTTTCTCAGCCCTCGGCGCTGGTGAGACCAAGCCGCTCACCATGTCAGTCGCCGGACGTGACGTCGAGATCGGCACCTGCGAGCTGAACAGTCACGAGGTCATCTGCACCTTCAGCGACGCGGTGGACAGCCTTCGCGCTGAGGGCTACACCGACTTCCACGGCGCCGGGTTCGCCTTCGTGGTCGCGTCCAAGACGCTCGCGGCTGGCCCTGCAACCATGACCGCCAACGGCGTAGTTACCCAGGTGCCCACGCCCAACGGAGAAGGCATCGTGGGCCCGCAGGACAGCCAGTGGACACTCGCCAAGTGGGGGTCTAACCCCTACGCCGGCGGCACCCGCGTTGACTGGGGCGTCGACTTCGGTGCCAACGACGAGACGGCCGCCAAGCTCGGCAAGACCTTCGACGGCAGCACCCAGACCATCACCTTCACGGACACCCTCGGCGAGGGCATGCGCTTCATCACTGGCGAGCCCGGCGCCACCGCTTGGTATCGCCGCGTGAACGGCGCCGACGAGCGTCTTGGCACTACAGCAGCCGCTGGCGAGTTCACCATCGCGGCCACCTACGGCGAGGACGGCCACTCGGCCACCTACGTCGTGACAGGGCCGTTCCAGAACAACACCAACTACCAGCTCCGCTATCCCACCCGCTTCGTCGCCGAGCAGGGTCTGCCCGACAAAGCCGTCGTGGGTCACCAGTACGACAACCGCATCGAGCTCGACGGTGGTGCCATGAAGGATGGCGCCTGCGTGGTGGTGCAGCAGGGCTTCGGCGTGGACGCCGACGCAAACCTGACGCCGAAGCCTGAGCCGACACCCTCGGTCGAGCCCAAGAAGCCCGAGCCTCTGCAGCTTGCCCATACTGGAGTCACTGCGAGTGAGGCCCTCATCTCGACCTTGGTTCTGGTGAGTATGGGGCTCCTCGTTCGTAGCCACCGAAAGCGCTGACAACTGAAGGAACTGGACCGGCCCCTCACCTCTTGACAGGGTGAGGGGCCGGTTCTATGCTCTAACACATGAGCAACCCAACATTTGAGATGGTTCAGCGGTGCTCCTCCGCTGAGCTGAGCAACGTCCCCTACGGGCACATGCGCGCGGCGCAGAAGGCCCGAGCGCTGACGTCCTCGCTCCACTTCGCCCTCGACCAGGGCGAGGCGCCGGCGCGCGCTGAGCGTGTCGCCTCGGTATGCGAGTCGGCGCTCGCGCTGTGTCGCGAGATTGACCGCAGCCTGGGTGACCCGGTCGGGTCGCAAGGCGATCCAGCCCGCGTCGCCTACGAGTGCTGCGCGGCCGAAGAGACGGCCAGCGCCGATGAGCTGCTGCTGTGTCTTGACGATTTCGCCCACCGCACCGACGAGCTGCCCAACGGCGATGACGTGCTGAACCTCGGCATGGTCGCGTGCCTCGTGCGGAGGGGGCTGCCGCTGTGACAGCAGCACTCACACCTGAGCAGGAGACCTCTCGGGCGTGGCTCGTTAGCCACCCGAGGGGCCTCCTCGTCGCAGGCATGGGAACAGGCAAGACGTGGACGACGCTGCGGGCGCTGGCCGACCTGCCGGCCGACGCCTTCCCGGCCCTCATCCTGGCGCCGCCGACGGTCAGTGAGTCCACGTGGTCAGATGAGGCAGAGCGGCGCAGCATCCCGCTCGTGGTCGAGCCGGCCCCGCGCACGCCGCCGGCGAAGCGCCGCGCCGCTCTGGAGCCGACGCTGGCCGACGTTGTGGTGCTCTCCAGCGCCTCGATCCGGGATGCTGTGCTGAGCGACACGACGTGGCGCACGGTGGTGGTTGATGAGGCCAGCCAGTACAAGACGCCCTCAGCGAGCCGGGGAGAGTCACAGCGCGCCCGGGCCCTGCGCGAGCTCGCGGCTCAGGCCGACCGGCTGTGGCTCCTCACAGGTACACCCGGCCACGACCCGGTCGGGGTGTGGTCGCTGGTGAGGATGCTCGACGGCGGAGAGCGGCTCGGCAAGACAGTCACTAGGGCTCGGGATGAGTACCTCACCGAGGGTCGGATGCTCCCCACCGGCGCCCGCGTCGGACGTGAGCCACGCCCGGGGGCGATGCGCCGCCTCATCTCCAAGGCGTCCGATGTGATGCGGTACGCCACGGCTGGTGAGGAGCTCGTGCTGCCGGAGGTGGGGTGCATCGCGCTCACCCCCACCCTGGGGCGGGAGGCGGTTCGCATGAGCAAGGAGCTGCTCGCCGACGGCGTGACGACACTCCCTGACGGGCGAGAGGTTTACACCTCGGGGCCAGGGGCAGTGGCGAACCTGATGCACCAGCTCACCACCGGCGCCATCTGGTACCGCCCGCCCCTCGAGCCCGACGCGGAGCCCGAGCTGGTGCAGGTGGACCGCACTCGACCGGCGCTTGACTACGCGGCCTCCGCCGTGCGTGCTCGCCGTAAGGAGACGGGCCGGGGCGTCTTGGTGATGACGTGGTTCAGGCACGAGGAGCCGTATCTGCGGAGGATGCTGCCGGAGATGCGCGTCGGGGCCGCCAAGCGGGCCGAGGACCGCGCGGCGTTCAACGCCGGTAACCTCGACGTGCTGATCGCGCACCCGGCGTCGGCTGGCCATGGGCTCAACCTCCAGTTCGGCGGTGAGTCGCTGGTGTGGACGTGTCTGCCGTGGTCGCTGGAGCTGTGGGAGCAGGCCAATGCCCGGCTCTCCAGGCCAGGCCAGACCGCCAAGCAGGTGTCCTGCCAGTTCAACGTTCCGACGTACGGCCGGGGAGAGCCCTCCATCGCGGCGGCGATCTGGGACGCGCTGGGCCGCAAGGCCGACATTCAGCAGACGGTGTTCACTACGCTCGGCCTCAGTGACTCAGAACACGCTGGTACCAACTTGACCGATTCTGATGACCCCGCATATATTTGAGCCATGGACGACGACATTCGCAAGGAGGTGGACGACCTCCGCACCCTGATCGAGAAGCAGGAGACGAGCCTCTCCCGCTTCGTCACTGAGCGGCGAAGGTCGCTTAACCGGCTACACAAGCTGGGCCTCCCGTGGCCCATGGTCGCCCGTGAGGTCGGAGTCACCACACAGACGGTGATGCGCTGGGCGGGCAAGTTTGAACGGAGGAGGCGAAAGGGGGTGGGCAACGGATGATCATCGGACTCTGGCACTACTACCGAGCCAAGCAGCGCGGTGAGCGCTACCTCTGGATCTTCTGATCCAGCTCCTGATTCTGAACTAGCACAACCCAAACCCCGAGAGGAACAACACACATGGGCGTGAACGTCACTACCGGCCCCGCCACCCTGTCCTGGCCCCACCTGGCCGAGATGGAAGCCCGCAACGGCAACGGCAGGCCGAAGGTCTCCACCGCCATCTTGGTTCCCAAGAGCGACACCGCCACCATCGAGGCCCTGAAGGGTGCCATCCGCGAGGCCGCCGCAGAGAAGTGGGGCACCAAGGTCCCGAAGAGCCTCCGCACCCCGCTCAAGGACGGTGATAACAGCGACTACGAGGAGCAAGCCGGACACATCACCTTCAACGCATCCTCGGTTCGCCGAGTCCCGATCGTGGGCACCGATCTCCTCCCGTTCTCTGACGAGAAGATCGCCGAAGAGGTCTACGGTGGCCAGAAGGCCCGCGTCGCGGTTCGTGCCTTCGCCTACGAGGTGGATGGGTCCAAGGGCGTCTCCTTCGGACTCCAGATGGTCCAGATCCTCGGCGGCGGCGAGCGCTTCGGCGGAGGACTCGCTTCGGCAGAGAGCCTGTTCGGCCCGGCTCAGCCCTCTGCCAGTCAGCCTGCCGCTGACGAGGACCCGCTCGCGGGCCTGATGTGAGGCTCGAGACTCCAGTAGAGCGGGCGCTGGTCGCAGCGGTCAGCGCCCGCGGGGGTCTGGCGATCAAGCTGGCACCCACGATGCGGGGACTCCCAGACCGTCTGATCCTGGCGCCGAACGGGGAGACGCGGCTGGTAGAGCTCAAGGCCCCCGGCGAACAGCCGAGGGAGTCACAGCGGGTGGTCCACCAAGTCACCACTATCGACACGACAGAGGGAGCAAGGAGATGGGCCGAGACGCACGTGACGCGGTGAACCACCCGAGCCACTATGAAGATGGGTGGTCTAACGGAGCCGAGGTAATCGATATCACGGAGAACCTGAACTTCAACCGCGGGAACGCGGTCAAGTACATCGCCCGGGCAGGGCGCAAGGACGCAATGAAAACCACCGAGGATCTGAAGAAAGCGAGGTGGTACATCGACAGGGAGCTGAAGAGACTAGGGGATGAGTGAGTGACGAAGCCCCCGGGCCGCAGAACTTGCGGACACCGGGGGCTTCGTCATATTCTGTAGCCATGCCAACCCTTTACCTAGACACCGAGACCTACTCCGATATCGACATCTCGGCCGGAGCGCACCGCTATGCCGAGAGCCCTGAGGCCTGCATCACCCTCGCCATGTGGGCGCTCGACGACGAGCCAGTGAAGATCACCGAGGGCCCCACCACCGAGGGCCACGACCCCGCGCTGTGGGACGAGTTCCTCGACCTAGTTCAGGACCCTGCGGTGACCAAGGTCGCCCACAACGCCGCGTTCGACCGCATCCAGGTCAGCGCGTACACCCACGGCCGCGCCACCGGCAGCTACCTCGACCCCGCTGAGTGGGTCGATACCATGCACTGGGCCTACCTTCTCGGCCTCCCAGGCTCGCTGAAGAGCCTCGCCAAGGCGCTGAAGTGCGAGGACAAGGACTCCGCCGGCACGCTGCTCATCAACCGCTTCGCCAAGCCGCAGCCTGCAACCCGGACGTTCCCCGGCGGGCGCCGTATGCCGGGTGACGACCCAAAACGCTGGGCAGAGTTCCGCGCCTACGGCCGCCAAGACGTGGAGGTCCTCCGGCAGGTCCACCGCGCGCTGGAGCTGGAGTGGGACGCCGTTGGCGAGAGCCCGTTCAATCTGGAGCGAGACGTCGAGCTCACCGCCGAGAAAATCACGGACACCGGTCTGCCCCTCGACGTCGAGCTACTGCACGCGCTCCAGCGCTGCGAAGACGACAATGTGCGCGCTCAGGCGGAGGAGATGAAGCGGATCACCGGCCTGGCGAACCCGAACAGCACCGCCCAGCTCCACACGTGGTTCGCATCGAAGGGGATCAACCTCCCCGATCTCCGCCGAGGGACCGTCGAGCCCCTAGCCGCGGACGAGTCTCTGCCGGACGAGGTTCGCCGAGTCGCCGAGCTGCGGGTGGCGTCCGCCCGCGTCGCGGGCAAGAAGCTCGCGGCGGCCGAGCTGCGACGAGGCGTCGGCGACCGCGCCCGCGGGACTCTCCGATACCTCGGCGCCCACACTGGCCGCTGGAGCGGGAGCGGCTTCCAGCCGCAGAACCTCCCTCGAGAACAGCTGCCCGAGGGAGAGACGGTAGACACCATGCTCGACCGGGCGATCCTAGGCGAGCCCATTAGCCCCGCCGAGGTCGCAGCGTGTGTGCGCTCAGTCATTGCCGGGCCCCTGATCGCCTGCGACTACACCTCCATCGAGGCCGTCGTGCTGGCCTGGATCGCTGGTGAGCAGTGGGTGCTCGACGCCTTCGAGGCCAAGCGGGATCTCTACGTCGAGACCGCATCACGCATGAGCTCCGCCGTCGGCCACGAGATGACTCGCCAGGAGGGGAAGACCGCCCTGCTCGGATGCGGCTATGGCGCGGGCGCGAACGGTCTGCGGGCGTTCGCCGGTGACGGCCCGAGCGACGAGGCGCTTCAGGCCCAGGTGGACGCGTGGCGCCGGGCCAACCCACACATCACGGCTCTGTGGGGCCAGCTCGGCCGTGAGTTCCGGACCGGGGGCGAGCGCATCATCGCCGGTCAGGACTCCTTCGGCCGAGCCTACCGCCGGATGCTCCTACCGAGCGGTCGCACCCTGATCTACCGGGGCGTCCGCGCAACGAAAGACCGATGGGGACGACCGTCCGTAGCGTTCTGGGACGCGCGACGCGGCATCGCCGTCGAGACGTTCGGCGGCCGTCTGACGGAGAACCTCGTGCAGGCCGTGGCCCGCGACTGCCTGGCGTCCGCGATGGTGCAGCTGGACCGCGCGGGGTTCGAGATCGTAGCCCACGTCCACGACGAGGTGCTCATCGCGGGGCCGCCGGAGTGGTGGGACCACGGGGTAGGAAAGCCGTCAGCCGCGGGCGTCGAGGCGTTCCGCAGGGTCCGAGACATAATGAGCTCTGAGCTGCCGTGGGCCCCGGGGCTGCACCTGCGGGCCTCCGGAGGAGTTGTGGACCGCTACAGGAAGCTGACGGACGCTGACGAACTTGACTAATCGCAGAACATATGTGTACGCTGTGGCTGACCAACCCAGATCCGACAGGGGGTAACTGATGACAAACACACTTGCTACCGCGGAGGCGGCACTAAGAAAACGACTCGACTTGAGCGGTGCGCAAATCACTCGTACCGACAAGGTGCTAGCTACCCTAGTGGCCAATAAACGCAGGCACCGCCTATTCGGAGTCCCCCAGACCGCGAGGGGGATCAAGTGAAGCGCCAACTCAGCGAGCTCTCCGTCGAGCAGGATATGCGGGCCACGACCGAAATCTGCGACCACCTAGAGGACCTCGCCTGTCACCGGGGCCAGTACTACCGCCGGGACATGCAGCGGATCGCGGGTCCGCTCGGAGCTAAGACCGGGAACCTGTCCGAGCGCCTCGCTCGCCGCCCTGAGTGGACCATCGGGGAAGTGCTCGCTCTAGCCGATGCAGATCTTCTCCCCGAAGCGCTGCGAAGCCGCATCGTTTGTGCCTTGGGGGGATCCGATGGAGGACCGGGCGCCGGGGCGCCCTGCCGCGAGGTATCCCTCGAGTACAGCCGCCCGAGGAATGCAATCATTGTGCTCGACGGGGGCATGGAGATCGGGGTGGCCCGGTTCAGGCTACGCCTGTCAGATGCATCCACCAAGCTTGTTCGCGGAATCTGCAAGATTGCCGGCAAGCTCGACTAATCTGGGAAGACATGCAACACATCACTGTATACCACCAGCCCAACTGCCAGCCCTGCCGACTCACCATGCGGATGCTCGACAAGCTCGGTGCCGCCTACGTCGGACGCCCCCTCGGCGATGGCAGCCGCGGGGCTGAGCAGGCCCTCCGTAACGCCAAGGCCTCGGGGATGACCTCTGCCCCGATAGTTGAGGTGCGAGATGAGCACGGAAAGCTGCTCCGCATGCTGAGCGGCTACCGCCCAGCGGAGCTCCGGGAGATCGCAGGGGCTGCCCGGTGACCCCACTCGATGAGGCGATCATCTCCAATGACCTGCTGCCTCACGAGCAGCAGCGGACCAACCAGGAGATCGCAGACGAGTTCAATACATCCGAGGCATCAGTGCGTCGGCACCGCGCCAAGCTGAAGCGCCGGGGTGCCCCCGACGCGGGGCGCGACGCATTCTTCAACGACGTCCCGGTGGACGCCATCGTGCAGCGGGGGAAGACCATCCGCCTCCCTGACGGCTCTTACGAGAAGATCACCTGGAAGCCGGGCGCCGTAGAGATGGCCGAGGCGAAGCGGTTGTCTTACGACGACCTGCTCCCGGTGTTCGCCCAAGAGCCCGAGGTGTGGGAGCGAGACCCACTCGCCCCGGAGAAGCACGCCGTGCTCTGCCTGGCTGATCTCCAGATCGGCAAGGTGGGATCCCGAGGCGGTACCGCCGAGACGGTCGCCCGTGTCCGCAGCGCCGTCAGGTCGTTCAGGGCGTCGATCCAGGGGGGCGGGCTATCCACCCTTGTGTTGGCCGACGTAGGGGACGTCACGGAGGGATTCTGGAATGTCAGCAGCCAGGCCCAGACGAATGACATCGCGCTCACCACCCAAATCAGGGTTGCGCAGCGCCTCCTTGCTGAGACTGTGGCTGAGCTCGCGCCGCTCTGCGGCAGAGTCGTCTATGTCGCCGTCCCATCCAACCACTGTCAGGTGCGAACCGGCCTAGGCAAGGGCAAGCAGGCCAATGCCCCGTTCGACGACTTCGGGCTGATGATCTCGGAGAACATCGAGGATGTCGTAGCCGGCCGCCCGGAGTTCGAGCATGTCGAGTTCGCCCGGCCGCTCCCCCGTGAGGAGTCCGTGACCGTGGACGTCGGAGGCGTCGCTGTGGGCTTCACACACGGCCATCTGGCGGGCCAGCAGTCCAAGATGGGGGACTGGTTCAGGGGCCAGGCGTTCGGCCGCCGTAGTGGCTTAGACCGTGCTCACGTGTTGGTCCACGGTCACTGGCACAACTTCGGCGTGAGCCAGGTCGGGGATGGTCGGTGGGTCATCTCGTGCCCGAGCGCAGACCGCGGGTCTGACTGGTGGACGAATATCTCCGGCGATTCAACGGCGTCCAGCGTCCTGAGCTTCGAGGTGAAGGACGGCGACGCGCTGGCTTGGCGCCTATGGTGACGAGCGTCACGAGAGCACGGCGGCCACAGAACTTGTGTGGCCGCCGTGCTCGTACATATAGTTGGGCCATGGAAACCAACGACCTCGACCGAGAAATCATCAACCAGAGCACCGACTTCGTCCTAGGCACTAGTCTTGCCGGCTGGGTGCTCGGCCTCGCGCTCTGCACCACGATCCTCATGCTGGCCGCCGCGCCAACCCCCATCACCCAGGTATTCGCCCTCGGAACCCTGATCTCGACACTCATCCTTAGCGCCTGGCTCGCCCGCCGCCTGCGGAAGAGCCGCTGACCCAGTCCACAATCCAACCCCGAAAGGCACACACCAATGATCATTCTCGCCATCATCCTCCTCGGCCTCGCAGCCCTCGTCGTCACCGTCATCGCTGGCATCATCCTCAACGTCGCCCGGGCTCTGCTCGGTAAGGCTCGCCCCCTACCCAAGCGCGCCTACTGGGACCCTAGCCACCCCCGTTACCGCGAGGCGCACACCGTCTACCTCTCCGTCGAGCCACCTGCCCAGGGCTGACACCCTGGGATGCCGAAGAACCCGCAGCACCGACTCGGTGCTGCGGGTTCTTCCCTTATAGGTACGCCCCAATCTCGGGCGGCGCCTCGGGGGGCTCGTCGTCTGTGAACGACCGGACCCATCTAATCAGGCGCCCAGCGTAGTCGATCGCTATCCACTTTACAGCGTGCGCCTCCCGCTCTGCCTCGACGGCCTCATCACGACGGGCCTCCGCCGCCGCGACGGTCTTTTCCAGGGCCTCCACACGGTCGACCAGGTGCCGCACCGTAATGTCCAGCACCTGCACCTTGCTTGCCTCCCGCTGAGACCTGCGAGAGAGCGACGCGCCGCCCATAGCCGCCGCCGCCGCCACGATGGCGGTCAACAGCGGCACGATGTGCGGGGTTACCTCGACAATATCCATCACTTCACCACACAATCTCTCCGGACCGATGGGGCTCAAACGGTGGCTCTCCTGGGGGTGGCGACGGGAGGTCCGAGGACCACACGTCAAGGCCGTCGCCGAAGTCCTGCCACTTGCTTGCGCCGCCTGCGGCGCCCTCGATCTCCACGATGCGGGCGCCCTTTACGAGTACGGACACGATCGCGCCGGGCTCTCCGGAGACGCGGACGCGGAACCGGTCCTCACCCTTTTCCAGTCGCGCATTAGCCGCGCCGCGGTCTGGTGAGGTGAACACGCACCATGGCGCCTTGCGGGACGCGATCGCAGGGACGTAGTCCGGGAGCTCCCAGGTGGCTTCTCCGGCCGAGTCGAGCGTGACCACGTTCCAGTACTCGATGCCGTCGTACGGCGACTCGGTGCACTTGTGCTGTAGAACCTCGCCGCCGCGGGCCTCGGACATCTTCGGCACGTGCATCGAGAACTTTTTGGTCTTCCCCGTGGAGGTGAAGCCATCGCCGTGGATCCAGGCGTAGTTGCCGCCGCTGCGGGACCACAGGTACGCACCGCCGTTGTCTCCGTACGCGTACCCGAGGTTCTTCCCGCCCCCAATGCTGGTGATGTGCCAGAAACTCCACGCGGCCGTGACGCCGTTGAAGTTGTTCGACGACCCAGCGTGGAAGTATGCCTCGCCGCGCTGCCCGGCAGTGAAGATCCGAGTCTCGTTGAGATCATTCTTCAGGGAGATACCGCCCTGCCCGTTCCGGAACTCAAGGCGGCGGTTGTTGACCTGCATGTCGATCTCGTCGGTGGCGACCTTGAACGCGGCGAAGTCTCCGCCCCACCCGAAGTGCCGGTTACCGAGAGTCAGCTGCCCGGTATTCCAGTACCCCTCCGACGGCGGGGCTACCACGGTCTGAAGCTCGCCCTTCTCGTTCTGCTTGAGGAAGATGCCCCCGGGGAGTCT
>ERZ772807.648-NODE-648-length-21059-cov-5.524852_pt1 | contig 21059 bp, 16 predicted proteins | sample MGYA00511472_ERZ772807 | MGnify/ENA primary metagenome ERZ772807 (study PRJEB29015, sample SAMEA2737947) | human oral metagenome | biome: human oral; feature: human-associated habitat; material: dental | place: China | collected 2039 ...
GCCGAGGAGCCGCACGAGGAGGCTCGCCCCGCCGGCGCCGCCTCCCCCGGCGAGCCGCAGGCCGGGGCGCGAGAGGAGGTCAGCAGCGCCCTCGCCGAGGCCGAGAGTGCAGCCGACGCCGCGTCCTCGGAGGACCCGGATGCGGCTACCCCCAAGGATGAGCGCGCCGCCGACTCCACCGAGGTCCTCCCCGCGCTCGACACCACCCGGACCATGCCCGCCCTCGACGGCCAGCCAGCCCCGGAGGAACAACCCGCCCTCGACGACACGCTCATCATCCCCGCGTCGGCGGATCGGCAAACCCCCGGCAACGCGACGTCGGCTCGCAAGACCCCGGCCAAGAAGTCGGGCGCCAGCAAGGGAGGTGCCAAGAAAGCGGACCCGGCGAAGGAAAGCGGCGCGAAATCCCCGGCAAAGAAGACCTCACCCGCCGCGAAGGCCCCTGCCAAGAAGAGTACGGCGAAAAAGAGCACCGCGAAGAAGACCGCGGCAAAGAAGAGCACCGCGAAGAAGAACACCGCCACAAAGAAGAGCGGCCAGAAGACCTCCAGCGCAAAGCCCGCCACCAACGAGTGACGGGGACCGGTGAGCGGGCGACGGCCTCGCCCGCGAGGCCCGCTCGAGGAAACCGCGCCGCCCGTGCCCGCGCCCGAAACATGCGCAGGCGCGGGCGGCGCGGGACAATGGGAGCATGAGCAACACCGACCCCGCCACCCGCACCGACGCCGAATGGAAGAGACTCCTGAGCCCCATGCGCTACCACGTGCTGCGCGAAGCTGGCACCGAGCGTCCCTTCACCGGTGAACTCCTCGACGAGGCCCGGGTTGGCACCTACTCGTGCGCCGCCTGCGGATCCGCGCTCTTCGATTCCGACACGAAGTTCGACTCGGCCTGCGGCTGGCCCTCCTTCTTCCAAGCCCACGAAGGCGCCACCACCGAGCACGTCGACACGAGCCACGGCATGACACGAACCGAGGTACGCTGCGCGACATGTGGCTCCCACCTCGGCCACGTCTTCCCGGACGCCCCGGGACAACCCACCGGCATGCGCTACTGCATGAACTCCGCGGCCCTCACCTTCGCCCCGGCTCAGTGAGCGCGCCCGCTCCCCGTCCCGTCACCGACCGCATCCCGCCCCAGCTCTACATCGTCTGCTCCGGCCTCATCCAGTACGTGGGCGCGGCGCTCGCTGTCATCGCCTTCGCCTCCGTCGAACCGGCCTCCGTCGCGTGGTGGCGCGTCCTGACCGGCGCGGTCGTTCTCCTGGCCTGGAAACGCCCCTGGCGGGGTGGCCTGACGCGCACCGACCTGGCGACCTCGGCCCTCTTCGGCGTCATCATCGTGACCATGAACTCATCGTTCTACGAGTCGATCGCGCGCATTCCCCTGGGCACCGCAGTGTCCATCGAGTTCATCGGCCCCGTCGCCGTCGCGCTCCTCCGTGGCCGTGGATGGCGGCCGCGCATCGCCGCTGTCCTCGCGTTCGCGGGCGTTGCGTGCATCGGCGGGCTCGCCCTCGACCTGAGCGTGCCGAGCGTGCGCGTCGGCGTCGCCTGGATCCTCCTGGCGGCCCTCGCCTGGTCGGCCTACATCGTCGTCGGGCAGAAGGCCTCGACCACGCGCGACGGGGTGACGAACCTGGCGCTCGGCTGCGCGTGGGGCACCCTGTTTTTCACGCCCGTCCTTGGGCCCGGCGCGATCGCGGCCACGGTCTCGTGGAAGCTGATCACGATCGTTATCGGCGTGGGCCTGCTGTCCACCGCGATTCCCTACACTTTCGAGGCGCTCGCGATGCGGCGCCTGGCCGCGTCGACCTTCGCGCTGTTCGCCGCTATCCTGCCGGCTACGTCCGCCCTGGTCGGGGCCGTCATGCTGCGGCAGATCCCCAGCGTCTTTGAGTTGATCGGCCTGGTCCTGGTGTCGGTCGCGGTCTGGCTGGCCTCGCGCGCGTAGGGACCGAGTAAAGGGCGCTTTGTGGGCATGTGCTGCGGTGATGACCCGTCGGCTCCAAAGGGCGGGCACCGTTCGCTGAACTCATAGCAAGGAGTCGCGCGTACTGTATCGGTTGTGACGATTCGGATAGGTTATTGCGTTCTGGATGGCCTAGTAACCTGTCCCGAACATGTAGGCGATCTGCGTGCGCGCATACGGGGTGGCTGCTGTCCGCGTACCTAAGGGATGTGAGCGCATCTGATGTGCGCGTCAACGGGTCTGCTCGGTGCTGATGGATGCGCGGTCTTCTCTGCACGCCTTGTTTTGTTACAAACGTCGTCAAACCACCTCGCTTTTGAAGAGGGTTTAGCGCTCTGTGTTACAAACGTCGTCAATCCGTCGGTAAAACAGCCGAGATTAGGTGATACCAGGCGTGGATTGACGACGTTTGTAACATCCAGGTGCGGAGAAGGATTGAAATTGCTGCGGATCGACGACGTTTGTAACAAGATCTGGGCGCGCCAGCCTTCCGAGGCGTGATCAACTCCTGTGGAGCGGTGTCATCGTTTTGTGTCCTTCGGGTTGGGTTATGCGCCGAGTTGGAGTGTGAGTTCCTCCTGTTGGGCGGCTTGGGGTGTTGTCCCGTTCTTCTCACGATCCATCTCGCCCTGTGATAAGGGGGCGCCTGCCAGCTGCCCTCTCTGGGCATATGTGTCGTGCCAGGTGGAACGTGGCGCGTGGCGGGCCTGCGTCAAGAGACTCGGAGGCAGCGCAGGCTTGTCACGCAAACGGCTGCACGTTGCAGGTCACCTCTCTTGGCCGAATCCTGAGAGACCTCAGTCGAGGTTGAGCCGCCGCGGCGTGCGCGCGCCGCCGCGAGCGATCACCCAGAAAGCGAACCATGCGCCGACCGAGCCGACGATCATGACGAGCACCATCGGCACGGCGCTGTCGCCGCCCGAGGTTGCCAGGGGAGCGGCGATGCCGTTCGCGATCGACTGGCACACGCCCATGACGGACGAGGCCGTGCCCGCGTGCTCGCGCGCCTCACTCATGGCCCGCGCGCCCGCGTTGCCGAAGATGAACGCGTTCGCCGTCATGATGAGCGCGAAGCCCACGCAGGTGAGGATCAGCGGCAGGTCGAGGAGGAACGTCGAGAGCGCCAGTGTGACCACGCCGGTCGCTGCGATTACCAGGCCCGTGATGATGAGGGTGCGCGGCGTGAAGTGCGAGATCAGGCGCACGTTCACCAGCGCGAAACCGGTCGACAGCAACGCGTTAAACGCGAACACCCACGCGAAGGCCATGGCGGAAAGGCCCAGCGGCCCTTGCAGCACGTACGTGGCGTTCGAGATGTAGCCGAACATGCAGAAGCTCGAGAAGGCGTTCGTGAGCATGAACCCCACGAAGGGGCGGATACGCACGACCTGGACGAGGCCCTGGAAGAACCTGGAGATGCCGCCGGGATGTCGGCGCTCCTTGGGGAGGGACTCGGGCACGACGAACCATGCGAGGGCCGCCATGAGTAGCGTGAACGCGGCGAGCGACCAGAAAACAACCCTCCATGTCGCGTGCGTGATGATGAATGCGCCGAGGACCGGGGCTAGCATCGGCGCGAAACCGACGATTGCCTGGATGAGGCTCATCGCGCGCGCTAGTGTCTTGCCGTGCGCGACGTCGACGAGGATCGCGCGCGCCACCGACGAGGCGATGCCGCCGCCGAGGCCCTGGAAGACTCGGCCCACGAGGAGCACCCAGATGTTGGGCGTGAACACACAGATCATGGAGCCGATCAAGGCGATGATGCCGCCAGCGACGATGGGGCGGCGGCGCCCAATCTGATCCGAGATGGCGCCGCCCAGGACCTGGCCAGAGGCGTAGCCCACGAAGAATGTCGTGAGCGTGAACCCGAGCATCGTCGAGTTCGTCGCCAGGTCCGCCGTGATCTGCGGGAACGCTGCCGAGTACATGTCGGTCGCCATCGGGGGCACGGCGTTCTGGACGGCGAGCGTGATCAGCAGGGCAACCGTGAGTGCCCCGCCGATGATGCCGCCGCGGTCCTGGGGGGCGTCATTCGTCATGATGTGATTGTGCACCCTCGAGGGCACATAATAGACGACTCGGTTGAATATTTAACGGATCTCGCACGCCGGAGGACCGTGATCTGTGCAGACGCGTCACCTCTGGGGTCGTTCAATCGAGCAAACGTCGAGCGCGCGAGGCGCTCACGCCTCGGCCGTGTCTACTCCCCGTCCGTGCTCGCCTCCAGCGCGTCCGCCGCCGTTTCGATCTCCTCGCGCGTCGGACACGAGGCCGGGCCATCCATGGTCGAGGCCAGAGCCCCGGCGCAATTCGCCAGAAGAATGCACCTCTCGATGGGGTAACCGAGCGCGAGGCAGGCAGCCAGGACGCCGTAGTGGACGGCAGCTGAACCGATGGGGTCAACGGATTCGACGGCAGGTGCCAGGAAGCGGGTGACAGGCTTGACCACTGAGGTCCTTTCCTGCAACGTGCGCGCCAGGTAGGACTCGTATGAACTCGTACTAATCAGCGTGTACCGGTCAAAGAGATCCTGGACGAACGTCGCCGCGCGACTGGGATCTTTGCTGGCGTCGAAGGCCGAGCGGTCGCTCACGATCGGCTCGCACAGGCCCTGTACATTGCTCTGGCTCAGTGCCATCAGCACATTGTCGTTGGGTAACTGGTGCGGCCCAACGCCACCCCTCGATGAATCAATAATGACTCGCGTGTGCTCAGGCAGCTGGACGGCAGCGTTCTCGGCCACTGCGAGAACTATTGGCGAGCCTTCGATACTCCCGTCCACGAACAAGATGTCGGAGGGTCCCAGTGACCGGATGGCCTCGTCCCAAGCATGCTCGGGAACGTTCTCGATGAACGAGAGTTTATCTCCGCGGTAGGTGCCGATGACGTAGGACCGGTAGCCGCTGTCGCACTCCCGCACGCGAGGACCAGCGTCGATGATCCCCTCGCGCGCCAATGCCTCGGCGATGATCGAGGCACGGGGCCCTTCGCCGATTGGGCTGAGGCTCACGACCTCGATGCCCATGGCGCGGGCGGCGCGCATCGCCGTGAAGGTGAGGTCAATGTGGACGCCCTCTCGGGTGGCCCACTCGTCGCCGACGGGCAGAGGCTCGTCAGCAGATTGCCGGTCGTACCTCAGCGTCAGCTCGGTCATGAAGACGATGCGTCCAGCGGGCGCGTCGCCCCTAGAAGGCCCGAGTGGGGTGGGCTTGCTCTCTGACTCGAAGGCGGCATAGCGCGTACAAACCGTGGAGCGGGGATCCTCGAAGGAAGTCGGACCGCTTCGTCGATATCGAGGCCCCGAGCGTCCCGCCGCGCGGCTGAGCCAAGCCGCTGACGCGGGAGGGCGCAGCTCGAGGAGCTGACCGGCGATCCGCATCGGATCGAAGCCTGAGTGCTCGTTGGTGTGTGCCTGCTTCCTGAGCCGGGCGCTGAAGCCGCGTCCGCTGAGGGGTGACAGAATGCTGGAGATGACCGTACACAGCTGCGGATCGCCGCTGAGCTCGGCGATCTCGGACGAGATCGCCGAGCTATAGCTGAGAGGCGGAATGTAGAAAGACAACGGGATGACGAGGCTCGATGACGAGTGAGCGGCGAGCTTCTGCCTCAACAGATTGATGGGTGACCAGTAATAAACCCACTTGGAGTTGCTGAGGACATTCATCGCACGTCGCGTGGCCGTCAGGATGTCGGGACCCTCTTCTGCCTCTCCGCGCGGGGGCAGGGCAGCGACGAACTCGACCGCCTCACCAGCGGGAGCATCATAGGAGTCGAGAGCAAGTGACACGGCCGCCGCGAGGAGGGCTGCTGACTGGAACTCGTCCCGGGTCGTGCAGCCGCACGCGAACCACACGGTCCTGGCGAAGGCCTCGGGGTCGATCGTCGACAGGGCGATGCCGACGGGAACCGCGCACATGAGGCGATCGCGTTCGCTCCTGGCGGGGGAGAGCCAGCGTCCGGATTGAATGGAGTGCAGGCCGTCCGGGGCCTTCAGGAGCTGCGCGGCGACGACCATTGCCTGAGTCGTGAACTGCGAGACCGTGGCGTTGTCAGCACCGTCGGGCGCTATAGAAGCCATCGCTGCGAAGGCGTAGGGGAGTCGTGGATCCATGTTTTTACTCCTTCTCAGGCCGGATCGCGGGTCAACAGATCGCGAGAAGCCGCCTCGATGGTTTCGCGTGTGGGGAGCGAGGTCGGGGTCGCTAGGGAGGCCGCGCAATTGGCCAGTAGGGTGGCCCGATCGGCCGGGATGCCGACGGCGAGGCAACCTGCGAGCGTGCCGGAGTGGACGTCCGCCGTGGGCAGTACGCCCTTCTGCTGTGGAGTGGGGGTTGGCAGGCGCGTGATCGTTGGCCGAACCAGGCGAGCATCGTCGAGGGTGGGGCGCGCGAAGTACGCGTCTCCTTCTTCCGTGCGCAGCACAATGTGGCGCTTAGTGAGCATGACGAGGGCTGAGGCTTGCACCTCGGGTGTGTCGTTGTCTTCGTAGAACGGGTAATGATCGTCGAAATGGCGGGTGAATCCGTCGAAGCCTCGCGCGTGAGAGGCGCGCAGGGACACGATGACGTTGTCGTGGGGCAGCCCCTTGAGGAAACCCTTATTCTGCGAGGCATCGAAGACGACGCGTGCATGCTCGGGCAGGCCCTTCACGGCCTCGTGTAGGGCGCGTGCGTGCTTCTCAGAGTCGACGAGCGACCCGTCGATCCACAGGATGTCCGAAGGGCCCATCGCTTGGATGGCTTCGGCCCACACGCGGGTCATCTCCGGGGTGATGTCTGTGGTCGTCGAGACGGCTAGTCGCCAGCCGTTATCCGCGGTGAAGATGAGCCTGTACCCGTTGTCGGCACCCGTCAAGCGAGGGCCGGCGTCGACGATGTTCTCGCTTCTCAGCGCCCGCGAGATGACCGAAGCGTTGGGGCCCCGTCCGATCGGGCTGAGGGAGACGACCTGTGCCCCCATGCGACGCGCCGCCACCAGGGCGTTGAAGCTTCCACCCGCGGACTGGCCCAGGTCGGAGGCCCACACGTCCCCGCCATGTTTCGGGTATACGGCCGAGTGTATGGCCTGGTCCACGAGGAGCTCACCCAGGAAGAGGACCCGACCGGGATGTGCGCTCGAGCGAATCGAGACGGCGGGCGCTGGTGGGTTGGCGGATTCGAAGTAGCGCTGGCGTGTTCGCCATGGCTTCGAGGACACGTCCTCGAACGAGGATGGACCTGATGGGGCGATCGCGCGGGATACCTCGTCTGGGCCGAGGGGGTCGCCGGGGTAGGGAATGCGGCTGCGGATATCCCTCTCTGTCGTGTTGTCAAGCCGGAAGGTGGGAGACTCCTCGACTCGCGTCAACCCGTAGGAGCGTAGGAAATCTGCGCCCCGCACCGCTCCGACGAGGGAACAGGCAGTGGACAGGATCGTGCCTGTGTGCGCCCCCAGTCGAAGGGGCTCGGTTAGAAGCCAGCGATCCTGGTAGCGGGAGGCCAGGGCAAAGGCCAGCGGGACGATCTGTGAGAGCGAATCACCCGCACCGATCTGCTCAATGAGACGTTGGAGGGGAGACTCGATGTACTCATTCACGTCGCTGACGATGTTCAACGCCCTGCGAGTCGCGGCCACGACGTCCGGCTCCGGGCTCCACTCACCGCGCGCCTCTAACGATGCAGCGACGTCAACGGCGCGGACCAGGGTGTCATCGACGCGAAGGTTCGGGCTGTCGATGCCGATCGAGACAGCCGCCGCGATCAGGGAGACCGCCTGGAACTCGCGGCACGTCACATCGTCACTGTCGAAGTGTGCCCACAGGGCGTCCGTCAAGGCTTGACGTCCGCACGTCGAGGTGACAATGCCAACCCTGCTGGCCTCAACCGCGAGATGCGCCATGCGATGAGAGCTACTGTTCGGCGAAGCGATGGGGGGTATCTCGGATGAGAAGTCGTGTGTCATGAGTGCCAGGACGCGCTCGCTCAGACTCGCCGACTCATCGCCGTTCTCGCCCGTAGCATCCATCGCGAGGATGCGACCGTATTCGTGCGCAGCGAGGGCTGCCCAGGCGCGATCGAGACGTGGATCCATTGGTCAGTCCTCCTGCTCGGCCAGCACGCGCGCGGCGGCCTCGATCTGGGGTCGGGGCGGACACGAGGCCGGGCCGACGACTGTCGTGGACAGCGCGCCCGCGCAGTTGGCGAGGAGAAGTGCCCTCTCCGCGGGCATGCCCTCCGCGAGGCAAGCGGCGAGGACTCCCGTGTGGGCGTCGCCCGCGCCGTTCGTGTCGATCGCCTTGACGCTTAAGGGCGGGATATGAACGGAGGTCAGCTCACCCGATTCGGCGTAGCGCGTGAAGTACGCCCCGTCCTTTCCTACTCGCACGACCACGTCGTGCTGGAGCAGCGCGGCCATCGCGATCGGCGCGTCCTCGGCAGGGAGCCACGAGCGCACGTTGATGGCTTTGCGATCGGCGTCTTTCCACAGGCTGGCCGCTTCACTTGTGCTCATGGAAATCAAGCTGGCGGTGGGCAACCCGTCCGGAATTCCAATGACGGGCGAGACGTCCAGAATCACGCGCACGCCCTCGGGCAGGACCCGCAGCGCCGCCTCCGCAGCCTCCCTGTTCGCGGGGTGGTCCATGAGGTAGCCGTCGATGTAAAGCACATCCCCCGGGCGCATCGTCTGTACGAAGTCAGCCCACGCGCTCGCGGGCGCCATCGTCTCCGCGCCCTTCGTGGAGATGAAGGTACGTTGTGCCGACCGAGAGATCAACGCCATACAGAAACCGTTGTCGATTCCCCCGATGCGCGGGCCGGCGTCGACGATTCCTTCGCGCGTGAGGGCGTCCGTGATCAGCGAGGCATGGGGGCCCTGGCCAATCGGGCTGAGGGACACGGCCTCGGCCCCCATGCGCCGCGCTGCCACGAGGGCGTTGAATCCACCACCCACGTGCGTGCCGGCGTCGCGCGCATGCTCATTTCCTCCGCCATGTATCGGGCTGGCCCCCTGCAGGACCCGGTCCACGAGGATCTGCCCCATGAGGACGACGCGTCCCGCCCCGGAAGCGGGGGGCGAGGCGGGGGTCGGCTCCTCGGGGACAGCTTGCTCGCCCGCAACCTCGGAGGCGGGAGCCGAGTGGGCGTCCGAGCATGGGGACACCTGATCGCGCAGCGCCAGCAGATCCGAAGCGACGGAGCGCAGGTCGAGGCGTGAGACCTCCTCGACCCGGGCGAGGTCGCAGCCATCGAGGACCTCGACGCCGAGGGCCGCGCCCAGGATCGCGCCCGCGATCGCGCCGATCGTGTCGGTATCGCCGCCGATGTTGGCGGCGTCCAGGAGGGACGCGGGGGAGGGGGAGCGCGCGAGCAGCGCAAAGGCCATGGGGATCGAGTGCGCCGAGGCCACGGACGTTCCCACCTGCTGGGCGAGGCATTCCAGGGATGACGATGCTGGGTTGACGGACAGCTGCATGGCTCTGCGCGTCGCCGCAATGACGCCCGGGTCCGGGGTCCATGCGCCGCGCGCGGGTAGCGAATCGACGAAGGTCACGGCCTTCCACAGCAGGGCCCTCAGGTCCGGGGCCGTCGAGCGTGCAGAGTCGATCCCCAGGGACACTGCGGCCGCCACGAGCGCCGCCGACTGGAAGCCCTGCCGCGTCGCGTGCGTGACGCGGCACGACGACCACACGGCGTCCGCGAAGGCCTCCGGATCGGCGGTCGACACCGCGATGCCGATGGGCGTGACGCGCATGGCAGCGCCGTTCGTGGTGCCTTCCCCGCCCACGGCGAGCGGGTCCTCGCCCCCGCGCACACGCTCGAGCGCGGCCTTGGTGGATGGGCCCAAAAGGTCGAGTGACCCGCGCTCGATCATGGAGTCCTCCCAGGCCAGCAGGGCGTGGGCGAACTCGTGCGCATCCAGGGTCACGCGGGCCGAGGAGCCACGGCTCGCGACAAGGAGGGACGCAACCAGCAGCGCCTGTTCCGTGTCGTCCGTGACCGAACCTGCCGCCATGCCGGGCGCGTAGGGCTGGCTCGCATCCGCGTCAACGAGGCCCGTCACCCTCCCGTAGACGGTGCGAATCTGCTGGGGGGACATCGCCTGGGTTGGCATGCCCAGGGCGTCGCCGAGCGCCAGGCCCGCCAGGGCGCCATACGCACGCGAGAGACGAGGATCCATGCTGCACCTCCGGCGCGGGCGCGCGCCCGCGGATAGGACAAACGCCCCGGGCAGTCCGAGGCGAGCGGTAGGCCCAGGGGGACTCGAACCCCCAACCTACGGATTAAAAGTCCGCTGCTCTACCATTGAGCTATAGGCCCAGCAGCCCCATTGTAGGAGGAACCGGTCCCCATGGCACAATCGAATACCCCCCGCCGCCCGGCCATGCTCGATGCGGCCCGTGCCGAGACCATCGTCGGCGACGAAGATCCCGCCGCTTCCGCCGCCGTCGCCCACACCGCGGCGTGGGCGCTCATGGGCGTGGGGGACGAGTCCTTCACCGACGCGGACGTCGCGCGCCTGCGGGACACGGTGCGCTCCGTGGGCGTGGACGTCATTGCGCACGCGTGGTCGCGCAGCCCGGAGTTCACCCTCCCCGGGGCGCTGTGGCGCCTCTACCTGCTCCACGAGTGGTATCACCGCGACCCCGGCCTGGTGGAGTCCCGCTACGCGCAGGGGCAGCGTGCGCCCATCATCCAGGGGCTCGAGGCGCCCGTTCAGGTCCGCACGCTGCGAGCGGTCATGCAGGAGGTCGACGCGCTGCTGCGCGGGGACCTCACCGACGATGACCTGGATGGCGTTCTCGCCCAGGCGTCGCGCGCGATGCGCGTCCTGGCCGCCGGCGAATCTGGCCCCCTGTGGATCGAGGACCCGGCCGACCCTCTCGCACACCGCGTCACCATGCGCACCTCCGCGCTGCTGGCCACGGCCGACGAGCTTGACCTCGCCGCACGCGAGGCCCGCGTCGGAACCCTCAACTAGCCGCGCGGCGGCCCTGGGTGAGGTGATGCGCCCGCCAGGGCACGCGAGGCGGCGTGCGACTACCCTGGACTCTATGCCCGCGACGCCAGCCCCACGCCCCCAGCGACTCGTTCGCTCTGCCGGCGCGCTCGTCTGGCGCTTCATGGATCCGGCGCGCCTGGCGGCACCCGGCGAGGTCATTGATCCGGCCGACATCGAAGTCCTCATGGTCCACCGCCCCCGCTATCACGACTGGTCGTGGCCCAAGGGCAAGGCCGAACACGGGGAACCTCTGGTTGCTGCCGCCGTGCGGGAGGTTGAGGAGGAAACCGGCCAGGTCGTCACCCTCGGCGCCCCGTTGACGACGCAGCGCTACCGACTCGGCGGCGGGCAAACCAAGGAGGTCCACTACTGGGTGGGGACCCCGGTGTCGGGCGGGCCCGCAGCGTTTGTGCGCGCGCCCGTCGCCCGCGCTCCCCGCACCGAGATCGATCGAGCCGAGTGGGTGGCCCCCGAGCGCGCCGCCGAAATGCTCACCCGCCGAGGCGACCGCCGCCTTCTCGCCGACCTTCTCGCCCGCGCTCGCGAAGGGCGCCTGGCCACGGCGACGCTCGTCGTGCTGCACCCCGGGGACGGGGACGGCTCGGGTCCGGGCGAGGCCCTCCCGGCCCCCTCGTCCCCGCGCGCCCGCGTCGCGGCAGGCGACTCGCCCGCGGACACGGATGTTTCCCCCTCGCTTCGCCCGGCGCCAACCCCTGCGCTGGTGGCCTCAGCCGCTGCCAGGAGGGCGGCGCAGGTGGAGCGCTTCTCCTCCCGCCCGCGCGAGGAGGCGGCCCCGCTCGTTGATCCACCGCTCGGACGCTACGGCGTTCGCCAGGCCTTCGATCTCGTCGACCTGCTCAGCGCCTTCGGGGTCACCCGCGGCTACGCCTCGCCCCTCGCGCGCGCACGCCAGTTCCTGGCCCCGTGGGCCTGCGCGGGTGGAGCGTCGGTGACGCTGGTGGAGTCCCTGGGGCCCGGTGCCGCTTCGGGTGCCGAGGAGGGGGAGCAGACGCGCCTGGCTCTCGCCCGCGCTTTTGCCGCGCAACGCCTGCGTGAGCGCGGCACCCCGACCGTCGTCTCCGTGACCGGGTCGGCGCGTGAGGCGCTCATCGAGGAGATCCGTGCTCACGCACCCGGAGCCGTCGCCGCCGCGGGGAGCCCTCCGGCGGCGAGCGGACAGATCCTCGTCGCGCACGTCGAGTACGGAGACGAGGGGCCCGTCGTGGCCGCGATCGAAACTCATGGCGTCACGACGAAGAATCCCGCCGCTCACCCCCGTCAGGGAAACAAGCGCCACTGACGGCGAGGCGCGCGCTCGCCATACGGATGTGGCGGTCCGGCCAGAGCCGAACCGCCACGCGAGCCGCGCGGGTGCGCGTCACATTCCGGAGTCCTTCACCGAAGAGGTGAGCTTCGAGTGATCGAGCCGCGTTGCCATGCACACGACCTCGCGGTCTCCGATCGCCCATGTCGTCTTGGTGGGGTACGTCGTGTAGATATCGAGGTCCGATTCTTCGTAGGCCTTCCCGATGTAGCTCTCGAATGCGTCCGCGCACTCGTTTCCCGCCTTCTCCTTCAGCTCGGACTCGGGGGGAAGCTCGGAGTCGGTCAGCTTCAGAATGTGGAAGACCTCCGCATCGTGCTCGGCGGTGCATTCGGTGGTTTCGAAGCGTGAGACGCGGTCACCGTCGGGAACCTGGACGCACTGTCCCACCTCCATCGTGAAAGCGGAGGTGTTGTTGCCAGAGGGGAGGAGGGAACAACCCGACAGGCCGCCGGCGAGGGCGGCAACGGAGGCCGCGAGGGCGAGGCGGCGGGGAAGAGGCAGGGACATGATGCTCCTTGAGTGGATGGGTGGGGTCGCCCCGGGAATCGAGGCGCCGCGTGCTGAGACGCGCGTTCTCGGAGAATGCGCTGATGCTTCCCAAAAACAATAACAACGATGCGACCGAATGCACAAGCTTCGGGCGGTGCCCAGGCCGGGCCCGATACCACCCGATGAAGCGGCTCGTCAGGAGCGGTTACAAGCCGGAGTCCTTCACGGAACTCGTCAACTTGGAGTGATTCAACGGGCGCGCCAGGCACACGATCAAACGATCCTTCTGTGCCCAGGAGTCTTTCGTGGGAATCATCCACGTGGCATCCAGGGACGAGGTGAGGTAGTCGGACCCCACGTAGTCGCCGAACGCGGAGATGCACTCGCTTTCCGCCTGCTTGTTCAGCGCGTCGGCGCCCGGGAAATCGCCGTCGGGCGCCGACGTCACGTAGAACACCTCGGCGTCGTGTTCGCGCGCGCACCCCGTCGTCTCGATGGTCGTTGCGGTCGCCTCCGCCGGCAGCATGACGCACTGCCCGACGCGCATGTGCATGACCGATGCGTCCGAGCAGGCGGCCAGCGGCGCCGCGACGAGGGCGAGGGTGGCCGCCAGGGAGACGAGGCGAGCGCGTGCCACTAGTGAACCCCCAGCGGCAGGGCCACTGCCAGGTACACGATCGCCGACACGGCTGCCGCGGCGGGAAGCGTGAGGAACCATGCGATGACGATGTTGCCGGCGACGCCCCATCGGACCGCCGAGAAGCGCTTCGTGCATCCCACGCCCATGATCGCGGTCGACACGACCTGGGTCGTGGAGATGGGGGCGTGAATCACGTAGGAGCACAGGTAGAGGATCGACGAGGACACGGCCTCGGCGGTGAATCCGCGCGCCGGATCCAGGTCGATGATCTTGCGTCCGATCGTGCGCATGATGCGCCCGCCTCCGGCCATCGTGCCCAGCGAAATCGCCAGGGCGCCGGAGATCTTGACCCACAGCGGCACGGTCATGTCGCCGGTGACCGGATCGTAGATGTTGTGCGTCTCGCCGTAGCCTCCGGCGAGCAGCGCCATGACGATGATGCCCATCGTCTTCTGCGCGTCCTGGATGCCGTGACCCAGGGCCATGGCCGCGGACGAGACGCGCTGCGCCGCGCGGAAACGGCGCATCGTGCGGTGATACTGCGCCTTGCGCAGCAGCCACAGCACCACGCGCATGACGAGGTAGCCGATGACGAAGCCGATGATGGGGGAGGCGAACATCGGGATGATCACGTGGCTCACGATGCCCCACCAGTACACGACGGTGCCGCTCATCAGGCCGGCACCCACCATGCCGCCGATGAGGGCGTGCGAGGAGGAGGACGGAAGCCCAAACCACCAGGTGATCAGGTTCCAGATGCAGGCGCCCAGAAGCGCGGCGAGGATGATGACCAGGCCCTTTTGCTGCATCGCCGGCAGCGGAGATTCCGCATAGTCGCTGATCGAAATGATGCCCTTACCGACCGTCTTTGCGACGGCCGTTCCCATCATGGCGCCGACGACGTTCATGGTCGCGGCCATGAGCAGCGCGGCGCGAGGGGTCCACGCGCGGGTCGACACGGAGGTCGCGATCGCGTTCGCGGCGTCGTGGAAGCCGTTCGTGTAGCTGAAGAACAGCGCGACGACGATGACGACGCAGACGAGGATCAGGTTGAGATCCACGGCTCAGGATTCCTTCAGTGCGAGGGACTCGATGACGTTGGCCAGCTCCTCGAACGCGTCGGCGCAGGATTCGAGGCCCTGGACGATGTCCTTGAGCTTGATGATCGTGACCGCGTCCAGGCCGGAGTCGAAGAGGGCCGTGAGCGTGCGGCGGTAGGCCAGGTCGCCCTCGTTCTCGAGGCGGTTGATCTCGATCCAGTAGTCGCGCATGTCCACGGGCGACTTGAGCTTCGGCATGTTCTCGGCGGTGAGATCCGCGCAGTTCTTGATGACCTCGATCTGAACGTTGAGCAGGGAGACGAGGGAGGAAGGGATGTCGGCGATGCCGTAGACGACCAGGAGATCGCCGGCCTCGTCGATGAAGTCGAGGCAGTCGTCGAGGTGGGAGGCGAGGGACTGGAGGTCCTCGCGGTCGAAGGGGGTGATGAACGAGGAGTTGATGCGCTGGATGATCTCGTGGTTGAGCTCGTCGCCGCGGTGCTCGACCTCGTGGAGCTGGTCACGCAGGGCGATGCGCTCTTCGGGGGAGGCGGCGTAGATGTGTGTCAGGAACTCGACGGCCTGCACCAGCTGGCGGGCCTGGGAAGTGAAGTCTTCAAAAAAGTCAGGGCCTTGGGTCTTGTTTCGGAATCCCATGGTGTGCTCGGTCCTTCCAATGGTGAACAGCACTGTTGTGCTACCTGCAATCGTCGGTCATGGGGCGGTGCGACTTCAAGTTCAGATGCGCTTTTGTGACCCCGTATCTCGTGTTCTATCTCACGAGGTGGGGGGTCTGCTTCCCTTTCTTCCCAATGGCGAGGCCCGGGGGTGATTGGTCGGCCACGGTACCGCCTGTGTGTGGGCTGAAGGTCCCTTCAGGGCGGGCGGTGTGTGACCCGTTCGACTAGACTCAAGGTGTGATCGGGACCAAGCGCCCGCAAGCGTTGGCATTGGTTCCGGCATGATTGATTCTGTCAATCGGGGACGCAGATGCGGCCTCGACAATCCGAAATGCCTCAGGAGGCAAAATGTCCGTGACTGAACAGGATGTGCGTGCAGCGGCTCCGGCCAACGCTCCCGAAGATGTCATCAAGTGGGTTGCGCAAATCGCTGAGCTGACCACCCCTAACGCCATCGAGTTCTGCGACGGCTCCCAGGAAGAGTGGGATCGCCTGACCTCGCAGATGGTCGAAAGCGGCATGTTCACCAAGCTCAACGAGGAGAAGCGCCCGAACTCCTTCCTCGCTCGCTCCAAGCCGTCCGATGTCGCGCGCGTTGAGTCCCGTACCTTCATCTGCTGTGAGAAGGAAGAGGACGCGGGCCCGACCAACCACTGGGCCGATCCCAAGGAAATGAAGGCCACGCTCCGCGAGAAGTTCACGGGTGCCATGAAGGGCCGCACCATGTACGTGGTTCCCTTCTCCATGGGACCCCTCGGTGGCCCCATTTCCCAGCTCGGCGTTGAGATCACCGACTCCCCCTACGTTGTCGTCAACATGCGCATCATGACCCGCATGGGTGCCGCTGCCATGGACCTCATCAACGAGGGTCGCGTGTGGGTTCCCGCCGTTCACTCCGTCGGCGTTCCCCTGGAGCCCGGTCAGGAAGACTCCAACTGGCCCTGCAACGACGAGAAGTACATCACCCACTTCCCCGAGACCAACGAGATCTGGTCCTTCGGCTCGGGCTACGGCGGCAACGCCCTGCTCGGCAAGAAGTGCTTCGCGCTGCGTATCGCCTCGACGATGGCGCGCCGCGACGGCTGGATGGCCGAGCACATGCTCGTCCTGCGCCTGACGCGGGAGTCCACGGGCCAGCAGTTCCACGTCACCGCCGCATTCCCGAGCGCCTGCGGCAAGACCAACCTCGCCATGCTCCAGCCCACGATCCCCGGCTACAAGGTCGAGACCGTCGGCGACGACATCGCGTGGATGCGCCCCGGCCCGGACGGCCGCCTGCGCGCCATCAACCCCGAGGCGGGCTTCTTCGGCGTCGCCCCCGGCACCTCCTACAAGACCAACCCCATGGCCATGGAGACCGGCAAGGCCAACTCCATCTTCACGAACGTCGCCCTGACCGACGACGGCGACGTGTGGTGGGAAGGCATCGACGGCGAGGTCCCGGCGCACCTGATCGACTGGCACGGCAACGACTGGACGCCTGAGTCCGGCGAGAAGGCTGCTCACCCGAACAGCCGCTTCACCGTTCCGGCCTCGCAGTGCCCGATCATCTGCCCCGACTGGGAAGCCCCCGAGGGTGTTGCGGTTGACGCCATCCTCTTCGGCGGCCGCCGCGCCACCAACGTCCCGCTGGTCGCCGAGCAGTACGAGCCCGCCCACGGCGTGTTCATCGGCGCCTCCGTGGCCTCCGAGGTCACCGCGGCCGCCCTGGACGCCAAGGTCGGGTCCCTGCGCCACGACCCCTTCGCCATGCTGCCCTTCTGCGGCTACAACATGGCCGACTACTGGGGTCACTGGCTGGAGATGCAGGACAAGCTGGGCGACAAGTTCCCGCGCGTCTACCAGGTCAACTGGTTCCGCAAGGACGAGGACGGCAACTTCATGTGGCCGGGCTACGGCGACAACGCCCGCGTCCTGGACTGGATCGTTCGTCGCGCGGCCGGTGAGGTTGAGGCGATCGACGGCGTGACCGGCCGCTACCCGAAGTTCGAGGACTTCAACCTCGACGGCCTGGACATTGACGAGGCCGTGTGGGCCAAGCTCTTCGCGATCGATCCCGACGCGTGGGCCGCCGAGATGGACGACACGGAGGAGTACTTCTCGCAGTTCGGCGATAAGCTCCCCGCCGCCATCACCGAGCAGCTGGCGAAGTTCCGCGAGCGCATTGCCGCCGCGAAGGCCTGAGCCGCAGCATCGTCCGCTTCAAGCGGCGCAGCGGGGGATCCGACCGAAAGGTCGGGTCCCCCGCTGCTTGTCCCTTCCGTCCCGGCGGTGTCCGCGGCGTGGGATGAGGGGAGCGGGCGCGCCCGTCCCACGGGTTCCCGAAAACGTGGTGCGCGCACTAAACTAACCACAGCACCACTTTTCCCGTGCCCACTAGGAGACTTCGTGGCCGAATACCTGACAGATGCGGAACTCGCCCAGGCGAAGGACATGCTCAACCGCATAACCATGATCTACCAGGCGAAAGTTGTCGGGCAGGAGGATCTGCGGACGGCGCTGACGGCATGCCTGCTCGCAGGCGGTCATGTCCTGGTCGAGTCGGTGCCCGGTCTGGCCAAGACCACCGCAGCCCAGACTCTGGCCTCGGCGGTGTCGGGAACGTTCCACCGGATCCAGTGCACGCCGGACCTCATGCCCAACGACATCGTCGGGTCTCAAATCTGGAACCAGGCCTCGGGTGAGATGGTCACCCAGCTGGGTCCGGTCCACGCGAACCTGGTCCTGATGGACGAGATCAACCGTTCCAGCGCGAAGACTCAGTCCGCGATGCTGGAGGCGATGCAGGAAGGGCAGACGACGATCGGCGGAGTCAACCACCGCCTTCCCCGCCCGTTCATGGTGATGGCCACCCAGAACCCCATCGAAGAGGAGGGAACATACGTCCTCCCCGAGGCACAGATGGATCGTTTCCTGCTCAAGGAGATCATCACCTACCCGGCCCCCGTCGACGAGCTTGAGGTCCTTGAACGCATCGACTCGGGAGTGATGAGCCTGCCGACCTCCTCCGAGCCCGTGTCCATCACGGACGTGCTGTTGCTCCAAGGCCTGACGCGGCGCATCTACGTGCACAGCACGCTCAAGGCGTACATCGTCGACATCATCAACACCACGAGGGGAGCCGGTCCCAATCCGCTGCCGGGTTGGACCAAGCACGTGCGCGTGGGTGCCTCGCCGCGAGGGGCGATTGCCCTCATGCAGATCTCGCAGGCGCTGGCCCTCATGGATGGGCGCAACTACGTGGTTCCCGACGACATCAAGAAGCTTCGCTACGGCATCCTGCGGCACCGCATCATTCGTACCTTCGATGCCCTCGCCGATAACGTGTCGGTGGAGGGGCTCATCGACGCGGTGTTCAACGCGGTTCCGGTGCCGTGACGGGTGCGCTCGTGGACCGGCGATCACCAGGAGAACCAGCATGCCAGTGAGGTCGCGTGAGATCCACGCACTGTCGACGCGCATCCAGTTGCCCGTCCTGCGCAAGCTGCTGTCCGTCATGGAGGGACAGCACTCGGCGCTGAGGTGGGGCCGCGGCTGGGAGTTCATGGACCTGGCGCCCTACCAGCCCGGTGACGACGTGCGCGAGATCGATTGGGCGGCGACTGCTCGCACGGGCACCCCCACGATCAAGAGGCACGAGGCGACCGCGAACGTGCAGGTCATCCTGGTTGTCGATACGGGCCGGGAGATGGGGGCGTTGGCGCCGTCGGGGGAGACAAAGGAGGAGGTCGCGCTCGCGGCGTGCGAGGCGATCGCGTGGCTCTCGGTGGCTCGAGGGGACCAGATCGGTCTGGTTGCTGGGGATTCGCGCAGGGTCCGCTTTATGCCCGCTCGTTCGGGCAATGGGCACGCTGAGACGATCATGCGCCGCATTTCGGAGGATATTACGCTGCTTTCTCCGCGCTCGGACGTGCCCCGGCTGCTGCGTCGGGCGTTGACGACGACGAGGCGTCGCTCGCTGGTTGTCATCATCAGTGATCAGACGCAGCCGACCCCCACGAAGGAGGCCGATGACATCATCAAGTCGCTGAGCGTGCGCCATCAGGTCATCCAGGTGTCGGTGGCCGACATGAATCCGGCGGATATTGACCAGGATAAAACCGTTATCGACGTCAATGAGGGGCCCCTTCCGGACTTTCTGCGCAGGGACGAACAGCTGGCCCGCGAGGCGAGCATGGTTGTTGAGCAAAGGCGTGCCGCTGTCGCGCACATGCTTGACATGCGCGGCGTCATCCAGGTGAGCGTGGGCTCCTCGGAGGAGGTTCCGCGGGCGCTGCTCAGGGCGCTGCAGCGCTCGGGAGTCCGCAGATAAACAGGGGTTGGTCCCCCGCGGTCGCCGCGCGTCTCTCTACCGAGTGGTAGTCAACTGAGAGCTAGCGCACAGAATTGCCGGTATTTTACACGGGGTCGTGAGATAGCTTTCAAATTTCCCGGTAATCATAGTTTTCTCGGGTCACCTCTCATATATTTGTTGCTGAACCATCCATCCCGTCACACATAGTGCGGAAGTTATGAGAGGAAGACTAGTGAGCAGGAAGTACGCGCCCCTCGGGCGGCGAATGATCGCCGCCGCGGGTGCTCTCAGCCTCGGCGTCGCCGGGGTCGTTGCGACCAGCGTCGCCACCTTCGCCGAGGATCCGGCCTACGGCACAATCAACCAGAACGCTACGGGTTCGATCGTCGTCCACAAGCACCTGAAGAACGCCACGGGCACCATGGGTAAGGTTGACGGCACCGCCGACTCCGGCGGCGACGGCGTCGACGGCGTCACCTTCAAGGCCTACAAGGTCTCGGGCCTGGACCTGTCCAAGCCCACCGACTGGGACAAGCTCGCCGCCCTGGCCGACAACATCCCGTCCAACGCCTGCGCGGATCCCGCCCACCCGACCCTGGGCGACAACGCGCCCGCCGTCGACACCGCGGCTTCCGCCGAGGGGACGACCGCGGGTGGCGGCACGACCACCCTGGCGGGCCTGTCCGTCGCAGCGTACCTGGTCTGTGAGACCGAGGCTCCCGCCAACATCGTCGAGAAGGCCAAGCCCTTCGTCGTCACGATCCCCTTCCCCAACACCACCAACGGTGGCGAGGGCAAGTGGCTCTACGACGTGCACGCCTACCCCAAGAACCAGAAGATCGAGATCGACAAGACCATCTCCGATCAGACCGTCAACGGCGTGGGCCTCGGCTCGCGCGTGACCTTCCCCGTCTCCACGACGATCCCCAGCCTCGACGCTGATACGAACTTCACCTACTTCTACCTGCGCGATCAGCTCGACAACCGCCTCACCGACGGCAAGGTGGACAAGGTCACCCTGGGTGCCGACACGCTGGCCGAGAACACCGACTACGTGCAGTCCAACACGGGCGGCCTGGTCGTCGTCTCCTTCACGCGCGCCGGCCTGGCCAAGCTGAAGGCAAACCCCAACAAGAAGCTCGAGGCGATCTTCTCCGGCACCGTCTCTGCCATCGGCGACGGCACCATCAAGAACAAGGCCAACCTGGTGCAGACCATCACGGACGACCCCGCACCCCCGCATCCCCGCCGCCTCCAATGACCCCGCGCATCACACCCGGAAAACACGCTCAGACACCCCCCGTAACAACCTTCCCCTGCGCCGTGGAGCGGCACCGTGCGCCGGGTGGGCCCTCACCCGCACCCCGGGCGGCGACCCGACCTGGACCACCCCTACCCCGCCACCCATACGCCCGCGCCCGGACTCGCGCCGGAGGACTGAGAGCGCCGCGGGCCGCCGCACTGGCGGCGCAAGCGCGAGGAAGAGCTTCCACGGCCCCGGGCGGCACCGGGGCGTCGATGTCATCGGCGCCCCGAACTCACCCCTTGACGCGAACCCCTGTCATGGATTATCTATTCAATACTGAATGCTTCTAGGGGACGATGACGCCCCGCCCGACATCCGCCGAAGGAGTCC
>ERZ772807.655-NODE-655-length-20978-cov-37.141901_pt1 | contig 20978 bp, 20 predicted proteins | sample MGYA00511472_ERZ772807 | MGnify/ENA primary metagenome ERZ772807 (study PRJEB29015, sample SAMEA2737947) | human oral metagenome | biome: human oral; feature: human-associated habitat; material: dental | place: China | collected 2039 ...
TGTACTTGAAGCCGCCGTCGCGCGGCGGGTTGTGGGAGGGGGTGATGACGATGCCGTCGGCCAGGCCCGGCCCGGTGGTGCGCACGCCCGCCTCGGTGCCGGCGCCGTTGGCCAGGAGGATGGAGTGGGAGACGGCGGGGGTGGGCGTGTAGGCGCCGCGGGCGTCGACGGCGGTGGTGACCCCGGCCCCGGCGAGCACCTCGATGGCGGTGCGCCAGGCGGGTTCGGACAGTCCGTGGGTGTCGCGGCCGATGTAGAGGACGCCGTCGGTCCCCTGCGAGCGGCGGTACTCCACGATCGCGGCCGTGATGGCCACGATGTGGGCCTCGTTGAAGGCGGTGTCCAGGGAGGCCCCGCGGTGTCCGGAGGTGCCGAAGACCACCTTCTGCTCCGGGACCGCCGGGTCGGGGACGAGGTCGTAGTAGGCGTTGATGACCTCGTCGATGTCAATGAGGTCCTCGGGCTGTGCTGGTTGTCCTGCTCGTGGATGCATGGGCCCTAGTGTGTCACGGGCCACTCGCGATTGTCCCGGGGTTCCCGCTCAGCGGACGGATATGTTCCGGAGTGCATATTGACGACGGCGTCCGGGCCTGTTCCGCGGTGCGCTCCGCCGTCGCCCGCCGCCCGTCCGGTCCGGGTCCCCCGGGCGCGGCGGGGCTTCTGGGGCGGTCCGGGACGGGGTCGTGGTCTGGCCGCCCCCCTCGGGCGCGGCCCCGCCCGCCGATTCTTTGCCGTCGGCACCTCAGAAGAACGCGGCGACGACCTCGCCGATCTCGCCGAGGAAGCCGAGGAAATTGCCGAGGGAATCGAGGGTGTTGAAGATGCTGGACCCGAGACTGTCGCGGTTCGAAATCCACAGTTCGGCCCGGGTCGCCCGGCCCGATGTCATCACGAGGGACCCGCGCATGGCGTGGGGGACGCCCTCGTACAGGCGGAAGCGGGCCCCGTCGTCGACGCCGACCCGGTTCTCGCCCAGCAGGTGCAGGCGGACGGTGGGCCGGTCCGGGCGCGCCACGAGGGCCTGGGCGGCCCGGGGCGGGAGCCACTCCGGCAGGAGGAGGCTCATGTCGGCGGCGTACTCGGCCCCGTCCCGCCCGATCGGCGCGACGAGGACGTCGACGTGCTGGTCGTCGTCGATCCTGTCGGAGCTGGTGTCCATGCACAGGCGGTCCCAGTCCACCGCGCCGCGCCGGCGGTCGGCCTCGGAGACGGTCACTCGGCGCAGGGAGCCGGTGGCGGAGCCGCCGTCCATCGGCCGGAGCTCCTCGTCCTGCTGCCGTTTCTTATTGCTCATGATGCGCGGCAGCCGGCGCCCGTGGATGTGGATGAGCTCGTCGACATCGAGGACCCCTCCCGGCGCAACGGTGGTGTCGAAGCCCTCGCGCTCCAGGGTGCGCTTCCTGCGCCAGCCGAGGGACAGGCCCGTGCGCAGCGGGGACGCCCCGAGGATGTTCGTCCCCAGACTGCGCGCATGCGGCCGGGTCGCCAGGGCCGTGGCCAGCCGGCGCTGGAAGAGCGTGCCCTCGAAGCCCTGCCCGGAACGGATCCCGCCGGGCAGAGCGGAGCGCGCCGCGTCGGCGGCCCGGGCGGCCTGTCCCGCCGCCTGACTGGCGGTCTGGGCCGTCGCCCGGCCCCAGGCGCCCGCCTGCTCCGCCGCCCGACCGGCGGCCTGAGAGAGCGCGCCGCCGGTGCGGGCCGCCGCGCGACGGAGGCGCTCGGCGCCCTGACGTGCTCGCTCATCCATGATCGTCGTCTCCGTTCGGTCGACGGGCCGGCGATGCGGGGCCGGCGCTAGGTTGGATGGAACCGAACCTATCCGCTTCGGCGCACCGCGCACACCGTGAGGAGTCCCCATTGCCCGCCGCCCGCCCGACCGCATCATTCACCGCCGTCTCCACGCCCGACGCCCCGGCCGCCGTCGGCCCCGCGCCCGCCCCGCCGCACTACACCGGCGAGCCGATGGAGGGCGCCTTGCCCAGGTGCATGCGCGTCCCCGGGCCGATCTGCCCGGCCTCGGGCAGGAGCTGGGGGCGGTCGGGGCGGACGGAGGCGTCGGGGACCCAGCCGGTCACCATGTCGACGCCCAGGTCGAGCCACAGCGGGTGCATCGGGGTCGAGGGCCCGACGAGGACGACGTGCGCCCCGGCGTCGGCCCCCAGGGCGACGAGCCTCGGAGCGGTTTTGTTGACCAGCGAGGAGGAGGAGATGAAGACGTAGTCGGCCTCGGGCAGGAGGTACTCGCAGGCGGTGTCCGGGTAGTCGCCGCTGCGGACGTCGCGCTCCAGGATCCGGACGTCGCCCGCCTTCCACAGGGCGGCGCGGGCGAAGGGGAAGTGGCCGATGACGGCGACGATCCGCCCCTCGACGAGGTCGTTGTAGGGGTCGAAGACCTGCCGCCAGGTCAGGCCCTCCCCGGTGGGGACGAAGCCGTGGGACCGGGCGACCTCGGCGCGCGAGTACCAGGAGTTGAGGGCGGCGAGCCCCACGCTCGCCTCGGCGAGGTTCCAGCTCTTGACCAGGGCGGCGGCGTCGCGCAGCGGGCGGGGGACGTCCGCGGTCTCGGCGCTCAGGGCGGGGCGGGAGCGCACGTCCATGGTCCAGGCGGAGCCGACGCCGTCGGCCGAGTTGAGGACGCGGGTCCACCGCCGTCCGCGATGAGCGGCGACGACGGCGACGTCCTCGGGCAGATCCTCGATGAGGGCGTCGTAGGTCTCCCACGGGCTGGTCATGAATCGGCTCCTTCGATGCGGATTAAGCAAGGCCAGCATGACCTTATCCGAGCGGGGGCGGGCCCTCCACCCCGTCTCAACCCTCGGGGCGGCCTCGGGGCGCAGCCCGGATCCGGAAGCCGGCTCCGCCCCCGGCGCCTTCGGTGAGCGGCTCCGCCCCGGCGCCTCGCGAGCGCCCCGGGCGCGGCTCAGATCCGGGCCTCCGACTCCGCCAGGACGACGCGGACGGCGGCGATGAGCTCGCTCATGCCGTTGAACGGCCGGCCCCAGGTGGCCAGGCGCTCGGCCCGGCGCAGCTCATCGAGAACGGCGGTGGGCACGACGCTCATCAGCGGATCCGCGGCGGCCCCGGCCGGCTCGGGCGGGCTCTCCGGCTCGGACGGGCTCTCCGGCTCGGACGACTTGTCCGGCTCGGGCACGAGCACGTCGAGGACCGCCTCCCGGCTCCAGAGCCTGCGCGACCACGCTCGCAGGCCCGCCTCGTCGTCGGCCGAGATGAGCACCGTCCGGTCCGCGCTGCGGATCGTCTCGGTGACGACGAGCGTTCTCCCCCTGCTCCTGAGCAGGTCGCCCCTGCGGACCCGGTCGGCGCGGGTCAGGCGGATGGTGAGCGTGGGCATCGGGCGTTCCTGGTGGTTCCGGTCCATCGGACGAGGGGCGGGGGATGGATGGTATCGCTCCGAGCGATCCCGGCGCGCCAGGATATTGTTACGATTCGAACTCTTCTGTTCATCAATTGCACTTGATGGACGACGGCGTCGCGGCGATGCGCCGCCCGGTTGTCCGCGAGTCCCCGACCTTCGGCGCGGGGCGCCGTCCCGGCGCGAGCGCTCCGGCGGGATCCCGTCCGCGGCCCCTGGAGGGCAGCGGGTCTCCTCCGCCGTCTCGCAGGAGGGCTCGTATCCCGTCCGCGGCCACCGGAGCACAGCACGAACGCCGGGCGCTCGACTACCCTGGCCTCGTGAGCAGCTCCGCAGACCCCCGCGCCGCCTACCGACGTCGGCTTCAGCACCGCCAGACCACCGTCATCGGTGGCACCCTCGCGATTATGGCCATTGTGACGGTGGTCTGCCTCATGATCTGGACGGGCATGCTGCCGACCCCCGATCCGGGCTTCTCCGAGAAGGAGAAGCCGACCGCCGAGGCCCAGCCCTGCCCCCCCGCCGACGCCGTCACGACCGAGATCGTCTCCATCCCCGTCAACGTCTACAACGGCACGGACTCCGCCGGCCTGGCCAGCACCGTCGCCGACGTCCTCACCGACGCCGGGATGACCGTGGGGGCGACCACCGACTGGCCGCGCGGCACTTACGACGGAGACGTGCTCATCACCTCCTCCCAGGCGGGCCTGACCAACGCCTACACCCTCAGTCGGGCCTTCTCCGGCACCGTCACCGTCCGGATCGATGAGAACACCGACGCCGCCGACACCACGGTCAGCATCGTCCTGGGCTCGGAGTACGAGCACACGATCCTCACGGCCGGTGAGATCGGCCAGCTCGTCCTCCAGATCCGTGATCCGACGACGCTCGCGCAGATCGAGCGCGGCCGAGGCGCGCGCGGCGCGACGGCCGGCCCCGACCGATACCAGCAGAAGAGCACCGGGAACGGCGAGACTCCACCAGGGCAGGGCCGTGAGAGCGCACACCACGACGAGACCGAGCAGGACTCCCAGGAGAGTGCAGGCGACGGCGGCGCGATGGGAGGCGGCGACGCGACGACGCTCCCGCGCCTCGCCATGGGCCTGACGCGCACGGATCAGCTCGCGCTCGGTGCGCAGCGCTCGCACGTTCCTCACTGCGGGCCTGTTCATGGCCTTGACCTCCGGTCGACGTCGAAAGATCTGCGCGCGCCCGCTGCTGACGCAGGCCTCATCGGAGGCGAGGGCGTCGCCCGTGGCCAGGACCCGCAGCTCGGAGGAGTAGCGGTCCTCGGCGTTGGACAGGCGCATCACCTCTCGACGTCCAACCAGGAACGGCAGAAGGTACACGGCGAGAATCGCCACGAGCGCCACCAGCACCCAGATCTCGATTCCCACAGTTCAACGGTATGCGGGTCGGGGCCGCCCCGGTAGACAGGAACACGGCGTGTTGGTTCAGGGCGACGGAAATCGCAATCTAGAGAGCCTCTCAAATCTCCTAAACCTCAAGAATCACTTTTGCATCAAACGTCCCACGAATCCGAGTCCGTCCACCACCTCCTCCGCCACGACTGCGAAACTCAGGTGGTCGGCCCAGGCCCCGTCGATATTCATCAGCCCCCGGCGCAGACCCTCCTCTCGCAGCCCCAGACGCCGGCACAGCGCGAGGCTGCGCTCATTCTCCGGCCTGACATTGATCTCCACCCGGTGCAGCCCGACCTCGGGCCCCAGAAGATGGTCGAGGACCATCGCCACGGACAGCGCCATGATGCCCCGCCCCTCCCAGAACCCCCCGATCCAGTACCCCACGCTCGCCGAGGACAGCGCACCCCAGTGGATCGGCGCGGCCGTCACCTGCCCGGCGAGCACGCCATCGACCTCGACGGCGAAGGGCATGGCCCTCCCCCTGCGCGCCATCCGGTTCTGGTCCCGCACGTACGCCGGGAAGGAGCGCAGGGTCTCGGGGCTGCCCGCGGGCAGAGTGGCCTCCCACGGCGACAGGCGCGCGTCGTCGGCCAGGCGCAGCGCGTGCCACGCCTGCTGATCCGCGCGCCTGATCGCACGCAGCCTCACCACCGCGGGCCTTCGGGCGGGCTCGTGCGCGACGACCGCCGGAGCGGTCAGCGTCGTCGGCCAGGCGAACCGCCGCCGTCGCGACAGGCCGCGGGTCCCGGCCCTCAGGGAGCGCAGCACGGCTCAGGCGTCCAGCAGCAGGCAGTGGAGGGTGTCCCCGGCCACCACCGTATGGGTGGTCTCGGGCACGACCGCGATCGCGTTGGCCCGCGCCAGGCCGAGCAGCCGGGTCGTGCCGGGCCGGGACGTCGGCGCCGCCGTGTAGCCGCGCGAGGGCGAGCCGGTCAGGTGAACGGGCACGAACTCGCGCTTGCCGGCCGGCGAGTGCCAGCCCGATGAGATCGACACCGGCATGGAGGAGCGGTGCAGGTTCCGTCGGCCGGCGATCTGCCGCAGGACCGGGCGCACGAAGGTCTCGAAGGCGATCTGCGCGCTCACGGGGTCCCCCGGCAGGCAGAAGATCGGGGTGTCCTCCACGGTGCCCAGGCCGAGCTGGCGCCCCGGCGCCATGGCGACGGCGTCGAAGCGCACCGAGCCCAGGGGGGCCAGGACGTCCTTGACGGTATCGCTTTGCCCGACCGACAGGCCGCCGGTGGTGATCAGGACGTCCGCCCGCACGAGCTGATCCTCGATGGTCTCGGCGAGGGCGCCGAGCTCGTCCGGCACGGCGGCGACGCGGAAGGCCCGTCCGCCGGCGTCGGCGACGGCCGAGGCCAGGGCGTGCCCATTGGCGTCGAAGACGTCGCCCGGGCCCCGCGACCGGCCCGGCTCGACCAGCTCGTCGCCGATCGACACGATGACGACTCGCGGCGCGGGCAGGACCTTGACGCGGTAGCGCCCGATACCGCCCAGCAGGGCGATCTGGCGGGCGGAGACGCGCGAGCCCCGCGACAGCACCGTGGTACCGGCGGCGACGTCGTCGGCCCGGCGCCGCACATTGTCGCCGGCGCCCACGACGGCGCGGACCCGAACCCGGGACCTCCCGCGATCGGTGACAGCCCAGGGCACGACGGCATCGGCGCCCAGCGGTAGAGGGGCCCCGGAGTCGATGAGGACGGCGGCCCCGGGCACGAGTCGTGTCGGATGCGTCTCGCCCGCCCGGACCGAGTCCATGACCTCCAGCACGACCGGCGCGGCCTCGGCGGCACCGGACAGGTCCGCGCTCATCACGGCATAGCCGTCCAGCCCCGCCAGATCGGCGGCGGGCAGGTCGAGGTCGGCGACGACGTCCTCGGCCAGCACGCGGCCGACGGCGTCGAGCAGGACGACGTCGAGCGGCGGAGCCGGCTGGGCGATCTCGAGGCACGCGGCGAGGTGCTCGGCAACGGTGCGCATGGGTTGCTCCTCCGTGTCCCGCCCGAGTCCCAGGGCCCGGGCGCCTTCGCTCCAGGCTACCCGCTTGCGTCCCCGATCCTCCGGCTTGCCGCGCCGGGCCGCACGACGGGGCGGCGGCGCCGTGCGGCGAGCCCCGGGGCACTCGGGCGGCATGGTGGCGTTGATGATCCGCGCGCCGATGGCGCCAGCGAGCCCGGGGCACTCGGGCAGCGGGCCCGACGGGACGGATCGAGGCCCGGAGCAGGCGCGCGGGGCCCGACAGGGCGGGCGCGGAGCGCCGGATGGGGAGGATGTCCTGAGCACAGGCCTTCTACCCTCTCCCGTGGCCTGAGAAGATGTCCCCATGACCATTGAGACAGCAGAGCCCGCCGCTGTGTCCGACGTCGCCTCCCTGAAGTCACCGAGCTCACTGACGTCACCGACGTCGAATCCACCGGAGTCGCTGGATGTTGAGGACGCCAAGGAAAGACTGCGCACGACCCTGCGCTCCCGCCGACGCTCTCGGCACCGTCACTGCGAGCACGGGCATGACACCGTGTGCGAGGCGTTCACCGAGCGCGCCCTCGAGGCCCTGGACGGTGCGGGCGCCGTCGCCGCGTACGTTTCGGTCGGGCACGAGCCCTGTACTCGGCTGCTGCTCGACCGTCTCGCGGAACAAGGGGTTGCAGTGCTTCTCCCCGTGCTCGGCCCTCACCTGGCCCGCTCCTGGGGGAGCTTCCGCAGTGCCGGCGACCTCGCCGAACGAGCACCGGGACGGCCCCCCGAGCCCGGTGGCGAGGCCCTGCCCGCGGAGGCGGTCGCGCAGGTCGACGCGCTCGTGGTACCGGCTCTCGCGGTGGACCGCGGCGGCCGCAGGCTCGGCCAGGGCGGAGGCTGGTACGACCGGATGCTTCCGCTGCGCCGCGACGGCGTCAGCGTCTTCGCAATGGTGTACGACGACGAGCTCGTCCCCGAGCCGCTGCCGACCGAGGAGCACGATGAGGTCGTGGACGCCGTCATCACCCCGGATGCCTGGTTCCTACTGGAGGGCTCGGCCTTCGCCGCAGGACGGTGAGACGGCGGATCGAAGGGGACGTCGCAGGCCGGTGCGGGGCTCCACAACCCGATCTCATGATCTCGGCTCGCGGCATCGTCCACAGGCCCCGATGCACCGCGTGCGCCGCGGGCCGCGACGTCTCACCCTGAAGGCATGTTCCGACGCAGCCGCACCTCCCCTGACGGGTCCTCCCGGCCCGCCCGCATTCCGTCCCGCCCAAGCGCCCGGCGACCATCGCTCGCCCTGTGGCGGCATCGCCACCTCGTGATCGCCCTGTGCCTGGGAGCCGCCGCAGCGCTGGCTCTCAGCGTGCTTCGCCCAGGGCCGGAGCCGGGCCGGGAGGTGGTCGTCGTCGCGCGCACCATCGGCGCGGGGAGCGTCATCACCGCCGACGACCTCACCACCCGCGCGCTGCCGCCCGACGCCCTGCCCGCCGCGGGCCTGGCGGGCCCCGAGGTTGTCGGTTCCCGTGCGGCGATCGGGCTGGAGGAGGGGACGGTGCTCACGGTCTCGATGACGTCCGCGGCGCTCGCCGCGGACGTAGGGGCCGACGAGCGGCTCGTGCAGGTCCCCGTGGAGGTCGGGGCGCAACTGGCCGAGCCGGGGGCCCATGTGGACGTCATCGGCGAGGCGACGGGGCGAGAGACGAGTCAGGGGAATCAGGGAAATGAGGAATCCGCCGACGCCAACGGCATCGAAGCATTCCGCGGATCCCCGGGCACCGCCGTTCTGTGCCGGAATGCGCGCGTGATCCTGTCCACGCCCGACGGGGAGGACAGCGGCTGGACAGTAGGGACAAAGGTCACACTTGTGACGCTTGCCGTTCCCGCAGCGAACGCTAGCCTTATTGTTAGCGCGGCCACGAACGGTGCTCTTGGTGTCGTGCTGAGTCCCTGACTCTCGTTATCGGCGCCACTCGCCGCGGCGGCAACCTGAGCAGGTTGCCGGATTCTCATTCCACACCCCTCCACGCGAGCGGCTCTACTGCGCCCTCGCCCAGCAAGGAAAGGTTGCTCATGCTCAAGGGATTCAAGGAGTTCATCTCGCAGGGCAATGCCCTCGAGCTCGCCGTCGCCGTTATCATCGGTGCCGCCTTCTCACCGATCGTCAAGGCGATCACCGATGTCATCATGACCATCATCGGCCAACTCATCGGCAGCCCCAACTTCGACTCCCTGGGAGCGTTCTCCCTGTACGAGAACGGCAACTACACCTTCCACCTGGCCACCGCCGAGGAGCTCGCCAAGAACCCTGACGGCTACGTGATGCCCGGCACGATCATCACCACGGTGATCAACTTCGTCCTCGTGGCCGCCGCCGTCTACTTCGCCATCGTCATGCCGATGAACAAGGTCAAGGAGCGCCTGGCCAAGGAGAAGGCCGAGGAGGACGCCAAGAAGGTCACCGACATCGAGCTCCTCACCGAGATCCGCGACCTGCTCTCCGCCAAGCCGAAGGCCTGATCGCTCGTCACCCGCACTCGCCTCAACGGCTGGCCGTGCCCGGAAGCCGAATCGGATCCGATTCCGCTTCCGGGCACGTTCATGTCCGCAGAATTGACCCGACTACGGATCTGGACCGATTTCGGCGCGAAACCGGACCGATCTCGGCGCGGAACCGGACCGATCTCGAGCCGGAACTGAACCGATCTCGGCGGGGGGACCCGGCTCTCACCACTTGCGACCGTTGCCGCCGCTCTTGCCTCCATCGCCGTTGGCGCGACCATTGCGTCCTTTGAGCTTGTCGCGCTGCGGATCATCCGACGACGGACTGGCGCTCGGCGATGCCGATGGCGTCCCACTGGCGCCGCCGGTCGGGGACCCGCTCGGACTCGCGGAGGCCGAGCTCGACGGGTCGCTCGACGGGTCGGAGCTCGGGGAGTCGGACGGGTCGCTCGACGGGTCGGAGCTCGGGGAGTCCGACGGATCGCTCGACGGGTCGGAACTCGGGGAGTCCGACGGATCGGCGCTCGGGGAGTCCGACGGATCGCTCGACGGATCCGGTGGCGGCGGGACCTCGCACTCCCCGGCGGCAGCCGTCGCCTCGTCCATGGCCGTCTGCGCGCCGGCCTCGTCGCCCGCCTCGGTGGCCCTCTGCGCGCGTGCGAGGTGCGCGGTGTAGAGATTGACGCGCACGAGGCACTCGGGAGCCTCGGGGTCCCGGATCTGCCAGGTCTCCGTCCCGTCCTGCGACTGGGCCTCGACCATGTCGGCCGCCGGCGCGGTCGTGAGCGCCTCCTCCAGCTCGGTGACGGCGCCATCGGCGTCGTCGGCCAGCAGGCGGGCCGTCCCCAGGTTGTAGTGAACCCGCCATGCGTCCAGCCAGGGGTTGACCCTCGCCACCGTCTCGTAGCGACTCACCGCCGCGGGGTAGTTCCCGGCGACGGCCGCACGGTTGGCCGCCAGCGTCATGAGGAAGACGAAGCCCATCCAGACCGACACGATCGTCATCACCAGCGCCGGCGCCGCGCCCCAGGCGAGCAGACGGCGCCGACGACGGAGCCTGGCCGCCCTGCGGCGCGGGTCCTCGGCATCGTCATCCGCCTGGACGACGGCCGGCGCGCTCGGCTCGCCCTCGCCGCCGAGAGCCGAGGGGACCGGCGGGATACTGCTCATCGTGCTCCTCCCATGGGCGAGCCGGGCCCACCGGGCCCGGGCGCGCCTCCGACGTACCCGTACGCCCCGCCCCTCGGCGCGGGTGCGGCCCCCGGTTGCACGGGTGCGGGCACGGCTCCCTGTTGCACGGGCCGGGGCGCAGCACTCCCCCACCCGACGCCTCCCCCGCGCCCGACACCGCCGGGCGCGCCGGCGCCCGGCCCGTCACCGGTGGTGGCGGAGCGCGTCATATGCGCAACGCGGTAGTCGGTGCGCGCCAGCGCCGCCAGCTCCCAGATGAGCAGCAGCGCGGCCACGAGCCCGAGAGGCCAGGTGAGATAGGTGTGCCTGCGCGAGCGCTCGCGCTCGTCGGAGAACACCTCGGAGACATCGACAGCGGTGAAGTCGCTCGTCGGCGCGTCGTCGGCACCGCCCGTGCGCTGGAGGTAGGGCACTCCCAGGCCGGACGCCACGGTCTGGAGCTCGGAGGCGTCGGGCACGGAGACCGCGGGCTGGCCGGTGCCCGGATCCGCGATGTACTTCGGCTGGGCGTCGGGGTCCGGGGTCCGCCCGACCTCGAACTCGCGCATCCTTCCGCCCTCGGGCGTCCCGTAGCCGAGTACGGCGCCGCCATCGACCATCGACCCCAGCTCGCTCCACGACAGCCCCGCCGCCGCGGCGTCGGAGGCCCCGGAGCCGTTGTCGGTGGCCTCGCCGTCGGACATGATGTAGACGAGCCTGGCCGCCTCGGGGGAGTTCTCGGAGCTGGAGCGCAGGTCCTGGGAGAGCTGCGGCAGGGCCCGCTCCAAGGAGGACCCGTTGGAGCGCGTCGTCGGCTCCTGCTGCAACGATGCGATCCACGACGTGACGGCGTCGATATCGGTGGTCAGGGGGAGCTCGCGCGCCGCGGCCGAGTCCAGGGCGATGATGGAGAAGCGGGCGGCGGGGAAGGCGTCCCGGATGGCGCCGAGGTCCTGTCGCACGCCGTCGAGCCTCGTGCCCCCGCCGTTGTCCGGCCCACCGGCCCAGTCCTCGGCCGCCATCGACCCGGTGCGGTCGACGACGAGGTAGACCTCGATGTTCGACGTGGAGCGTGACTGGGTGGCGGGGATGCTGGGTCCGGACATGATCAGGACCGTCACGAGCGCGAGCGCCGTGCGCCGTCCCCAGACGGTCCTCGAACCGGGCTCCGCGTCGTCGCGCAGGAGCCGGCGCCCCGACCACACCAGCACGGCCACCAGCAGCGCCGCGGTGGCGACGACCAGGAGCCACCCCCGGGTCCCGAAGAACAACGGCGTGAAGATCATGCGCGCCTCCAGGCGGTCACGACCAGCAATGCGACGACCGCCGTCACGAGCCAGACGGCGTAGCCCTGGGGCACGTCGGTGACCCGCACCTCGCTGTCGCCCTCGAGCATGGTGGCCTGGTCGGCCTCCAGCTCCTTGACGATCCTCTCGACGGCCTTGGGATCGTCGACCTCGTAGAAGAAACCGCTATGGTCCTCGGTCACGGTCTTGAGATTCTCACGCGCCTGGGTCAGGGTCATGCCGGTCAGGCTCGGGTCCACGGTGCTGGGGTCGGAGCCGAACAGGGAGAACAGACGGATGTTCTCCCGAGCGGACAGGTCGGCGGCGTCGTTCAGGGAGTAGACCTGCTGGTGGTCGGGATCGACGACCTGGTTGTCGCTGGCCAGCACGATCGAGCGCGAGCGGTCCTCGACCTGGTTGGCGTCGAAGGCGAGGCTGCACGAGGCGAGTCCGTCGCCGACGAGGGAGGACGCCTGGACGTCGGTCAGCATCGTGCCGCTGAAGGTCTGGGAGTACTTGTCCGACATGGGGTTGTAGAGAGTGGGCCTGAAGTCGAGGGCGTCGCCCGCCTCCCGGAACTGCGAGCGCAGGAGGTCGTAGTCGTCGGTGAGCGGCACCATGGTCTGAGCGGTCGTGTTCCAGGCGACCAGTGCCACGCGCTCGCCCTCGAAGGTGTCCAGCAGCTTGGTGAAGGTGTCGAGGATCTGCACGTCCACGGAGAGCATCGAGGTGGACACGTCCAGGCACAGCACGATGTCGCGGCTGGCCAGGGCATCGCTGCGCACGGAGCGATCCACCGGCCGCCCCGCCACGAGCGCGGCGGAGACCAGCCCGATGACGAGCAGGACGCCCAGGAGGGCGTGCAGGTACCGGCGTCGGCGCACCCGGCCGCGCACGAGCGGGCTGGACAGCAGCAGCGCGGAGTTGGCGATGCGCCTCGGCTCCTCCCCGGCCCGGCGCCAGGGCACCGGGAGCACCTTGCCCGCAGCGGCGAGCGCGCCGACCAGCAGGCCGAGGACGACCAGGACCCACGACAGCGGGGCCATCACCATCGGGTCACCACCTCCTTCGCCTCGCTCAGCGCCTCCTCGGCCGCGGCCTCGGGATCGCGGTCGAAGGACGGCTGCTCCCATACTGCCAGGAGCTCGCCGACGTGCCCCAACGGGTTGGTGTCCAGCGGGCGGCGCTGACGGCGCACGCGCTCGAGGCGCTCCTCGACGTCGCCCGGGGCCCTCTCGGCGGATATGTCCAGGATCTCGCGCACCGTGGCGGTCGTGATGTCCTCACCGCTGCGGGCGGCCGCGAAGCCGCGCAGGATCGAGGCGAGCTCGAGGTGAAGAGCGCGCACGTCGATCTCGCCGGCGGCGAAGCGCGCCTCCGCGTCCGCGACGCGCTCGCTCCACTGACCGCGCTCGGCCGGCGCCATGGGGATGTCGCCGACCTCTCGACTCCGATCCCGCAGGGTGACGAGCAGGGAGCGCAGCAGCCACGCCGCGACCAGGACCAGGCCTAGGACGGCGACGATCATCATCCACAGCGGCATCAGCACCGGACTGTTGATCGACATGGCTCTCAACGCCTCCTCTTCGACGAGGCCAGGCGCTGCCGGGCGAGCAGGTCCGCGATCCGGTCGACCAGGGAGGCGTCGTCGGTGATGGTGACGTACTCGATATGACGGGCGTCCAGCGCACCGGTCACGGCGGCCCGCCGCGCCAGGACCTGCTGGGAGACGCGGGCTGCCAGCGCCCTGTCCTCACGGAGGAAGGCGGGGACCTCGCCGGACAGCTCGATGTCATGGGCGCGCCCGGGCGCCAGGGGGTCGTCGTCCTCGATCTGGATGACGGTGAGCTCGTGCTGAGCCGACAGGCGGCGCAGCAGATCGACGACGCGAGGCGCGAGGACCGGGTCGGGGTGGGCGGTGTCGGTGATGAGCACGACGAGGCTGCGCCGACGGTGCCAGATGGAGACGCGGTCGAGGAGGGTGACCAGGTCGGAGGCGGGAGCCCCGGCGGCGAGGAGGCCGGCGCCCGAGCGGGTGGCCGCCGTATCGACCGTATCGGTCAGCTCCTCGAAGAGGTGCGACAGCTGGGTCAGCAGCGTCTCGGCGTGCTCGGAGCCGGATCGCGGCGGACGCGAGACCTGCCGGGCGGCGTCGGCGGCGACCAGCGCGACCGGATCGCCGCGCATACGCGCCAGATAGGCGAAGACCTCGGCGACGGCCAGGGCGAGCCCGCGCTTGTCCTCGCCGGCCGGCGTCTGCGCCGCCATGGTCCGTCCGGTGTCGACCGCCAGCACCAGGGGCAGGTTGGCCTCCCGCTGGTAGCGCTTGATGACGGGCTGGCCGATGCGCGCCGACGCCTTCCAGTCGATGTCGGTGACGTCGTCCCCCGGCCGGTACAGCGACAGGTCGTCGAAGTCCTGACCGTGCCCCAGGAGCACGGACTTGTGGCGCCCGTCGAGCAGACCGGTGGCGCGGCGCAGCGTGGGCAGCGCCAACCGGCCGCGCACGCGCGCCACCCGGGAGCCGCGGCCCATGGCGGGGGAGGGCGCCGCGGGCGCCGTCTCGGGCGCGTCCGACGAGGCCTGACTGCGGGTGGTCTTCATCGCTGCAACCGTGCCTGCACCTGTGTCAGCAACCATGGCCTCCCGGTCAGGGCGTCGGAACCGCTGCGAAGATCGCGTCGATGATCGCCTCGGGAGCGATGTCATCGGCCAGCGCGTCGTAGGTCAGCACCAGGCGGTGACGCAGGACGGCATGGCGCAGGAGGCCGACGTCGTCGGGCGTGACGTAGGTGCGGTTCGCCTGGAGGGCGACGGCCTGAGCGACCTTCATCAGCGCGATGCCGCCGCGCGGGGAGGCGCCCACGCGCACATGCTTGTCCAGGCCGGGCACGGGGCGCGGCCCGCCCCCGCGGGAGGTGTTGACCAGGGCCACGATGTACTGCTTGATGACCGGATCGACGTAGACGCGCTCGACGGTGCCCTGGAGCCACTCGACGTCGTCGGTGCTGATGGGCATGGTCATCATGGCCTCCTCGAAGGCCCCCGACGCGATGCGGTCCAGGACGTCGGCCTCCTCGGCCGGCTTGGGGTAGGTCAGCACCTCCTTCATCAGGAAGCGGTCCATCTGCGCCTCGGGCAGGACGTAGGTTCCCTCCTCCTCGATCGGATTCTGGGTGGCCAGCACCATGAAGGGCTGCGGCAGCGGGTAGACGACGCCGCCTATGGAGGTCTGCCGCTCCTGCATGGCCTCGAGCATGGCCGACTGAGTCTTGGCGGACGAGCGGTTGATCTCGTCGAGCAGAACGATGTTGGCGTGCACCGGTCCGAGCTGGGTCGTCATCTGCCCGTTGGCGTAGTTGAGGATCTGGGTGCCGACGATGTCGTTGGGCATGAGGTCGGGGGTGCACTGGATGCGGTGGAAGGAGCCGGAGACGGCGGCGGCCAGAGTCTGAGCGGCCGTCGTCTTGGCCAGGCCGGGGACGGACTCGAGCAGGATGTGACCGCTGGCGATGAGCGTGGAGGTCAGGGCCAGGCGCAGGCGCTCCTGACCGACCACGCGCTGGGAGAAGGTCTTGTTGACTCGCCCGAGGAGCTCGGAGGCGCGCTCGATATCGGCCTTGGGAGTGGCATTGGAACGGGATGCCCGCTCGGCCTCGTGCTCGAGCTCCTTGGCGCTGGGCAGGGAGGCCGTCGGAGAGGGATAGGAGCTGCCGGCGGGAGCGGTCGGAGCCTCCGGAAGACCGCCGCCGCGCGGCGTGCGCGCTGTGCGCCCGGTGCGTGACGGCGCACCGGCGGGCGCCGACGGGAACGACGGCGCGGCGGGGGCCGACGACTGGGCCGACGGGAACGACGGCGCGGCGGGGGCCGACGGCGCGGCAGAGCGCCCGGCGGGAGCGGCCGTAGTGCCGTAGGGCTGCGCTGGCTGATTGCTCATGGAACTCCTCGTGCGCCGGAGTGGGGACAGGGCGTCACGGGAAGGCTATACGAGTCGTCGGGCCGGGCCCAGGCGGTGTGATGGGGAGAGCGCCCACCTGACGGCCCCGCCACCGTTCACAGGCCGGCCAGCTCGACGTCGCTGCCCGACAGCGTCACACGCAGCCCCCCATCGGTCACCGCCACCCGGGAAAGGCTCAGTCCCCGCGGCAACGAGTCGGCGTCCACGGAGATCTCGGTGGACTCCAGGCCGAGGTAGGACAGGACCGGCCGTCCCATGAACGTGGAGCCGAGGTCGACGTCGGCGCCCCGAACCGTGATCGATGTGACAGTCAGAAGCAGACCGCCGTCGTCGGCGATCGACGGAACGATCGTCACACGGGCGTCGACCCCGAGCACGGTCGTGGAGGCCGTCACGGTCCCCGGGTCATCACCGGAGCCGAGGGCGCCGGCCTGCACGGTCAGGGCCGGGGCGCCGGAGGCGCTGGCCGCCACCATGTCCGTCAACCGATCCCACCCCAGCGACGCCGCGACGTCGACGCGGCCGGCCGGGAAGGGGGCGGACAGGCCGACGGTCCTCACATCGGCATCGACGTCGAGAAGCGTCAGTCCGTCCGGTTCCGAGCCGCCCGGCCTTGAGACACCGCTGGAGCCCCGCCCGCTGACACCGGCGGACAGATCCAGTCTGCTGGCGGTCAGAGTCAGGGAGTCCAGCCCGCCGCCGAGAACCTGCGGCAGCAGGAGCCCGTCGGTGCCCACCTCGGCGTCGGCGGACAGACCCGGCAGTGCCTGATGGACGGCGGCCTCGACCCGCGAGCGCGTGTAGAGCTCGCCGCCCGCGCCGGCTCCCCCGACCACGAGAGCCGAGACGAGCACCGCGACGGCGGCGATCCGCCGGGGTCGACGGCGCCGACGACGCTCGCGGTCCTGCTGGCGCGCACCGTCGGCCCCGGCGTGGTTGTCGGCGTCGACGACGCCCTCGCCGTCCGGTGCGCCCGGAGCCCGTGTCGCGCGGGACTCGCCGTCGGTCATGTTCAGCCCCGCCCGCCGTCGGCGCGGGCTCCCTTGACAGCGCCGGGGGAGCCGACGGCTCCGACCGAGGCGGTACTCACCTCGGCCTCGCGGGCGGCTTCGTTGTCGGCGTGCTCCTGGTCGAGCATGGGCAGATCCTCGGCCGTCACCATAAGGGTGGCGACGGCGTGCTCCACGAGCGCGGTGCGGCGATTGGAGGCGGCGCCCCCGGCGCGTCCGCCGCGCAGCCCGCGCACGCCCACGCGATCGAGCTTCTCGCAGACGTTGTCGAGCTTGCGGTTGAACTTGGTCAGAGGCCAGCCCAGGCGCGCTGCGGCCGCCGACGACGAGGGGATCTCGGCGGCCCCGGTGCCGGCGCGCCGCAGCACCGGTTCGGACAGGGCCAGGACGAGCAGCAGCTGGGACTTGGTCATCGGGGTCACGCCGATGGTGGTCTGACCGCTGGACTGGCGGGGTCCGTCTATTCCGGTGAAATGATCCTCCCCGGCGGTAATGAGATCTATCTCATAGGTCGTGGGTCCCGCTGAGAAGGTGAGGATGACGCGCTGGAACACCAGGGGCATGCGGGCGCCCGGAGCGAGGCGGGACTGCACCAGGCCGTCCCCGTCGGTCAGCGTCGCGGACAGGCGCGAGCCCTCGTTGGCGATCCACCACAGGCCGCCCTCGTGAGCCAGGACGAGGAAACGGCGATGGAGGTAGGGATTGTCGTCGATATCGAGGTCCCCGCCGCGGCCGATGACGAAGGTGTCGTCGACGCCGACGCGGTGCACCTCGCCGGAGAAGTCCAGGACCAGTTCATCGGGACGATCGGGGTCGATGTCCGGCAGCTCGGTCCAGGTCAGATCGCTCATGTGTGAGGCCTCCTTGCGGCTTGAGGACGGAGTCGGTGTGTGGCTGACGCGCGGGACCGGCGAACGGCTAAACGGGCGGCTCGACCCGCAACGCGACGCCGTCCCCCACGTCGAGCAAGTCTCCCATGTACAGCGGCGTCGGCAGGGCCGTGGCGAGCAGGACCGCGGGCAGTCCGGGGCGCAGCAGCACCGTGCCGTTGTACGAGCCCAGATCGCGGGCGAGCACATTCCAGCCGGCCGTCGTGACCAGCAGGTGGGAGCGCGAGATCAGACGGGTGGGGCTGGGCACTTCCAGCAGCACGGCCGCGGGCTCACCGCCGGGCTGGGCGCGAGGCGCGCGTCCGACGACGACGTCGCCGCGCACCGGCACGCTCAACCCGGTCGACAGGACCAGCACCGCCAGAACCGGCCGCGGGACGGGAGCCAGCCGTCCGCTCAAGGGGGCGGGGCAGCACTGGCAGGTGCGCGCATCGGGCGGGTTGGCGTGGCCCGCCGTGCAGATGGCCGCCGCGATCATGGGGATGGGCGCGACCTCCTGGTCGAGATCCGCCGTAGCGGTCGAGACCGGGGACCCGGCCGCCTCAGCACACGCGTCCAGCGCTTCGGTCGGCATCGCCAGTGCCCGGGCGGCGGGGTCATCATCGTCGGGGGAATCGGGCGACGCCGCCACGGCTCCGCCGGTCCGCGGCGGGAGGCGGCGGCGACGGCGCCCGGATCCCGGCTCGGGATCGGAGTAGCGCGGGGCGGAGCCCGCCGGCGGAAGGTCCGGTACCGCTCCGCTGAACGCGGCCGGCGGCGGGTCCTGCCGGCTCGCGATCGCCTCGGCGTCCCTCGCATCGGCGTCCACCGGCAGGTCGTCAGGGTCGATCCATACCCCGGTTTCGGCGGGATCCGGGCCCTCGGCCTCCTCCGGCCAGGCCGGCTCGTTCGCCGTCGAAGCCGCGGCGGTCGCGGACGATGCGGCGAGCGCGGGGGGCGGGGCGTCCGTGCTCCCGCAGACGCCCGGTGGTCCGGCGATCGGGCCGCCGAGGGCGGCGAGTACCGCCCGCGCCGCTCCGGGCGGAGCATCCGCCGCGAGAACCGCCTCGCCCCAGCGGCCGACGAGACGCTCGCGCTCGCCGCCCGACGTGTTCGGCGCAGTGCCCGCAGCGCTCACAGCACCGCCTCCGGCACCAGGTCGACGACCAGGGCCGTGATGTTGTCGTGGCCGCCGGCCTCAAGCGCGGCCGCCACCGCCTCCTCGGCGGTGCGCTGGGATCGCATACCGGCGTCGAGCACGGTGATCAGGGCCTCGTCGTCGAGCTCGTCGCTTAGGCCGTCGGAGCAGACGAGCAGACGGTCCCCCGCCTGAGCGGGCACGGCCCGGATCTCGGGGACGGCCTCCTGATCCAGGCCGGCCCCCAGCGCCCGGGTGACGACGTTCTTGCGCGGGTCGCTGCGGGCCTGGGCGCGGGTAAGCTGCCCGGCGTCGACGAGCACCTGGACCTGAGAGTGGTCGTGCGAGACCTGAGTGAGGATCCCGTCACGCAGGAGGTAGACGCGCGAGTCGCCGATGTTGAAGACGATCCACGTCGCAGCATCTTTGGTCGGGCGCGCCAGGACGACGCCGGCGACGGTCGCCCCGGGCCTGTGGGCGGCGTGCGAGGGGATGGCGGCCACGGCCTCCCCCGCGGCGATCACGAAGTCGGCGACTGTCCGCTCATCGGTGACGACAGTGCCCACCAGCGGCGCGAGGGCTCCCAGGGCGGCCCGGGTGGCGGCGCGTCCGGCGGCGTGCCCGCCCATGCCGTCCACGACGACGAAAGCGGGGGCCATGGCGAGGTAGCCGTCCTCGTTGACCGTGCGATGGCGGCCGACATCGGTGGCCGCGCCGACAACGGGGACGAGGATGCCGCCCTGCGGCCGGGAGGGGGCCGGGTTCTCGCTCATTGGGCGTCTCCTCGATGCCGGATCATCAGCTGGACCGTCAGCGCTGCAGGATCTACTGTGGGCGGTCGGACGGCGCCGACGATACCGGTCCGGGCGCGCCCCGGCTCACCTCGGGTAGGCTCGTCGGCACCGGGACCCACCGGCCCCCCGATCGACCTCGACGAACCATATCCATATGCGATCTACATGGCACGTGATGGCACGTGCGGCACATGGTGTGGTCCGTGGCGTGCACGGCGGGAACCGCGAACTGGAGGACTCACCTCATGTCTCAGGCTCAGGACGACCTCGTCGCTGCGGCGAGCAACCCCAACGCAGAGCTCACGACGCTGCATGAGCTCGCCAACAACTACCCGGGGTTGCGCCCCTACATCGCGGAGAACCCACGCACCTACCCCGCGCTCCTGGAGTGGCTGGGCACGCTCGGCGACCCCGCCGTCGATGCCGCTCTGGCGCGCCGCAACGCCCCGACCCAGTCGCCGGCGGGCGCAGCGGGAGACAGCGCGACTCAGGTCATTCCCCCGTCGGCCTCGGGGCAGCCCGCGACCCAGGAACCGGAAAGCTCCTATCAGCAGCGTTCGCTCGCCGAGACGCAGCGCCAGGAGCCGATCCAGCCCGCCCAACCCCAGTACGAGCAGGCGACCCAGTACCAGCCCGCTCAGCCCCAGTACGAGCAGGCGACTCAGTACCAGCCCGCCGCCCAGCCTCAGTACCAACCCGCCCAGCCCCAGTATCAGCAGGCTCAGTACCAGCAGGCGGCCCAGACGTCATCGCCCAGTCTGCTCGGCGTGGGAGAGGAGGCCGAGGCGGAGGGCTCTCCTCATTCATTCCCGTGGCTGAAGGTCCTCGGAGCGATTGCGATCGTGGTCGTCGTCGCCCTGATCGCCTGGTTCGTCATGTCGGATCACGGCGATGACGATCGCCCCGCCGGCGCGAGCAGCTCCGCGGCGGCCGAGCAGACCACGGCCGAGCAGACCCAGCAGCCCTCGAAGTCGCCCAGCGCCTCAACCACCCCGAGCGCCTCGGCCAGCCCCTCCAAGACGATCAAGGCCCCGGCCCCGGACGGCGCCACCGAGATGGACGGCTTCACCGCGCCCAGCGGCAACATCACCTGCACCCTGGGAACGGACTCCGTCACCTGCACCATCAACAAGCACGACTTCGTGCCCCAGGACGGCTCGTGCAACAACTCCTCCGGCTCGCCCTACACCGCGAGCCTCGGAGCCCAGGGCGCCGGTACCGGCAGCTGCGGCACCCCGTTCTCAAATTCCGGTAATACCCTCAACTACGGCAGCTCCGCCAAGAACGACACCTTCGCCTGCACCTCGTCGGATTCCGGCATCGAGTGCTGGAGCCAGGTCAGTGGGCAGAACTTCACCCTCTCCCGCGAGAACGCGACCTTCGCCAGCCACTAGCCGCCGACGCCGGCGAGCCGCGGAGTCATGCGGGCCGGTCGCGGCGCCGTCCGAATTCCCTCATCATTCCCCCATCATTCCGATCCTCTTCAGCGCCCGGT
>ERZ772807.657-NODE-657-length-20969-cov-5.737640_pt1 | contig 20969 bp, 17 predicted proteins | sample MGYA00511472_ERZ772807 | MGnify/ENA primary metagenome ERZ772807 (study PRJEB29015, sample SAMEA2737947) | human oral metagenome | biome: human oral; feature: human-associated habitat; material: dental | place: China | collected 2039 ...
CTTTCTTGCCCTTGCCAGTATTTACGACGTAGCTGCCGCTTTCCAAAACGCCGCGATAGACGCGCACGAAGGTAAGCTGACCTACGAAAGGATCGGTCATAATCTTAAATCCAAGACCCGCGAACTCACCCTCGTCGGTAGAGCTTACGTGAACCTCGCTGCCGTCCTCATACTGACCCTTAATCGCAGGCACTTCATCAGGCGCAGGTAGATAATCTACGACCGCATCTAGCAAAGGCTGCACGCCTTTATTTTTAAACGCGGTACCGCATAGCATAGGAAAAAAGCTTAGGCTTAAGCAGCCTTTCTTGATGCCCTTTTTAATCTCTTCTACGCTTAGCTCTTCGCCGTTAAAATACTTCTCCATCAAAGCTTCATCAGTCTCTGCTACCGCCTCAATCATCTTGTCGCGATATTCCTGTGCTTTTTCTCGTAATTCAGCAGGAATTTCAACGATCTCGGGAGCAGAAGGACCCTTGCTATCGTCCCAAACGAGCGCTTTCATAGTAACCAAATCGATAACGCCTTTAAAATCGTCCTCAGCGCCAATCGGAATTTGAATCGGAACCGGATGTGCTTTTAGTCTATCTTTTACCTGCTGTTCGACATTATAAAAATTTGCGCCAACGCGGTCCATCTTATTTACGAAAATGATGCGCGGAACATGGTATTTATTCGCTTGACGCCAAACGGTCTCGCTTTGAGGCTGAACGCCACCTACAGAGCAAAATACTGCTACCGCGCCGTCTAAAACGCGCATCGAGCGCTCGACTTCGATAGTAAAGTCAACGTGACCCGGGGTGTCGATCAAATTTATCTGATGATTATTCCAAAAGCAGGTAGTTGCCGCAGACGTGATCGTGATGCCGCGCTCGCGCTCTTGCTCCATCCAGTCCATAGTAGCGGCGCCCTCGTGAACCTCGCCAATCTTATGGCTCATACCGGTAAAAAATAGAATTCTTTCGCTCGTAGTCGTCTTTCCGGCGTCGATGTGAGCGGCAATTCCGATATTTCTAACCATATGTAAAGGGGTTTTTCTTGCCATGATGCCCTCCTACCAACGATAATGCGCGAAAGCTTTGTTGGCTTCCGCCATCTTGTAGGTGTCTTCTTTCTTTTTAAATGAAGAGCCTTTAGAATTTGCGGCGTCCATAAGCTCGTAAGCCAGGCGCTCTATCATCGTGCGCTCGCTTCTTTTTCTTGCAAAAGAGATGATCCAGCGAATAGCTAGAGCCTGCTGGCGAGCCGGTCGTACCTCGATCGGAACCTGATATGTGGCGCCGCCTACTCGACGAGATTTTACTTCCATCAAAGGCTTAACGTTATCAATGGCATCGTTAAAAATTTCGATACCTTTCTTCTCGCCGCCTTTATTGTCGATGAAATTTAAGGCGCCGTACATAATCTCGGTAGCGACGCTCTTTTTGCCGTCGAACATAAGCGAATTAATAAATTTTGTGATTACTTTGCTGTCATAAATCGGATCAGGCATAACTTCCCTAACGGGAGCTTTTCTTCTTCTCATTTTATTCCTTCAAATTTTAAAATTTTACTCAAACTCGGCAAAATCTAGTGCCGGTCTGTTTAGGCCAAACTATTTTTTAGGTCGTTTAGCACCGTATTTCGATCTTGCAACGGTTCGTTTTGCAACGCCTGCAGTATCGAGCGCACCGCGGACGATGTGGTATTTAACGCCCGGTAGGTCCTTTACGCGACCGCCGCGAACTAGCACGATAGAGTGCTCTTGTAGATTGTGACCTTCACCGCCGATATAGCTGATGACTTCAAATCCGCTAGTAAGCCTTACTTTGGCAACTTTACGAAGCGCTGAGTTTGGCTTTTTAGGGGTCGTGGTGTAGACCTTAGTGCAAACTCCTCTTCGTTGAGGGCAATTCTTTAGCGCTGGAGACTTCGATTTCTCGGTAAGCTTCTTGCGCTCTTTTCTGACCAATTGATTTATGGTTGGCACATCTTTCCTTTCACAAAAATTTATTCAAAAAGATTTGGATTATACTTTGTTTAAACTTACAGAAACGTAAATTTAACTAAATTTTAATCTCTAATCAGTACAAACTCTCCGCCGCCGCAGATCACTAAGCAGATCGCGGCAGAAAGATACAGATATACGATTTCCAGCTCAAATCCGCCCACGCCGGTAAGCGCGCTCAACGGAGTATGTAGGACATATATTATCATGAGCACGTTTGCGATTACAAGTAGAGCGCCTATGCGGCAAAATACGCCTATGATTATCATCGCTGGCGCCAGCACCTCGCCTACGTATGCACCGTAAGCCACCAGATCCGGAATTCCTCTGGCAACCAGCATCGATTTTACGCCGTCTATGCCGTGAGTAAGCTTAAAAATTCCGTGCATTAAAAGACAAACTCCAAGCCCCAACCTGATAAACAACAGACCGAAATTTATGTTGATCATATTCATGTTTCATCCTTTAAATTTAGGGCTTTTTGCCCTAAATTATTTTTTAAGTTTAACTTCCTTGTCTTTATACAGACCGGTTCCGACCGGAATTATGCGACCTAAAATTACGTTTTCTTTTAAGTCCTCTAATCGGTCAAATTTACCCGCGATACTAGCCTCGGTTAGAACCTTCGTAGTCTCTTGGAAGGACGCTGCCGAAATGACGCTATCGCTTCCTACTGCGGCGCGAGTCACGCCCAGCAGTACGGACTCTGCAATCGCAGGCTCGCCACCAATTTTCATAATGCGCTCGTTTTCTTCTCTAAATCTGCGGCGGCTAATCAGATCGCCGACGATTAGCTGAGTATCGCCGCTATCGACGATTCGGACCTGGCGGAGCATCTGAGATACGATAATCTCGATATGCTTATCGCTGATGACGACGCCTTGAGAGCGGTAAACCTGTTGAATTTCGCTTATCAGATAGTAATGCAGCGCCTTTTCGCCTAAAATTCTAAGCACGTCGTGCGAGCTGATAACTCCGTCGGTAAGCTTCTCGCCTGCGTGGACGAACTCACCGTTTCGCACTTGGATCTGGCGGCTCTTATCGATTAGATACTCGGCACTCGTTCCGTCCTCGCCCTCTATTATAATGCGCTCTTTCGCGCGCAAAGCCTTATCGAAGCGGACGGTTCCGTCTATGTCCGCGATAATCGCGGTATTTTTCGGACGGCGCGCCTCAAATAGCTCCGATACGCGCGGCAAACCGCCGGTGATATCTTTTGATTTCGCAGCAGCTTTCGGCGTCCTAGCCAAAATATCCGCAATCGCTACCTGATCGCCTTTATTCGTAAAAATCGCGGTCTTCGGCCCTAGGTTGTATTTGATAGGCTCGCCCTTGCTAGGAGTTACGATGATAGCCGGTTTGACGCCCTGCGGTAGGTATTCGTTGATAACCAAACGGCTTTGGCCGGTCGTCTCGTCATATTGCTCCGTAGCGGTGTATCCAGGCTCGATATCCTCGAAGCTGATCTTACCCTCACACTCTGCAGCTACCGGGATGGAATACGGATCCCACTCCGCAATGATCAATCGATCGTCTTTTTTAGGCTTGGCTATAAGATCATCGCTTTTTACGACGCTATTATCATCATAGGTAATGACAGATTCACGCGGTATATAGTGGCGGATCGCCTCTCTGCCGTTTTCATCGGAGATGACTACGTACATACCCTTCTCGCTTACGACATGACCTTTTTTGATATCTCTTAACCTCTCTAAATAATCGCCCTTTAGGATGAAATACTTAAGCGTACCATTTGCTCCCGCTTTGATCTTTTGAGTTACCGGCTCGCCGTCTTTGACGCGAAGTTCGCTGGCAAACGGAATTCGAGTAGGGATATTCCAGTCTTCTTTTATAACCTCTACTAAACTATCATTTTCTCCAACGGTTTCGCCGTCTTTGAATACGATGTAGAATTTTCCCTCAACTTTACCGCTTACGCCCGCAAGCTCGGTAGGCTTGGCTAGATCGTGGCGTCGGATGGTATATTTAAATTCTTCCTTCTTACCCTTTAGCGTTATATTTACGTCGTCGTGAGTTATATCAATACTTACCTTACCGGTAATTGGGGCTTTGATCTTAGGCTCGACCAAAAGCACCGCGGCGTTTCTGCGGTTCATCACGATATTTTTGCCGCCGTTTTCATAGGTCTTGACGTTGTAGTATCTAATGAAACCCTCTTTATCGGCGATTACTTGGCGATCTTGCTGCTCGGTAGATGCGGTACCGCCGGCGTGGAAGGTTCGTAGCGTAAGCTGCGTGCCCGGCTCGCCGATTGATTGCGCCGAGATGATACCGACCGCTTCACCCGGTTTTACCAGCTTGCCCTCACCTAAATTTACACCATAGCACTTCGCACAAACCCCTTTTTCAGCCTTGCACGTAATAGGCGTACGGATGCTTACGGATTTGATGCCGGCATCGACTATGGTGCGTACCTCATTAACGCCTAGAAGCGTGCCTTCAGTAAATAAAATTTCATTCGACACCGGATCAATTACATCCGAGCTTAGCACCCTACCCATAATCCTATCGGCTAGGCTTTCTATTTGCGTTCCGTTCTCTACAATCTCGGTAACCTCGATACCCTCGTGCGTACCGCAATCGTGCATCGTAACTCTGACGTTTTGTGCGACGTCAATAAGCTTGCGCGTTAGATAGCCCGCGTTTGCGGTCTTAAGCGCAGTATCGGCAAGACCTTTACGCGCGCCGTGAGTCGAGATGAAGTACTCGTTTACGTTCAAACCCTCTCTAAAATTTGAAGTGATCGGCGTCTCGATGATCGAGCCGTCCGGCTTACTCATCAGACCTCTCATGCCCGCTAGCTGCTTGATCTGCTCCGCGCTACCTCGCGCGCCGCTATCGGCCATCATATAAATCGAGTTAAAGCCGTCCTTATCCTTCTCCATCATCTTCATCATCTCATCGGCTAGCTTCTTACTAGTGCTGGTCCAGATGTCGATCGTTTTATTATAGCGCTCGCCGTCAGTTAGCAAGCCCGCGCCGTATTGGTTCTGAACCTCTCTAACCTGCTTTTTAGCCTCTTCGACGAGGCTTGCTTTGGACTTCGGCACGATGATGTCCGAAACGGAGATCGAAACGCCCGCTTTAGTCGCGGATTCAAAGCCTAAATTTTTAAGATTATCCAAAAATTCCGCGCTTATCTCAAGGCCGCCGTTTTTATAGACGTAATCGACAAGCTCGGCGATATCCTTTTTCTTCATGATCTTATTCCAAAGATGATCCGGAATAAAGCTAGGCAGGATCGATTTGATGATCAAGCGGCCCGCGGTCGTAAAGATAATGCGGCGATCGATCATCGTTTTGATCTTAGCGTGGATGTCTAGGGCGTTTGCCTCCACGGCGAGCATTACTTCATCGACGTTTGCAAAAATTTTATTTGTTCCTTTTGCACCCGGCTTTTCGAGGCTTAGATAATAAATTCCTAAAACCATATCCTGGCTAGGCACCGCGACAGGCTTTCCGCTCGCAGGAAGCAAGATGTTCATCGAGCTAAGCATTAAAATTTTACATTCCGCGATCGCCTCTTGGCTAAGCGGCACGTGCACCGCCATCTGATCGCCGTCGAAGTCCGCGTTGAACGCGGCGCAGACTAGCGGATGCAGCCTGATCGCCTTACCCTCGACGAGCACGGGATGAAACGCCTGAATAGACATCTTATGAAGCGTCGGCGCGCGGTTTAGCATAACCGGGTGATCCTTTACGACCTCCTCCAAGCACTCCCAAACTTCATTGATCCTATTTTCGATCATCTTTTTAGCCTGCTTAACGGTCGTTGCGTAGCCCTTCTCTTGAAGGCGAGCGATTAGATGCGGCTTGAATAACTCAAGCGCCATCGTCTTAGGCAGACCGCACTGATCCATGCGTAAATTTGGACCTACGACGATGACGGAACGACCGGAAAAATCCACGCGCTTGCCGAGCAAATTTTGACGGAAGCGACCTTGCTTGCCTTTAATGATCTCGCTTAGAGATTTAAGCGGTCGCTTATTGGCGCCTTTTACGGCATTGGCGCGACGTCCATTGTCAAAAAGTGCGTCCACCGCCTCTTGAAGCATTCGTTTTTCGTTGCGGATGATGATCTCGGGTGCGTCGAGTTCCATCAGCCTTTTAAGTCTAGAATTTCGATTTATGACGCGGCGATACAGATCGTTTACGTCCGAAACCGCAAATTTTCCGCCCTCAAGGCTAACGAGCGGGCGTAGATCGGCAGGTAGCACGGGAAGATTCGTAATCATCATCCACTCGGGCTTATTGCCGGAATTTAAAAAGCTCTCGACGACCTTTAGACGCTTGACGATGGTTTTTTTCTTCGCTTCGGAGTTTGTATTAGCCATCTCCTCTTTCAAAGAATTTAAAATTTCAACTAAATCAAGCTCGGCTAGCATATCGCGGATCACCTGACCGCCCATTTTAGCGACGAAGCCCGTCTGCGAAAAGCGCTCTTTTAGGCTCTGGTACTGCTCTTCGTTTAAAACGTCGTATTTCTCGACCTTTTTGGAATTTTCATTATCGTAAAACGCCTCGCCTGCACTTTCTACGATATACGCCTCGTAGTAAAGCACGCGCTCGAGATCCTTCATCTTGATGTTTAGCAGCGTACCGATGCGGCTAGGTAAGGAATTTACGTACCAAATATGCGCCACCGGCGTTACCAGCTCAATATGCCCCATTCTAGTGCGGCGAACCTTCGAGCTCGTGATCTCGACGCCGCACTTTTCGCACTTCCAGCCCTTATATCGCATCTTTTTATATTTGCCGCAGATGCACTCATAATCTCTTACGGGACCGAAAATTTTAGCGCAAAAAAGTCCGTCGCGCTCCGGCTTGAGCGTGCGGTAATTGATGGTTTCGGGCTTTTTGACCTCGCCGTGGCTCCATGCTTTAATCTGCTCGGGGCTAGCAAGCCTAATAGCAAACGCGTCGAAGTCGTGGACTCTGGCGTCCTCTTTTATTTCTATTCTTTCTAAATTTGAATTATCGCTCATTTATTCTCTCCATTCTCGTAAATTTCAACGTCTAGAGCAAGCGATTTAAGCTCGTTTGTTAAAACAAAAAATGTCTCAGGAATTCCGGTAGACGGAACGTTTTCGCCTTTTGTCAGCGCCTTATACGCAGCCAAGCGTCCGTCGACGTCGTCGGATTTGATCGTTAGCATTTCGCGAAGCGTGTATGCCGCGCCGTATGCCTCCAGAGCCCAAACTTCCATCTCTCCGAATCTTTGACCGCCGAATAGCGCCTTGCCGCCGACCGGCTGCTGCGTGACTAGGCTGTAAGGACCGGTGCTTCTTGCGTGAACCTTCTCGTCGACTAGGTGGTGTAGTTTGAGATAATACATGCAGCCCACGTTTACGCGCTCTTTGATCTTTTCGCCGGTGCGACCATCGTAAAGCTCGGTCTTGCCGTCCTGATCGATGCCCGCCATCTCAAATAGCTTTTTGAAATCCTCCGGCACGATACCCTCAAATATCGGAGCGGAAAATCTAACGCCCTTAGCCCAGTCTCTAGCGTATTTCAAAAGATCTTCGTCGCTGATCTTTTCAAGCGTTTTTTTAGCCTGCATTAGTTTGGAAACGCCTGCGATCTCAATCATTTTGGCGCGAAGGGTTTTTATCCATTCGCCCGTTTTCTCCTCTAAAATTTTAGCGATCTGCTCTCCTAAGCGCCAGCCCACAAGACCTAAGTGGCTCTCCATTATCTGACCGATATTCATACGGCTTGGAACGCCGAGAGGATTTAGCACGATATCTACGCGCTGTCCGCTAGGTAGATACGGCATATCGACCTCGGGGACGATATTTGAAACGATACCCTTATTTCCGTGGCGACCCGCCATCTTATCGCCCACTTTTAGCTTGCGCTTAGTCGCGATATAGACCTTTACGAGCTTAACGACGCCGCTTGGCAAGATATCGTCTTTTTCTAAAATTTCGATCTTTTCGTCGTGCTCCTCTTTGAGCTTGCGCTTCTCGTTTTGGAAGTGGTTTTTTAGCTCTTCGTATTCCTTCTGAACAGCTTTAGAATAAGCCTTGACGAAGGAATTTAACGTAAAGCGGTTGGAGCTTTCAAGCTCCTCTTTTTTAACCTTATCGCCCTTTTTATAATCTTTTTTATTTAGGCTTTGATCGCTTTGCAAAGCGCTTTTAGAAAGTAGCGCCACTACCTTTAGCATCTCCTCGCGATCGAGCATCAAAAGCCTGTCGTGATGCTCCCTTTCGAGCTCGGTTTTTTCATCCTCGTAGGCTTTGTTCGTGCGCGGATCCTTCTCGTAGCCCTTTTTGGTAAAAATTTTAACGTCGATTACCACGCCTTCCATCGAAGCGGTAGCGTAAAGAGATTTATTTACCACATGTCCCGCCTTCTCGCCGAAGATCGCGCGTAAAAGCCTCTCTTCAGGCGTCGGTTTAACCTCGCCTTTCGGAGTTACCTTGCCTACTAGGATCATGCCCGGCTTTACGTGAGTACCGATCTTTACGATACCGCTATCATCGAGGTGGGTAAGCTCCTCCTCTTTGATATTAGGGATGTCGCGCGTGATCTCCTCCACGCCGTCTTTAAGCTCTCTAGCCTCGATCTCCTTTTCATAAACATGCACGCTGGTGTATTCGTCGGCACGAATCATCTTTTCGCTCATGACGACGGCATCCTCGTAATTGTAACCGTGCCACGGCATGAAAGCTATAAGAGCGTTTTTGCCGATCGCAAGCTCGCCGCCGTCCATGCTAGGACCGTCGGCTATGATTTGACCTGCCTTTATCACGTCGCCTTTTCGCACAATAGGGCGCTGTGAAAAGGTAGTGTTTTGGTTAGTGCGTAAATTTTTCTCCATCGAGTAGTGATCGATAAACGGCCCCTTCTCGTCCTCACCCAAAATGAATATGTTTTTATTATCGACCTTTTCTACGACGCCGTCGCGTTTAGCCTTGATCGCTTCCCACGAATCGCGCGCGATGATCGCTTCCATGCCCGTTCCTACGATAGGAGCGGTAGAGTGCAGAAGCGGCACGGCTTGGCGCTGCATGTTCGAGCCCATCAAGGCGCGGTTAGCATCGTCGTGCTCCAAAAACGGAATCAGCGACGCCGCTACGCCCGCGACCATACCGGAGCAAAGGTCTATAAGCGAAATATCCTCGCGTTTAGCCATGATATTTTCGCCGTCTTTTCTAACTTCCAAAAGCTCCTCTACGATATTGCCCTCTTCGTCCAATTTAGCGGACGCAGGAGCGATTACGAGCCCCTCTTCCTGCGTAGCGGTAAGATAGACGATCTCGTCGGTGACCTTGCCGTTTACGACCTTTTTATACGGAGCCTCGACAAAGCCCAGATCATTTACCTTCGCATAGGTAGCTAGGGTATTGATCAGACCGATATTTTGACCCTCCGGAGTTTCGATAGGACAAATTCTACCGTAGTGCGTAGGATGGACGTCGCGCACCTCAAAGCCGGCGCGCTCTTTAACTAGTCCGCCCTCGCCCAGCGCAGATAGACGGCGCTTATGCGTAACCTCGCTAAGCGGGTTGGTCTGATCCATAAACTGGCTTAGCTGGCCACCGGTGAAAAATTCCATAAGCGTAGTGGTGATAATCTTTGGATTTACGAAATCATACGGCATAAGCTCCTCTAGATTGCCGCTAATGCCGGTAAATTTATCCTTAATCGCCTTTTGAACCTTGATAAATCCAAGGTGCATCTCGTTTGCCAAAAGCTCGCCGATCGAGCGGATGCGGCGATTGCCGAGATTATCGCGATCGTCGATGAAGCCGTCGCCGTTTTTAACTCTAATTAGATATTTCGCCGTCTTGATAATATCCTCGCTGGTTAGTACGGTTACGTACTCCGGCGCCTCGATGCCTAGTTTATGGTTCATCTTCATACGGCCGACTTTAGTTAAATCGTAGCGCTCCGGGTTGAAAAACAGATCGTTTACGAAGCTCTTTGCCGCTTCTTTTACCACCGGCTCGCCCGGGCGCATAACCTTGTAAATTCTAATCGCAGCCAGATCGTTCTCGTCGTCTATGCCCTCGCTTTGTTGCAAGAGCTTAAGCGCGTCTGCATCTTGAATGAAGGAATTTATGATTGAAGTGTCTACGCCACTAGCTAGGTCATTGGCGATCGTAAATTTTTTCTCGGTGTTAGCGATCTTGGCTAGCTTGCCCTCATCTAGCGCAGTTAGCGAATCAAAAAGCACTTCGCCGCTGTTTTTATCGACGATGGCGTCGGCTAGGTAGCGCTCGGCTAAAATTTCAGCCGGATACTCGATTAGCTTTAGTCCGTCCTCTGCTAACTTCTCTGCTTTTTTGGATGTTAGGCGCTTGCTTGCTTGATGAAGCACTTCGCCCTTTTCGTTTATAATGTCGTAATCGAGCCTGCCCGCGTATTCTTTCGGATCGAAATCGGTCAGGAATTTTCCCTTTTTAATATAGATCGTCTTAATAGGATAAAATAATTTTATGATGTCTTGTTTTTTGTAGCCGAGTGCGCGAAATAGGATCGTGATCGGAACCTTGCGCCTTTTATTTATGCGCACGTATAGTACGTCTTTTACGTCGTATTCGAAATACAGCCAGCTGCCGCGATCCGGTATTATTTGAGCGGTGTAGATGAGTTTATTTAAAACCGTAGGGCTCTCTTCCTCTTTGAAGATTACGCCCGGGCTTCTGTGCAGCTGATTTACGACGACGCGCTCGACGCCGTTAATGATAAATGAAATTCTATCGGTCATTAGAGGAATGTCGCGAATAAATATATCTTGCTCTTTGATCTCTTTTACGCCGATTTTTTTGCCCGTCTTTTCATCGCGCTCATGCACTAGCAGGCGGAGCTTCATCTTTAAATTTACCGAATAAGTAAGCCCTCTTTCCATGCATTCTCTAATCGAATACTTTGGCTTTGAAATTTCGCTGCTTACATACTCGATACTTAGTCTATTCTGTGCGTCGTGGATAGGGAAAATGGCTTTGAAAACCTTTTCTATGCCGCTTTCTCCACCCGAGTTATCAAGATTTAAAAAATGATCAAAACTTTTCTTTTGTAGTTGTAATAAATTCGGAATTTCGATGTCTTTGGGAACCTTTGAAAAATCCACTCTAAGACGATTTCCTGAATATAGGCTGTTTAACATTCCACTACCTCGTAGTTGTATTTTAAAGAAAGAAGTGCCGATGCGACGCACCGGCACACATTTGTATGCGAAATTTCAAAATTTCGCGATTTATTTGAGTTCGACTTTAGCGCCTGCTTCTTCAAGCTCTTTTTTAGCCTTCTCGGCGTCTTCTTTGTTAAGTCCCTCTTTAAGAACGGACGGAGTAGCCTCGGTAGCGTCTTTGGCTTCTTTTAGACCAAGGCCCGTTAAGGCGCGAACAACCTTAATTACGTTGATTTTCTTATCGCCCGCATCAAGCAATACGACGTCGAATTCCGTTTTCTCTTCAGCCGCTGCCGCACCTGCACCACCAGCACCTGCGCCGCCTGCTACCATAACCGGAGCTGCGCTTACGCCGAATTTTTCTTCGAATTCTTTAACTAACTCGCTAAGCTCTAGCACCGAAAGATTAGAGATATACTCTAAAACATCTTCTTTTGAAATTGCCATTTTATTCTCCTAAATTTTAATTAAGCGCTAGCTTCTTTTTTCTGCTTAAGCGCATTTAAGCCGATCGTAAAATTTTGGATCGGCGCATTCCATACTTGAAGTAGCATCGCGATAAGCTCGTCTCTCGAAGGCATCTTCGAAAGCGCTCTAACCTTATCTATGCCGGCTACTTCCCCATCGATATGAGCGGTCTTAAGCTTAAAAATTTCATTTTTCTCTTCAAATTTAGCCGCTACTTTACATACAGAAAGCTGCTCGCCCCATAAGAAGATATTGGTATCTTTAAAGCTAAGTCCATTTTTTTCGGCATTTTTTAAAGCGATATTGGCTAGGGTATTTTTGATAACCCGAACCTTTATGCCCGCTTCGCGCGCGCTATTTCTAAGATCTTCAAGCTGCTTAACGCTAAGGCCTTTAAAATCGGAAATTACTATAGCTTCGCTAGCTTTGAAAGCCTCGCCAAGCTCCGCTACTATCTTTGATTTTTCGTCTCTCGTCATTAGGTCTCCTTTCCGATCGGTGATTTCAAGCCAAGCGATCGAAATTTTAAAATTTCGATCAATTAAGTTAAAAACCTTGAGCTATCTCCAATCTAAGATAAAAATTTAAAATTTTATTTTAAATCGATTATTTCTTGATTATCCAGCGTAACCGCAGGGCTCATAGTAAGTGAAAGCGATGCGTGAGTTACGTATCTACCTTTCGCAGTCGCCGGCTTATGCTTATTTATGGTTTTGATAAACGTCGTAAGATTGTCTAAAAGCTGCTCTTTGCTAAAGCTAGCCTTGCCAAGGCCTGCGTGGATATTTCCCTGCTTATCGACGCGGAAGTTTACCTGTCCGCCCTTAGCGTTTTTAACGGCTTGAGCGACATCCATAGTAACGGTACCGGTTTTAGGGTTCGGCATAACGCCTTTTGGACCAAGAATACGACCTACCTTACCGACTAGTCCCATTAAATTTGGAGTGGCGATAAGAACGTCGAAATTTATATTTCCTTTTTGAATCTCTTCGATCAGATCATCGGCGCCCACGATATCGGCACCTGCTTCGCTAGCCTCGCTAGCTTTTGCGTCTTTTGCAATCACGGCTACTCGAACGCTCTTGCCAGTGCCGGCAGGCAAAACGACTGAGCCGCGTACCATCTGATCGGCATGTCTTGGATCTACGTTTAGTTTAAGAGCGATCTCCACCGTCTCATCAAATTTAGCAGAAGCTAGAGTTTTTACCGTGCTTACCGCTTCGTCTACACTATAAATTTTATTTACGTCAACTTTTTTTAAAAGTTCGTTGAATCTTTTTGAATTTTTTGGCATATATTTCTCCGCAATTAAAGTGCTACCGCTTTTTTAAACCTTAGCGGTCAAAAGGTCTAGTCAGTGACCGTAATACCCATAGAACGAGCCGAACCCGCTATAATCCTAGCCGCCTGCTCTCTATCTTTGGTATTCAGATCGGCGATCTTTTTCTCGACGATCTCTAAAACCTGAGCCTTAGTTAGGGATGCTACCTTCTTTTTAAGAGGGTTGTCCGAACCCTTATCTATCTTCGCCGCTTTTTTGATCAAATCCGTCGCAGGCGGTTGTTTAGTGATGAAAGTAAAGCTTTTATCGGCATAAACCGTGATGATGACCGGGATATTAAAGCCCGCCATATCTTTGGTTCGCTCGTTAAACGCTTTGCAAAATTCCATAATATTAACGCCCTTTTGACCTAGTGCAGGACCTACCGGCGGGCTTGGATTTGCTTTTGCGGCCGCTATTTGCAGCTTGATTTCGCCAACAACTTTCTTAGCCATAAATTTACTCCTTATAAAATTTAAATAATCTTTTCAACTTGCGAGTATGAAATTTCAATCGGCGTGCTTCGTCCGAAGATCGAAACATTGAGGCGAAGCTTGCCGTGGATCATATCATACTCTTCTACGATGCCGTTGAAATTAGCAAAAGGTCCATCGACGATTCTAACCGTCTCGCCCTCATCGAAATTAATCTTGGGCTTAGGAGCCTCGCGATTATTGATCTTTTCTAGAATTATTTCGATATCTTTTTCCGGTAGCGGAGAGGGCTTTTTCGCCTCGCCGATAAAGCGACTGACCTTAGGTAGCATCTGAATTCTATGCCATAAAGTGGTATCCAGATCTAAATTTGCAAAGCAATATCCTGGATATAAGCTACGCTCTTTAATGGTTTGCTTTGTATTTTTGACCTCTATAACATCTTCGGTAGGCACTAGCACTTCGCCGATCTTAGCCTCAAGTGCTTCGTCTTGCTTTAGCGCTTCTATTGCGCGCTTTACCGCCATCTCGCTGCCGGCGTAAGTTTGTATCGCATACCATTTATTTGCCATATTGTATCCTTGCTTAAGCCGTTATTAAAGCGGACATAATCAGATCCACTAGCGCTAAAAACAGTGCAATAACTACGACTACGACGACCACAGAGATATATGCTGTTTTAGTCTGATCTTTAGTCGGGAAAATTACCTTATCTAACTCTACTTTTGCTTGTTTATAATACTCTTTTACTTTTTCCATACCCAATCCTCGTGGCAGGGCAAGAGGGATTCGAACCCCCAACCATCGGATTTGGAATCCGGCGCTCTACCGTTGGAGCTATTGCCCTATAACAATTAGCCTTTTAACTTGACTTCTTTATGAAGCGTGTGCTTTTTTAATCTAGGGCAATATTTTTTAAGTTCTAGTTTTTCGGTCGTAGTTTTGCTGTTTTTATAAGTAGTATAGTTAATATCGCCACTTTCGGAGCATTTTAATCCGACCTTTACTCTACTTGAATTCTTTGCCATTTGGTTTCCTTGAATAAAAAAGCAAGCGGAATTTTAAAATTCCGCTTGCAAAAAATTAAGCGATGATTTTCGAAACGACGCCTGAGCCTACGGTATGACCGCCTTCGCGAATCGCGAAGCGCGTACCTTGCTCAAGAGCGATCGGAGCGATTAGCTCAACGGTGATTTTAACGTTATCGCCAGGCATTACCATCTCGGTCCCCTCAGGAAGAGTAATCGAACCGGTAACATCTGTCGTACGAACGTAAAACTGCGGTCTATAATTATTAAAGAATGGAGTATGGCGTCCGCCCTCTTCTTTAGTTAGGATATAAACCTCGCCCTCAAATTTAGTATGAGGAGTGATCGATTTTGGTTTACATAGAACCATACCGCGCTCTACTTCCTCTTTCTTAGTACCGCGCAATAAAACACCTACGTTATCGCCGGCTTCACCTTGATCCATCTCTTTTCTAAACATCTCAACGCCGGTAACGGTAGTAGTTTGAGTAGGTTTAATACCTACGATCTCGATAGTATCGCCAACTTTAACGATACCTTTTTCGATTCTACCGGTTACAACGGTACCGCGACCGGAAATCGAGAAAATATCTTCGATCGGAAGAAGGAAATCTTTATCGGTATCGCGAACAGGAGTTGGAATATAGCTATCAACTGCGTCCATAAGCTCCATAATCTTTGCAGACCATTCGCCGTCTTGTCCGGCTTTCGCTTCCTCAAGAGCCTTAAGAGCAGAGCCTTTAATGATTGGGGTCTCGTCGCCAGGAAATTTATACTCTTTTAAAAGATCTCTAACTTCCTCTTCAACTAGCTCTAAAAGATCCGGATCATCAACCATATCGGTTTTGTTTAGGAAAACTACGATATAAGGAACGCCTACTTGGCGAGAAAGCAAGATATGCTCGCGAGTTTGAGGCATAGGACCATCCGCAGCAGAAACAACTAAAATAGCGCCGTCCATCTGAGCCGCGCCGGTAATCATATTTTTTACGTAGTCGGCGTGACCAGGGCAGTCAACGTGAGCATAGTGACGTTTCTCGGTCTCATATTCGATGTGAGACGTAGCGATAGTAATACCGCGCTCTTTTTCCTCTGGAGCGTTATCGATATTGTCGTAGTCTTTTAGCTCGGCTAGACCCTTCCTGGAAAGAACAGCAGAAATAGCAGCTGTCAAAGTAGTCTTACCATGGTCAACGTGACCGATGGTACCAATGTTTACGTGTGGCTTGTTACGATTAAATTTTTCTTTAGCCATCATATCCTCCGTTATTGATTTGTGGATTACACAACAAACTAAGCGACTCTATTTTATGGAGCTCATAGCGGGACTTGAACCCGCGACCTCTTCCTTACCAAGGAAGTGCTCTACCTCTGAGCCATATGAGCCTAAACTCAGGCAAAGAGAAATCGCTACCAATACCCAACAATGCGACCAAAATTTAGATTATGTAAGCATATAAAAGCAGTTAAGTTTTACAGCTCCCAGTAAACCTAAATGGTGGAGCGGGAAACGGGGCTCGAACCCGCGACCCTCAGCTTGGAAGGCTGATGCTCTAGCCAACTGAGCTAATCCCGCATCAAAAATTCATGGTGGTGAGACGTGGATTCGAACCACGGAAGGCAAAGCCAGCAGATTTACAGTCTGCCCTCGTTGGCCACTTGAGTATCTCACCCTTTGATGAAATCTGGTCAAACACTGTTACAAAAAATGGAGCTGGTGGACGGGATCGAACCGCCGACCCACTGCTTACAAGGCAGTAGCTCTACCAGCTGAGCTACACCAGCATTTTGAAATTGAAGTGGCAATTATAACCGAAAAATCCCCAATTGTCAAGGCTAAAACAGCCTATTTTAAAATTTCATAAAATTTCTGCTATAATGCGCGCAATTTTAAATTTTAAGGAATTTTATATGAAAATCGTACCTTGGATCATAATAGTTTTTATGATTTATTTGATTTATTATTTTATCTCCCGCTCGGAAAAGCGTCTAAATACCCTTGAAAAGCGCTTAAATAAAATAGAAGAAAACTTAAGCGAGATAAAAAAAGCTACCGAAGCCAACAGGCTTTTGATCGAAGAAGCAAAGCTGGACTCTGAAGATGACGCAAAAGAGCAAGAATAAAATTAAATTTAAATCCATGATCTCGCTAGTTTAGCCTTTTTACCAAATATCTCGTGCTAAAAATTGTGAGTATATTTTATGCATACTTTGACATTTTTGAAAGAAATTTTGCCCCAACGTCAAAACCACAAAGCGCAAGAAGCCCATGCGTAACTAATTTGAAATTTTACGAAATTTAAAATTCGCGCTTTAAGCCTGCTGCGCCAAGCAAATCCGCGCAAATCAATAAATCAAAATTCCAGCCATTAGCCGCAAATTCCATAGAATTTCAAATAATGCCACATAAAATTAGAATTCCTCCCAAAATCCATCCCTCAATTCAACTTCTTAAAATTTTGCGCAAAATCGCTCAACAAAATTCTAAACCACAAAATTTTAGTATTTAAAATCATATTAATCAACTCCACCGCAGAGCAAAACCTATGGGCTTGCCACCCCGTGCACCGCTTCAGGCTACTTTGTCCAAAAGCTCAAAGACGCAAACCGCAACCTTGACAAGCTAACGATAAAATTTAATCATAATTTTTAAAAACCAAAATTTCAAAAGCACGGAATTTTGTCCCAGGATGTGAATTGAGTAAAAAGCCGGCGAAATGCAGGAATTTCACAAATGTTAAATTTTATCCATTGGAATTTTCCTCGCCCACAAGCGCTTCAGCGATGAGTTCCAGCGGATTTACGCACCTCATCTGCGAGCCACTTAAAGAAAGCGAGTTATTTAGCTGCATCCTGCACGCGCTGCACTCGGCAGAAACTACGCGCACAGGCAGATCTGCCATTGCACGCGCCTTAGCTAATCCCGCTGCGCGCGCGAGCTCGTAGCGCTCGGTTTGCATCGTCACGCCGCCAAATCCGCAGCATTTATTAGGCTCATCCATCTCGGTTATTTCGTAGTTTTGAGCGAGCAAGCCGCGCGGTTCTTTCCAAATACCCTGCATTTTGCGGGCATGGCACGGATCGTGATAAGTAATCGCTAAAGCCCTTTTGCCGCGGCGCATCAAAAGATCACTTAAGTTTGTAAATTTATAAAAGTATTCGCTAGCCATAAAAATTTTACTCGCAAGTTTTTGTGCGCGGGCTTTCCATTGCGGCTCATTTTCAAAAAAATTCGCGTAATCCACCCGCAGCATTGCAGAGCACGTAGCCTCGGGCACGATAATCGCATCAAGAGCAGGCAGAGCTTTTTCGAAATATGCTATATTAAATTTTGCCACGCGTTCAACCGCCGCAAAATCTCCCGTAAAATACGCAGGAGCGCCGCAACAGGCTTGTTCCTTCATCAAATTTACGTTTAGCTTTAGTGCTCGCGCGATATGTAAAATCGCCTCTCCTACGCCCGTGTAAGCGTAGTTTGCCATGCAGCCTATAAAAATTCCGATAGTTTTTTCGCCGCCGTTGTCGATAAATTCTGCATGAGAGTTCATAAAGCTCTTTTTCGCAGGAGCAGGCAACAAGCGCTCTTTTTTAAGTAGTGGCAAGTCAAATCTAGGCGACATAGAGCTTTGCGTATCTTTTCGCATCTTAAAGCCACAGCTAAGAAACACGTATCCAAGCGCTGCTGCTAGATCCAGCGCTTTGCGGTGCCCGAGCAGCCAAAACGCAGCTTTTTTGTACCACGCGATGCCAAATTTTTCCGCAATGCGCGCGCGAACATTCTCGATTGCCGTATCTATGGGCAAAGACTCGCCGCAAATATCTACGCAGTTGGTGCATAAAAAGCAGCTCTCAAAAATTTTCTTAGTGTTTTTATCAAGCTTTAGCTCATTTCTGCCGTAAGCGCCCAAAAGATCCACAAATCCGCGCGGGCTCGTTACTTCATCGCCGTTAATGCCATGAATCGTGCAGACTTGGATGCATTTACCACATTTTACGCAGCGCTCGCTAAGTGCCGCAAAATCGAACGCTCCAAGCTTTGCCCTACTCATAGCCGCGCCGCTTAAACGGTTTTAGAAAAGCGCTTCTCGCCCAAATTTTTAACCATATACTCATCAAAGCACATCGCGATATTACGGATCAAAAGCGTGCCGGTAGGCGTTACCGAAATTCTATGCGGTGAGACTTGCACGAAATCCTTTAGCGCCTCAAGCTGTTTTAGGCTAGTGCCGAAATGCTCAAAAAATTTTATCTTAAATTTCTCCTCGATCGCCTCTATATCGACGCAGAAATTACTCATCAGCCCCATAATCACCTCTTTGCGCAGCAGATCCTCTTCATTTAGCAAAATGCCCCTGCAATACGGCAGCCTGCCCGCATCGATCGCGGCTTCATACGCGTCCATATCTTTGAAATTTTGCGCGTAGTGGCGCGCGCCTTCGCCGATGCTAGTTAGCCCGATGCCGATCAGATCGGCGCCGCCCTTGGTCGTATAGCCTTGGAAATTACGGTGCAGCGAGCGGCTGCGTTCTTGGAGTACGTTCATAAATAATAGCGTATCACGAATTTCCTCATCCTGAAAACCCACCTGCTCCAAGAGGCTGCCCAAGGCCTCGCTGGGCGGGCAGGTGTCGAAGTCTTGGAAATTGTTTATCAGAAAGGCAATTACGTCAATCATTTGGTATTCCTGTTTGGAGCAATCCGTTGGTAGCGGCCGCCGGAGAGCGGGGCAATTTGGCCGTTGATTTCTAATAAAGTCAGTTCGGCATACACATCGGCGGCGGGCAATTTCAGCCGCTCGGCCAGGCTGTCAGGGTGTATCGGGTCGTAGCCCATGGCTTGCAGCAGCGGTGAGGTTTCGGTTTCAGTTGATGCCGGTGTGGCATCGACCAAGGCTGGCTGTTCGCTTGGGAGCGATTCGGCTTGGCGATGTTCGACATCTGCGTTTTGGTTTTGTAGAAACTCACTACGTTCGTTTTGGCGAAACTCGCTACGCTCGTTTTTACTACGTAGAAACTCGCTGCGCTCGTTTTCAGGTAGCCTTTTGGTTTGGGCTGCCGTTTGGCGGTTAGTCGATGCGGTTTGCGGCAGCTGCGGGCATTCTTCCAGAATATCGGCCAGTGTTTCGGTAAGCTTCGCACCTTGCTTAATCAGCGCGTGGCAGCCTTTGCTGTGCGGGTTGTCGATAGAGCCGGGCACGGCGAACACTTCGCGCCCCATGTCTGCCGCCAGCCGCGCGGTAATCAGCGAGCCGGATTCCAAAGCGGCTTCCACCACCAGCACGGCAGAGGAGAGGGCGGCAATCAGGCGGTTGCGGCGCGGGAAGTTGCCGGCCAGCGGGCGCGTGCCCAAGGGGAATTCGGAGAGCACGCAGCCTTCTTCGGCAATGCGGTGCGCCAGCGCTTTGTTGGCCACGGGATACACGCGGTCGATGCCCGTGCCCCACACCGCCACCGTGCCTCCCTGCTTGCGCAACGCGCCTTCGTGGGCGGCGCTGTCGATGCCGGCGGCCATGCCGGATACGGTTACGATGCCGGCTGCGGCCAAGGCTTCGCCGAACTCACCGGCAATCCGCATCGCCTGCGGCGTGGCGTGCCGGCTGCCCACGATGGCCACCGAAGGCCGATGCAGCCATTCGGTGTTGCCGCGGGCAAACAATAAGGGCGGGGCGGTGATGCCTTCGCCCAATTGCGGCGGGAAATCTGCGTCGCAAGCCAACAATAAACGGCAGTTTGCCTGCTGCTCCCATGCCAGCGCGGCTTCAGCGGCAGCCTCGGCCTCGTGGCGGCGGCTGCGCCAGGCTTCCTGCGCCGGGCGGCTGGGCAGGATATCGGCCACTTCCTGTTCGGCAGCCCACACAGCGGCTGCCGAACCGTAGTGGCGGCAGAGTTCGTAAAACGTTTCCGCGCCGATATACGGCATCAGCGCAAGCTGTATCCAAGCCAAACGTTCTGCGGAGTTTTCCATGTGTTTTTCGTGTGAAGGAAAGGGAGTTGAAGAATGCGGGGCGGCGGCTGCCGAACGGTATCGGACAGACTTCAAGCAAGTTTCGAGCCAAGAATGGCAGATTATGAATAGTACATTGTTTCAAATGGATAATATGCGTATTTGATGCGCCATATGCGTGCTGGGCGGTGGGGCGGTTTGGCGTTTCGCTATATAATGCGCACTTTGCATTGCCAAGGCCGTTTGTATGTCGCTCAAAACCGTGAAGAAATCCCTGCTCGTGCCGCATTCTGCCGAACAGATGTTCGAGCTGGTGGACAAAGCGGAGGATTATCCGCAGTTTCTACCGTGGTACAGCCGCACCGAAATCATCGAACGCAGCGGCAACGAATTGAAAGCGCGGCTGTTTATGGACTATATGGGCGTGCGCCAATCGTTTGCCACGCACAACCGCAATATCCCCGGCCGCGAAATCCGCATGGTGTTGCTGGAAGGCCCGTTTAAAAGCCTGAACGGAACTTGGCACTTCCTGCCCTTGGGCGACGATGCCTGCAAAGTGGAATTCGAGCTGCACTACGAATTTTCCAGCCGCATGCTTTCCGCGCTCATCAGCCCCGTGTTCAGC
>ERZ772807.658-NODE-658-length-20960-cov-25.949821_pt1 | contig 20960 bp, 20 predicted proteins | sample MGYA00511472_ERZ772807 | MGnify/ENA primary metagenome ERZ772807 (study PRJEB29015, sample SAMEA2737947) | human oral metagenome | biome: human oral; feature: human-associated habitat; material: dental | place: China | collected 2039 ...
TACCGCGTTTCAGGTCGGTCGGGTTCATGCCGGCGGTCACGTATTTCATGCCTTCCGCTACGATGGCTTGAGCCAGTACGGTGGCGGTAGTGGTACCGTCACCCGCTACGTCGTTGGTTTTGGACGCTACTTCTTTCACCATTTGCGCGCCCATGTTTTCGAATTTGTCTTTCAATTCGATTTCTTTAGCGACGGTAACGCCGTCTTTAGTGATGTGCGGGCCGCCGAAAGCACGATCAACGACTACGTTGCGGCCTTTAGGACCCAAGGTTACGCGGACGGCGTTTGCCAGAGTGTTCACGCCGCTGACCATTTTTTGGCGGACTTCGTTACCGAACTGTACGTCTTTTGCTGCCATGTTTTGATTCTCCTAATTTATTTAATACATTTGATTCTGTCTGAGGTCGTCTGAAAACCTTGTATGCCTTTTCAGACGACCTGTCGTTCTGAATACACGGAATGTTTATTCGACAATACCGAAAATATCTTCTTCGCGCATAACCAACAGCTCTTCGCCGTCGGCTTTAACGGTTTGACCGCTGTATTTGCCGAAAATGACTTTGTCGCCGACTTTGACATCCAGCGGACGGCGTTCGCCGTTTTTGCCGATTTTGCCCGCACCCACGGCGATCACTTCGCCCATGTCGGGTTTTTCAGCGGCTGCGCCCGGCAAGACGATGCCTGATGCGGTTTTCTCTTCAGCTTCCAAGCGTTTGACGACGACGCGGTCGTGTAAAGGACGGATGGTCATGTTTTATGCTCCGATAAATAGTTTGAAAACAATCATCTGCCTTCATCCGGCAGATGCGGTTTGAAAAAGAAGGCGGCAAGTTTGTCAACAAACTTACCTTAACACAGCGGCAAATTAGGGTTCGGCACGATAAATTCAAGGGAAGAAGTAAAAATTTTCTATGTGGGGTCGTCTGAAAACGGGCATAACAGGTTGCGCACCATCACCACCCTACTTTCAATGCTGATCAAGCAGGCAGACATTTTCAGACGACCTTTTACAGACGGCGGGCTTCACATACTTCAATCAACAAAAAACCAGACACTATCGGCACAAATCTATGCACACCTTTACAAAATAATATCCTACCTTTAAAATAAATAAAAATTATTATTAATAAATAATTTATCGATTAACTGAAACTTATCCAACAGAAGGAAATTTCCATGACTTCGCCCCTGTTCCGCTTCAGCCTGCTTTCAATGGCACTCGCCGCCGGTTTTGCCCACGCGGAAAACGAAGCAAAAGAAAGCGTTACCCTTGATACCGTTACCGTAAAAGGTGACCGCCAAGGCAGCAAAATCAAAACTAATATCGTTACCCTTCAACAAAAAGACGAAAGCACGGCAACCGATTTGCGCGGATTGTTGAAAGACGAACCTGCCATCGATTTCGGCGGCGGCAACGGCACGTCCCAACACCTGACTTTGCGCGGCATGGGTCAAAACTCGGTGGATATTAAGGTAGACAATGCCTATTCCGACAGCCAAATACTGTATCACCAAGGCCGTTTCATCATCGACCCTGCGCTGGTCAAAATCGTCTCCGTACAGAAAGGCGCAGGTTCGGCATCTGCCGGTATCGGCGCGACCAACGGTGCGATTATTACCAAAACCGTCGATGCCCAAGACTTGCTCAAAGGTTTGGACAAAAACTGGGGGGTGCGCCTCAGCAGCGGCTATGCCAGCAATGACGGCGTAAACTACGGTGCCAGCGTATTCGGAAAAGAGGGCAACTTCGACGGTTTGTTCTCTTACAACCGCAACGATGAAAAAGATTACGAAGCAGGTAAAGGCTACAAAAGTCCCAACGGCGGCAAAACCGTACCTTACAGCGCACTGGACAAACGCAGCTACCTGGCCAAAATCGGAACAACCTTCGGCGACGGCGACCACCGCATCGTGTTGAGCCACATGAAAGACCAGCACCGGGGCATCCGTACTGTGCGTGAAGAGTTTACAATCTTCGAGTCCGACCCTGCAAAAGACAGGCAGAAACCCTCATACCGTGAAACTACCCAATCCAACACCAACTTGGAGTACACGGGTAAAAACCTGGGCTTTGTCGAAAAACTGAACGCCAACGCCTATGTGTTGGAAAACGAACGCTATTCCGCCGATGACAGCGGCAGCGGTTACGCAGGCAATGTGGTCGGCCCTAACCATACCCGAATCGCCACTCGTGGTGCGAACTTCAACTTCGACAGCCGCCTTGCCGAACAAACCCTGTTGAAATACGGTATCAACTACCGCCATCAGGAAATCGAGCCGCAAGCGTTTTTGAACAACGAATTTAAGATCTCCGGTAAGAAACCAGACCCCAAAGATCCTAAAAAAGAAATAGATAAGACCGATGAAGAAAAAGCGAAAGACAAGAAAGTTATGGATCTTGTCCATTCCTACAAACTGTCCAACCCGACCAAAACCGATACCGGCGCGTATATCGAAGCCATTCACGAAATTAACGGCTTTACCCTGACCGGCGGACTGCGTTACGACCGCTTCAAGGTGAAAACCCATGACGGCAAAACCGTTTCAAGCAGCAGCCTTAACCCGAGTTTCGGCGTGATTTGGCAGCCGCACGAACACTGGAGCTTCAGCGCAAGCCACAACTACGCCAGCCGCAGCCCGCGCCTGTATGACGCGCTGCAAACCCACGGCAAGCGCGGCATCATCTCGATTGCCGACGGCACCAAAGCCGAACGCGCGCGCAATACCGAAATCGGTTTCAACTACAACGACGGCACGTTTGCCGCAAACGGCAGCTACTTCTGGCAGACCATCAAAGACGCGCTTGCCAATCCGCAAAACCGCCACGACTCTGTCGCCATCCGTGAAGCCGTCAATGCCGGCTACATCAAAAACCACGGTTACGAATTGGGCGCGTCCTACCGCACCGGCGGCTTGACTGCCAAAGTCGGCGTAAGCCACAGCAAACCGCGTTTTTACGATACACACAAAGATAAATTGTTAAGCGCGAACCCCGAGTTTGGCGCACAAACCGGCCGCACTTGGACGGCTTCCCTTGCCTACCGCTTCCAAAATCCGAATCTGGAAATCGGCTGGCGCGGACGCTATGTTCAAAAAGCCGTGGGTTCGATATTGGTGGCAGGTCAAAAAGGTCGCGACGGCAAACTGGAAAACGTTGTACGCCAAGGTTTCGGTGTGAACGATGTCTTCGCCAACTGGAAACCATTGGGCAAAGACACGCTCAATATCAATCTTTCAGTTAACAACGTGTTCAACAAGTTCTACTATCCGCACAGTCAACGCTGGACCAATACCCTACCAGGTACCGGACGTGATGTACGCTTGGGCGTGAACTACCGCTTCTAAGCAATCAGCTTGAAAAAGCCGTCTGAAAACAAAAGTTTTCAGACGGCATCTAGCTTTATAATCCGATACAAGTTATCATTTCTATTTACTTTATTTCCGACCACGGAGAGACTCTATGTTACGTTTGACTGCTTTAGCCGTATGCTGCGCCCTCGCTTTGGGTGCGTGTTCACCGAAAGATTCTGCTTCCAATCAGGCGCAAACTGCTTCCGCTTCTGCCGCCCAAACCGAAGGTGCAAGCCTGACGGTGAAAACCGCGCGCGGCGAGGCAACAGTGCCGCAAAATCCTGAGCGTATCGCCGTTTACGATTTGGGTATGCTCGACACTTTAAACAAACTGGGCGTAAAAACCGGTTTGTCCGTCGACAAAAACCGCCTGCCCTACTTGGACGAATATTTCAAAACCACGAAACCTGCCGGCACGCTGTTTGAGCCTGACTACGAAGCACTCAACGCTTACAAACCGCAGCTCATCATCATCGGCAGCCGTGCAGCCAAAGCATTTGACAAGTTAAACGAGATTGCGCCGACCATCGAGATGACCGCCGAAACCGCCAATCTGAAAGAAAGCTCAAAAGAGCGCATCGACGCGCTGGGGCAAATCTTCGGCAAACAGGCCGAAGCGGACAAGCTGAAAGCGGAAATCGATGCTTCATTTGAAGCGGCGAAAACTGCTGCGCAAGGCAAAGGCAAGGGTTTGGTGGTATTGGTCAACGGCGGTAAGATGTCGGCTTTCGGCCCTTCCTCACGTTTGGGCGGTTGGCTGCACAAAGACATCGGCGTTCCTGCTGTCGATGAATCAATTAAAGAAGGCAGCCACGGCCAGCCTATCAGCTTTGAATACCTGAAAGAGAAAAATCCTGATTGGCTGTTCGTTTTGGACCGCGGCGCGGCCATCGGTGAAGAAGGTCAGGCTGCGAAAGATGTTTTGAACAATCCTTTGGTTGCCGAAACAACTGCATGGAAAAAAGGCCAAGTCGTGTACCTCGTGCCGGAAACCTATCTGGCGGCCGGCGGCGCACAAGAATTGCTGAACGCTTCCAAACAGGTAAGCGATGCGTTTAATGCGGCCAAGTAATTCGGCGCGGGTATAGCCGCCCGCTTCTTTCAGACGGCCTGAAGGGTTTGATGATTCACAGGGTCAAGCTGCTTGACCTGAAGTCATTGGATTTAGGCCGTCTGAAAATACATGGTGCAAATGGACAATTTTTGCCTGTTTGCATCTGTTTTTTATGATGGGCGAACCTGCTTTTTTCCCAAATACCTTAACCCTTCTTTCAGACGGCCTTATTTTTCCGAACCATTTTATGTTTCACAAACCTTCATTTTTAAATGCGGTCAACGGTGTGGCACTGCTGATATTGTTCGCCGTCAGCCTGTCGGTCGGCGTGGCCGAATTCAAATGGTCCGCCCTGTTTTCGCTATCCGACAGCCAGCAGGTCATGTTCATCAGCCGCCTGCCGCGCACGTTTGCGATTGTGCTGACGGGCGCGTCGATGGCGGTGGCCGGCATGATTATGCAGATTTTGATGCGCAACCGTTTTGTCGAACCGTCGATGGTGGGCGCAAGCCAAAGCGCGGCTTTGGGCTTGCTGTTGATGACCTTGCTGCTTCCGGCCGCGCCGTTGCTGGCAAAAATGTCGGTTGCCGCCGTTGCTGCGCTGATCGGGATGTTGGTCTTTATGCTGCTGATCCGCCGCCTGCCGCCGACCGCGCAACTGATGGTGCCTTTGGTCGGGATTATTTTCGGCGGTGTGATTGAGGCGGTGGCCACCTTTATCGCGTATGAAAACGAAATGCTGCAAATGCTAGGCGTGTGGCAACAGGGCGATTTTTCCGGCGTGTTGCTCGGACGATATGAGCTGTTGTGGGCAACGGGGATTTTGGCTTTGTTTGCCTATTTGATTGCCGACCAGCTGACGATTTTGGGTTTGGGCGAAACGGTAAGCGTAAATTTGGGGCTGAACAGGACGGCGATTCTGTGGTCAGGGCTGATTATTGTGGCGCTGATTACGTCTTTGGTGGTCGTGACGGTCGGCAATATTCCGTTTATCGGCCTGGTCGTGCCGAACATCATCAGCCGCCTGATGGGCGACAAGCTGCGCCAGAGCCTGCCTGCAGTGGCCTTGCTGGGCGCGTCTTTGGTGTTGCTGTGCGATATTGTCGGACGCGTGATTGTGTTTCCGTTTGAAATTCCGGTCTCTACGGTTTTTGGCGTGATGGGGACGGTTTTGTTTTTGTGGCTTTTATTAAGGAAACCTGCTCATGCCGTCTGAAAAAAATATCGGTTTTATGGCAGGAAGCAGCCGTCCGTTGTGGGTCGCCTTTGCGCTGTTGCTGGTTTCCTGCGTTCTGTTTATGACGCTCAACGTCAAAGGCGATTGGGACTTTGTCTTGCACCTGCGTCTGACCAAACTTGCCGCGCTGCTGATGGTCGCCTATGCGGTCGGCGTGTCCACGCAACTCTTCCAAACGCTGACCAACAATCCGATTTTGACTCCTTCGATTTTGGGTTTCGATTCGCTGTATGTGTTTTTGCAGACCTTGCTGGTGTTTACGCTCGGCGGCGTGGGCTATGCTTCCCTGCCGTTGACGGGCAAATTCGGCTTTGAACTGATCGTCATGATGGGCGGCTCGCTGCTGTTGTTCTACACGCTCATCAAACAGGGCGGACGCGATTTGTCGCGCATGATTTTAATCGGCGTGATTTTCGGGATTTTGTTCCGCAGCCTGTCGTCGCTGCTTTCACGCATGATTGATCCCGAAGAATTTACCGCCGCGCAGGCGAATATGTTTGCCACCTTCAATACCGTCCACTCGGAATTGTTGGGTATCGGCGCAGTCGTGTTGCTCATCAGCGCCGCCGTGATCTGGCGCGAACGCCACCGCCTCGATGTTTACCTGCTCGGCCGCAATCAGGCCATCAATTTGGGCATCAACTACACGCGCAATACCTTATGGCTGCTGTTGTGGATCGCCGCGTTGGTTGCAACTGCGACCGCCGTTGTCGGCCCGGTAAGCTTTTTCGGCCTGCTGGTTGCCGCGCTGGCCAACCACTTTTCCCCGTCGGTCAAACATTCCGTCCGCCTGCCCATGACTTTTTGTGTCGGCGGCATCCTGTTGGTCGGCGGGCAAACCATCTTCGAACACTTCCTCGGCATGCAGGCCGTATTGAGCGTGGTCGTCGAATTTGCAGGCGGATTGGTATTTTTATATTTGGTGTTGAAAAAGAAATAAATTAAACGTGCCCAAACGCTCGCAAAAATAAATTCAGGCCGTCTGAAATCTATGTTTCAAAAATATTTAATCCTTGAAATGAAACTAAATTTCTGACATGTACTCATAGTAAACATTACTGGATTTACTAAAATTACAAAAAATGAGCACGACATTAAAATACCGTCCCGACTTGGACGGCATCCGGGCTTTAGCCGTCTTGGCCGTTATTATTTTCCACATCGACGCCGCTTGGCTGCCCGGCGGCTTTCTCGGCGTGGATATGTTTTTCGTTTTGTCCGGCTATCTGATCACCACCATCATCAGCCGCGAAATGCAAAACGGCAGCTTTTCGTTTTTAGAGTTTTACAAACGCCGCGCGAAGCGCATTTTGCCCGTTTTCTCCTGCGTATTGCTGTGTACGAGCTTGGCCGCCGCAATCTTTTTCTTGTCGTTTGACCTGCGCCAATACGTCAAATCGGCAGTGTTTGCGTTGCTGTTTTCGGCCAACCTGTTTTTTGCACGGCGTGGCGGCTATTTCGATGCTGATGCGGCGGAAAAACCTTTGCAGCACATTTGGTCTTTATCGCTGGAAGAGCAGTTTTACTTTGTTTTTCCGGTGTTGCTGATTGCCTTTTTCCGATTCAGCAAAGGGCGCAACATCCGCCAATTCATCCTTTTGCTGATTGTATTGAGCCTGTTGTCCGTCTTTTTGCCCACCTTCGGCATGGACCCTTATTTCCTGCCTTATGTGCGCGCATACGAGCTGCTGATCGGCGCGCTTTTTGCCTTTATTTCGCCCTCCCAAAACAACGACCGTTTCAGCACGCCTGTGGTCGGCTGGGCGATGATGGCGGTGATTGCCGCCATGCTGCTGCTTCCTTACGGCGTGTTGCCAGGCGAAGGCAATATCGAACGGCTGCTGTGCTGTACGGCGGTTGGCGGCTTGATTTACTCGGGCAAAGCCCTGCAGACGCAAAACGGCTTCAATACCGCCAAACTGTTGAGCCTCAAGCCCGTTGTGTTTATCGGTTTGATTTCCTATTCGCTGTATCTGTGGCATTGGGTGGTCTTGGCCGTCATGCGCTATGTTTACATGGACAACGCTTTGCCGATGTCCGCGATTGTATTAGCCGTGGTGCTGATGTCGGGCTTGTCCGTTTTGTCCTATTACTTCGTCGAAACACCGGCGCGACGGATAAAGAATTTCACCACCCAAAAATTCATCGGGGTAATCGCCGCCTATTTCGCCCTGCTGATTCCTGCCGCCGGCTACCTGCTGACTGCCAAACCGGCCGCATACGAGGCAAACCTATATACGGTTGACGAAAGTAAAATCTGCGCGGATACCTTGACCAAAACCGACTGCGCCGTCGGTGCGGAAAACCAAAGCAGCAAAGTCCTGCTGATGGGCGATTCCCACGCCGCCCACCTGACGCCATTTATCGATATGGTGGGCAAACAGGAAGGCTTTGCCGCCGACGTCATCTCGTCCAACAGCTGCGGCGTTGCCTTCGGCTTTGTGTTGCCGCACAGCGACCGTCGTGCCGACCGTTGCAACCCTTACAACCGCTTTATCGCACAAAAGGTCGAAAACTATCCGGTGATCTTTATCTCGCAACGTTGGTTCCTGCATACCGACAAGCCCGGTTTTACGGAGCATTTCGGCAAAATGCTTGACACCCTGATTCAACAGGGCAAGCAGGTTTACGTCTTTGCCGACACGCCGATGAACTCGCAACTGCCCCTGCGCCATTACTACCTGAAACAGCGCCTCGGCCTCGACATGCAATACGTTTCCGAGCATAAAAAAGCCGAAATCGCCCGCTCCGCCGAAGCCGACAAGACCATAGAAAACATTGTCAAACAGCGGCCTGCCGTGCATTGGGTCAACATCATGGGTCCGATTCCGGCAGATAAAACCATAGGCGGCCTGCCGATATATTTCGACACCAACCACCTCAACACCCACGGCGCGACAAAACTGGCCGAAAAATTTATACAGGACAAACAAATACTCTTAAAATAACATCTATGCCCAAGGCCGTCTGAATATTTCAGACGGCCCGGGCAAACCCGCAAAGGACAACCCTCATGACACAAGAACATTTCCCATCATTCTTCAACCAAGCCCCGACCATCACCGTCCAAGACGCATTGGCCAACTTCCTCGGTGCAGCCGAACACGGCATCCTCACTTACCACTACGCCGATGCCGTACGCCTGTGCGGCCACTCCTGCCCGACTGTCGCTGGTGCCTACCTGATGGTCATCAAAGGCCTGAAAGCCCTTTACGGCGAAGAGCTGCCGCAACGCGGCGACATCGAAGCCTTTATGCAGGGCGAGCGTGACGAAGGCACAACCGGCGTTACCGCTTCCGTCGTCCAACTCCTTACCGGCGCGGCACCTGAAACCGGCTTTGGCGGCGTAGGCCCTGCCGGACGCTTTGCCCGCCGCCACCTATTGTCCTTTGGTGCAGGCGAAATCAACGGCACACTCGCTCTCCGCCGCCGCGATACCGGCAAAACCGTTGCCGTCAGCCTCAATGCCGCGCTCCAACCCTTTGCGCCGAAAATGCGCGACATTATGCCCAAAGCCGTCAGCGGCAGCGCAAGTGCCGACGAACTCAAACAATTCGGCGAGCTTTGGCAAGAACGCGTCCGCGCCTTCCTGATTGACCAAGCCGACAATCCCGAATTTGTCACCGTCAAAGAAATCTAAAACGTCATAACTCAATAAGTTTCAGACGGCCTTAAAACTCAAGGCCGTCTGAAACCCCCAATTTCCATTTTCGGACCCGCCTATGATTACCATCCGCAACGTCAGCCACACCATCGGCAGCAACCCTATCCTCAACGACGTCAGCCTCGACATTCCCGAAGGCGGCATTACCGCGCTGATCGGCCCGAACGGCGCAGGCAAGTCCACCCTCCTCTCCTTTATGGCGCGCCTGCAGCCCTTGGTACACGGCGATATCAGCTACGCAGGCAAAGACATCAAAACCACGCCCACCGCCGAACTCGCCCGCACGCTTTCCATCCTCACCCAAGAAAACAGCATCATGAGCCGCATTACCGTGCGCGACCTGCTCATGTTCGGCCGCTATCCCTACCACCAAGGCAGGCCGTCTGAAAACGACAAAACCATTGTCGAAGAAGCGCTTGCCGAGTTCCACCTGCAAGACTTCGCCGACCGCTACCTGACCGAGCTTTCCGGCGGCCAACGCCAACGCGCCATGATTGCCATGGTGTTCTGCCAGCGCACCGACTACGTTTTGCTGGACGAGCCGCTGAACAACCTCGACATGTATCATGCCCGCTCCCTCATGCAAATCCTGCACCGGCTGACCGACGAACACAAACGCACCACCGTCGTCGTCCTGCACGACATCAACCAGGCCGCCGCCTATGCCGATTACGTCGTCGCCATGAAAAACGGCCAAGTCGCCATGCAGGGCAAGCCCAACGATATTTTCACCGCCGAAAACATCAAAACCCTATTCGATATGGATGTCAACGTCCTCGATTACGAAGGCAAAAAACTGGTTATCCACCATATCTAAATCCAACAAAAAGGCCGTCTGAAACCCGATTGTTCAGGTTTCAGACGGCCTTTACCTATTCACAGCATTTATTTTTTATCGTACAAACCGCGCACCACCCTGCCGATGGCGGCAATGCCTTTTTCCAGCGTTTCCGCGTCCTGCGCAATGCTCATGCGGATGCACTCGTGCGCGTGCGGATAATCTTGCGTATCGATGCCGACAAAGAAATGCTCGCCCGGAATAATCAGCGTGCCTTCGGCCTTGAGCATTTCGTACAAGGTTTGCGACGAAACGGGCAGGTTTTCAAACCAAAGCCACAAGAAAATCGCACCTTCAGGCTTATGAATTTTCAACGGATACGCGCCCAATTCGCGTTTGAGCAGGGAAACCGCCGTTTGTGCCTGCCGACGGTAAAACGGCTGAATCACTTGGTCGGCCAGCTGTTTCAGACGGCCGTCGTTTAACAGCGGAGCCGCAATCGCCGCGCCAAAACGGGTTGGCGACAAATTCACAATCGCATTCAAACTGCTGACGGCTTTGACCACTTCCGGCGCGGCGACAATAATGCCGGTACGCACGCCGGGCAGGCCGATTTTAGAAAGGCTGAAGCAGAGGATGATGTTTTCGTGCCAGTTGAGCGTCACATCGCTGTAAATAATATTCGGAAACGGCATTCCGTAAGCGTTGTCGATAATCAGCGGAATCCCGTGTTCCTGCGCCAACGCGTCCAAACGCGCCATCTCGCCGTCGGTCAACACATTGCCGGTCGGGTTGGTCGGGCGCGAACAGCAAATCGCACCGATTTTGCCCTCTTTCAATTCAGGCAGGCTCTCCAGCGCGTCAAAGTCCACGCGGTATTTGAAAAATCCCGCTTCGCCTTCGTGTTCGACATTTTCGATTTTCGGTTTTACCGAAATAAAATGCTGCCCCTCGACATGCACGTCGGCATAACCGATATATTCAGGCGCCAGCGGCAACAAAATGGCTTTTTCAGCCGTTTGGCCGTCTGAAAGATTGAATTTACCGCCAAACAGGTTGAACAAATAGAAAAACGCGTTTTGCGAACCATTGGTCAGCGCGATATTGTCCGCTGTCAGATTCCAGCCGTATTCGCGGTTGAGAAACTCAGTCAAAGCCGCAATCAGCGCCGCATCTCCCTGCGGATTGGAATAATTGCCGATATTCTCAACAGCGTGTTCTGCCGCCAACTTGGAAAACACATCGGCGAACACCGCATTGACTTCAGCAATCCGCGCCGGATTGCCGCCGCCGAGCATGTTGACGGGCTTGTCGCTTTTGAGCGCGTCGCCCAAATCGTCCATCAACTGCAAAATACCGCTGTGTTGTGTGAATTTTTCGCCGAATGCTGAAAACTGCATGGAAACTCCGTTGCTGGGTGCGTGAAAACAATAAACCGCTATTATAAGAACAAAGGCCGTCTGAAAACCAGTTATCCTGATTTTTCAGACGGCCTTTAGTTCCTCAGCTATCTATGCTGAATAACCCGATAGCTATTTTCTACACTTTATTATTCATACGTAACTATCCATTGAAAGAATAAGGGAAAATCGTACTATCATCAGCATTCTTCAAATTTGGGAAGGATTTAACCAAACGAACGACCGCCATAGCTGCGCTCTTCTTGAACTTGCGGAACATTTTGAGCGACTTCTTGAGTCTGATTTTGTTTTAAGGTTTCTCGCAACTCATCTCTAAAATTCGCCACCACATCGGCATTTTCAGCCAATGCTTTGGTTGTGAACGCACCATCTTTGTCGTTTTTAAAGCCTTGAATTAGAGCTTGGAGTTTGTCAGCTGCAGTTAAAGCTGATTCAGCAAAATTTACGCCTATTTCTCCGAGATTAGCACTTACCTTTTTATGTTGTAACTCCCAGTTTTGGCGAATATTCCTTAACTGTTCCTCAGGTATCAATAAAGACTCTTCTCCTGGTGTTAAAGCATGCCCTAAATCAGGATCATTTAACCCCATGCCTTTTAATAAGGTGGAAGCAACAGAGTTGCTATTATCTCCTAAACCGAAGAATGGATATGTGAATTCATGTTTATTAATTTCTTTTCCTATCGCATACCCTAAATTAAATTTATCCATAACATCTTTATAATTCCCTTCAAAAACTACTTCTTGATTTTGAGATGAATTATAAAAAAAACCTTTTACTTCTTTTTCATTGTAAACATACAATTTATCAGAAGGTAAATAACCGATTGGTTTAATTTCCCCATCTTTTGATGTCGCAAGTCCATTCAATTCATGGATTACCCGATTATTAGGATCCAACACAGCAATAAAATTATGTCCAGCTATACCTCCTATAAGAGGTAATTGTGATTTAACAATTTTATAGTTCCCAGTATTTTCCATATTTAATTCACTTTCTCTGTGTCTTCTACAATTTGATATTCGATTTTCAAAGAATCCACTCCTCTTTTAGGAGAAATAACGATATGATAAATACGTTTTGCCCGCCCACTTCCCGAGCTAATACCGGCAACCTTGGTTTTAATATATCCTGAATACTCGCAAATCTCTTTTTCTACTTCACAAGTCATACCCATTTGAGAAACGGTCTTTCTAATATTATCAGCACTTTCATCACCACTTAACTGAGCATAAATCATTTTGCTCAATACTTCTTTTTCAGGTTCATTTGGAAATGTTTTAGTAATATATTCTTTAACTTTCCCATGGGGCAAATTATCATAATTAACAGTCATTTTGGGAAAGCCTAAATCACAAGCTGCCAAAAGAAGGGACAAACTCAAAAGAATAGTTAGTTTTTTCATTTTAAAACTCCTTAACTTTTTAGCAATCTAAACCATTATAATAACTATTTCTTTATAATTAATAAGTTTACATTAAATTATTCACATTATAGTGATATTTCGCAAACATAGATAAAATAAAACGACAAACGGTCATATTTTAAGACAATGTACAAAACTTTCCAAAATCCATTCTCTCTTTTATCATGCTTCCATAAATTTCATAAAATAGATGATTTTAAGCCTACCAATTTTTTTAAGCATCCCTTATACAAAAAAGAGCGTATACAACACACTCCTAAAATTTTTCATTTTAAACAATAAAAACTGTGATCTAAAAGCACATTTTACAATTATCCTCACAATAGAAAAAGGCCATCTGAAAACCAATTATCCTGATTTTTCAGACGGCCTTTAGTTTCTCAGCTATCTATGCTGAATAACCCGATAACCATTTTCTACGCTTTTACCTGTCTTGGCACAAAGTTCATCGCCGCATCGCACGATATTGGCTCTATTGATGCGACTGACCATATCTGCATCCTGTCGTTTTTGGTCAATCAACATTGTATAAAAGAAAGATAATGCTAATCCACCAATAACCAATGTTGCCATTGCAAGCGAAATAATCCATACCAAACGTGAAGAAATCTTCTGATTTTCTTCATTTACCTTATTTAAATATACATTGAATTCACGTACTTGATCAGCCATTTGGTTGCGTGCCTTTTCCATATCACGCACATACCCTGCCACAGAATTTGACATTTCTTTCGTCACTTCCGCACGCACCATCTCTGTAATCATCTTGCGTTGATCGTAAAGTGATTTATCCAATTTATCCTCAAGATTTTGGACAATCTGATGAGCACTTTGCCTAAATTGTACCATTACCTCGGCGGTTTCAAGCAAAAGATTATGTGCCTGTTCAAGTTCGTTATTATTCATGCGTAACTATCTATTGAAAGAATAAGGAAAAAACGTGCCATCAGCATTCTTTAAATATGGGAAGGATTTAACCAAACGATCGACCGCCATAGCTGCGCTCTTCTTGAACTTGCGGAGTATTTTGAGCAACTTCTTGAGCCTGATTTTGTTTTAAGGTCTCTCGCAACTCATCTCTAAAATTTGCCACCACATCAGCATTGTTAGCCAATGCTTTGGCTGTGAACGTACCATCTTTGTCGTTTTTAAAACCTTGAATTAGAGCTTGGAGTTTATCGGCTGGCCTGTCATTACCCTCAGAAGATTTGGAATGTTCTTGCTGACGAGTTGGAGCTGTGATTCTTTCGATATTTTCGTCCCGACGTTTTGCATCTGCTGGGTGTTTGATTCCATATACAGTACTCATACGAAAATTTTTTAAATCTTCCATATCAAGCTGACCATGCACTTTTACAGTTCTATTTCCAGGTAAAGTGACTCCATTGTCTTTTTCTGTTTGTGAAATAAACTTAACAAGAGCCTCATTAACTTTTTCACCATATTGATTGCCAATATCCGCAACAAAGACCTTTGCCTGCATACTGTTATTCAAAAACTCTCTATTTACTTTATTTTTAACATTACTAATCTTTTCCTCTACCTTTAAAATTTTCTCATCTAAATTTTCATTATAGTTTTCATTAATTAATTTTATTCCTGTCGGGGATGATAGAGCAGCATCCAATTTGGGCTTGATTTGCTTGTAGAATGCTTTATCTCCATCACTCATGCCCCGTGCTATCTTTCCTTCCTTAGTCTTGATATCATTAAATGGTTTGTATATCCGATGAAGCTGCGTCATCTCAGATTCTGATAAAAAAGAATTTCCTGCATTATCCTTGGCATGATGAAGTATTTTTTCTAATAACTTTTGGCCATTTTTATTAGATCCCACATCAAATTGAATTCCACCAAAGCTTGGACCACTAGAACCATTTACAGCATTAGACATTTCATATGCACCATACCCCCCACGCAATTCATTTACCATCATAGCTTGATGTAGATAATATTTAAAACCATCTTTAGGGGTTAAATGATCTCCACCGGTAAAACGAAGACCATGATTCGCTTTCTTTGCCATACTTTATTCCTTTCTTAAAACAAATTAGAAGCGCTCCAATGCTTTCAAATGAGCTTGCGATTGCTCAATTCGGCATTGAAGAATATACCAATCAGATGCAGATTTTAGATCTGTATTATTTGTAGGATCAGAACAAAGTTGTTCTCTATATGCATTCCAAGTTTTACGTACTTTAATAAAATAAGAGGAAGGCAAAGCATGTAGAGCCATATCTTTTTGTTTTACTCGTCGGTATATCATCTTATATTTTTCATCAATTTTTTTTTCTAAACGGCTATCCCAAACATCCAAGCAATCATAACTAACATTTTCAATATTTTCTAACGCACTTTTAGGACAGACTTCTTTTTTATGCTCTATATTTTCCTGTGCAAAACATGAACCTGCCCCTAATAGGCAAACAGAAAGAAATAATGCTTTTTTCATTTTAAATTCCTTAAATTTGTAATAAATTACCCTATTTCATATAGCGATCTTGATCGAATTTATCATTCATAATATTTTACCTATTTTCAATAAAATGCCATTTACCATTACGCCAGCAATAATGATCCTGTGAGTATTCCATTGAATTTTTCCGATAATCAACGTAAATACAGTTTTTTCCGCTAGCATGAATTTCACCAAGCTGGGTAATATCTTTAGTTTCCTCAAACTGTTTAGTTTCAGGGTTGAACATATAAAGTTCATTACCATTAATTGCTGACGCTGCAACAGGAAAACCCTTTAAAATAATATCAGGGTACCCATCATTATTTAAGTCTTGTATTTGAACCAAATTATCTGCAGTCAGAGGGGGATGTGACATACTTTCAATAATTTGTATTTTTTTAGTTTTTTTATTTGTAATGATAGCCTGATAATCCATATCAGAAAGTGGTTTTATCTTAATTTCAAAAGAAAAATTTGCAACTGGTGGATAAACACTTTCTTTTCCAACTACGTTTCCACTTTGCACAGCGCACGCAGTAGAAAATAAAGAAAGTGCAATGAAAGGAATTGTGAATAGCTTTTTATATTGCATTGCTCCTCCTAGGGAAATGTGATTTTTTTCAAATTACATCATAACCTTAAATTAAGATATAAATCAAATATTTTTATCAAAATTTTCTAATGTTTTTATATGAAATAATTTCTGTTCCACATTACAAACAAGCTCTTTTGTATCATAAGAATTTTTTAACCCATCGGTAATATCATTTAATGGATTAAAACAAGCTTCATCCTCATAAGCAGAGTACATTCTTCTTAACTTGGAAAAATAACTTGAAGGAAATTTTTCAACTAATTTATTTTTTTTGTTTTCAATTTGTAATTTTTTATATTTTTCATCTATTGCATTATCTAAGCTAAGAGATAAACTATACAAACATTCATTTCCAATTTTATGTAGTTGATCATATTTTTCTACATTGCATAGAGTATATGTTTTCTCATCGATTGACTTCTTAATAGTATCTTTAAAAACAGAAAGTGCTGAAAAATCCTGAGCAAAACAAGAACCAGCTCCTAACAGGCAAATAGAAAGAAATAATGCTTTTTTCATGTCAAACTCCTTAAATTTGTAATGGCTTAGCCCATTATAGCAATACCCATTTTTTAAAACTCATAAATTTATATTTTATTGCTCACAATATTCTAGCACCATTTTGAAAACTTAGCCCTAATAAATAACTATCAATTAGATTTTAAAGATAGAATTTAAAAAATAACCGTTCTTTTATTATGCTTCTATAAATTTCATAGAATAGATTATTTTAATCCTTCCTATTTTTTTCAAGCATCCTTTAATACGAAAAAAGGTATATGCAAGCTCCCACAACTCGTCATTTAAAACAATAAAAACAGCAAGTTAAAATACACTATATAATTATTCTAAAAATAAAAAACAGGCCGTCTGAAAACCAGTTATCCTGATTTTTCAGACGGCCTTTACTGTTCAATCTTGCCTTTAACGGCCAAAATTGTCTCGGCGTTCGCGCCAGTCTTGGCGGATGGAGCCGCTTTTGCTGACCGGTGTGTCTTGTTCGACTTCCCAAATAAAATTCGTTCCGCCTCCAATCGGATGCGAGCCGCGCAAACCGATGTGGCTGCCTTGGTCGGCAACGGCGGTTCGGCTGTATGTTTGGCCGCCGAAACGGGTTTGCGAGGTTTCGATGCCGCTTTTGATGCTGCCGTAAAGCTGTACGTCGGCGTGTGCGGCAAGTGCGGCGGTGGAAAGTGTGGCAGTGAGGAGAAGTTTTAAGTTCATGGTTTATCCTTTTTTGGAGAGGAATTGTGTGACGATTGTATCGGCCTTGTGCGTAAACAAGTTACAATTCTTGCAAAATCTGACAGGAGTTTTGATGATGCGCTCTTTACGCGCCGCCGCTGTGCAAATGGTGTCGTCCACCGACCCCGAAACCAATATTTCCACCATGAAGCGCCTTGTCCGCGAGGCGGCCGAACAAGGGGCGGATTGGGTGTTGCTGCCCGAATATTGGCCGCTGATGGGTAAAAACGATACGGACAAGCTGGCATTTGCCGAGCCTTTGGACGATGGACGAGTTGGCCAAACCTGCCACACCCGTTTTCAGACGGCCTTAAGCGAAACGGCAAGGGAATGCGGCGTGGTGTTGTTTGGCGGAACTGTTCCGCTGCAAAGCCCAGACGCTGGCAAGGTGATGAACACGATGCTGGTGTATGACCGCGACGGCAACCGAGTCGGGCTTTACCACAAAATGCACCTGTTCGGCTTTTCTGGTTTGGGCGAACGCTACGCCGAAGCCGATACGATATTGGCGGGCAACGATGTGCCGAAGCTGAGCGTGGACGATGTTCCGCTGGCGGCCGGGGTCTGCTACGATTTGCGCTTTCCTGAGTTTTTCCGCGCCCAGCAGCCATTTGATGTTTTGCTGTTGCCGGCTGCATTTACCTACACAACCGGCAAGGCGCATTGGGAATTGCTGCTGCGCGCCCGTGCAGTGGAAAACCAATGCTACGTCATCGCGTCGGCACAAGGCGGACCGCATGAAAGCGGCCGCCGCACATTCGGCCACAGTATGATTATCGACCCTTGGGGCGATGTGTTGGCGACGTTGCCGGAAGGCGAAGGCGTGATTTGTGCCGATTTGGATACCGCGCGCCTGCAAAGCGTGCGCACGCGCCTGCCAGCCCTGAAACACCGATTACTTTAAACACGCACTATGTCCCAGTTCCAACCCACACGCATTCTCGGCATCGACCCCGGCAGCCGCGTGACCGGCTTCGGCGTGATTGATGTCCACGGCCGCGAGCATCATTATGTTGCTTCCGGCTGTATCAAAACGCCGACCGGCGCGTCGCTTTCCGAACGCATCGCCGTGATTGTCCGCCATATCGACGAAATCATCCGCCACTATCAACCCCATCAGGCAGCCATCGAGCAAGTATTCGTCAACGTCAATCCGGCCGCAACGTTAATGCTCGGTCAGGCGCGCGGTGCAGCGATTGCCGCTTTGGTCATGCACGATTTGCCCGTGTTTGAATACACCGCTCTTCAGGTCAAGCAGGCTGTGGTCGGCAAGGGCAAGGCCTCCAAAGAGCAAGTGCAGCATATGGTGGTCCAAATGCTTGCACTTTCAGGCACGCCGCAAGCCGATGCCGCCGACGGACTCGCCGTCGCCCTCACCCACGCCCTGCGCAATCACGGATTGGCTTCGCAACTCAACCCCGACGGACTGCAGGTCAAACGCGGCCGCTTCCAATGGTAAGCCGACATTCAGGCCGTCTGAAATAGTGTTCCAGCCCGTTTTCAGACGGCCTTTCGGTTATAATAGCCCTTTGCCCACATACAGCGAGCCTTCATGAAAGCCGCCTTCCTTTTTCTCTACCTCATCCGCCTGCTGCCTTTTTGCGTGTTGCACAAGATTGCCGACGCGATCGGTATTCTCGCCTATTACGCAGTCAAACCGCGCCGCAAAGTCGGCGAAGTCAACCTCAAAAAATGCTTTCCCGAGCTGAACGACAGCCAGCGCACCGCCCTGCTCAAACGCCATTTCCAACACATGGCCAAGCTGATACTCGAATACGGCCTCTACTGGTACGCACCTGCGGACAAGCTGCGCTCGTTGGTGCGCTATCAAGATAAACACCATCTTGACGAAGCCCTCGCTGCCGGCGAAAAAGTCATCATCCTCTATCCGCACTTTACCGCATTTGAAATGGCGGTTTACACGCTCAATCAGGATGTGCCGCTGACCAGCATGTATTCGCACCAAAAAAACAAAGCCCTGGACGAGCAAATCCTGAAAGGCCGTCACCGCTACAACAATGTTTTCCTGATCGGCCGCACAGAAGGCCTGCGTGCCATCATCAAACACCTGCGCAAAAGCGATGCGCCCTTTCTTTATCTGCCCGACCAAGACTTCGGCCGCAACGATTCCATTTTCGTCAATTTCTTCGGCATTCAGACGGCCACGATTACCGGCCTCAGCCGTATCGCCGGCATGACCAAAGCCAAAATCATTCCCGCCATCCCCACGCGTGAAGCCAACAATACGGTAACCTTGCGCTTCTACCCGGCTTGGGACAATTTCCCAACCGAAAATGTCGAAGCCGACACCCAGCGCATGAATGACTTCATCGAAGAGCGGGTACGCGAGCATCCCGAACAATATTTCTGGCTGCACAAACGCTTCAAAACCCGTCCCGAAGGCGAAAGCAGCTTTTATTGACTACATTGAATTACAATTTGAATATACAAAAAGCGGCGAATTTTTTCTTTCGCCGCTTTTTCATTTTAATTGAATCAAACCGAAACTCATGTTTGAGTTCAAACAATCAAATAATATTCCGCTTTAAATGCTTTAAAAACAACTTTTTTCATTTATATATTAAATTTAATTTCTTTTAAAAACAATATATTGCAAAATAGTTCATCTGAAAAAATATATTTTAATCATTCAAAATATGAAATAAAATTAAATTAAAATTTAAAAAAATAAAATAAATACCTAACTTTTGAACAATTATGAAATATAATTGCAAAAATATGACAACACCTGAAATTTATACCAAAACAAGCCTTCAGAAAAAAATACTTGGCAAACTGTAAAAATTCGCGTAAATTTCACTACATCAAATTACAAAACGTTCAGACGGCCTCGCCGGTTTTAGATACTTTTGTAAGCATTTTCTGATATTGCAAGAAATTGCGGTATCTTTAGAGGATTTCGGTGCAATACCCGAAATGAAAGTTTACTGATGCAGAGTTGAGCTGCATCAGTAAAGCCGCAGGTGAAAGCCTGTATTGTTTGTGAAGCGTAAATCTCTGATTTGAGGTATTGGGGCAATCCTGTGGGGGATTGCCTCTTTTTTTATCTGCGCCGTCATGCCACAATGACATCATCCCTTATCCAACCTGATCACGCCATGACTCCGATACTCGCCTTCGACATCGAAACCATTCCCGACGTAAACGGCATCCGCCAGCTTTACGATTTGCCTGCCGATTTGCCCGACAACGAAGTCGTCCTGTTTGCCCAGCAGCAACGCCGCGCCAAAACCGGCAGCGACTTTATGCAACACCATCTGCACCAAGTCGTCGCCATCTCCTGCTGTATGCGCTGGGGGCAAGACAAAATCCGCGTCAGCACCATCGGCGATCCCGAAGACAGCGAAGAAGTCATGATTGCCAAGTTCTTCGAGGTCATCGAAAACTATACGCCACAACTCGTCAGCTGGAACGGCGGTGGTTTCGACCTGCCCGTCCTCCACTACCGCGCCCTGATACACGGCATCAGCGCCGCCCGCTATTGGGACATGGGCGACGGCGATTTTGGCGACAGCCGCGACTTTAAGTGGAACAACTACATCAGCCGCTACCACACCCGCCATTGCGACCTAATGGATTTGCTCGCCCTCTACCAACCGCGCGCCAGCGTGCCTTTAGACGATATGGCCAAACTCTGCGGCTTCCCCGGCAAACTGGGCATGGACGGCAGCAAGGTTTGGGACGCTTATCATGCAGGCCGTCTGAAAGAC